>Ga0098069_100470_pt1 | contig 17369 bp, 20 predicted proteins | sample 27_taG_FD_92584 | JGI IMG/M metagenome (GOLD analysis project Ga0098069, IMG submission 92584) | Marine viral communities from Cariaco Basin, Caribbean Sea - 27_WHOI_OMZ | ecosystem: Environmental > Aquatic > Marine > Oceanic | place: Caribbean Sea: Cariaco Basin | collected 2014-11-09 | reverse complement strand
TGTCCTCCGAGCCCGTCATTCGGGTTGTATTATATGAGATGATATATTCCGATTTTCGGAATATGGATAGACTTTAGGCATTCTACCAACCCTCGTCAATAATAAAATTCCATAAAACGATACAGTTTGATTTATTTTTTATAATCACATATTGTTTTGAAAAAGGAGATTACGATATGACCAATAGCGAGACTGATAGCATTAAGGTCGAGGGCGATACGCCAGCCCAACGCCTCCTGGCTCTGCTGGAGGTGATTGCTGACAAGGACCAGTTTTTCACTCTCCAAAGCCTTGGCAACGAGACAGGCATACCGAAGCCAACACTGCATCGCATGCTCCAGCAGCTTGAAGGCTCCGGTATGCTTCAGCGGGAGGCCGATAACCGGCACTACAGTAAGGGCAGCCGACTGCGTCGACTGGCCGAAAACCTGTTACTCCATGACACCGTGCACGGAGCCCGTCATGCTGTGCTCAGCCAGTTGGTCGAGGACGTTGGCGAGAGCTGCAATATTACGGCCCTTTCTGGGGGGGAAGTACTCTATCTTGACCGCGTCGAAACTTCCGAAGCACTGCGCTTCTATCTACATCCCGGTTCACGGGTGCCAGTACACTGCTCAGCCAGCGGTAAGCTCTTCCTTGCTCAGATGCCTCCCGCTCAGCGCAAGCGCCTGCTAGGCGAAACCTCTTTAAAAGCCTTCACGGGCAATACGCTCACCGACTTTGAGGCGTTGGAAGCCGAAATCGAAGCCGTGCATCAGGCCGGCTACGCCTTCGATGACGAAGAGTTTCTCCACGGACTTATTTGCATCGCAGTATTGGCCACCAACCCTAATGGTGGGAAATCCAATCTGGGTATCGCAATTCAGGCTCCAGTTATGCGAATGACCCGAGAGAAAGCTTTGGATTGCCTACCTGCTCTCCGCCGTGCGGCCGATGCCATTGCAGCTATAGATAATAGGGCCATGCCTCAGAGCAATTCTCATAAGCAAAAGATACAAGAAGTCTAGTTCGGTCATCTGACTCTAGATTAACCAAACACTTGGCGGAGTTCCGTTACCGACGGCTGCGATCATGCGTCCAAGCCTGGAGCCCATTGAATCTGAACTAACTAGAATCAATGTAGGAATCAAGGACACGCCGCTGATGGTGCACAACACCTCCAACCCTTACACCGCCTCAACGCGCAGATTGATTTACGCCAAGGCCTGCCGGAACTGCACCACTCCTGCTTTGAAGCGCACAAGAATAATGAGTTTCTGGATGGCACTAGCAGCCAGTATGGCAAGCTCCGCGCCAACGACCCCACACTGGTCCAACTGCGCTTTGATTTAACCCGCTCCCCGCACCGTGCCAAGGCGGGCAAGAATGTGACCTAGTTACACTATGCCCGCCAGAGCATTATCACCCCGAAAATGGAGTTTATAGCCCCTGTGGGAAAACTAGCGCCGCCAATTGTTAGGTACAATGGAAGTAGAGCGTATTCTGGGCTATCAGCATGCAAGCCTGAGCTTTGGCGCCAGCCTGTCTAAGGAAATTACGCCGGATTTCGTGTGAGATGAAGTAGCCCGCGGTCGGGCGATCATCCCCAACAACATTAACCACCCGGAAAGCGAGCCGATGGTTATTGGCCGCAATCTCCTGGTGAAGGTCAACGGCAACCTGGGCCTAAACCCAGATACTGCACGGGAATTCCACGATGAACCCCTGCCGAAGGATCCGCAAAGGTGGCAAACTTCTGCTCTATGTGCGGGCCAAAGCTCTCCTCACTTTGAAGTTAAGAAAAACTTTCACGGAGCGGCCCAGGCTCGCTCAGTCGCCAAGCTTTCCGATCATTGGCGAGGATGGCTCAGCTTGCTCACGGCATGGCATGCGGCCAGCCAAGTAGGCTTCACGGCCGGCCTCGACTGCAGCTCGCATGGCCCTAGCCATCATCACCGGCTTCCGAGCATGGGCTATGGCTGAATTCATTAGAACGGCGTCACAGCCAAGCTCCATGGCCTGGGCCGCCTCCGAGGCAGTACCGATCCCAGCATCAATTAACACAGGCACTGTGGCACGCTCAATGATCAGGCGAATATTGTAAGGGTTCTGAATACCACACCCAGAGCCGATCAACGAACCCAATGGCATGATGGCGCAGCAACCGATGGCCTCAAGCTCTCGTGCAACAATGGGATCATCGCTGGTATAGGCCATTACATCAAAGCCATCGGCAATCAGCATCTCAGCGGCCTTGAGGGTTTCGCGCACGTTAGGATAGAGAGTAGTTTCATCACCTAACACCTCAAGCTTGACCAAGTTATGGCCCTCTAAAAGCTCCCGGGCTAGACGGCAAGTACGCACCGCGGCCTGTGCGTCATAGCAACCTGCGGTATTGGGTAATAGGGTATAGCGCGACGTCGGCACAACCTCAAGAAGAGATGGTTCGTTGCTGCCCTGGCCCAGGTCGGTGCGTCGCACTGCAAAAGTCACTACCTCGGTGCCACTGGCCTCGAGAGCTGCTGCTGTTTCAAATGCATCACGATATTTGCCCGTGCCTACCATTAGCCGAGAAGTAAACTCACGGCCAGCAATACATAGTGGTTGGTCAGAAATTATCATCTAGAATCTCCCTGTTGAGCAGGCCTTAGCCACCACCGATAGCATGTACGATTTCAATACAATCGCCTTCGGCAAGAACAATATCAGCATGGCGGCTTGCAGGAACCACCTCCTCGTTCAGCTCAACGGCGATGCGGGCCCTAGCAAAACCAAGCTCTTCAAGCAGGTGCGCCAACACCCATCCTTTCTTTATCACCCGTTCTGTTCCATTGAGTTGTATACTGATCATTACAGGTTTACCAAGTCAAAGTAGATAAATGCCAGCACCACCAATAGCAAGAAAACCGTTTCGGCGACCATTAAGATCACCGGTTTCCAACCCACTACAGCCAACTTCTGGAAAGATGTCTTGATTCCGAGAGCAGCTATAGCGGTAACTAGGCACCAGCGCGACAGGTCGGTGAAGCTAGAGGCGACCGTAGGCGGGATCCAACCGAGACTATTGATGATCACCAGCGCTACGAAAGCGACCAGGAAAGTCGGCAGCATCGGTACCTTACTGGCACCCTCTTCCTGGCTCCGCTCTCGACGGAACAAGAACATGAATACCATTACTGTCGGTACCAACATTGCGACCCGTAGTAGCTTAACGAAGGTGGAGACATCGCCGGTGCCCTCAGAGATCATATATCCAGCGCCGACAACTTGGGCTACGTCATGGATAGTGCCTCCGAGGAAGATGCCAGCTTCGGTGTCGCCGAGATCTAATAGGCCAACGATCAGTGGGTAGATCACCATCGCCATTGTGGAGAGCGTAGTCACTCCCACCACCGTCATGATGGTGTTACGTTCATGAGTCTCGTGGCGCGGCATTACTGCCGACAGAGCCAGCGCCGCTGAAGCGCCACAGATCGCCACTGAGCCACCGGTCAAAAGCCCCATATCCTTGTCCAGCCCTAGCAAGCGCGCCATCAGCGCACCCATGGCGATGGTCATCATCACTCCACAGACCACCGTCAACACAGGCCCAATACCGAGATCAGCAACCTGCTCGATGGTGATGCGCACGCCGAGCAGTGCCACACCGATCCGGAGCACCTTCTTAGCAGCGAACTCAATACCGGCTAGGCACTTCCCCTCCTCGGAGAGAAAGTGCAGGGTCATGCCGAACAATAGCGCATAGAGCAAAGTCGGGCCGCCGTAATGATCCGCGATGAAGGTCGTCGCCAGAGCGATGGTCACGCAGATAATCAACCCGGGAAGCACATTCTGAAGGGATTCCAATCGACGAGGCAATATCTGCTTGTCGGCCTGTAAGATCGACGGATGTTTTGCCGAGTCGTCGTCTCGACGAATCATATCTATACCTCAATAAGCTATGGAACGATCGTCACATCCTGCGACACAATCGACCTTCGTTGTTGGAATATGGCTGCTACTGACGCTCTACAGGGATACCGACGACGCCCTCATGGGATATCGATTTCGGCCGCAATACCTCCTCGCTGGCCAGCATGAGCATCATGATCATGGTGACGGGATGCCAGGAGAGAGATTAGAACCAATTGTCTGCCACACTTGAGGCCAACGATCAGACCATTGACGAGTTTCGAGCCCGCTCGGCGTTTGCCGCCTTGATCATGTCGGCCGCTTTCTCGGCGATCATGATGGTAGGGGCATTGGTATTCCCGGAGACAATCATCGGCATGATGGAGGCATCCACCACACGCAAGCCCTCCAGTCCATGTACACGCAGTTGGTCATCCACCACCGCCATGAGGTCATGCCCCATCTTGCAGGTCCCGGCCGGGTGATAGATCGTCTGGCTGTATTGACGCGCTGCCTCAAGGAGCTCCTCGTCGCTCTGATACTGGGCCCCCGGAACGTACTCTTCGGTAATTACCGAGGCCAGCGGAGCTTGTTCGGCAATCCGACGCGCGACCTTTATGGCATCCACTGCGACCTGGCAATCCTCTTCGGTGCTCAGGTAGTTGGGCTGGATCGAAGGGTATACAGCGGGATCGGGACTGGTGATACGAATAGAGCCGCGGCTTGTCGGACGCAGTTGACAGACCGACGATGTGAAGGCAGAGAAAGGATGCACTCCCTCGGCTGGCTTGTCAGCAGAGAGAGGTTGCATATGAAACTGAATATCTGGTCGATCCATCCCTTTACGAGAATGGGTAAACACACACACTTGGCTGGCGGCAAGCGTCATAGGCCCGGTGCGCGTTAGCAAGTACTGAGTACCGACCGCAAGTTTCTTCAGAGGATGGCGCACCTCATCGTTAAGCGTTCGGCAGTGAGTCTTGAAGACCAGTCGGACTTGCAGATGATCCTGTAGATTCTCGCCAACTCCCGGTAGGGCGTGCAAACACTCGACTCCCACCTCTTTGAGATGCTCAGGGTCACCGATGCCGGAACACTGCAGAATCTGAGGCGATCCGATGGCACCGCTGGAAAGCAACACCTCGAGCCTAGCCCTGACCTTTTTCCGTTGGCCAGCGCGGCTATACTCGACCCCCACTACCCGCTTGCCTTCAAGCAGCAGCCGTTGGCAGTGTGCTCTCTTGATGATAGTAAGGTTGGTCCGTTTCTGCGCAGGTCGAAGAAACGCCTTGGCTGTCGAGCAACGAAACCCCTTGTAAGAGGTCTGCTGGAAATAGCCTACACCCTCCTGGGTGGCCCCGTTAACATCGCGATTTTCAGGAATACCCGCAGCCTTGGCTGCCTCAATGAACCGCTCAGCGATCTCACGTCTCAGCCGAAGGTCAGACACCTTCAACGGGCCCTCCGTTCCGTGATATGGGTCGGCACCACGCTCCTGACACTCAGACTTCTTGAAGTACGGCAGCACGGAGTCGTAGTCCCAGCCTGCATTACCCTCTGCGGCCCAGCCATCATAGTCCTCGCGCTGGCCTCGTATATACAGCAATCCATTGAGAGAGCTTGACCCTCCAAACACCTTGCCGCGTGGCCACTGCAGGCGACGACCGTTAATTCCAGAATCCGGATCGGTGACGTAACACCAATCCGTCGCAGGATTGTGCATGGTCTTGAAATAGCCCACTGGGACATGGATCCAAGGGTTCCAGTCGGCTCCACCCGCTTCGAGTAACAAGACCTTCGCAGTGGGGTCTTCACTAAGTCGATTGGCAAGCACACAGCCTGCCGAGCCAGCCCCGATGATGATGTAGTCAAAGACTTCTTGCTTCGATATTCCTAAACTCATTGCAATGATACCTTTTTGATATTTTTTGTATCATTTATAACTACATCAAAATAAAATAATCGTCAATAATGGTATTTTTTATTCCGAAAAATATTGAAACATCACGTCAACACTACTAAGTTGAGACAATTCTCCTCACCTTTGTTTCTTAGAAAGGTGAGGAGTCTGGCACTCGCCACACAACATCCCTCAAAACATCCAATCACAAAATACGGGAGCCCTACTTATGAAATCACCGATAGCTAATGTGTCTCGCCGGGATTTTCTCAACATCTCGGGTCGCTTCGGCCTAACCTCTACTCTGATTGCGGCCTCCGGGTTAGGCGCCAGCCTCACCGTCAGCAGCCTCGCCCGCGCTGCGAATGAGGAACAGCAGCGCCGATATCAGACCGAACCGAAATTCAAGCTCCGCTTCGGTGCTTCGGGCTTCAACGATCGCAATCTCGACATTCAGAAGTCGGGACAGCTGTTCTTTGCACGCGACCTTGAGGAACGCACTAATGGTGCAATCCGTGTCGAGTTCATGGGTAGCAATGAGGTGTGTAATCAGCTCGACTGCGTCAGCAAGACGCAGCAAGGGATCGTCGATATATTTTCGGCTTCAACTCAGAACTCTGCGGGGGGCGCGCCCTACCTCAACATCCTAGACTTTGCCTACATGTTCCCAAGCGTCGCCTCGATGTTTCACTTCTTCTACGACAAGCGGAGTGAGGCGCTACTGCGCGAGCCGCTTCGACAGCGACACAATCTGCAGTTCCTGTTCACGCACTGTGATCTGCGGGGCATCATGCTTGGCCTTAAATGGGAAGATGAGCCTCTGGTGACTAGCCTTGAACAGCTTCATGGCACCAAAAACCGTGTGACAGGGACACAGCTCGGACGAATCGCCATGGAGCAGTTGGGGCTAAATCCAGTGCCCGTGGCCTGGGAGGAGACGCTGGATGGGCTCCGCCAGGGCTTGCTTGATGGTGCAGAGACCTGGATGAGCGCCGTAGCCTATGCGGGTATGGCTCCCGTGATATCCCAAGCAGTCGATCTCAGATTCTTTGCAGGTACGGAGCATACGGCCATGAGTTATTCCAAGTTCGACAGTCTGGGCAGCGAGCTTCAGGAACAGGTCATGGAATCAGCCTACTGTGCGCAAATCTTCACACAAGGAATGAACGAGGCGGGCCGATACCAGATCGTGGGTGCCACCGAGCATCCTGCGGAGAATACCGTCTTCGCCCAGAACAACGTGCGGGTCGCGCCCCTGTCGGATACCGAGCGCGACAAAGCCGAGCAGCTGTGCTCCCCCGAATTCAATCCGGCGCCCTGGGAGCAGTGGCGTGAACGCCTCAATGGCTGGGCCGGCGGAGTAGATATCTATAAGGAAATTCACGGCATTGCCCGTGAGATACCGAGAGACACTGCCGCGGTCAATGTCAAGCCTCAGCGTTGGTGGAAAAGCTGAAGAGGGAGTTCACTATGACAAACCACAACTACCAAAACACTCAACCAGCCACAGGGTGGCTGGTACCCCTCCGGTGGCTGGATGACAATCTGGAGAAGGGCATTATTCTTCTATCATATGCTGGCATGTCAGGCATCATATTCGTGGAGGTCATTCGCCGATTCTTTTTCAACCTACAGGCACCTTGGAGCACCAGCATTCCCATACTGCTGTTTCTCTGGCTTACCTGGTTCGGCGCCTCACTCAATGTAAAGAACAGAACACACCTGTCACTCAATGAGATCCGCATGCGGCTGCCATACACCGGCCAGTTCCTGTGCCTCATCCTGGATGCCGTACTGTGGATCGGCTTTGGAATCATGGTAATCAACTTCACCATCGACCAGGTACAGCTAGCCTACAACAACTTCGCCATCGTGCCGGGCACAGACAACATCATGCAATGGTGGTTCTATCTGGCCACACCGGCTGCCTGGGTGTTGATCATCTACCGCGTACTCCAAAACCTCTTCGCCGACTGGCAACGCTTCCGGTTGCGTGAACCTTTCAACCTCCAACCCTCGATAATGGATTAGGAGGACACACCATGACAGATGGACTTCTTATCGGCCTGATCACCACAGGCGTGACACTATTCTTCCTGCTCGGCGTGCCCATTTTCCTGGTCATCGGTTTATGGGTAGTCGGTACCAGTATGGTCATCGATTTCACCTTAGCCAATATTGGTGTAACGCTTTTCCAAGGCCTGAGCTTCTTCGGCCTTCTCGCGCTTCCTCTCTTCATCCTGACGGGCGACCTCATCAACGCAGCAGGGATCGCTAAAAGGCTGTCCGACTTTGCCTACTCGGTGCTCGGCTGGCTGCGAGGCGGCATGGGAATGTCAATGCTTGGTGCTTGCGGCTTGTTCGCGGCGATTTCTGGCTCCAATGCCGGCACTACAGCGACCATCGGCTCTATCATGCACCCCGAGATGAAGAAGAATGGTTATGATGAACGATTTTCGGCGGCCACAGCGGCATGCGGTGGCACCGTCGGCATCATCATTCCGCCCAGCATCATCTTCATCGTCTACGGCTTCATGATGAACCTGTCGATCAGCGACCTGTTCATTGCTGGCATGATTCCCGGTGCCATGATGGTGCTGGGCATGATGGTGGCCTGCCACCTGGTGGCACGGCGCCATGGCTGGGGCACCCTGATTCCATTCAAAGTAAGGGAAAGTGCTGGCTTCGCACGCAAAGCATATCTTGGCTTCGCTACTATCGCCGTCGTGCTCTACGGCATCTATTCCGGCAAGTTCTCCCCAACCGAGGCCGCAGCTATTACCGTAGGCTTCACGCTGATCGCGGGACTTCTCATCACTCGGGAAATCAGCATCTTGAGGTTACCTGCCATCATGCTCCGCTCGGGACAGATCACAGGCATGCTCGCGCCATTGATCGCCATCTCGGTGGTGATGCAGCAGCTGCTCTCCGTGCTCGGGGCAGGTCAAATTCTTGAAGGACTCTTAAACAATCTTGGCAACTACTATGCCATTCTTGGTGCTTGCATGTTGATAATCCTACTGGCAGGCATGATTTTGGAGAGTCTGCCCGTTACCATCATCCTAGCGCCCATCTTGGCGCCAATCGCTCAAAGTGCTGGCGTGGATCCCATCCACTTCTCAGTGATATTTCTAGTAGGCGCAGCCATCGGATTCGTCACGCCACCGTTCGGTCTCAATCTGTACGTGGCTAGTAGCATCACAGGTATTCCCTACCTCAGGCTGGTACGTTACGTAATTCCCTACTTCATTGCGTTGATAACCGCCTGGCTTGCGATCGCCCTCCTCCCAGCACTTTCCATGTTCTTGGTCAACCTTTGATCCGAGCGATGCGCATCAGGTCCACGTGGCTCTGATGCGCTATCATCGAGACTACTAATGCCACAATGCTCGACGAAAGGAACGCCTATGTCTAAAGACCCTACTATCAACACCACGCTCTTTCGTGCAATGAGCCTACTCGAGGAAATCTGTACCGCAGAGCATGGCATCAGTGCAGCGGACCTCGACAGGCGACTGGACATCCCTAAGCCGACAATCCATCGCCTGTTGAAACAGCTCGAAGAGCAACAGCTCATTACGCGGGAGCTCGACGGCCGCAACCTTCTCCCTGGACCGCGCCTGCATCGTATGGCCATGGGTACGCTGACCAACGAGAGCCTGAAGGCACCACGCCGACAACTGCTGGAGCGCCTAGCCGGTGAGATAGGCGAGACTTGTAACCTTTCAATACTCGATGGCCACCAGCTGCTCTACTACGAGCGAGTGGAAACTAATTGGCCGGTGCGCATCCAGCTGACGCCCGGCTCGCGCCTACCTCTACACTGCACAGCAAGCGGCAAACTGTTTCTTGCTTTGATGCCGCACCACCGCCGCCGCGCTCTACTCTCAACGCTTACGCTCGATATCCATACGCCCTATACCATTACGTCACTCTCTATCCTGGAAGAGCAACTTGTCCAGATCGCCCGAGATAACCTAAGCACCGATAATGAGGAGTTCCTCCAAGGCATGGTCGCAATTGCGGTCCCGATTTTCGATCAAGTGGGTCGTATGCAAGCCACGCTTGCTGTCCATGCGCCACGGCTACGCCACTCCATCGAGTCTCTGATGGAATGGGCTCCCCTAATGCGTCAGATCGCCTCGGAGCTGGAAGAGACTCTCTAGCGACGATCAGTCCTGTCGGGTTGGCACCACTACAACTGGCACCCGTACGCGCTTGATCACGCCTTTGGTGACCTTACCGGCATAGGTGGCCGTAAAACTGCGCTTGTTGGCGGCTAGTACAATCATGTCGCTGCTAGTGCGTTTGGCAAAGTGGGCGATCACCGATGCCGGATAACCTTCCAGCACACTTCGCGTTATTTCTCGAGCTCCATAGGCGTCATACAGCTCTGTATTACGCCGCCAGAAGGTTTCGATGCGCTCATCGAGCTGTTCCTTGGCCTGATCAAGGCGTTGCTGCATCATCTTACTCAGCACCTCACGGTCACGGATATTAACCTTTAGGGTGTTGACTACGTCATTGGAAAGTGACTTGACTGCATGCAACACATGGAGTTCGGCCCCAGTGGCCAACGCCAGATTTACTGCCTTAGACAGCACTAAGTCACAGTCGCCTCTTAATCCTACGCAACATAGAATACGGCGAATACCGATACTCATATTTCCTCCTCGCCCACCGCAGGGTTGACTAATACAACCCTCGGTGGCCGTCTTTAAGTAGTACCGAAACCTAGTAGCCCAGTAAGCTAGGCAACCACAAAGAAATTTGTGGGAAGTAGGCAATGATAAAAAGCGCAAATACAGAGCCAGCAGCGAATGGCAACGCTTTCAGCGATATCTCCTCAATCGAGGCACCTCCTATCCCAGAAGCCACAAAGAGATTTTCACCGAGTGGTGGTGTCTGGAAACCAATGGCCAAAGCGCACACAACAACAATTCCCACATGCACCGGATCCATGCCCAGCATATACATGATCGGCAGCAGTACTGGGGTGAGAATCATAATCGCCGCCAAGGTCTCCATGAACATGCCCACAAACAGCAGGAAGAAGATGATCATTGCCCAAATGATGTAGATATTGTCCGTTACCCCCAGCATCGCCTCGGCTATGAAAGCAGGCACTCGCTGCTCAACGAGTAGGCGACCGAATACAGTAGCGGTGAATAGGATCAGTAGAACTCTGCCAGTGATCCAAGTGGTGGTCTGAAGCGTACGTAAAGCCGGTTTCCAGGCCAGTTCCTTATGCAGGAAAACACCTACGACCAATGTGTAGAAGATTGCCACAATAGCTGACTCAGTAGGCGTAAACAGCCCACTATAGATACCACCGAGGATAATGATTGGTGCCAACATCGACCAAACGCCTTTGCGTAGGGTGCTGTAGATTTGCGGCCAAGACCAGTGATCAGTGAGGCCACAATAGCCACGCCGACGCGAGATAAAGTAATTTATGGTAAGCAGGCACCCAGCAATAACTACTCCCGGCACGATGCCAGCGATGAATAGCTTTGGAATCGACAGTGTTTGGAAGGCACCATGCTCGGCGACGGCCTCCGGCGGTGGCTGCAGGCCCATACCAGAGATGCCGAAGATAACCATTGGTATAGAGGGCGGAATTACCACTCCGAGACCACCTGAGGAAGCGGTGATGGCCGAAGCATAACCACGGTCATAGCCGCGATTGGCCATGGCCGGGATCATTAGCATACCTACTGCCGCGGTGGTTGCTGGCCCAGAACCGGAGATCGCGCCAAAAAACATACAGGCAAACACCGTTGCTGCGGCGAGTCCGCCAGTTACCGGTCCAGCGAAGGCCTCGGCGATGTCAACCAAGCGCTTGGAGATGCCGGCAGCTTCCATCAGCGCTCCGGCCAAAATGAACGCTGGCAGTGCCATCAGTGGAAAAGAGCCCACAGAGGTAAAGGCAATCTGCACGAATGCCATGGGGTTCTCACCCAAGCTGATGAAGGTCGTCAGTGCTGCTACGCCTAGCGACACCGTTATGGGTGCCCCGAGGATCAGTAGCAGAAAGAAAGTGCCGAATAGTACGTAAACCATTGTGGTATCCATACTCAGTGCTCCCGCAGCGTTGGGCCTTTGCCCTCTGCATTGTCATTGTGCTTAATTTTTTCTACTTCCTGAGACTCGGGATCCACGAGTTCCACCTTCTTTATAAATTTTAGGTAGTTGTTCTGAAGGATTCGTAGCGTCATGGCAACAAAGGCAATGGGTAAGATGAGGTAGAAATATTTCATTGGAACGCCCAGGGTTTGGGACTTCCAGAAAAGGTTCATCTTGTTAAAGACGAAGTCGTAGCTCAGATATATGAAAACAGCATTGAATCCAATCCAAATCAAGTCGGTGAGCAGTGCGCAGAAGGTCTCTACCCAACGCGGCAAAAACTTGAACTGGAAAGTTACACGGTTGTGCGCCGACATCTTGGTGGCATAAACCGCTCCGAGATAGGCGAACCAGACAAACGCATAAGTCGCCAGCTCATCGCCCCAAGGCAGTGAGTAACTGAAGAAATTCCTGAGCATGATCTGAGCGAACAGCAGTAAGACGAAGGACACCAAGAGGAGCTGACAGAGTATGCTCTCTAGGTTGTCGATAATCTTGAAAAATAGCGATTTCATAAGACTGTCCCTTTGCGATCAGGATCCCGATAGCTAGCTCCCCGCCCAACTCTCAGTTGGACAGGGAATTTCATGCCGCGGTAGTAATGATTACGGCTGAGAGGCAGGATCACGACCCAGGACGCTGAGCACCTCATCGAGTTTTTCTTTGCCGCCAATGCTGTCATAGAAATCAGGCCAGATACTGGTGGCCATCTCAATCCATTGCTGCTCGTCGTTGGCAGGCTGGGTAATCTGCATACCGTGCTCTTCTACCAAACGCTGCTTGATATCGGCTTCGGTGGCCAGCAGGTAATCATAGCTATGAGTGGTGGCTTCCTGACCTGCCTCCAGCACTAGCTCCTTCATATCACTGCTTAGGCTCTGAAATTTGCTTTCGCTGATGATTAGCGGCTCCATCGAAAAAACGTAGCAGCTCTCGGTGACATGATCCTGAACCTCGTAGAACTTCATTGCGTCAATCGTGATATAGGGATTGTCCTGTCCGTCGACCACTCCCTGCTGTAAGGCGGTGAAGGTCTCGGACCAAGCTAGCGGGTTAGGGTTATTACCCCAAGATTGGTAGGCGGCGATCATGATACCGTTCTTAGGCACCCGAAACATTAGACCCTCAAGATCTTCGGGTGAAGCCACTGGACGAGCAGAGTTTGTTAGGCGGCGGCATCCAGAGTAGGCCCATCCTAGGATGCGCACGCCGGCATCACGGATAGTGTTTTGTGTAAGCTCCTCGCCTATTTCACCCTGAGTTAGCTTTTTAGCATCCTCTGGCCCTTGGATCACATAGGGCAGCGTCATTACGCCGACTGTGGGCGAAAATGGCGTGATGTTGTTGATTGCCAGCACTGATAGGTCCAACAGACCCATGCTGGCATTGTTAACGGTATCCTGCTCGCTACCGAGTTGACCATTGGGGAACAAGTCGATGGTGATCTCGCCTTCGGTCTTCTTTTCGATGAGATCGGCAAAAGTTGTGCCCAGTTCATACTGAGTGCCACCGGCGGCGTCGCCTAAAGCCATTTTCCAGGTCTCGGCCATGGCATGGCCACTTAATGTCAAAGTTGCGGTGGATATTGCGATAGGAATGAGTAGTTTTTGGATACGCATCGTGATCTCCATAACTTGTTATTGTTGGAAAGATAAGTTGCCCATGAGAGGCGAGATATTTCTTGATGACAGCAACTCGAATCCGTTCCGTGGCGGTAATACAGGAGATTCACTGTGACTCTCACCACGCCTGCCTTGGCACGTGATCTCATCGCTCGCTGATCATCGAGATACATGCTGTACGACATATCCTGGCTATCATGTTCTACGCACTCCTTCTAAATGCCACTAGAGCCAGTCTTCCGAAATTGATTGGTCCAGCGCGTTAGATGAGTAAACAATGAACCGCCCCGGTTATTCCGGAGACCGGTTTGTTTGAGTCAGTCAGCTTCACCCGACTCCTCCAATTGACGATGATACGTACCTGCTCGTGGCCATCCTTCACGCCCGGCGGTAGGCGAGGCTTACCAAGGTGGGTAATTAAAATGTGAGTCATTTACAACCTCCCTGTTGAGCAGTCGCTAAATCACCAGAATCAAAAATTAATAATTCTAAGCATTATAAGACTCAATCTCAGGCCTATTATCAAGACGTGATGTCTGATTGAGCTAAAAAATAGCATTAGACATGATTTGAACGTGGTAAGCCGTCAATGCTGCACCATACCTATCCATTTGCTCTGACGTCAGCTCTTTACCGCGCCATGCAAAGGGCACGGTCAGGCTCAAATGCAAATAGGTAGCTTGTTTAGCACAAATCTCTGCCGCCAGATTCACCGGTAACGTGCCAATCACCGTATCACCTTGCGATACTAAACTGGTGTCTAAATGGTCACGCTGCTGACCTTCAATACCACGGGTTTTAAGCCAATCGATTGCACCTGCATGTCGTGTTACTATCCAAGTAGTTGGCATTTTTTATCCTAAACAAATCCTTAAATAAGACTATACTATTGGGACAAAAAACGATCAGGGGGAAAATTTTTACAAAATCACACTCTTCAGGCATATAAAAACCTGTGTCAGAAGCATGGCATCTGATTCGCTGCGCTTAAGCAGCGTGAACATTTTTCTACTCCCACCCGATAGGGAGTATATTAGCCGCAGGATTCATCAGCAAAGAAAGCTAATAGGTTGGTAGCCACCCCGCGCAGATTGTCTGATCAGAAAGTACGATCACCGCGGCCAAACCGATAAAGCACCCATGCGTCTGGAAGGTATCGAAGTTGAGGGGAATATAAGACTTCTTAACTGGTAGAACCCCACCAGAGGTGCCGCCAAGTCAGCGGCTTCAAGCTCGCAAATGGTCTCACGCATAATGCGCGCCAGGTAAATGTTATGAAATACTCAATTAACAAGCAGGCATATTAGGCGAACACCTCTCGCGACTGACGTATTAACTAAATAGCTATAAATTATTTCATTTATCCTTAAAACGCTTAATATTATTATACACTGCATAACCGCCAGCAATTAATGTAGCGATCATGATAAATAAAATCGGCGATATACCTATCCAGAACTGAGACGCATCATTCATGTCTTCACCTCTAATAATGTCGTTCATATAGATATTAGCAGAAAATTCACGAGTGGGAGACATATGCCAAATGAGTATCTCTTCAAGAATCCGCACAATCACGACCCGCTTATCCCAATATGCAGCCTCTCGAGCTTCTCCTGTTTGCACCGACAATGTCTGCAACAGTAGCTCATTCTTCTCGACCGACTTTTTAAGATTCTACCGGGCAATATTATCAGCAGTCTCAGGCGCTGAAGGATCACACTGATGAAGCAGCTCTTTGAGCGTATACCTGGGTGAATCACCTGAGAGGACGCTGATCAATTCATCCCCGGGCAACTGCAGCGAACAATATTCGCCTGAGTGTTGTCCCCGCGATCACTATTGAGCCACTGTCGGTGGCATTTTTTCCGGGCAGCCGTGTTTTCCGGCTGCCTGGCCAGATTCAAGACACACTACCCCCATGAACGTGTTTCTGGCATCGTCCGGCCAACACCAGGTTGGCCAACGCAAATAGGCTGAACAGCTGAGCTTGGTTCTTAGTCAGCCCCTTATAGCAAACCTTGCGATAGCCAAACAGGTTCTTAATGACATGAAACGGATGCTCGACCTTGGCATAGATATTGGTTTTGGTCTTTTCGAAGGCCAGCATCAACGTTTTCTTCCAGCTGTCTTCCATTTTCTTAATTGCGCTGCGTCTGACAGCGGCAAAGCACCGCGTCTCCGAACTCTGCTTTTCTTCAACTAGATATTTCCCCATGCCGAAACACCCTGTGTCGCCATCTATCCGTTTACCATCCTCTCTGACCAGATGCCTCACCATGGTGACATCGGCGACATTCGCCGAGGTGGCGAACACACTGTGGGCCAGCCCTGTCACAGCATCGACGCCGATATGGACCTTCATTCCGAAGAACTATTGATTTCCCTTCCGGGTTTGCTTCATCTCCGGATCACGTTGCTTCGCTTTGTTCTTGGTGAAAGGTGCCGTCATCACAATAGTGGCGTCAACGATAGTACCCTTGCGCATGAACAGGCCCTGTTCTGCTAAGCTGGCGTTGATCTCTTCAAAGACCCGATGGGTCAGGGCATGCTTCTCCAGCGGATGGCGAAAGCGAAGCAATGTGGTCACGTCGGGAACACTTTCGATGGCAAGGTCGAACCGATGAAGTCACGCATGGCCTGGCTGTCATAGATGGCATCTTCGAGCGCTTCGTCGGCCAGTCCGTACCATTGCTGCAGGGAAATAGGCCCGCACCATTCGCTCTAGACCGATTGGTGGCCGACCGCGCTTGCCCACCGATTTAGGAAAGTAAGACGGCGACAACGCCTCGATCAGACGCTGCCATGGTATTAGGGTATCCATCTGTGCCAGGAGCCGCTCCCGACGAGTGGCCTTCTTCTTGTTCTGATGCTCAGCCTGAGCAAACGAGACCTACTTCATCGAAAACTCTGTCGAACAATAGCTAACCAAATTATACCCTGCCGAGGGTACTAAGACAGCGGCGGCCGTATTTATGCAGCGTTTCCCTAACAACCGGCTTAAGCACTTATTTTAAGTGTAATATCAGTAATACGGATATTACACCTGCTCATTAACCTGCCCAACTTCTGCATGTATAAAAATTATACTGACTCTTTTAAAACCCAAATTTATCCGGTACATTTTGCATGTAAAAATAGCCTTGATTTTTACCAAAAACACAGTTAGATTTAATAAAAAATGAAGCCAAAATACCTTAAAATTTGATGATAAATCTTCTAGGCTCAAAACTTGTGCCCGCGTCTCAGATAGAAATCTCTGAGCATATCACTCACGATATTTTAAAAACACTTATGCTACGCCCCCCTTTATTAAAAGACGCGCGAGATCTGACGGAGGAAGCCATTAAAGCAGCCATTCTTCTCTCACCACCTATTATCTATGAAAAGAAAAATGGCAGTGGAAGTAAAATATATGTATGCGTGGGGAATTTTCGATCACTCGAACTTGCCAGGCGTTTTCCTGCTTCTTTAAAAATCAGAGTCAATCTGATTGAGCCACCGCTACTAAGTGAATTAAATAGAGTTGTTCTCATGTTAAACATGAGTAGTGACTTAGCTTTAGCTTTAGACCCAGGCAAAGCAGGCGCATATTTTTCAGAGCTACGAGTTCATGCAATAAACGACTATCCAGAAGCGTTGGCGTTAATCTCACCTAAATGTCGATTTAAAAAATCTTTTTTAGAAGCAATTGGCCTCAACCGAAGAAAACACTGATCTAAATAAGGGTATCCTGAATCCGTGAGACCGGCCCCCGGAAGCACTTCTAACCCACTGACCTGCATGGCAATATAGCCATTATCGCCATTCACCCAGACAGTGCCATGCCCAACATAAAGTTCCGCGCCAGT
>Ga0098069_100468_pt1 | contig 17423 bp, 17 predicted proteins | sample 27_taG_FD_92584 | JGI IMG/M metagenome (GOLD analysis project Ga0098069, IMG submission 92584) | Marine viral communities from Cariaco Basin, Caribbean Sea - 27_WHOI_OMZ | ecosystem: Environmental > Aquatic > Marine > Oceanic | place: Caribbean Sea: Cariaco Basin | collected 2014-11-09 | reverse complement strand
CCTTATATATTTGCTATTCAAATGAACCTGATCAATAAAAATAACTGGTGGTGGAAGCACTTACGTCATTCGTCGTGAGCAACACCTCCTGTAATCATATACAAAGGCTTGTCAATCACGACAGGCCTTTTTTTATGGCCAAATTTCAGTAAAATCAAAAGAAACACATGTACCAACTCAACACCACCTATAAAAAGCTTCTGGCAGATACTTTTACGCCCGTAAGTGTATACCTCAGGTTAAGGGATATTTTCCCCAACAGTCTCCTCTTGGAGAGTAGCGATTATCACGGCAACGAAAATAGTTTCTCCTACATTTGCTGCAATCCTATAGCCAGCGTAAAGGTTGAAAAAGGCCATTTTATTGAATCATTTCCTGATGGCACCTCCAGGGAAACTCAAATAACTCCCAAATTTGATGTGCCTGCTGCCATACACGGGTTCTCCCAAAAGTTCAAAACCAATGCCCCCCATTTTAACTTCATAAACGAAGGCCTGTTTGGTTACATCGCGTACGACGGGGTGCAGTATTTCGAAAAGCTGGATCTTTCAAAAAAGAAGGATGACCTTGAGATTCCCGAAATCCATTACGCGGTCTATCAAAATATTATCGCCATAAACCATTTCAATAATGAGGCTTACATTTTTGATCACAGCTATTCAGAAAAGAGCAACCTTGAGCAAATTGAGCAGCTGCTAAAAGTGAAGAATTTCTCTTCTTATTCTTTTTCTGCGGAAGGGGAGCCTGATTCAAACGAGACCGATGAAGGTTACCGCCAGATGGTTTTAAAAGCCAAGGAACATTGCCACCGCGGGGATGTTTTTCAACTGGTGCTCTCCAGAAGGTTTTCCCAGGGATTTAAAGGCGACGAGTTCAACGTTTACCGGGCCTTACGAAATGTAAACCCCTCGCCCTATCTTTTCTATTTTGACTACGGAAGCTTTAAGATCTTCGGAAGTTCGCCCGAAGCCCAGCTGGTGGTCAAAGACGGAAATGCCGAAATTCATCCCATTGCCGGCACCTTTAAACGCACCGGAAATGATGAGCAGGATGCCGTGAGAGCAAAAGATCTGGCATCAGATGAAAAAGAAAACGCCGAACATGTGATGCTGGTTGATCTTGCCCGCAATGACCTAAGCCGAAGCAGCAAACAGGTCAAAGTTGAAAATTATAAGGAGATCCAGTATTTTTCCCACGTAATCCATTTGGTCAGCAAAGTTACTGGTGTGAAAAACCCCGATGTAAGCACCATGCAACTGGTAGCCGATACTTTCCCGGCTGGTACGCTAAGCGGGGCTCCAAAACACAAGGCCATGCAGCTCATTGAAAAATATGAGAATGTAAACCGCGACTTTTATGGCGGTGCCATTGGCTTTATGGACTTCAACGGAAATTTTAACCATGCAATCATCATCAGGTCTTTTCTGAGCAAAAACCACCGACTTTATTACCAAGCCGGCGCCGGGATAGTCTCCGGCTCAACTCCCGAAGGTGAATTACAGGAAGTATATAACAAAATAGGAGCCTTAAAAAAAGCTTTGGAGCTGGCTGAAGAAATCTAAAACCACCCCGCCCGTTGGGCACCCCTTCCTGGAAAGGAGGGGAATGAAAAGAAATAAAAAGATGAAAAATAATCTTGATATAACAAAAAACTCCCTCCCAATTATGGAAGGCCAGGGAGGGGCACCATCTGTCCTCGTGATCGACAATTACGATTCCTTTGTGTACAACCTCGTGCATTACCTTGAGGAACTTGATTGTAAAGTCACTGTTCGAAGAAATGATGAAATCAACCTTGAAGAAATCGAACAATACGACAAGATCCTCCTCTCTCCCGGGCCGGGGATTCCCGACGAAGCCGGACTTTTAAAAGAGGTCATCTCCACCTACGCTTCCAAAAAGAGCATTTTTGGGGTGTGTTTGGGGCAGCAGGCCATTGGCGAAGTCTTTGGAGGAAAACTCATCAATCTAAAGCAGGTGCATCACGGGGTTGCTTCCAAAATAAAATTGTGCGTGACCAATGAACCTCTTTACGACCAGCTCAACAACGAACTGGAGGTTGGCCGCTACCACTCCTGGGTAGTAGACCGCGAGCTGCCCGACTGTTTAGAGGCTACTTCATACGACGAGAACGGAGAGGTAATGTCCCTGCGCCACCGCGATTTTGATGTGCGCGGCGTACAATTCCACCCGGAATCGGTTTTAACGCCCGAAGGCAAGAAAATGATTGCCAACTGGATCAACAGTCCGGTAAAGAGATCTGCGGAAGGAAAAAATGAGCAGCAATCTGAAACCATTTAAAAGCATGAAAGAAATTTTAAACAGGTTGATCAACCACGAAACTATTTCAAAAGAAGAAGCCAGGAACGTGCTCATCAACATTTCTGCCGGAAAATACAACCACAGCCAGATTGCCGCTTTCCTCACCGTTTACATGATGCGCAGCATCACGCTCGAAGAACTGGAAGGTTTTAGGGACGCCCTGCTCGAAATGTGCCTTTTTACAGATCTTGCGCAGTATGATCCAATTGATCTCTGCGGAACAGGCGGCGATGGCAAGGACACCTTTAATATTTCAACTTTGGCGTCCTTTGTGACGGCAGGAGCAGGTGTAAAAGTGGCAAAACACGGGAATTACGGCGTTTCTTCGGGCTGCGGCAGCTCGAATGTGATGGAGCATTTAGGGATAAAATTCAGTAATGAACAGGATTTTCTAAAGCGCAGTATGGACGAAGCCGGAATTTGTTTCCTTCACGCTGCCCTTTTTCACCCGGCCATGAAAAATGTTGCCCCAATCCGTAAAGAACTGGCAGTAAAAACCTTTTTCAATATGCTGGGGCCCATGGTGAATCCGGCATTTCCCAAGAACCAGGTGGTGGGCGTGTTCAGCCTTGAACTGGCCAGGATGTACGCTTACCTCTACCAGAAAACCGATAAGAATTTTACTATTTTACACGCTCTTGACGGCTACGACGAGATCTCCCTTACCGGAAATACCAAAATGATCACCAATACTACCGAATCAATCCTAAAACCCGCCGATCTCCAGCTCAATACCATTGCGGCTTACGAAATTTCGGGAGGGAACACGGTAGAATCGGCCGCAGAGATCTTTATGAACGTGCTTAAAAATCAAGGTACGGCCGCCCAGGAGAATGTGGTTTGCGCCAATGCCGCAGTGGCCATAAACACCGCAAAAAACACAGGCCTGCAAAATGCCTTTTTAGAGGCCAAAGAAAGTCTGCGGTCAGGTCGCGCCCTTTCAGCCCTTGAAAAACTTCAGCAATTAAATTAAAGCTTAGCATGAACATACTTGACAAAATAGCAGCAAGAAAAAGAGAAGAGGTAGCATTTTTAAAGGAAGAAGTGCCTGCAGAATCCCTTCAACTCCTGCCCCATTTTAGCCGAAAGTGCATTTCTTTAAAGGAAAACCTGAAGAATTCCTCCACCGGGATCATAGCAGAATTTAAACGCCGTTCCCCTTCCCATCCTGAAATTAATTTGAAAGCCGATGTGGCCACAGTGACCGCAGGCTATGAAGCTGCCGGGGCCTCGGGCATTTCGGTGCTTACAGATGAAGAATTCTTTGGCGGCAACCTCGACGATCTTGCCATAGCGCGCGAAACAGTTAAACTTCCTTTGCTTCGGAAGGATTTTATGATCGATGAATACCAGGTTATTGAAGCAAAAGCCATGGGCGCCGATGTGATCCTGTTGATCGCAGCCATCCTGAAGCCTGAAGAGATCAAAAAACTTTCAAAAAAGGCAAAAGACCTGGGGCTTGAAGTACTGCTGGAAGTGCACAATGAAGAGGAGCTCAAAAATGCCATTTTTGACAGCGTAGATATGATAGGCGTTAATAACCGAAACCTCAAAACCTTCGAGGTGGACCTGCAAACCAGCAAAGATTTAGCTGAAGAGATCCCTGATAGTTTCATTAAGATCTCTGAAAGCGGGATAAGTGAAACTTCGGCAATTACAGAGCTTCAAAAAAGCGGATTTAAAGGATTTCTTATCGGTGGAAATTTCATGAAGACCCAAGATCCCAAAAAAAGCGCTTCAGAATTTATTCAGAAATTAAAAACCGAAGCCTGATGAACCTGAAACTGAAGATCTGCGGCATGCGGGAGCCCGAAAATATGAGCAGGATCGCGGCTTTACAACCCGATTACCTGGGGTTCATCTTTTTTGAAGGTTCACCGCGCAATGTTGTTGGAGAAATATTTCAGGTAGACCAAAAAATTAAGAAAACAGGGGTTTTTGTGAATGCTTCCGAAGAGAATATCCTGGAAAAGATCAAAAAATATCAACTTTCGGCACTTCAGTTACACGGAGATGAAAGTCCGGAATTCATCAACAACCTGAAGCAGCAGATTTCCGAAAAAATTGAGCTTATCAAGGTATTCGGCATCAAAGAAGACTTTGATTTTAAGAAGTTACAGCCCTATGAAGGGATTGTGGACTATTTCCTTTTTGACACCCGCGGAAAGAACCGGGGCGGCAACGGCATTAGCTTCAACTGGGAAATCCTGGGAAATTATTCTTCAAACACGCCCTTCTTTTTAAGTGGCGGGATTGGGCCCGGTGATGCAACCGCAGTAAAAGAACTTTACCATACCTTCCAAAAAAGGCAAAAAGAGGAGGTCTTTTACGGCATTGATGTGAACAGTAAATTTGAGACTGCCCCGGCAGTAAAAGACGCCGAAGCTTTGAAGACCTTCAGGGAACGGCTATACAATTAGAAATTATGAGTTATCAAGTAAACGAAAAAGGATATTACGGGGATTTTGGCGGCGCCTTTATCCCTGAAATGCTATACCCAAATGTGGAAGAACTGCGTTCCAGCTATCTGAACATCATGCAGGAAGAGGGTTTTCAGAAAGAATTCCGCCAGCTGTTAAAGGATTATGTAGGGCGGCCCACTCCGCTGTATTTTGCTGAAAGGTTCAGCGAGAAGTTCGGTGCCAAAGTCTATTTAAAACGCGAAGACCTTTGCCATACCGGGGCGCATAAAGTAAATAACACCATTGGGCAGATCCTTATGGCAAAACGCCTGGGCAAAACCCGTATCATTGCTGAAACCGGGGCAGGCCAGCACGGCGTTGCCACTGCCACTGTTTGTGCTTTAATGGGCATTGAGTGCGTGGTGTATATGGGCGAGATTGACATTAAAAGGCAGGCGCCAAATGTGGCCCGGATGAAGATGCTGGGCGCTACGGTGGTGCCGGCAAAATCGGGCAGCCGAACATTAAAAGACGCCACCAATGAAGCCATCCGCGACTGGATCAACAATCCGGTAGACACGCATTACATCATTGGTTCGGTGGTGGGGCCTCATCCCTACCCCGATATGGTAGCCCGTTTCCAGAGTGTTATTTCTGAAGAGGTGAAAAAGCAGCTTCAGGAAAAAGAAGGCCGTGAAGCACCAGATCATGTGGTAGCCTGTGTAGGCGGAGGCAGTAATGCCGCCGGAATTTACTATCACTACCTCGACAATGAGAAAGTAAATATCATTGCAGTGGAAGCCGCCGGGGAAGGCATACTTAGCGGAAAAAGTGCTGCCACCTCGGCTCTGGGTCGCGAAGGGATTATTCACGGCAGTAAAACCCTGCTCATGCAAACCGATGACGGACAGATCACAGAACCTTATTCCATCTCTGCCGGACTGGATTATCCGGGGGTTGGGCCTATGCATGCCAACCTGTTTAGAACCGGCCGCGGGGAATTTATTTCGGTTACCGATGAAGAAGCCATGGCTGCCGGGTTGCAACTTTGTAAGGTGGAAGGGATCATTCCCGCCATTGAAACGGCCCATGCTTTAGCCATTTTTGACAAGAGGAAATTTGAAAAGGATGAAGTGGTTGTGGTGAACCTTTCGGGGCGCGGGGATAAAGACCTCAACACTTATATTGAACATTTTAATTTATAAGCCTCGTCATCCTGAACTGGTTTCAGGATATAATGGAAGTTGAAATTCCCGATAGTTCGGGACAGCTTAACGTAGATATAAATCAAACCTAACAGGTTTTCAATACCTGTTAGGTTTAAATCAGAATAAATGAACAGAATCAAACAAAAACTTCAGGAGGAGCCTTCAAAAAAGCTGCTTTCCATCTACTTTACAGCCGGATATCCTCAACCCGAAGATACGGTGACTATACTAAAGGAACTTCAGAAGAATGGAGTGGACATGGTAGAAATTGGATTGCCATTTAGCGATCCATTAGCCGATGGCCCGGTGATACAAAGAAGTTCGGAAATTGCGCTGGAAAACGGCATGACCACCACCAAACTTTTTGATCAGTTGGAAAACATCAGGGAAACGGTTGATATTCCGTTGTTGATCATGGGCTATTTTAACCCGATACTTCAGCATGGAGTGGAGAAATTCTGCCGCAAGTGCAGTGAAACAGGCATTGACGGACTTATTATTCCCGATCTTCCGCTAACTGAATACGAGCTGCACTACAAGAGTATTTTTCAGCAGTATGACCTGCTTCCGGTGTTTCTTATCACTCCCCAAACTTCCGAAGAAAGAATCAGAAAGATCGATGAGGCTTCCGAAGGCTTTATTTATATGGTGAGCACGGCGGCGGTTACAGGCGGAACAGGAGGTTTTGGAGAAGCGCAGGTGGAGTATTTTACCAGGGTGTCAAAAATGGCATTAAAGAACCCTCTTATTGTGGGCTTTGGAATTAAGGATCACGAGACCTTTAGCACGGCGACTTCTCACACCAAAGGTGCCATTATTGGCAGCGCATTTATTAAACAGCTTAGCGACAAAGGCACCGGCGGCATTGGGGATTTTATAAGTTCCATAAGATAAGCAACGCCTTTATTAACAAGGCTTTAATAGCAAAAAGCCATGCGATTTTGTATCTTGAATTGAATTTAAAATTGATAGTTATGGGAAAGATTCAGGATAAACACGATAGCAGAAAGAGACGCAGTGATAATGACCCTTTAAGCGGGGAAATTGGAAACAGGGATATTGAAACTAATGATTTTGATATTGATGAAAAGACCATAAAGGACCAAAAGAACAAAAAGTAATGAGCAGGCGGAAAAAAGAGACCAAAACCGGTAAAACTCCGCTGAATACCTTCGGAAAACTGCGGCCTAAACGAGGAAAATTTACCATGAAACCGCAGCAAATAAAAGATCCGCTGGAAAAAGAATCCGTTTAGTCTTTTAAGAACTGACGGTATTGCAAGACCCTGAAATCAATAGTATTGAATTCAGGGTCTTGTTTTTTTAGGTGTTTGTACAGCTCCATACTGCCAATAGCCCTGTTGGCCGAACCCGAAGGCGCAGTGAGCGATACCGTGTTAATGGGCCTGCCATCAAGCAAAAACTGGTGGACCCGCGGCACATCGTTAGAGATCACTTTAATTTTAATCTTTTCTTCTTTTAATATTCTCCGGAAGAAATATTCGGGACCATTCTTGCTGTTGCCTCCGGTGAAAAGCAGGGTGTCAATTTTTTCATGTCTGCGCAAAATGCCAATCAGGTCCCGCAATTCCACATGCAGCATCCCCAGATCTGAAGCATCTATTTTTTCGCGCCTGCAGCTTTCCACGGTATCACAAATCCCTATGCCCTTTTTTGCCAGGAAATCTTTTCGCTGTTTTACGGCTTCGGGTGTGTTTTCAAATTTGAGATCCAGATTGAAGATCCTGTCAATAATTTGCCATAACATCCCGTCCCTGCTGCCATAACAGAAATCTACATCATCTTCTTTTAATTGCCTGGTAGTGAACCTGGGCGGCGGCAAGGTACCAACAATGAGTTTGGTGGCATTTTCGGGAATAAATGGTTTGTAAGGATGGGTATGGTGAAATAATTCAGGATTCAAGGTTCAGAATTTAAAATTCAACAAAATTCCAGGCACCAAGCACCAAATTCCAATTAATAGATGACCTTTTTCTAAAAAAAGATAATTTTATTGGCCTCAGGCGCGACAGGATTGCAATACGCGCAATCTTTAAGTTAGATTTGGAATCTGGTGCTTGAAGTTTGCTGCTTTAATCTCAATTCATATACTAACTTCTCTATACTACTTCAGCACAATTACCAGATCATCTGCATAGACCATGTCGCCTTCTTTGAGCACGATCTTATCTACTTCTCCGGCTGTATTGGCGGTGATGGTAGTTTCCATTTTCATGGCTTCGATCACGAACAGCGGCTGGTTTTTTTCCACTTTTTGCCCCGGCTCAACCTGGATGTTTGACAAAGCTCCCTGCAGTGGTGCGCCCACCTGCTTTTTGTCGTCTTTATCAACCTTTTGATGTACTACTTTCTCCACCTTCACAGATTTATCCTTAACCTCAACAGCCCTGGTTTGGCCGTTAACTTTAAAGAAAACTTTAGCCATTCCGTCTTCATCGGTCTCTCCAATAGAAAGGAATTCGATAAGCAGGGTTTTCCCGCGGTCAAGGTCTACAATGATCTCTTCTCCCGGTTCCATCCCGTAGAAGAAATTCTTTGTAGGCACATTCATCACCCCTCCAAATTCTAAGTGGTGGTTGTAGAAATCGGTGAATACTTTGGGGTACAATTTATAGGAAAGAAAATCGGTGATCTCTACATCCCTGCCCATACCTTCGCCGAAGGTCTTTTTAAATTCGGCAAATTCCTTTTCGAAATCTATGGGTTCCAGGTGTGCGTTAGGTCTTTCGGTATAAGGTTTTTCATCCTTGAGGACGATCTTCTGAATTTTTTCAGGAAATCCGCCATATGGCTGACCAAGATCTCCTCTAAAAAAACTTTTCACCGACTGCGGAAAAGAAATATCCTCTCCTTTTTCAAGCACATCTTCAATAGAAAGGTTGTTACTCACCAGGTACTGCGCCATGTCTCCCACCACTTTTGAGCTGGGTGTAACTTTAATGATGTCTCCAAAAAGCTCATTCACTTTGCTGTACATTTCGGTGATCTCGTGAAAGCGATCGGCCAGGCCAAGGCTCTCGGCCTGCGGCTTGAGGTTGGAATACTGTCCTCCCGGAATTTCATGCTTATAAACTTCTCCCGAACCTGCTTTTAAGCCCGATTCAAAAGGGTAATAATAACGCCTCACGGCTTCCCAGTACTGGGAATATTCATTCAGTTTATCTGTATTAAAAGCTCTGCCGCGATCGTGGAACTTCAGCATTTCCACTATAGAATTGAAGTTGGGCTGCGAGGTAAGCCCGGAAAGGCCACCAAGGGCAACATCAACCACATCTACCCCCGCCTCTATGGCCTTGAGATAAGTGGCCGCCTGTATGGAAGAGGTGTCATGAGTATGCAGGTGAATAGGAACATTGATGCGGGATTTAAGGGCCGATACCAGTTCAAAAGCCGCATCGGGCTTCAGGATCCCTGCCATATCTTTAATTCCGATGATATGGGCCCCTGCGTTCTCTATATCTTTACCAAGCTGAATGTAGTAGTCGAGGTTATATTTAGTCTCTTTCGGGTTCATAAGGTCTCCCGTATAGCAGATGGTTCCTTCGGCCAGGCCGTTAGTTTTATTCCTCACATGCTCAATACAGGGAGCGATAGATTCCATCCAGTTAAGACTGTCAAAGATCCTGAAGACGTCAACTCCGTTTTCCCAGGCCTGTTCTACGAATTTTTCAATCAGGTTATCGGGATAGGCGGTGTAACCCACCCCATTGGAGCCCCGCAGCAGCATTTGTAGCAACACATTGGGCATAGCCGCGCGTAACCTTCTCAATCTTTCCCACGGATTTTCTTTTAAGAACCGCATGCAAACATCGAAGGTCGCACCGCCCCATACTTCCATACTAAAAACTTCGGGATGGTTGCGGGCAAAGCCTTCGGCCACCTTCTCCATATCATAAGTACGCATACGTGTTGCCAGCAGACTCTGGTGGGCATCGCGCATGGTAGTGTCGGTGAAATGTACTTTCCCTTCGTGCAACAGCCAGCGGGAAAATTTTTCCGGTCCGTATTCCGAAAGCAGGTCTTTGGTGCCTTTAGGGTAGGCATTATCATCTTTAAATGACGGAACGACTGGCTTAATAAACTTCCTCTTTTCAGGTTTTTTTACGTCCTCATTTCCGTTGATGATCACATCACCAAGGAATTTCACCATTTTAGTGGCCCTGTTGCGAGTCTTTTTAATCTGGAAAAGTTCAGGGTGTTCTTTAATGAAATTCACCGTAACGTCACCCTGCCGGAAAGTAGGATGGGAAAGTATGTTGTCGAGAAAACCAATATTGGTCATCACCCCCCTTATCCTGAACTCTGCCAGCGCCCTTCGCATTTTGCGACATGCCCCGTCGAGGGTACGACTACTGGCGGAAACCTTTACCAGCATAGAATCAAAGAAAGGTGACACTTTTACACCCTGATAAATACTACCGGCATCCAGTCTAATTCCGAAACCTGAAGCACTTCTATAGGTTGTGATCGTACCGTAATCTGGTTTAAAATTATTTGTAGGATCTTCGGTAGTGATGCGGCACTGCAGGGCAAAACCATTCGTTTGTATAGAATCCTGACTTTCAATCTTAATTTGTTTATCACTCAGCTTATAACCGCCGGCGATAAAAATCTGGGCTTTTACAAGATCAATATTGGTAATGATCTCGGTAACCGTGTGTTCCACCTGTATGCGTGGGTTCACTTCAATAAAAAAGATCTCCCCGGTGCGGTCTACAAGAAATTCTACAGTCCCTATATTGTTATAATCCACGGCCTTACAAAGTTTAACCGCGTAATTGTACAGGTCCTGTTTCACCTTTTCATCAAGCCCCATGGAGGGAGCAAATTCTATCACTTTTTGATACCTACGCTGTACAGAACAATCCCTTTCAAAAAGGTGCACCAGGTTCCCGTGATGGTCACCTACAATTTGTATCTCGATATGTTTGGGATCTTCCACGAATTTCTCCAGGAAAACAGTATCGTCACCAAAAGCATTTTTAGCCTCTCTTCGTGATTCGTTAAACCCGCTTTTTAGATCATCTTCCGAACGTATCACCCGCATTCCACGGCCGCCGCCTCCCGATGCAGCCTTCAGCATTACCGGATAGCCTATTTTTTCGGCTTCCTCGAGTGCCACTTCAACCGTGCTAAGGTCTTTTTCATTGCTGCGGATTACCGGGATATCATTTGCCACCGCAACTTCCTTGGCTTTCACTTTATCTCCCAAAGACTGAAGCACAGAAACCTTTGGACCTATAAAAATGATCCCGTTCTCTTCACATTGCCTGGCAAATTCGGCATTTTCAGAAAGAAAACCGTAACCTGGGTGAATGGCATCCACAGCGTTTTCCTTAGCCACTTTGATAATGGCCTTAATGTCTAAATAAGGCTTTAGAGGATCTTTATCGGCCCCTATCTGGTAAGATTCATCGGCCTTGTAACGGTGCAGGGAATAGCGGTCTTCGTAGGTATAGATACCCACAGTTCTTAACCCAATTTCGGTACAGGCTCTAAATATCCTGATGGCTATTTCTCCTCTGTTCGCTACTAAAACCTTTTTAATTTTCATTTTCTGAAGTTGCTTTTTTGGTGATTATGTTTCGCTTCTGAAGGGGTCCCAAAAGTGACATTTTTGAAACCTCTCCTAATTTCAGAAATTAAAAAGAAAAAAGCGGTGTCTCACCGCTTTTTTAAATACTTTAACACTTCCTGCTGCTGAAGCTATCTCGTAAAAACCGGCTCGTTCTCATTAGAGGTTTCTTCAGCCGAAAATCTGTAGCCATCCACATCAAAGGCTTTGAGCTGCTCAAGTGTCTGGGCTTCAGACTCAATAAGAAATCTGGCCATAGAACCCCGTGCTTTTTTTGCAAAAAAACTGATGATCTTCAGCTTGCCGTTCTTGTAATCTTTAAACACCGGAGAAATTACCGGCACTTTCAGGTGTGAAGTATCTATGGCCTTGAAATACTCCTGGCTCGCCAGGTTTACAAAAAGTTCATCTTCTTTAAGCTCTTCGTTCAAATAAGCTGTCACCTTCTCCTGCCAGATTTCATAGAGGTTTTTCTTACGGCCTACCGGCAAGGATGTTCCCATCTCGAGGCGGTACGGCTGAATAAGATCCAGCGGCCTTAAAATTCCGTAGTAACCTGAAAGGATCCGCAAAGAATCCTGCATAAAATCGATCTTTTCAGAAGGAATGGTGTAGGCATCAAGACCTGTATAAACATCTCCGGCAAAAGCATAGACCGCAGGCCGGGAATTTTGTTTGGTATGTTCTTCAGAAAATTGCTGGTAACGACTGTAATTAAGATCGGCCAGTTTATCGCTGATGCTCATGAGTTCGCCGATCTCCTTTTTTGACATGCGCGAAAGCTTCCGGTTAATGCCGGCTGTGGTTTCGAGAAATGAGGGCTGGGTTCCTCTGGTTGTGGGTAATTTAGATTCGTAGTCGAGTGTTTTGGCGGGCGATACAACTATTTTCATGGAAGTTCTCTTGAGAAATTTTAATTACTCCTCAAAAATATCAAATCCCGACAAGATTTCCTGCCGGGATCGTTTATTCCTTTTGATAGGTGTATCAAAAAAGCTTATTCGTCTATGAATTCCTTTTGATTTTTGGCATAGTTCCGCCAGCGCTCTATACAGTCCTGCATATCCTGTGGGATGGGAGAATCAAACCTCATCCACTCACCAGTTTCAGGATGTTTAAAGCCAAGAGTTTTGGCGTGCAGCGCCTGTCTTGGCAGCACCTTAAAGCAGTTGTCTACAAACTGTTTGTATTTGGTGAAGGTTGTTCCTTTTAAAATCTTGTCACCGCCATAACGCTCGTCGTTAAAGAGCGTGTGGCCAATGTGTTTCATGTGCACCCTTATCTGATGGGTACGGCCGGTTTCAAGCTGACATGAAACAAGGGTGACATAACCCAGCCTTTCAAGCACTTTAAAATGTGTTACCGCAGGTTTTCCCTTATCTTCATCTTCACCAAGGTATACCGTGTTTTGCAGTCTGTTTTTGGGGTGGCGCCCAATATTGCCTTCCACCGTACCTTCATCCTCTTCCACATTCCCCCAAACAAGAGCTATATACTCGCGCTCGCTGCTTTTGTCAAAGAACTGCTTTGCCAGTTTGGTCATGGCTTTTTCGGTCTTTGCAATAACCAGTAGGCCGCTGGTATCTTTATCTATCCTGTGTACAAGCCCCGGGCGTTCATCGCTGTTTTGCGGCAAGTTTTCGAAATGGTATACCAGCGCGTTAATAAGTGTACCGCTGTAGTTGCCATGACCGGGATGTACCACCATTCCGGCAGGTTTATTCACAATGAGAAGTGCATCGTCTTCATAAACAATGTCCAGCGGAATATCCTCTGGCGTGAGCAGAAATTCATAGGGCGGATGCTCAAACAACACCTGCACCACATCCCCCGGCTTCACTTTGTAATTTGATTTTACCGGAACCTCGTTAACGTGTATATTTCCCTCTTTGGCTGCCGTCTGAATTTTATTACGAGTGGCTTTTTCGATGTAATTCATCAGGAACTTGTCCACTCGCAGGGGCTGCTGGCCTTTATCGGCTACAAACCTGTGGTGTTCATACAGGTCGTCATCATTGTCTTCGGGCTCGGGATTATTATTTTCAGAAATCATATTCTTCGTCTTCCAGGTCGTTCAAAATTGGGTCTTGTGCGGTTGCGGTACTATCTTCTTCTTCCATTCCATACCTCCTGGAGCCATCGGCAAGCACAAGGTCAATTTTAGAAGTCTTCATCAGTTTCATTCCTGGTTCGAGCAGCTGGCCACGATGGCGCATTTCGAGCACCACATCTTTGGCAACATCGGGTTTATAGGTAATGGTTCCTATTTCAAACCCCAGCGAACGCAGGGTTGGCTCCACCTGCCTGCGGGTTCTTCGGATTAAATTTTCAGGAATTTCAACTTTTGTAAATCCTGAAGGGTTCAAGGTGAGATATATTTTTCGGTTCTCCTTTACTTCTTTCCCCGGAAGCGGCACCTGATCTATCACAGAGTACGGCGGAAAATCGGGGTTGTAATTGGCCGAATCAAGGATTTCCCGGCGCAGGTCGAGTTCCGAAAGTTGTTCATCAACCCGGTCTAAAGATAGGCGTTCCAGGTTGGGCACGGTGATCCTTTGATCCTGATTTGTAGAAAAATCAAGCCATTGAAGTATAATAAAGGCGATCAAAACTACCGCAAATACAGCCAAAACCAACTGAATCAGAAAGGTTTTGCTAAAGAGAAATCGGAAGAAACTCATAGTTTATTTTAAAAGACAAAGATATAAAATCAGGTGGTTTTGCAGACATTCATTTATTAGTCGCTACTTTTGCTAACGCAAATATTAGGGCGATATTTAATTATGAAGAAAAATGTAGCCATAGCCATGGGCGGCTTCTCCAGCGAATACCGTATTTCAATAAACAGCGGGAATATAGTTTACAAGAACCTCGATCGCAGCAAATACAACCCTTACCGGGTGCATATCCTGCAAAAAGAATGGTTTGTGATTGGGGAAAATGACACGCCTTACCCCATTAACCGCAGCAATTTTACAGTAACTATAGACGGGCAACTCATAACCTTCGATTGTGTTTTTAACACCATTCACGGAACTCCGGGCGAAAATGGCCTTTTACAGGCCTATCTTGAGCTACTGGATATTCCGCAGACTTCCTGCGATTTCTACCAGTCGGCACTCACTTTTAATAAAAGAGACCTGATTAGCGTTCTTAAACCCTTCGGAATTAAAACTGCTGAAAATTACTTTGTCGACAAAGGAGATGAGGTTGATCCCGATGAAATTATTGCAAAAGTTGGTTTGCCCTGCTTTGTGAAAGCCAATAAAGCCGGAAGCAGCTTTGGGATCACCAAAGTGAAATCGCGGGATCAAATCATTCCCGCCACCAAATTTGCCTTTAAAGAAGATAATGAGATCATCATCGAATCTTTTCTTGATGGCACCGAAGTTTCGGTTGGAGTGATCACTCACAACGACGAGATCCTCGCGCTGCCGGTCACCGAAATTGTTTCTGAAAATGAGTTTTTTGACTACGAAGCCAAATACCTCGGAAAATCCCAGGAGATCACCCCTGCCCGAATTTCAGAAGAACAAACGAAAAAAGTTCAGGAGATCGCCAAATTGATCTATCGAAAGCTGAAGATGAAAGGTTTTTCAAGATCAGAATTCATTTTCCACAACAACGAGCCACATTTTATTGAAATGAACACCAACCCGGGCTTAAGTGAAGCGAGTATACTTCCGCAGCAGGCACAGGCAGCAGGAATTTCCTTAAAAGAGCTGTTTGGCAGTGCTATTGAAGCTGCCTTAAAAGCCTAGGTATCCAAAAATGCCTATTTTAGACTAAATTTTTTCAGCATGAAGACAGCAGTTTTTCCCGGTTCATTTGACCCCATTACTTTGGGACATGTTGACATCATTAACCGCGGATTACCTTTATTCGATGAGATTATCCTGGCAATTGGCATCAACTCCGATAAAAAATACATGTTCTCGCTTGAAGACAGGCTAAGGTTTCTGGAAGAGACCTTTAAAGACGAGCCAAAGATAAAAGTGATGACTTACAAAGGCATGACTGTAGATTTTTGCAGGGAACAAAACGCCGGATTCATTCTTAGAGGCCTGCGCAATGCCATTGACCTCGAATTTGAAAAGAGCATTGGCCAGACCAACTTTAAAATGAGCGGAGTAGAAACCCTTTTCTTTATTACTTCCTCCGGAAAAAGCCATATTTCTTCAACCGTTGTTCGCGACGTAATTCGCAACGGCGGAGACTATCACTTTATGGTGCCCGATGTTGTATCAAGGAATAAGGATTAAGGAATATTTCATATTGAATATTGAATATTCAATATTGTTTAATTGACCTAAAACTTATATCCAACTGCCAAGCCTCCATAAAAATTCCGTGGCATTCCTGGATAGAAGTAGCGGGGGGCATTACCGCCAAAACCTACAGCATTTGGGATGACCGAAGCTGCATAATTTTCATCAAGCGCATTGTTCACACCCCCAAAAATTTCCAGATCCCAGTGCTGATTTGTTAAAGTATTGAACATTTCGAGCGGTTCCAGGGCCAGTTTGAAATGCAGGAGATCATATTGTTCTCTAAATTCGGTATTTGCATCATTCAAAGGCATTTCCCCCTCAAATTGATAGGTGCTGCGCAAGGTTAACCCGAAAGAAGTAACAATATCCAGCCCCGCATTCACGGTTTCCCCCGGCACTGCCGGCAGATCATTACCCGAAAAATCTTCCTCTTCATCTACAAACTCATCGAATTCAAAAGAATTATAAGCCGCATTGACGAATGTTCGCGCCCGCACAGTTGTTGAAATCGGGAAATTGTAGTTCAGCAGAAATTCTATTCCGTTATGATCGGTCTTTCCGGCGTTGCGGCCAATGTACTGGTCTTCGGCAACACGTTCGGCTACCAGCAGGTTTTCCACCTGGATCAAAAATGCGGCAACTTCAGCATAGAGTCGGTTGTTCAAAAAATTGCCTTTGAAGCCCAACTCGTAATTAATACCGGTCTCGGGTTTGAGGTTGGTGTTAATCAAACCTTCAGGAGTAAGGGTTTCGGCCACGGTGGGGGTAGAAAAACCATGACTTATCGAAGCGTATAAATTTTTGCCCGGCGCCACTGTGTAAACGGCACCAATCCTGGGGAAAAAACTTCCTCAAAACTGTAATCGCCCGTCTGGTCTACCTCGTCAGCCTCATAAAGATCGTTCAGCTCGTATGAAGTGGCGTTCAAATTTAATCCTGCTTCCAGTTTAAGCCTTGAAGTCACCTCCTGGTTCCATTGAAGAAAAATATTGTAATAGCGCCTGTCCTGCTCGTTATGGCTCAGGTATTCGCCGGGCACACTGCCCCGGTCTTCAAACTGCTCGTACAGGTTTTCAAAAGTGGCCGTATCATACCACTCGTTGTAGAATTCAATGCCAAAACTCACCTGCGCGGGGGCTCCAAAAATGTCTTTTTCAATACCGAATTTTGTCCTGGCCCCAAGGGCCGACTGCCCTTCATTGAGGATGTCAAACGGCCTTGGCTCATAGGCATCCCTAAAGCTACCATAAACACTGGTAACATTGGAAAAAACTTCAGAAAAACGATATTGATAGGAAAACCCGAGCAAAGCTTTGTCATAAGACTCATAACCTTTGGCCGCAGCCCAGTTAAAAGCCGCCGAAGAAGGTTCTGTGCGCAGGGTTTCGCGGTTTAAAGAACTCGGAATAAAGGCTTTTAAACGCACAAAGTTCCCGAGGACCGACAATTCTCCGCGTTTTCCTGCCAGCACCTGTCCAAAAAGGCTGAAAGAATCCCTGTCATAAGCCGAATTATCCCGCCAGCCATCGGTTTCCACGTGGTTATAGGTGGCTGTAAGCTTAGCCGATTTGGAGGCGTGGGATGCGCGGGCCGTAGCACGAAAAAGTCCGTAATCGCCAAAAGTG
>Ga0098069_100466_pt1 | contig 17483 bp, 18 predicted proteins | sample 27_taG_FD_92584 | JGI IMG/M metagenome (GOLD analysis project Ga0098069, IMG submission 92584) | Marine viral communities from Cariaco Basin, Caribbean Sea - 27_WHOI_OMZ | ecosystem: Environmental > Aquatic > Marine > Oceanic | place: Caribbean Sea: Cariaco Basin | collected 2014-11-09 | reverse complement strand
CCTATTAGAAACTGGGGAATCGTCCTCAATCAGTTCTTGACTATATATGAAGAAAGGGTTCAACTTTAGATAAAAAGTCAAACCCCTTTATTTAAAACTTACACACTTTACGGGATAGTGTCTATTTCTGAATTTCTTCAAGAAAACTTGAGGCCGGTAAGCCTGCTTCATTAAAAATGTTGGAAATGCCGGTGTTTCTCCAGGAATAGCGTATGTGCGTAGGATTTTCGATCTTTTCGATGTTCAGCTCCACGAAATTCTTTTTGACTTTCATTTCCACTGTTTGAAATTCTCCATCCTCTCCGGCCACTTCAAACTGGGACGCGGGATTTTGCCTGTCAACTCTCAATTCTTCAGCATTTGTAAAGTAGATCCGCAACTTATTCCTCTTTTTTTCTGCCCTCTCAAAAAGGGGAAAATAGGCAGCTGTTTTCTTTCCGTAGATTTCGTTTAGGGCGAGATTGGCGAAACGTAAGCCAACATCTTTCTTATTCCGGGGATGAATATCTTCTATATCGCCTATGTCGCTGGTCATAACCATACCTGTTTTTGGCATTTTTAGCACCCTGCGTTGCGCGTCTCTTACTTTGACGCCGGCAAAGTTGTCTCCGTAATCATAGGGAGCTATCTGGGCATAGTAAAAAGGCAATTCAGAATTCCATTTTTGACGCCATGAATCTATGAGTGCCGAAAAGATCTCTTCATAATGATCGGCATTATCTGTATTAGATTCCCCCTGATACCAAAGTACTCCTGCAATGTTGAAGGAAGTGAGAGGGGCGATCATTGCATTATAAAGGGCGCCCGGTTCTCTGGGTCCCCATTCCACATCGGGTAACATTGCGGCTGCTTTACTAAGCTCCTCATTTTCCTCAATAACTTCCGCCGGCATCCACACTTCAGCCGGAGTTCCTCCCCAGCTGGAGTTGATGAGTCCTATCGGAACATCGAGTTCTGCATTCAGCTTTTTTCCGAAGAAATAGGCAACAGCGCTAAAGTGCTTCATGGTTTCTGGAGTACTTGCCACCCACTCCCCGCCCAAGTCCTGCTGCGGAGTGGGCGCTGTCCTGTCGTGTACCATGAAAAAGCGGATGTTCGCATTTTCTGCGCCGGCTATGGCTTCTTCTGCATTGTCTATTCCGGCAGCGGCAGTCCATTCCATGTTCGATTGCCCGCTTACCAGCCAAACCTCTCCCAAAAGCACATTTCTGAGCACAATGGTATTATAGCCGGTAATGGTCACCTCCTGTGGTTCCCGAAGATCGGGCGTAGGCAAGAGAATTTCCCAGATTCCGTTATTGCCCACCTTGGTTTGAAGAGTGTCTGTACTCCAGCTGGTCGATATCTTCACCACTTCTCCGGGTTTTGCCCAGCCCCAAATCCTGGCTTCAGTATTCCGCTGAAGAACCATATCATTAGAAAAGATTGCAGGAAGGCTGACGTTGGAGAAGGCTTCTACAGTAGACATCAGGATGAGCAGGATTAGGTAAGTGAAATGTTTCATTTTATGAAGTTTTTTCTTCTAAAACGGGGGTACTTTTGGGATAATCCTTTAAAAGAAGCTCGCGATAGAAAGGGAGCAATTTTTCAGCCATTGCTGCATGGTCTTCTACACTGGGATGACCTGTACAGCCTTCTGCAGTCATTTTTTGGAATTCGAAAACCTCCACAGGGTGATCTGCCAGTTCTCGTTTAATATCCTTAAGAATAGAAATTAACTCCTCCCCCTCATTTTCGCCTGCCATAGGACTGGAAATAAGGGCAACCTTTGTGTTGGGATACCTGTCAAAAATTGTTTTTATAAATCCAATGTAGTTCTCCCTGAACTTTTCTGCGTTGAAAGGTGAGCGTTCTTTTTGTTGGTCCCCTAATGAAAAATCATTTGTACCTAAAGCAATGCTTACAATTTGCGGCGCGTTTTCCTCTTTTACTTCAGCCTTTTGACCCTTGTTCGGGATGAGGTGAAGATAAGGGTAGACGTCGGGCATTACGGGTTGGTCTTCGTCGTTCCAATTCCTATACATCCCCATACCCGAAACACAATTCACTTCAAAATCCACCTCCAGCGCCCTCGCCACACGCGGTCCATATGCCATGTAAGCACTGTGCTGATCATACCATTCTCCTTCTTCACAATTAATTTCACTTGTATCGGCACCCATTCCACAAGTTATGGAATCCCCGATGAATTCGATCTTTGCACGCTTTTCTTCGGCTGGCTTTTCTGTATTTTGAACCCGGAGTCCACTAAAAATGATGTTGCCGTTAGAAGCTTCTGTTTCTTTGTACACCGTGAGAAGACTAGTAGAATCTGAAGCCGGAAGTGCAAACTTCAGAGTCTCCTTTTTAATACTGAACCGTCCTAAATGTTCCTTATTGATCTCTACGGCTACATACTGATGGTTTTCATTGTTGCTCTTGAGGAAAACAGTAACTGTATCTCCCGCAACCCTGGTGCTAACCGAAGCTGCCGAAGCAATCAGCTCCCTTCCTTCTGCTGAACTTATACTGCGCCCGGAATAGCTAAAATTTTCATGCTCAGCCTTAAAATATTTCATTTCGGGAGGTTGTGCAGACTGGCAACTACAAAATAAAGTGACAATGAGGAGGAAAGGAACGATTTGCATTTTAAATATTTTTAGAGTCACTAATTTACAGGATTCCTGAAGATGATGATTTGCCTATTTTTTCATTTTGTAGTACTATTTTTTAGCCGAAGTAGAATTATTAAAGATTTAGCCAATTTTAATCGGTTTGAGCACCAATTTTTGGTTATTATCTTAACATCAGTAATCTCAATCTTATATTTCTAATGTAGATCTACTTTTTTATTAACTCAACAAAAAGTAAAGAACTGTCAGGCAGGAACAAAGGTTGATAATTAAACCGGCTGCGAACAAAAATATTCCCTTTCTAAAATAAACTCTGATTTCTTTATTCATTGTCTCTGAAATTTCGAGATATTTCTCATTCTGAATAGTAATTCGTTCTATGCCTTGTTTGTGCTCCGTCAATAACTTCTGCAAATTTTGAAGATCCAATTGAATCTTACTCTTCCGGATCTCCTCTAGCTTTTTTATCGCCTCTTCAAAATCTTTAATTTCTGAAACCAGTAGTTCTGAAAGTTCTTCCAATTTTGTCATAGTCTCACGTTTTAATATTCAAATCCCTGGCTTATAATTCTTTTGATTACCTGTTTTGCAATACTCAGTGTTAATCGGTTAGAGAGTTGAACTGCTTTACCTGCAATATTCAGCTGTTCATTTTCTTTCAGAAATGGCTTAACACCAATATGGGCAGCCATAGCTTTTCCAATGTTGCCGCCACTCATTGATCTGTGGATTTCGCTTCCTTTGAGGTTATAACCCTCAAACTCAAACCGGAAACCCTGTAGCTTGTTTGCTTTATTGATGCAGGGAATGACCTTCACCTTATTTGTTTCCATGGCTTTAATGTAATCTGCAAAGCTTCGGGGCTTGAAATTCTTTATTGCGATGTCATGGCGTCGCTTGATTTCGGCGCGAATATCCTTGAGGCTGATTTCCTTCTCTACCTGAAGTTGTCGAACGGTGGTCAGGCCTTGATGTTCCGCTACTTTTTCGGCTGCCTGTTGGCTGCGTTTCCCAATGAAACTGTCGTTGTATGCCGTACCATTAAAGTCGATCCTGTTAACGTACAGATGTATATGCAGGTGCTGTTTGTCCCGGTGTACAAAAGCAATTGCCTGTCTTTCTCCCAGCTTCATCTCATCCATAAAGCTGCTGCATATTTTCTGAAGCTCAGCTCTGGGCATTTTCTTTCCATCTTCAACCGTAGGGCTAAGTACAAAGGAGAGGGTGTTCTTTTTGCAGTTGACATTCTGTTCCTGAATCAGGTGAAACTCCCGGCTGATCTCTTTTGGATTTTCTCCTACCAGGTGTTGCCGGTATACCACTTCAGCATTTTTCTCCTGGTTCCATCCATAGGCCATGGAAGCCTGGGTATGGGAGATTTATTTTCCTTTGCCAATCATATCTGCAACTTTTCAAGTTGTTGTTTTATTTCATCTGCCAGCCAATAGACTGCCTCGGAAAGCTTTGGATCTTTCTTTCGGAACATGTTTCCTATAGACTTAAAATTGTTGTGGAACTTGCTGAAGGTTTTTAGGACCTCGATATGATCCTCAGACAGTCGTTCCCTGATCTCCAGATTAAAAATGGACCTGCGGCAAAACTCGCTCACGCTAAGCCTGCTTCTTTTGGCTTTGATGTACAGCAGCTTCTTCTCGTAGACGGAACATCTAAATTTCACGAATTCTCTTTTTGCCTTAAACATCTCTTTTTTATTGCGACCACCGGGAGCAATCATTTTTGTGCCCACAGGCACACATCTTGAATTAGAATTCGGTTCAATAGAAGGATGTCCTTCTAAGGAAGTGTCTATTTGTTCTATAGATAATCCTTCAGCAGCAGGATCTAGTTTAGAAACATCTATAACTATAGGTTTCTTTCTGTCATTTTTTCGTTCTTCCATGGGTTAGCATATCATTGAGATCCTTAAAGTCGAAGTAGAATTGACTTTCATCAACGGCATTAGAAAACTTCTTCAGAAGTTGTTTGGTAGCAGTTCTTCCTGCCTTATCATTATCCAGGAGAAGATATATTTCTGAATAATGATTCCATTCTTCGGGGATAAGGTTAATGTTTCCAAGGGAATTTAGAACTACGATATCCGAGGAAGAAAAAAGTTCATTATCCAGGGCATTTAGGGAAAGGAAATCAAACATACCTTCTGTGACTACCAGTCTCGTGAAATTTCTTAAGAAGGACGAAATAGTCTTAGGAGAGGTAGAACATTTATAGTATTTATTTCTCAACTCCCACCCTCCTGCATCATTCTTCAATCCAATTGAGAATATATTTTGTCGTTCAGACTATACCATATCTCATGGCAGAAGATTTGTGCTATTTGAAGGGGAATTTTTCTTGAATTTAAATATTGGATAAGAGCGGGATGTTTTAATTTATTGATCTGTTTTATCTGAACAGAGTTTCTTTTATTAGAAACTTTTTCCGGGCTAAAAGAAAGCGGAATATTTTCCTGAAGAGATTGAGCTGCTTCATAAGCTGAGCAGTTTTCCAATGCCATGATTAAATCTATAGCTGAACCTCCTTTTCCAATTCCGAAGTCATACCATAGGTTCTTAATCAAAGAGACGCTGAAAGATGCTTGGGTTTCTGACCGCAGGGGACTCAGAAACCAAGCTTCTTTCTCCGATTTTCTGATGGGAAAGTGCCCTAATTTTGCCAGCGTTTTTACGATGCAAATATTACGGGCTCTTTCGCAGCTTGAGGATGCTTCCATTTCTTTTTCTATTAATTCTTTTTAAACACAGGTGTCGTCTAATTTTTGCATCACTGTATTTTGATGACCAAACGATGAAAAACTGATGAAGCCTGAAACCACCAGTGTCATTACCTGTTTCATACTTATTATTCATCATTTCAGCTAAAAAAAAGAAATACTATAAGTCTTTTTTCTTCTGTTGGATTTCTAAAAGGTTTGTTTGTCAGCAACTATTTACCGGGAGCCCTCAAATACTTCCCTCACAGAAATCATCAAACTTCATCGTTTCATCAATTTTCTCATCCTCTGTGAAGTTCTGCTGCAGGTAAGACTTCGTAATGGTGTAATAACGTCCCTTGGCATCTGTCAACGCCAGCCCTCCGTCACTCCATATTACCATCTTTTGATAGCTCAAAGAATTATCCTGGTTCCGCAGTTTCCAGTCCTTCTTTAAGATCTGGCGCAATTGGGTGAGGTCGGTTTTAATCCGGGTCCTGTTTAGGACCTGCAAAGCATCTAAAGGACACATATCTACTTCATCTATGTCAAAAGTATCCATCACGTTGAGAAGCATACTTACAAGTTCCTTTTCTACTCGATTACGGTTGTTTTGCATAAGATTATTTAAAGCAACCGTCCTCACCTGATCCGGAGTAAACCACATTCGAGTCTTATGAGTAGTGGCTAACTTCCGATTTTCAAGATGATATAGAAATGCCGGAATTTCATTTACAAGTTGCTCCAGGAAATGAGTGTCTTCATTTTTAAGGGAAGGTATTTTTAATACCCAAAAGCGGGTCTCCTCACTATCGATCTTAATGAAACCATCTTCGTTATTACTACAAAGGATGAATTTTCCAAAAAATTCATCCTCCCGTTTATCTTTGCCTTTGGCTTCCAATTTGTTAAAATTGGTGGTGCTCAGATATTTGATCCTTTCGGTAAGCTCCTCCTTGTTGAATAGTACTTCATCAATACAAATAAGAAGTTTGTTTGCCCAGTCTATATTGAACTGGCTACTAAAGTTATCATTGGTAAGGTATGTCAGGTTGTTTTCAAAAATAGCTTTTAACCATTTCAGAAAAGTAGTCTTACCTGTAACCCTTTCTTTGGACACCAAACATAGAATAGGTAACATCTGCGTGGGATTAGAGTATAACAGCTGCAAATAATCAAGCCCGAGTTCTGCTTGCCCTCCAAAGATGTGTTTCATAAACCGAAGAAAAAATCGATAGTTCCTTCCTTAGGACCATAAGGCAATGGAGAATATGTATTGTAAAATCCATGGCATTCCTGTTGAAAGTTTTTATGACCTGGAATACAAGTAAAGCCGTCATATCTTTTAATGGTTCCAATGAAAGCTTTTCCATGATCATTCCGTAGAGTTTCAATATTCCACGGAACCAGGATCTCATTAAAATTACCGGAGATGGTAGGCAGTTGCACTATTTTATAGTAACAGGTACCCACTCGGATATAGGATATTTTTTTCATCTTATTATACCTTAGGATTAGAATAGGCCGAGAGGCTACTTCCGATTTTTCAACAGGCTTTTGTTGAACTGATGCTCAAGAAATTCATCGGATAGATCTGGTTCTCCCAAAAGCCAGGCATCTATCTTTTCCTTATCAAAAAACTTCTGACGAATATTCGGGTTATTGCCGGCAGGGATAAGTTTTAAATGAGTGAGCTTATAAATCTTGCTTTTTGAAAGACCGGTATACTGAGCCAGATCTTCCACATTCATCACTTTCTTGTTGGTTCCCAGAAGGCCCTTAATATCTATTAAGAGATCCTCAATCTTTTTGTTTTCTTCCATGACGAGTAAAATTGGTTTGGAAAACAAACTAATTGAGTAAGAAGAAATTAAATGTTATTAACTGGAAGGTTTAACAGAAAAAGGAATGGTAAAATATTGAATATTCAAAAAATATTCCGATACAGTTGTAAATTAATAATCCAAGTATAGCAGTTTAAAATTGAGAATCAGACATATTCTCAGCCATTATTCAGGATCCGGAGAAAGATTGAACTAGAAAAACACAAAAACTAATGTTGTACCTATGTTGTACCCAAGCAAAAACAGAAAGGCTTCCGATTTCTCGGAAGCCTTGTCTTTACTGGTGTGGTCCCACCTGGGCTCGAACCAGGGACCACCTGATTATGAGAATTCGATTCACACATATTTTCGGAACTAAAATGAACCTAATTTAATGATAATCAGTTTTTTACATTTTTGTTGTGTTCAATTGATTTCATTTAAAATCAAACAAATAAGTGTGAATTACGTGTGATTTTCATTCAAAAATTTATTCAATTTGCGTAAATTATAAGTCAAATTCCAAATATGTAAAAATGCAAACCAGTGCCAATTTAGCAATAGATAAAAGACGCATTAAAAATGATCAAACCTTCACTATTATTATTAGGCTATGTCATTTCCAAAAAACGACTTCAATTTCCACTGGTAAGTCTATTCCTTTACACTATTGGGATGATAAAAATAAGAAAGTCCGGGCAAATTATGGCCGAAAATCTGATGTAAATCTGTTAAATCAATTTCTTTACGAACAGTTAGGAAAGGCTAGAAATATTATCAATGTTCTGGAATTAAAAAATGAACTTAGATTTCTTTCCATTAATCAGGTCAAAGAAAGAATTAGTAAAAGGAGAAAATTTGATTCCTTTTTTGAATATGGGGACAAATTAGTTGAAGACTTAATAAAAGCAAATCGACTCGGAAGCGCTAAGTCTTATAGGGGATTATTAACTAGATTGAGGTCATATACCAAGAAAAAAGATCTAAAATTTAATGACATCAACTATGAGTTTCTTGTAAATTTTGAAACCTTTCATTTATCTAATAATAATTCCTTAAATGGACTTGCTTCATATTTAAGAACGCTTAGGTCTATATATAACAAAGCAATCAAAGATAGATTGATCGAAAAAGAGGCTTACCCGTTTAATGATTATCAGATAAAAACCACCCCAACATCTAAACGCGCTATACAATATGAAAGTGTTTTAAAACTGTTACATTATAAAACGGAGAAAGGATCCTGGCCATTTCACTATAAAAATTATTTTCTAATATCCTACCTATTATTCGGAATGTCTTTTATAGACATGGCCTTTCTTAAGAAGAAGAACATTGTGGGCGACAGAATTAAATTTCAAAGAAAAAAGACTTCCAAAAATTACAATATCCTTATAACTGATCAACTAATGGAAATTCTAGATTTCTATTTAGTTGATAAGGAAAATGACGATTTTATTCTACCTATCCTTAATTCCAACACTTTGACCGAGCAATACAAACAAGTACAAGAAGCGAGAAATAGATATAATAAAGGCTTAAGACGAATTGCTAAACAGTGTGGAATAAAGGAATATCTTACTTCATACGTTTCTAGGCATAGTTTTGCTACTCATGCAATGTTGAAGGACATTCCACTTCATGTAATTTCTTCTATGCTTGGGCACTCCAAACTGAATACCACTCAAATTTACCTGGATTCATTACCAACTACAATTCTTGATAAATATCATAAGCAGCTGACCCTAGTTTAGCATTCTTGATTTTGGTACGAACGATTAAAAATTAACAGCTAATTATAAAACTGTTTCGTTTATTTCGTTTAATATTGTTGTGTCAATAGAAAACTCAAATATCAATGGAATCAATAAGTAATATAAATCGGCCATCAAAAGATGAACAGAGATTGGCGCTGAAGTCATATGATGCATTAGCCTCGGTTATTGACCAATTAAAATCTAAAAACCCGGAGATAGAGATTGAAGAAACCCATGACCGAATTAAAATACCTTTGAGTGCTTTAAAACTTCTGGGAGATATTCTCAAAGCTATGAGTAATGGAAAACCATTTTCTCTTGTGCCTATAGCCACTGAAGTGACTACTCAAAAAGCTGCAGAGATACTTGGCTGTTCTAGACCACATTTGGTTAAATTATTAGAGAAGGGTGAAATTGAGTACACTAAAGTTGGCAAACACAGAAGAGTAAGGTTTGAGGAGGTTATGAAGTACCGACGAAAAATGAAAAAGAATCAGAAACAAAATATCATTGATATAATGAAATCTGACGAAGAACTTGGATTGTATGATTCATAGTGTTCGATTTAAATGTGTCCTAGATACCAATGTCATTTATCCCATAGAAATTAGGGACCTTCTATTTTGGTTTGCATATTACGATTTATATACTCCTAAATGGAGCAAACATATATTTGATGAATGGAAAGATGTAATGATTCGCAACGGTGTAAGTCTAGAAGAAGCTTCTAAAAGAGTTAATAAAGCAAACTTGGCTTTTCCAGATGCATTAGTAACGAATTATGCAGGTCTAATTGGTAACCTGGAACTTCCTGATCCCAAAGATTGTCATGTTTTAGCGGCAGCAATTAAAACTAATGCAAATATTATAGTAACCAATAATCTTAAAGATTTTCCAAACCAATATTTAGCATCTTTTGGTCTTTCTGCTAAATCAGCAGATGATTTTTTAACTGATATAATTGATCTCAATCCAGAAGAAGCAGTAAAAGCATTTAAGGAATTAGTTCTGTATCGAAGAAAACCTGACCTGAATGAATTTGAGGTTCTAGATATTCTCCGAAAGCATGGGCTTAAAGAAACGGCAGATTTTCTTCATTCACAGATTTAAAGGTTTAATAAAACAGATTTTTAGATCCAATCTTTCTTTGTTTTAAGTTTATTTAAAGTCTCAAATTTTACTTTTAAATAGAACAAGGATAACATTTGAAAAAGACGATATCAACTTATTGGTTATCATTAGTATACTTTTAAATATCGTTTTTTACCTAATTATTTTTTCTTTGATTGGGAATTTATCACCTGAAAGAATCCTTGTAAAATCTCAAGAACAATTGACACTTACCCAAACCTGGGAACTGAATTATTTTTCAATTTTTTATTTAAATTTAGTCTAAATAATATTTAGCTTTTTATATTTGTTTCCTCAAAACAATTAGCTATAAAAAATGAAAACACTACTACTACCAGTCTTTTTACTATTTACCGCCTTGTTTTTCGGCCAGGATGCGAGTCTGAAAGGAACCGTTACAGATGAAAACGGTGAAGCCATTCCCGGAGTAAATATTTTATTAGACCAAAACACAGGAACCCTTACAGATTTTAACGGAAAATATGAGCTGAATGATATTCAGCCAGGCACATATACCTTAACAATTTCCTTTCTTGGATATGAAGATCAAACCGAGGTTGTTACTCTAACCGAAGGGATGGAGAAAGTCCTGGATTTTACCTTGGAAACTTCTAACGAAAGTCTACAGGAAATTGAAATAACAGGAAGACGTGCCAGAACCTATAAAAATGCGGTTGCATTTTCCGGAACAAAGACTGCAACTCCTATAAAAGAAATTCCGCAGGCGATTAGTTATGTTACTAAAGAAGTGTTTGCAGACAGACAGGCCTATCGAGTAAATGATGTTGTCCAGAACGTAAGTGGAATTAATCAGTTTTCATATTATAATGACTATGTTATCAGAGGATTTAGATCTCAGCAGGAATTAATAAACGGTTTAAGGGTTATTAATCTTTTCGGGCCTCAAACTATTCTTGCAAATCTTGAGAGAGTAGAAGTGATTAAAGGGCCGGCATCTGCCATGTTCGGAAATGCATCTCCAGGAGGAACCCTAAATCGCGTGACTAAGAAACCTTTAGCTGTAGACCGAAAAGCGATCAATTTTACTACGGGTAGTTTTAACACCTTAAGATCTACACTGGATTTTACAGGACCTTTGGATGAAAAGAAAACCTTATTATACAGGCTTAACCTGGCTTACGAAAACTCAGATTCTTTCCGTGATCTACAGGAATTCAAATCATTCATGGTAGCGCCATCAATTTCCTTTTTGCCTACTGATAAAACCAGGTTGAATTTTGACCTGGTAATCACAAATTTTGATGGAAAATTAGACCGGGGACAACCAATTTTTGGAGCAACGGCAGGAACTGATCTTAACTCTACTCCCATTTCATTTGCCATTGGAGCAGCCAATGATTATCATAAAACAAATGTGGCTTATGGTACCCTCTCACTGAATCACCAGTTTACTGATGATTTCTCATTCAATGCTTCTTATATGCGTTATGGTTTTGAAGAAGACTTATTTGAGCATCGTACTTCTAATCGTTTTGCGGTAGACAGTCTTGGAGAAGAAATTCCAACACTTATGGGTATGAGAATAAGTGCCCGGGAGCAAAAACGTGTTAATGATAATATTAGCTCCTATTTCATATATAATACTTCAACCGGAGACATTAAGCATAAGTTATTGCTGGGATATGATTATATACAATCAGCGATTCCAACTGGTGGCGGTGGAATTTTTACCAGTAGCGGGGCTATTTACAGAACACAAGATGGAGGTTTGGATACCTATAATCCCGCAACCCCGGAAAGATATTTCTTTGATGAGAACGGAAATCCTGTACCTAATATTCCTCATTTCAATTTAGAGAACCCGGAATATTTACTCGGATATCCTAGTGATTATATTCTGGATAGATATGAAATAAATCCTGAGAAATATTATACCAATGGTATTTACATTCAGGATCAGATGGAATGGAAAAAATTAAAGGTCTTACTAGGTCTTCGCCAGGAATTTTACACCGATATTCTCAACTATAAACAGCCTAATGAAGAAGAACGTCAGCAAAAGAAATTTCTTCCCAGGTTAGGTTTGGTCTACACCCTAAACGACAATATCAACATCTATGGAACCTATACTGAAAGTTTCCAGCCTCAAAACCCAAGCGATCTTACAGGAGAAAATGGAGGGCCTTTTGATCCCTTAACAGGTAAAATGTATGAAGTAGGTGCTAAATCGACATTCTTCAAAGATCAGCTGGCAGTTAATCTTGCCTTGTATCATATTGAGAACAAGAATATCCTGATTCCTGATGTTGATACTGGCCAATTAATTCAAAGAGGAGGTGAAGAATCTCGAGGTGTAGAAGTGGATATAAACGGTAAGATTTCGCGAAATTTGAGCTTAACAGCCAATTATGCCTACAACGTGGCTAAAATTACCGAAAGTGCAGATGAATCATTAGAAGGTCAAATAAAAGAGAATGCCCCTAAACATTCGGGAGGATTCTTTGCAAATTATAATTTCACTGATAATTTTCTCGATGGAGTTAACTTAAACCTTGGAACCAGTTTCGTAACCGAGCGTAACACATTCGAGCAAACTTTACAACTTCCGGGATATATGGTATGGGATTCGGGCATTTCCTATAAAGTGAATAAAGTAAAATTAGCTTTAACCCTTAATAATATTTTTGATAAAACACACTGGGTTGGAGGTTACAGCTATACAAGACTATTTCCGGGAGCTCCCCGCAACTATCTGTTAAGCGTAGGCTATACTTTCTAATAAATGAAATTAAAAAAGAAAACTTTTTTTCAATTACATAGTTGGATTGGCACCAAGTTAAGCATACTATTTTTTATAGTATGCTTTTCTGGTACTCTGGCTACCCTCAGTTATGAGATGGACTGGTTATTTAATCCTGATAGTCGAGCTACCCCTCAAGGAGAGTTCATCTCACGCAATATCATCGTTGATAATTTCCAGGCAAAGTATCCTAATGCAAGTATTGGTTACTGGATGCGACCTGATGAACCTTATATATGTGATATTATCTATAAGACTGAAAACGATATTCGCACCTATGTCTATGCCAATCCATATACTGGTAAAATCCAGGGAGAAACCGCTATTACCTTTCAGAGGTTTTTCAGGGATCTCCATTATTATTTATTCATCCCCATTAATCAAATAGGGAATTACATCGTATTAGTGTTTGGCTTTCTATTATTGATATCACTTATTACGGCGTTATTTTTTTATAAAAAATGGTGGCGAAAACTATTCGAATTAAAGCTGAATAAAGGTCCTCTGGTATTTTTTAGAAGCACGCATCGATTGATTGGTTTGTGGTCTATTCCATTTTCAATATTATTTTCCATTACCGGTATCTGGTATTTTATAGAGCGGGCAAATGTCGCCGGAATAGGCGAAGAGGTTAATCCCGCTCCTCCAACCATCAACGAAACAACGATTGATTCAATCAGTGGAAATTTAAGTTATACCGTAGATTATGACAGGGCGGTTAAAATTGCAGAATCCCATATTCCAGGAATTGTGGTAGGAGATGTTCTTCCTCCTCAATCGCCGGGTGATGATCTCTACTTAACTGGTAAGAGTGATGTGCCCCTGGTTCGGCAAAGAGCCAATCGCATTTATATCAATCCCAATACTTATGAGGTCATTAAAGTTCAAAAAGCGGAAGAAATAAGTACAGTAATGTGGCTGAACGACATAGCAGATCCTTTGCATTTTGGATACTGGGGCGGGCTCATTACTAAGATTATCTGGTTTTTTCTCGGTTCAGGAATTTCATTTTTAATACTATCGGGAATCTGGATCACTTTAAAAAGGAAAGCGGTTAAGAGAAAAAAAGGTGCCGTAATGGGATGGTGGCGCTATTTAAACTGGGTACTCTTTCTTTTTATTATGGGTGGAATGTACAGTATGCTTATAAAGCAATATAACACTTCAGTTAATAGCATACTGTTTATAAGTGTAGGCTGGATAATTTTCCTAGCACTTACTTATTACATTTTTGTATTCAAGTTGAACAGGGTGGTTACAAAATCATAACAATGGCAGACCGGGATATTCATATTTTATATTATAATCCGTTTGGAATAGGTTTTATATGGAATAATATCCCGACAAAAACTAAAATACAGCTGGTTTTCAGGGATATGAATCTGGAACTTGAAAAATCTGAATTGGAACTGTTCAGAAAATTAGTAGAAGATACTTTGGGTAATTATTTCAAATGCCAAAATTGCAAAAATTCCGATCATTGCCGAAATATACTTCTGATAACGCCCTTCATAGGATTAAGTCTAGTAGTGAGCATGAAGGAGCTAAACGCTTTAAAGGATCTAATTGAAGGTATATTATTCAACTTGGAGTTGGAAGATTTACTGGGTGATTTGATATTTTGAAATAATTCTATTTTCTAAATAATGGATCTGAGACAGAGGGTTAGTAAATACCACCCAAATTTACCTGGATTCATTACCAACTAATGTTTTGGTTAAATACCATAAACAACTGGCACTAACTTAATAGCTCTTTCAGAAATAATATTTAAACAATATTCCTATCTTTGAAAAGTGCGCTTAAAACCACAAATAAAAGCTTACTTCCTTCTTGGAATCTTTCTACTGACGTCAGTCCATCAGATTTTTCCTCATGCGCATCATGAACATCAGGAGGAAAAAAAGGAGATCGCGCATCATCACCATGGAGATGAAGATCACCATCACCACGACAAAAAAGAAAAGGAACAGGAAGGTTTCATAACCTATTTACTAGCTCTACACTCGCATTCGGGAAGTACTAATGAAATACCTGTTTTAAAGGACTATTCCGAAAATTACAGCTTTCAGAAATCCGAAAACAAAAAGAAAGTTTCAGAGAATCCTTTTATAGGGGGTGAGATTCTGATCGATCAAGATTCTTCTATTTCAGAGATCTACTATCCGCCCAGAAAATATTTTAATCCATATCTCTCATTCCTTTCACTTCGGGGACCACCCGCTTTAGGTTAAACTTAAAATGAGGCCATTTCAAAACAATGATTTTTGTCATTTCGAGAAGATTCTAGAAATCTTTATTGTTGATATACATTATATTTCAACTACGCTATAGGTTTACATTCCATATGTAAAGAAGTTTTGAGACAGCCTCCAGTCAAATAGGTTAAACCTAAAAATTTACAATGTATAAATATGTAGTATTCGTCTGTTTCGGATGCCTGTTCTCATTGGGGCTTTCAGCCCAGGACATGGGAGTGGATCAGGTACTGGAACAGATCAGTAAAAACAACAGGCAGATAAAGGCTTATCAATCCTTTATGTCGAGCCGGAATCTGGCGAATAAGTCTGAGAACAATCTTCAGGATCCGCAGATTTCTGCATTTTATTTGCCTTTCGGGGAACATGAAACCGATGACTATTATGAATACCAGGTCTCGCAAAGATTTGAATTCCCTACGGTCTATGGCGCACGAAGCAAGCGTATAGAAAAGCAGGAAGTACTGCTGGAACTGGAATATGAAAGCCTGAGGCAGGAAGTGCTGCTGGATGCCAAAAAGCAACTGCTCGAACTGCAGGTCCTACAGAACCGTAAGGAGTTGGAGCAAAAACGAGTGGAGCAGGCAAAAGAGGTCTATGACCAGATCCAACGACTTTTTGAAGCTGAGCAGATCGGGATTTTGGAACTCAATAAGGCCAAAGTAGCCTGGATCCAAGAACAGTTCGAAATAGAGCAGCTTGAAATTCGAATCGAAAGTGTACTGAGGGATCTTCAAAAACTGAACGGGGGCGAGGCCATAGAAGTCGGTCAGCTCCAGATATCTGAAGAAACCCAACTTCTTTCACAGGAAGCCATCTGGCAGGAAAAGCTGTCCGCCGATCCTGAAGTCAAAGCTTTACAGGCTCAGACAGAGCTTGCCGAGCAACAGGTGAAACTGGAAAAGAACAAGGTTCTACCAGATCTTAGCCTTGGTTACAACTATCAGGGAGTGAGCTCAAGCAACTATTCCGGATTCCTGGGAGGTATTTCCATTCCGCTATGGAACAGCAACAATAAAGTGAAAGCTGCCCAGGAAAGGTATGAATATGAGCAGTCGAATTCAGATTTTGTTCAGGCTGAGCTATACACAGCTTTCGTAGAGAAGTTTCAGAGGTACCAGTTGCTCAATGAAAAGTTCCTGGAGTACCAGGAAACCTTTCAGGACCTTAATTCCGAAGAGCTATTATTCAAAGCTTACGAGCTTGGAGAACTTTCCTTCCTAGATTATTACCGGGAAGTGGAGTTCTACCGCCAGGCTTACAATAGAATGCTGGAGATGGAAAAAGAATTACTTCAGCTAAAAGCAGAACTATTAAAACATCAATTATAACTTAAAATTAAACAATATGAATTTCAAGAATTTATTTTTCGCAGCAATATTAGTATTTGGTTTTTCAGCATGTAGAGAAACCGCCAACGAAGATCATGGTCATGAACATGAAGAAGGAGCCGAGGCTCATGCTCAGGAGGAAGAGCACGGGCATCCACATAATGAGGATGGCAGCCATATGGAAGGTGAGCATAAGGAACAGGAAGAGTTCAAAGTGGGTGAGGACTCACTGGATATGCACGATGAATCCGGGCACCATACCCATGATGACGGAAGCGAACACGAGGATCACTAAAATCTGATAAAAAGACATGAGATATATTTTATTGATATGCATCTCGCTTTTGCTTTTTTCCTGCGGAAGTAACGAGGAGGAAGGCCATGCGCATGATGCCGAAGGAAATCACTTGAGTTCCGAAGTTCCTGCGATAAGTAAAACTGTTTGGACAGACCATACGGAGCTTTTCGTGGAGTTCCCGGCTCTCGTGGAAGGAAAAACGAGCAAATTTGCCGCCCATTTCACCAAGCTGGACAAACACCAGCCGGTGCGTGAAGGTTCGGTAACGGTTAGTTTGATAAAAGGGGAAAACGGAATCCGTCATAAAGTGGATGCGCCTTCCTCTCCGGGGATCTTTTCTCCGAAATTACAACCCAAGGAACCGGGGACTTATGACCTGGTTTTTGACCTGGAAACTCCTGAATATTCAGATCGGATCGTGGTTGAAAATGTTCAGGTTTATGGCTCGGCTGCCCAAGCCTCTGAAAATGTGGAAGAAGCCGAAGAAGGCGATATCAGTTTTCTGAAAGAGCAGGCCTGGAAGATCGATTTTCAGACTCAACCTGTTACTGTAGGAGAGGTTTATGACATCGTTCATACTTCGGGAGTATGGCAGGCAGCGCCGGGAACTTATAAAACCCTTGCAGCAGGAGCCAACGGAATGGTGAATTTCGTTGCAGAAAACCTGACGGAAGGCACCGAGGTTAAAAGAGGTCAGCTGCTGATGAATTTGAGCAGTGAAGGACTTTCTTCGAATAATATTCAGGCAGAGATCGCACAGGCAAAAGCCAGGTACGACCAGGCAAAAGCTGAATATGAACGT
>Ga0098069_100464_pt1 | contig 17582 bp, 13 predicted proteins | sample 27_taG_FD_92584 | JGI IMG/M metagenome (GOLD analysis project Ga0098069, IMG submission 92584) | Marine viral communities from Cariaco Basin, Caribbean Sea - 27_WHOI_OMZ | ecosystem: Environmental > Aquatic > Marine > Oceanic | place: Caribbean Sea: Cariaco Basin | collected 2014-11-09 | reverse complement strand
TTTACCTTTTTAGGCGTTTACCTGCTGTTGGCCCTGCTGTACAACCTCTACCTGCAAAATTTTTATTCCCCTGCTTATTACCCAGATTTTCTTACACATCTAGTGGCGCTGCAAAGCGAGGCCGTGGTTTCTGCCCTGGGGTACCACGCACAGGTGGCGGCGGGTTATCCCGAAACCAACATGCACCTTTTTGTAAATGGCAAGTTTGTGGCCCGTATTATTGAAGGCTGTAATGCCGCCAGTATTATTATCCTCTTTGTATCTTTTATGTTTGCGTTTTCGGGTAAATGGAAAACCACCCTTTTCTTTACTCTTGGGGGGGCGGTGATTATTTATGTAACAAATATCCTCAGAATTGCTCTAATGGCTGTGGGGATCTATGAATATCCCTGGCATGCCCGTTTTCTGCACTCAGTTGCTTTTCCGCTGGTGATCTACGGAGTGGTTTTCCTGCTCTGGGTGCTTTGGATTATTATTTACACTAAAAAAATTAAGCATGAAAGGAGTCATTAAAATTATAATCATTCTGGGCCTGGTGGGCGTGCTGGCGATGATAAGAGTATATGAGTACCGGTTCTTTTACGATCCTTTTATGTATTTTTTTGAGAGGGCTTACCAAAGTGGGGAGACTGTAAATTATACTTTTGATATGTTTTTTAATCTCTTTTTGCGGTTTGTTCTTAATACGCTGGTCTCGTTGTTAATTCTATGGGTGGCATTCAGGAGTTGGGGAATCATAAAATTTTCAGCGCTTATTTATGCAGCTTTTTTAACGGTGCTTTTCCCGGTATTTATGTACCTCATGGAAAAGGTGGAACCCGGGCAATATCTCGCTGCTTTTTACGTGCGTAGGTTCCTGGCCCACCCACTGCTCATTCTCATTTTACTGCCTGCTTTCTATTACTATAGATTGAGTAGGAACATCAAAGATGGAGAAAGAATTTCATAATATTATTTTTACTAAATTTGCATCTTGATGAAGCAGGTTTTTCATAATACGGCCTCGGTTGCAATGGCACTTTTAGTGCTGTTCTCTACCGTCTCTTTTACGGTGGACAAGCATTTCTGCGGTGACTTTCTGGTAGACCAGGCGGTATTTTCTGAAGCCAAGACCTGCGGAATGGAACATCCTGCCGAAGGAAATATGCTTACCGAAGATGGCTGTAGTGATCAACAGGTCGCTGTTGAAGGCCAGAAGGATCTTAAAATTTCTTTTGATGATCTCGACCTCGACCAACAGGTTTTTCTGGCTACTTTCACCTGGTCTTATACTAATCTTTTTGAAGGAGAAGCTCAGGCCGAAACTCCATTCTTTCACTATAAGCCACCTTTACTCGTCTACGATATACATTTGCTCGACGAGACTTTCCTTATTTGATATTTGAATTGATTTTTTAGACCCTGCATGTTGGGGTTGCTGTGTTTGTTCACATTTAAACAATTTAATATCAAAGAATGCTTTCTAAAATAATAAGTTACTTCCTGTATAACCGGCTGGTTACGGCCCTGCTGCTTATTTTCATGATAGGTTGGGGTGTGGTGACTTCCCCCTTTGACTGGAACTTTGATCTCCTGCCACGTGATCCTGTACCGGTAGATGCGATTCCAGATCTTGGAGAGAATCAACAGATCGTCTTTACCGAATGGCCCGGCCGTTCGCCGCAGGACATCGAAGATCAGATTACTTATCCATTAACCACCGCTTTACTTGGAATCCCCGGGGTGGAATCCATTAGGAGTACCTCCATGTTTGGTTTTTCCAGTATCAACATCATCTTTGATGAAGATGTTGAATTCTATTGGTCCCGAACCCGAATTTTAGAAAAGATAAATTCCTTAACTCCCGGACTTTTACCCGAAGACGCACAGCCCACTCTGGGACCCGATGCTACTGCCCTGGGGCAGGTTTTCTGGTATACCCTTGAAGGAAGGGATTCTGCAGGTAATGTTACAGGAGGATGGGATCTACATGAAATTAGGTCTGTACAGGATTATTATGTGAAGCTTGGCCTCAGCGGAGTGGATGGAGTTTCTGAAGTTGCTTCTGTGGGTGGTTTTGTGCGGGAATATCAGGTGGATGTAGACCCGGATGCTTTAAAAGCTTTTAATGTTGGAATAGACGATGTGATGATGGCGGTGAAGAATTCCAACCGCGACATTGGTGCCAAGACCATTGAAGTCAACAAAGTAGAATACCTCGTGCGGGGTCTCGGCTACATCGAATCTTTGGAAGATATTGAAAATACTGTAGTCGCAGTTAACGACAATACACCAATTCTTATTTCCGATATCGGAGTGGTCACCCTTGGTCCTGCCGAAAGACGCGGGATCCTCGACAAAGCCGGGGCTGAGGTTGCCGGCGGAGTGGTAGTTGCCCGGTATGGATCCAATCCGCTGGCAGTGATCAACAATGTCAAAGAGAAGATCCAAGAAATAGCTCCCGGGATGCCGACAAAGGTGCTGCAGGATGGCACCGTAAGTCAGCTTACCATTGTGCCATTCTATGATCGCACCCAGTTGATTCAGGAAACCTTGGGGACGCTGGAAAATGCATTGTCAGATGAGATCCTTATCAGCATCATCGTCGTGATCATACTGGTGCTTAACTTACGAGCCTCCATTCTTATTTCGAGTCTGCTGCCCATTGCGGTGCTCATGACCTTTATTGCCATGCGCTACTTTGGAGTGGATGCCAATGTGGTGGCACTCTCCGGTATTGCTATCGCTATTGGGGTCATGGTAGACGTGGGGATTGTTTTTGTGGAGAATACGCTGCGCCACCTCGAATTTCCTGAAAACAAAAACGTCCGGGGTTCAAAACTTCTTGAGGTCATAAGAACTGCCACAATAGAGGTGGGGCCTGCGGTCACAACGGCACTTGCAACAACAGTGGTAAGTTTCCTGCCGGTATTCTTTATGGAACATGCAGAAGGAAAGCTATTCATTCCGCTGGCCTTCACCAAAACTTTCGCCCTTGCAGCAGCATTTTTACTGGGAATTATTGTTTTACCAATGCTGTCTTACTATTTCTTCTCTTTCAGTTTAAAAAAGGAAAGGATCAACCGCATTTGGAATTACAGCCTTATCCTTGGCGGGATCATTCTCGCGATTTTCTTCGGAATGTGGCTACCATTGGCATTAACGGTAATTGGGATCTTGCGATTGTTAGAACCTAAAAGCCGCGGATTTCTCGGAAAATACTCTCGTGAAATTTCGATGTTTATCATCCTTGCAGTGACCATTTTCTTTCTCACTGCGCATTGGATGCCTCTGGGCGTGAGAAATTCAATTATTGAAAACTACCTTTTTGTGATCATACTGCTGGTAATCACTCTCGCTGCTCTACTGGCTGTCGTAAGGTTTTACGAATCTATCCTGAAGTGGTGTCTGGAAAATAAGAAGACATTCTTAGCCCTTCCGGTGATCACCATTTTGATTGGCTTGTTGATCTGGCAGGGTTTCCCAAAGATCTTCGGATTTGTTGGTGACGGGGCCGAGGAGATTAGCTGGGAACTCAGAGAAACATCAGCCTGGGAAAATGCTTCTGAAACATTCCCCGGAATAGGAAAAGAATTCATGCCCACACTTAACGAAGGAAGCTTTCTTTTAATGCCTACGGCAATGCCGCATCTTGGAATTGAGGGCAGTAAAGAGGTGCTGCAAAAGCTGGACATGGCGGTGACAAATATTCCTGAAGTTGAGGTTGCTGTAGGAAAACTGGGAAGGGCGGAGACAGCGATCGATCCGGCCCCAATTTCGATGTACGAAAATGTCATCAATTATAAGCCTGAATATATGCTGAACGAGGATGGCGAAATGCAGCGCTTCAGGGTAGATGATGACGGAAATTTCATACTAAAATCAGGAGCAGCCTTTCCGCATGAAGAAGTGGTCCTTCAGAATATTGCGGCCAAGGACCTGATACCCGATGAAGACGGGGAATATTTCAGAAACTGGAGAGATCACATTAATAGTCCCGATGATATCTGGGACGAGATCGTCAGCGTGACCAGGTTACCCGGAATTACTTCAGCCCCAAAACTGCAGCCCATTGAAACACGTCTCGTGATGCTGCAAACCGGAATGCGTGCTCCCATGGGGATCAAAGTCTACGGGCCCGACCTGGAAACCATTCAAAATTTTGGATTTAAACTGGAAGAGATCCTTAAGCAGGTTCCTTCTGTTAAAGAAGAAGCTGTGTTTGCAGATCGAATTGTAGGAAAACCATATCTCGAACTTGACATTAACCGTCAAAATATTGCTCGTTACGGTCTTAGCATTGAAAAAGTGCAGCAAACTATTGAAACGGCCATAGGCGGAATGGAGATCACTACCACGGTGGAAGGCCGGGAGCGATATCCGGTACGGGTGCGGTATCCAAGGGAGCTTAGAAATTCCCCGGAAGAAATTGAACGTATCCTTGTGCCAACTCCCACAAGAACTCAGATCCCGCTGGGTCAACTCGTCGATGTCCGGTATGTGAAAGGTCCGCAGATGATCAAGAGTGAAGATACTTTCCTGGTGGGTTACGTGCTTTTTGACAAAAAGCAGGATTTTGCAGAAGTAGATGTGGTAAATAATGCCCAGGACCTTATAACTGAAAAGATTGCCGCAGGAGAACTGGTTGTTCCTTCAGGAGTAAGCTTTGAATTTTCGGGTAATTATGAGAATCAGGTGCGGGCAGTGAAAAGACTGGCTATAGTAATTCCAATTTCGCTGGTGATCATTTTCCTGCTGTTGTACTTCCAGTTCAAAACAGTAATAGCCTCGACCATTCATTTTTCGGGGGTGTTTGTCGCTTTTGCCGGCGGATTCATCATGATCTGGCTCTACGGGCAACCCTGGTTCATGGATTTCAGCATTTCAGGAATGAACATGCGCGACCTGTTTCAAATGGGCACGATCAACCTGAGTATAGCTGTATGGGTGGGATTTATTGCCCTTTTTGGGATCGCAACAGATGACGGGGTGCTCATGGGAACCTATATTCACCAGGTATTTGAAAAACGTGACCCACAAACAGTGCCCGAAGTAAGGGCAGCCGTTCTTGAGGCAGGTAAAAAACGGGTAAGGCCGGCAATGATGACTACAGCTGTGACTATTATTGCTCTGTTCCCCGTGCTTACTTCTACCGGAAAAGGAGCAGACATTATGGTGCCTATGGCAATTCCAATCGTCGGAGGAATGGTCATACAGATCATGACAATCTTTGTAGTTCCGGTATTGCAGGCAATATGGCGTGAGACAGTAGTGACTAGAAACCAAAACAAAATAACAGCAGAATGAAAAACGCTCTAAGAATACCTTTTTTGACAGGTCTGTTTTTTCTTCTCTTCGGAAGCATGGAAGCTCAGACGCTGCAGGATTACCTGCTTTATGCTGCAGAAAATAACCCAATGGTAAAAGCGGCATACTCCGAATTTGAGGCTGCGCTGCAGGAAGCTCCACAGGTAAAGAGCCTGCCCGATCCCACCCTTACCGTTTCGGCCTTTGGTCAGATGGTGGAAACCCGGCTTGGGCCACAGGAAGCAAGATTTTCACTTATGCAGATGTTCCCCTGGTTTGGAACGCTTGAGGCACGACAAAACGTGGCAAATCTCATGGCCGAAGCTAAATTCCAGGCTTTTTTAAACACTCGGAATGAGATCCTGTTGCAGGTGAGTAGTAAGTACTATGAACTGTATGAACTGGAACAGCAACTTCAGTATCAGCAGGAAAATCTGGAGATTCTTCAGAACTATAAAGATCTGGCACTGTCACGGGTAAGTTCCGGAAGCGGGGCATTATCAGATGTTCTACAGGCCGATCTCCTGCGGAATGAATCGGTGACAGGGCTTGATGTTATACGGCTAAGGAAGGATGTGCTGCTGGCGCAGTTCAATACCTTACTGAGCCGTGAAAAATCTGAAGCAGTTTTAGTGCCCGATCAAATTGAAATAGCTCCCGAAAATGTCATTTTTGACACCCCTGTAGCAAATAATCCGCAGCTTGAGGAAATGGAGAATATGGCAGCTTCGGCAAGAGCCCGGGAAGAGCTGGCGAAGAAAGAAGGAATGCCGAATGTCGGGATTGGACTGGACTACGTGATCGTCGGGGAAAGAATGGATATGGCCGTTGACGATAACGGGCGTGATGCGATCATGCCAATGCTCTCGGTAAGTCTTCCCATCTTCCGCGGAAAATATAAAGCGGCAAGAAAGCAGGCTGCTTTCATGGCCGAAAGCTATGAGCAGCGAAAAGAAGGCCTGGAAAATCAGCTTTCAGCTGAACTGGAATCGGCAGTATTTGAAGTGGAAGAAGCAAGAGCCATGCTGCAACTTTATGAGAGACAGGTTGAAAGTTCAGAACAGGTATTGAACCTGTTGCTTTCCTCTTACCGAAATGCAGCTTCCAATTTTGAGGAGGTGCTGCGGGTAAGACAGGAACTACTAAAATATCAGCTGGCGGTGGCAGGAGCAGAGGCTGCATACCTAACTGCGCTGGCAAAAATCGATTATTTATCGGGTAAAACTTTAGATTATGGCAGGCAGAAATAAGAATATACTCATTATAGCAGGTACGCTTATCGCAGGGATCCTGCTGGGCTGGCTCTTTTTTGGCGGCAGTGAAGAGGCCGTTCACGAACATGAACTGACCGAAGAAGGCCAGGAGACCATCTGGACCTGTTCTATGCACCCACAAATAAGGGCGACAGAACCGGGGAAATGTCCTATTTGTGGCATGGATCTCATTCCTTTGGAAGGATCGGACGTGACGGAAAATCCGAACGCGATTCAAATGACGGAATATGCGATGAAGCTGGCGAACATTCAGACGCAGGAGGTGGGAAATACTTCAGCAGAAAGGGAAATTCAGCTTAACGGGAAGGTAGTGGTTGACGAGAGGATCTCTTATACCCAAAGTACACACGTTCCTGGACGGATAGAACGATTGATGGTAAATTTCACCGGTGAGGAAGTCAGTCGTGGTCAGGCATTGGCAGTGGTTTATTCTCCAGAACTGGTTACTGCACAGGAAGAACTTTTGCAGGCTTACGCCATTCGCAACTCCCAACCTGAACTTCTTGAGGCAGCAAAGCAAAAGCTGCGTAACTGGCGGGTTGGAGAAAACCAGATCAACCGGATCCTCGAAAGCGGAGAAGCCACAGATCGCTTCACCATCACCGCCGATGTTAACGGCGTGGTGACCGAAAAATTAGTGGAGGTAGGGGATTATGTGGAAAGAGGAATGCCGCTTTATCAAATTGCTGACCTCTCAAAAATGTGGGTTTTGTTCGATCTTTATGAACGGACCATAGGAATGGTTGATAAGGGAGACACTGTAAAATTTACTGTAGCTTCCATTCCCGGAGAAATCTTTACGGGCACCATTGACTTTATAGATCCTATTATTGACCGCCAAACCCGTGTGGCGACTGCAAGGGTAGAGGTTTCCAATAATGACCAAAGATTAAAACCTGAGATGTTCGTTTCAGGAATAGTGACTGGAGGCGGAGATTCAGAAGAGATTCCGGAATTGACCATTCCGCGATCTGCAGTGCTGTGGACGGGGAAGCGCAGTGTTATCTATGTCAACGAAGGTACGGCCTCCAATCGACTCTTTTCGATGCGGGAGGTGGTATTGGGACCACTTTTAGGATCTGCTTATGTGGTGGAGGAAGGATTAAGTGCCGGTGAAGAGATCGTGGTGAATGGAACTTTCACTGTAGATGCTGCGGCCCAACTTGCGGGAAAACCAAGTATGATGAATACCGGGACGGCAACTTCAGCCGGAGCACCGGCCGATTTAAGGCAATATTTGAAGAGTAGTGCTTATAATTACAGGGCGCAGACTTCCGAAGAGTTTCAGCAGCAACTGGACAGGCTGGTGGGAGATTATCTTCAGCTTAAAGATGCCCTTGTAGCCGGGAAGGAGCAAGAAAGCCTTAATTTTACAAAACAGTTCGTAAGTGCCCTTAGACAAACAACGGGAGCGGGACTGGCAGGAGAAGCAGGGGAGTTTTGGCAGGAGAAAAAGAGGTTCCTGCTACAACATTCCGAAGAAGGTTTGAACACCGCGGATATTGAAAAGCAAAGGGAGAATTTTATCTATCTTTCTGAAGCCTTGATCAAAACGGTAGACGCCTTTGGATTGCAGAACAAGACCATTTATGTGGATTATTGCCCTATGGCAAATTCAGATAAAGGTGCTTATTGGCTGAGTGGTATAGCTGAAATAAGAAATCCATATTACGGGGAAACAATGCTTGGTTGTGGAGAAATTGTTGAACAAATCAAATAATTACTAATTATAAAATCGAGAAAAATGAAAAGAACAAAAATGACAATTATGGTACTGGCAGGAGCATTTATGCTGGCTTCTTGTGGAGACAACAAAAAAGAAAACGCAGTAGACGATGCTGCGATGCCAATGCAAAACGAGATGCATATGGAAGAAACAGATGAGCATGACATGGAAATGGCCGGCAACCTTGATGACGGGCAACCCGGAAACATTGAATTCAGCAATGAGAAAATAAGCAGCACTTATCAGCATTACATGCACGTAAAAACTGCGCTGGTAAATACTAATGCAGCGGAAGCCCAAAACGGCGGAAAAATGCTCATAGAAGCTTTAAACAATGTTGAAAACAACACAGAAGCTCTTGAGGCTGCTCAAACTATTGCGAATTCAGCAAATGTCAATGAGCAAAGAACCGCTTTTGAAGACCTTTCTATGGCAATGGAAGAAGTACTGGAAGGCTCGGTTAAGTCTGGAGAAGTGTACAAGCAGTATTGTCCTATGGCTTTTGACGGAAAAGGAGCTTACTGGTTGTCTTCTTCAGAAGAAATTAGAAATCCGTACTATGGTGATAAGATGTTAAAGTGTGGAAGCGTTCGCGATACTATCAAATAGAAGCAAGTGAGTTTTTTCAGGAACATGGTCATTAACTACAGTAAAAAGATGGTGTCTTGGCTGGAAAAATTCGCGCCCACCCTACAGAGAGAGTTTGAATTTGACTAGAATCAACCAAAAAGCCTGTTTAAGTATTTTGTACAATGGATAAAAAAATTCTTCAAATAAAGAATATGGTTTGTGATCGATGTAAGGCATCGGTGATCTCTATTTTGAGAGCTTATAAAATTCCGTATAAATCTGTGAATTTAGGGGTAGTTATTCTTGAAAGGCCTTTAGATGCTATTGAATTAGAAAAGCTTGATGTTGAATTTTTAAAAGTAGGTTTCCGGTTGCTCTATGACGAAGATGAACAGTTAGCGAACAGGATCAAATCTATAATAATTGAAGGAATATATTCAGAAGAAGGCTTTACGGGAAGGAATCTTTCTGAGGTGCTATCTTCAAATTTGGCCTACGATTATGCAGGGCTTAGTGTTCTCTTCAAGAAAATTGAAGGGTTAAGCATTGAAAAATTCTCTTCCAATTTAAAAATTGAAAGGACTAAAGAACTTTTAGAATACGGGGAGCTCAACATCAATGAAATAGCAGCGGCCATTGGATATAATAGCGTAAGCTACTTTTGCGCAAAATTTAAAAAGGAAACAGGATTAACTCCAAGCTCCTATCGAAAAAGACATTTTAGGGATAGGAAAGGGATTGATGCCATTTAAAGAAATTTCAATATTTTTTTCTGTAAAAAAGCAACACGTAATGTAAGGTAACTATTAATTTTATAGGAAATTAATTAAAAAATTACGTTATGAGAAATCAGGAATTAATTAAAGAATTTTTTAACTGCGCAGCAGCGTGTAATTATTGTGCAGATGCATGCTTAGATGAAGATGATGTCAAAATGATGGTTCCGTGTATTCGGCTTGACAAAGTTTGTGCGGCTACATGTACAGCTACGGCACAAGCTTTAGCCGTAGATCTTGGGAAAGAGCACGTTAGAGGGTTGGTGCAGTATTGCAAAGAAATATGCCAAAAGTGTGCAGATGAATGTGCGAAACATGAGGCGCAACATTGTAAGGACTGTGCCGATGCATGTAGAAAATGTGTCAAGGCCTGTGATGAATTTTTGGCATAATGTTAATAGTAAAATTAATGAAAACCCGGTTCAGCTGGGTTTTCCTTTTTAATCTATAGATGTAATGAGCGATTACAAAAAGAACAGTCTGTCTTTGATGGATGCTATCGCAATGGGGACGGGCGTAATGATAGGTGCGGCTGTTTTTGCCCTTATGGGCCAGGTGGCCGAACTTGCGGGAGAATACTTTGTCATCTCCTTTATGCTTGGAGGAGTCGTATCGGGATTTAGTGCTTATTCATATATAAAGATGGCACGTGCTTATCCTTCGGCGGGTGGAATTGCAATGTTTCTTCAAAAGGCTTATGGCAAAGGTACGATTACGGCCTTTGCGGCCCTGCTTATGGCTTTGTCGATGGTGCTTAACGAAAGCCTTGTCGCCAGGACCTTTGGTACATACACGCTGCAACTCTTCGATGTGGGTGAAAATAGTTTTTGGGTTCCTATCCTGGGAGTGGGGCTGTTGGTACTGGCTTTTATTATAAATATTTTGGGCAATGAGGTCATTGGCCGAACCGCAATGACCACCGCAGTTATAAAAATAGTTGGGATTCTCGTTTTTGCAGGAGGTGCCATTTATGCAGCCGATTTTCAAATAGGTTCTTCTCTTCCCACGGCCGCACCCGACAATAAATTTACAAATTACCTGGCTTCCCTGGCGCTGTCAATTTTGGCGTACAAAGGCTTTACCACAATTACCAATAGTGGCGGAGAAATTAAAAAGCCACACAAGAATGTAGGTCGGGCGATAATATTCTCGCTGTTAATATGCGGTGTTGTGTATTTTTTCACAGCTGTTGCCGTAGGGGCAAACCTCTCAATCCCCGAGATCATTGAAGCGAAAGATTATTCTCTTGCAGAAGCTGCCCGCCCGCTTTTTGGACAATTTGGGCTTTGGTTTACAGTAGGGATCGCAATTATTGCCACCGTTTCTGGGGTGATCTTCAGTATTTTTGCAGTGTCGAGGATGACGGCAATGCTCACCAATATGAAGTTGATCCCACATTCTCATTTTAAAATGCCCGGGAACATTCAGCAGCACATGCTGGTTTATATCGTAGTACTTTCCATAACGCTTACCGTAGCTTTTGATCTCTCGGGAATTGCCGCTTTAGGTGCTATTTTCTACCTTATTATGGACATTATTGTTCATGTGGGGGTTTTAAGGCATATGAAAGAAGAAGTAAATGCAAGCCCGGTGATCGTGGTTTCGGCAATTGTGCTGGACGCGGTGGTGCTGGGAGGATTTATTTGGGTAAAAGCACAAACAAATCCTACGGTAATTATTGTTTCGGTGGTACTTATCCTGGTTACTTACTTTGGAGAAAAATTCTTTCTGAAAAATACGAAAGAAGAACGTGAAAATATGGATAATGATAATATGTAAGCCCGGCTGAAGTGAAGTTGTATATTAAAAATATGGTCTGTGACCGCTGTATTATGATGGTTAAGTCTGAACTTGAAAAGTTTGGACTCCATCCTCTTACAGTTGAGCTCGGCATGACCAATGTAGATCGCGAACTATCTGCGGAAGAAAAAAAGCAGCTGAACGAACGCCTGGAGAAACCCGGTTTTAAACTTATTGATGACAAAAAGACCCGGCTCATTGAAAGCATTAAGACCACTATTATTGAATTAATACAAAATCCTGCAAACCTTCCAAAAATGACATTTTCGGAGCACCTTTCAGAAAAATATCATCAGGAATATTCTTCCTTGAGCAAGCTTTTTTCAGAAGAAGAAGGAGTTACAATAGAGCATTTTGTAATTGCCCAAAGGATCGAGAGGGTGAAAAAACTGCTTGTTATTGATGAGTTTTCACTTAGCCAGATTGCGCTCCAGCTTAATTATTCCAGTGTTTCACACCTGAGCAAGCAATTTAAAAAGGTGACCGGAGTGACACCTACGCGCTTTAAAACAATCACCAATAAGCATTAAATTCCAAATTCCAAGCACCAAAATCACAACACAACAAACAACAAACAACAAACAATAAATCGGTTCAAAAAGACAGGATTACTGGAGTCTCAAATTTTTGACATCCAATTAAAAAAAAGCCACGCCAACTCTACAGGGAGAAAACTGAATTTCTGGATTATAAGAAAAGCCTTAAAACCGGCTTGTGATATCAAAAGATCCCGCCCAAAAATACCATTTTTGAGGAGTGTGTTCTTCAGCTTAGAACCATATAGAAAGGCCTCCCCCGGCGCCAAACCTGTTATCGTAGCTTCCCATAAACCTAAATCCTTTGCTCACTACATATTCCAGGCCTACCTGCCAGGTGGTTTCGCTACTGTAATCTTTTCCTTCTTCAGGCTCATCTACCCATCCAAAATTAGCCTGGTATTCATATTCCCCATACAATTCAAGTCGGGGAAAGATTAAAAGGCCGGCCTTAAAAGCGAGTTGAGGCCGTAATTTATTATCTATACTTAATTCAGAATCTATAAGCAGCGGGAGCAAATATTTTATACCGCCAATGGCAGTAGTTTCCAGCTCGTCCATGCTGTCTTCTCCTTCATTTTCCACATTCGCGCCAGCAAAAACCCGAAGGAAATCATTGATGTACCTGTCATAGGTAAGGCTGGCTTCAAGGTTCTCGTTCCAGCCATATTCTCCTCTAATGATAAATTGATTGCGAATATTGGCTGCAGTCGCGTAAAACTCGGTCATGTGGCTGGCACCAGTAATTTCCCCCCAGCGAAAATATGCATTGGCTTCGGTAGTGAGGTTGGCCAGCGGGTAGCGTTTTAGGCGTTCATCCCGCGGAGTATCATAACTTATTACCCGTGCCATCCCGGCGTCAAGGTGATAGAGCACATGGCAGTGAAAGAACCAGTCGCCGTATTCATTGGCGTCAAACTCAATAACGGTTTTTTGCATGGGAGCCACGTTCACGGTATGTTTTAAGGGAGAGTATTCTCCATTCTTATTCAAAACCCTAAAGAAGTGGCCGTGCAGGTGCATGGGGTGGTGCATCATGGTTAGGTTGTTAAGGGTAATCCTCACTTTTTGCCCCTGTTTGATCTTTATTTTATCGGCTTCAGAAAGCGGTACGCCGTTAATGCTCCAAACATACCTGTTCATATTTCCTGTAAGGTTGAAAAGCATTTCTTTTAAGGGTTGGTCTTCAGCAATAGTAGTGGGTTCGGGCGATCGTAAATAATCATAATTGAACACCGGCGACCCCGCCGTTTTCATGTTGCTCCCAATCACAACCGAATCGGGAAGTGGCTCCCTCATAGGATCCATGACCATAGGGTCTTTAAGCTTGTCTTTTACCAGGGTGTCCCGTTTCATTTTCCCCATTTTCATTTCCTCATCGCCTTTCACTTCTTCCATGTCAACGCCATCTCTTTGCATCTCCATATCGGGCATCTCCATGCCGTCCATCTCCATGGAATATTTTTTCATAGTGGCGATAGAATCATTTTTACGAGGAGTGAGCTGTAAAGCCGGCGCGCCCATTTTCATGTTCATGGCCATCATGGTCTTCATCATTTCGATAAGATCGGGTTCGGGAACCACGGGTGCCGGAATAATGCTGCCGGTCCCGAGATAAGCTGAAGCCTTGCCCGAACCATCCTGGGAGGTCGCCCGAATTTCAAGTTTTCCCGAGGCGGGGATTGTGACAATGAAATCATAGGTTTCGGCCACTGCAATTAGAGTCTTTTTCTTTCTTATAGGAACAACATCCAGCCCGTCGGCCGAGACCAGGAGAGGGTCTTCCCCGCCAAAGGTGAGCCAAAAGTAGGATGCCGCAGAAGCATTTACAAAACGTAACCGTACTTTTTCATCGGGCTCAAAGTTGGGATACTGTTGCTCGGGTTTCCCGTTTATCAAAAAAAGATCGTGATAATTGTCAGATATTGCCATGTCGGGCATGCGCTGCCAGCTCATCTTTAGTTTGGCGCCCAGCGCGTTTTTTGCCAGTACCTTATTGAGGCTTTGTACCTGTCCTTTTTTGATGAGGTACCATTCATTTCCCCTTTTTAAATTCCTAAGCTGCTCATGAGGCTTTTCGTCCATCCAGTCGGAAAGCATCAGCACAAAATCCCTGTCGTATTCCATTTCCTGCTCCCGTGGGTTGATTTGTATGGATCCGTAAACTCCCCTTTGCTCCTGAAGCCTGGTATGAGAGTGATACCAATAAGTGCCCGATTGCTTTAAGGCGAATTCGTAAGTAAAAGTTTCTCCCGGCCTAATAGGCGGAGTGGTAAGATAAGGGACGCCGTCAAAGAAATTGGGAAGCAGCAGCCCATGCCAATGTACCGAAGTTTCCTCGTCCATATTGTTGGTCACGTGGATTTTAGCATATTCCCCTTCGGTAAATTCAAGTACCGGGCCGGGGATGCCGCCATTAATGGTCATGGCCTTAACCTCTTTGCCGGTAAAGTTGACCATTTCTTCATCAATAATCAGTTCGTATTCATGCACCGGCAAGTTATCGACATTGCCTTCAACAGATTGTGTTCTTTGGCTAAATAAAAACTGGCTGGTTAAAATTAAAAGGAGAAATATTGTCCAGGTTTTCATACTTCGGAAAGATTAATAGGGCGAGAGGCTAAAGCTTAGCATATTAAAGGTAAGAACCACATTTTTAGCCCCTCTTAAAAACCTGTTAAACCTTCTGAATCAGCAGTTAATAAGCATTCCGCAATTGATGGATTAACATGTGGTGAACAGCTTCGGAAGGGTAATACTGAAGAACTCAGGGGGAAGAAGAAGTATTTTGGGCGGCCTCTTAAAAAGTGAGGGTTTTAAGTGGAGTGACATTTAATCCCGTTGGGCCTAATACCCCGATGCTTGCAAAGCATTTTTCATTTTTTGGAATTGGGAATTTGTTTTTTGGAATTTAATACTTTGGATGCTTGCATAGAGGTAGTTCCTTATTATGATAGATAATCGTTATTTTTATAGCTCATCAATACAAAAACCCATAATTGTATAACATACTTCAGTTTAAGGCATGCGATCTTTAAGGTTATTTTTTTTGGCATTATTTCGTTTAAAAGAACCAGTGCTGCCAAATTTTTATAAACAAATAAGCTAACTAATTTAAAATCGAATATATGAAAGTGCTTTCAAAATTTTTAGGTGTTTGTATGCTTGCCATCGCATTTACATCCTGTGTGGATAAGAAGGAAACGCAAAGCGAGGAGATGAATACGCCCGAAGAAGTGAAAAAAGAAGCAAAAGAAACCCCCGATATAGCCGACCAGCATTTTGGCATGACAGGGAAAATATGGCACAACTACCTGGAGATCAAGCTGGCTTTAACCAATGCCGATGCCGATGAGGTGCAAAGCGCAGCCGAGGGCATGGCCGATTCTTTTTCAGAAGAAAGGGCCGAAATGAAAGCCCTGGCCCAACAAATGGCCGAAACCAATGATCTTGAAGAACAAAGGAAAGTATTTGCGGCTTTCTCAGAAAAAGCAGGACCAATGTTTGAAGATGCTTTAGATGGCGGTACTATTTATAAAAAATTCTGCCCTATGGCCTTTAACAATGAGGGAGCTTATTGGTTTGCCGATATTGAAGAAATCAACAACCCATACTTCGGCGATAAGATGCTCAAGTGCGGTTCTGTGAAAAAGACCATTAAAAAGTAAGAAAATCAACCAACCATAAAACTTAAAAATGATGAATTCAGAAGAAAATAAGCAGCACAAAATGAGCGGAGGCAATTACAGGAATTTCTTTTTAATGCTCGGCCTTTCTTTTGTGGCTATGTATATTACCATGTACGGGAACACTTACGAATGGGATCATGTTTATTTTAGTATGACCCGGTTCTATATGGTTTGTTTGGGAATTTCGGCTATGGCAGTGATCATGCTTACCCTCATGTTGAAGATGTACAAAAACAAGAAGAAAAATATTGGCATCTATGTGGGTAGCCTGGTGCTTTTCCTTATCGCACTCACCTTGGTAAGGGCGCAAAGGCCGGTTATTGGCGATGTCCTTTATATGAGAGCCATGATCCCTCACCATTCCATTGCTATTTTAGCGAGTAAACGCGCAGATATTGATGATCCCGAAGTGAAGAAATTAGCTAAAGAGATTATTGAAGCTCAGGAACGGGAGATCGCTCAAATGAAGAAACTTATTTACAGGTTGGAGAGCCAGAAAGACTAAAGCGGGAATCCTGCTAAAAATTTCCAGAATTACACAACAGCTTTTGTCTAAATTCTTCGACCTTTAAAAATAAAGACTTAGACTATGCAACATACCTATAAAATCACCGGCATGACCTGTAACGGCTGCCGGTCTCATGTAGAAGAAACGCTTCAAAAGGTTGAAGGCGTTAAATCAGCTTCCGTAGATCTCGAAAAAGCTGAAGCTAAAATCGAGATGGAACGCCATGTTCCATGGGATGTTCTTGAAACAGCACTTCAAAAAGGCGGAGGCAATTATCATATTTTGGCTCCCGGTACTTCGAAAGTAAAATCATCAGGAAAAGGTGTTAAAAATAACATTTCTGAAGCTTCTTCAAAAGCTGGAAAGAAGCCGATGACCCACACCTATAAAATCACCGGTATGACCTGTAATGGCTGCCGGTCTCATGTAGAAGAAACGCTTCAAAAGGTTGAAGGCGTTAAATCAGCTTCCGTAGATCTCGAAAAAGCTGAAGCGGTAATAGAAATGCAGCAGCATATTCCTGTCGGTGTTTTTGAAGATGCGCTTCAAAAAGAGGGTGGCGATTATCATATTTTAGATGCTCCAAAGAATGGGAAGCTGGAACAGCGTTTTGAGATCGTGGGAATGACTTGTAGCGGCTGCCGTGAACATGTGCAGGATGTGCTGCAGAAAGTAGATGGGGTTGAAAAGGCAAAAGTAGACCTGGAAAAAGCTGAAGCCTTTGTTTCCATGAACACTCCTGTGCCCGTGACTGCTTTTCAGGAAGCTCTTTTAGAAGAGGCCGGTTCGTATAATATTTTTTTACCGGGCCAGGTTTCCTCTGCGCCGCCAAAACCCAAAAAGCCACAAGGGGAAGGCACGGGTACTTATTACTGCCCTATGCACTGTGAGGGGGACAAAACTTATGATGAGCCGGGAGACTGCCCTGTATGCGGAATGGACCTTGTGGAAGAGGTTAGTTTAAAGGCAGAAAAACCGCTCTACACCTGCCCTATGCATCCTGAAGTAAAGGAGGATGAGCCGGGAAGCTGCCCCATCTGCGGAATGGATCTCGTGCGAATTGAACCCGATCTTACCGGAGAGCAGAAAACTTATAACAAGCTGGTTAAAAAGTTCAAGATTGCCGTGACTTTTACGCTGCCAATCTTTATTATAGCCATGTCTGAGATGATCTCTAAAAATCCGCTTTTTGAGTTGATGGAGTTGCGACTCTGGAACTGGGTACAGTTTGGGTTGTCGCTGCCGGTGGTATTTTACGCCACCTGGATGTTTTTTGAAAGGGCATGGAGATCAATTAAATCCTGGAACCTGAACATGTTCACCCTGATTGGGATTGGTGCCGGGGTGGCGTGGCTTTTCAGTGTTTTTGGAATGGTCTTCCCCGATTTCTTTCCGGCGCAATTTAAAACGCCTGCAG
>Ga0098069_100461_pt1 | contig 17721 bp, 15 predicted proteins | sample 27_taG_FD_92584 | JGI IMG/M metagenome (GOLD analysis project Ga0098069, IMG submission 92584) | Marine viral communities from Cariaco Basin, Caribbean Sea - 27_WHOI_OMZ | ecosystem: Environmental > Aquatic > Marine > Oceanic | place: Caribbean Sea: Cariaco Basin | collected 2014-11-09 | reverse complement strand
AGTTCCGGCAGATCAATCTTTAATTTATGCTTTTGATACCGAAGGGGAAGAACGTACTAACCAGGATGTTGGTTACGATGGATTGTCAGATGCGCAGGAAGCTTTAAAATTCCCTGAATTCAGCAATTTTCCCGATCCTGCGGCCGATAATTACGAGTATTTTCTAAACACTACAGGAGATATTGTTACCCGTTATAGAAACTATAATGGCCCCGATGGAAACTCGCCACCGGAAGTTGGAGATACCAATAGGGGAAATACCACTTTGCCTACTACAGAAGATGTGAATCGTGACAACACGATGAACACCATAGATAGTTATTTTGAATACGAAATACCTTTTTTTCCGGGGATGGGTATTGAAAACAACCAATATATTACCGACGAAAAAGAACTTGTTACCACGCTTAGAAATGGAAACGAACTTCCGGTACGCTGGCTTCAGTTCAAAATTCCTATTTACGAGCCTACAGATGCAAAAGGCGGTATAGCAGATTATAGGTCTATACGTTTTATGAGAATGTTTCTTAGCGGATTTCAGGAAAGAACTTTATTGCGCTTTGGGACTATGGAATTGGTAAGGGGAGATTACCGAAGATATAATCGCGGATTAAGGGACAGGAATATTCTTCCTGAAAATCAGAATACACTTTTCGAAGTTTCAGCGGTAAATATCGAGGAAAATGAAAATCGGGAGCCGGTGCCTTATGTGTTGCCTCCGGGAGTTATTAGAGAAGAGCTTTTCGAAAACAATACTAATATCAGGCAAAATGAACAATCGCTTTCACTTAGGGTTTGTGATTTAGAACCGCAGGATGCCAGGGCGGTTTATAAGAATTTTCAGTTAGATATGCGACAGTATAAGAAACTGGAAATGTTTTTACACGCTGAATCTCTACCGAATAGAACTCCGTTAAAAGATGGTCAATTGATTGCTTTTATTAGAATGGGAACCGATTTTACCGATAATTACTATCAAATTGAAGTGCCTTTAAGTCCTACCGCTTTTGGCGCAATGACCGCTGAAGAAATTTGGCCGGCTGGAAATAGAATGGAGTTGCCGTTAGATTTGTTGCAACGCGTAAAAACCAGTGTGTTAGGCGATCCAGCCTTAAATGCAGGAGAATTGAATTTCTTTACCGAGAATTTAGATTTAGTAGATGAAGAGGAGTCTTATGAAATGGATCAACTGCGGCTGGGAATTAAGGGTAATCCAAGTTTTGGCAATGTTAGAGTGCTAATGCTAGGTTTAAAGAACGGAACTCCAACCAACGGCGTCCAGGATCTATGTGGAGAAGTTTGGTTTAACGAACTAAGACTTTCAGACCTGGATAATGAAGGTGGTTGGGCAACCATCATTAATATGGATACCAACCTGGCCGATTTTGCTACCGTAGCCGCTACCGGTAGAAAAAGTACGGTAGGATTTGGAACTATAGAACAGGGGCCCAATCAGCGAAGCAGGGAAAACTCCCAGCAATACGACGTAGTTACTAATATTAATGCCGGCCAGTTACTTCCGGAAAAATGGGGTGTAAAGATTCCTTTTAATTATAGTAGGGGAGAAGAATTAATTACTCCAAAATACGACCAGGAATTTTTAGATTTAGAATTAGAAACGCGACTTGCAGATATTGTTGATCCTGCCGAAAGAGAGCAGGTAAAAAGGCAATCTCAATCTTACACCAAGCGACAAAGCGTGAATATAATTGGTTTGCGTAAAGAGCGTACGGGCGAAGCAAAGCCCATGCCTTACGATATTGAGAATTTTGCTTTTACCACTTCTTATAACCAGGTAGATCATCGGGATTTTGAAATTGAAGAATCCCTGAATCAAAATGTGCGGGCGGGAGCTACATACGAGTTTAATTTCGAGCCGAAGCAAGTAGAGCCTTTTAAGAATATTTCGGCCTTAGATAGTAGTGATTATTATTCGCTGGTTAGAGATTTTAATGTGAACTTATTACCTTCTAATATAAATGCGAGTTCAACTATTCTTAGACAATACAATGAGCAGAAATTTAGATCGCTGGAACTTTCAGACGAAGATTTAGGAATTCCTACTCTTTATCAGCGAAATTATTTATTCAATTGGGAATATGGCATAAATTATAATCTTACAAATTCGCTAAGCTTTGCTTTTAACGCTTCAAATAATAGAATTGTTAGAAACTATATAGATGACGAAGGTTTTGCAGATAATTCTATTGGAGTATGGGATAATTTCTTCAGTATTGGTACTCCAGATTTACATTACCAGAACTTGCAGGTGAATTATGATCTTCCTTTTGATAAAATCCCGGTGCTGGATTTTATAAATGCAACTTATTCTTATACCGGCGATTTCCAATGGCAACGTGGTTCCAGGATTTACGAAAACCTGGAAGGGATTCCTGATATTGGAAATAGCGTGCAGAATTCTAGTTCTCACCAGATAAATGCTAATCTTGATATGGAAGCATTGTATTCTTATTTGGGGTTGGAAAAGAAAGATGGTAGAGGCGGTCAAACTATAAAACAACGTAGTGCAGGTGTGCCAACGCTAGACGGAACGCCTCGAGATGAGCAGCGAACACAGAATGCTGAAGTTGTTGAAAAAACCAGTAAGGGCTATAATACTTTTGTAGATTTTGTAACTGTTTTAAGCAGGTTGCAAATAAACTACCGGCAAAATGAAGGAACTTTTCTGCCCGGTTATACTCCGAGTGTTGGTTTTATGGGAACTCTGCAGCCAAGTACAAGCTTTACTTTTGGCTGGCAGGATGAGGTAAGGTACCAGGCTGCCAGGAGAGGCTGGTTAACGTTATTTCAAAATTTCAATCAGCAATATTCTACTTTAAAGAATGAGCAATTAGATTTGCAGGCTTCCCTGGATATTATTCCAGATCTCACTGTAGATATAAGTGCTAATAGAAATTATTCAGAGAATTATTCAGAAAATTATAGAGTAAACCCAACTACCCTGGAGTATATTCCATTGACACCATATAACTACGGAAACTTCAATATTTCTACTATTCTTATAAAAACAGCTTTTAATCAGTCTAACGAGCAATCTTCAGAAACTTTTGAAAGCTTTAGGGAGAATCGTTTAGAAATAGCCCAAAGATTAGCCCGGGAGCGTGGTTTAGATCCTAATGATGTAGATGAAGACGGTTACCCGGTAGGAATAGGGAAAACAAACCAGGCTGTCTTGCTTCCTGCATTTGTTTCGGCTTACGCAGGAAAAGATCCAGAAGATGTGAAGTTAGGAGCATTTAGAGATATGCCACTGCCTAATTGGAATATGAAATATACCGGGTTAATGCGTATTGGTTGGTTTAGAGATAAATTTAGAAGATTTTCTATAAACCACGGTTATCAATCTAACTATACCATCAACCAGTTTCAAACAAACCTGGATTATGATCCAGATAACGAATTTGATACTAATCAGGCTGGAGATTTTAAGAATCCAATCCTCTATTCCAATATTGTTTTAACCGAATTATTCACTCCGTTATTCCGTTTAGACCTGGAAACTAAGAATGCCATTCAATTATTGGCTGAGGTAAGAAAAGACCGGATGCTTTCCCTGAGTTTTGATAATAATTTATTGACTGAAACTACCGGAAATGAATACATAGTTGGTGCTGGGTACAGAATTAAAGATCTAAAAATAGCTACCGGTCTTGGGGGAAGAAATAGAATTTTAAGTAGTGATCTTAATTTTAAAGCCGATGTTTCTTTTAGAAGGAATAAAAGTATCATCAGGTATTTAGATTTAGAAACCAGCCAGGTGATTGCCGGGCAGGATATTTGGCGTCTAAATTTCACGACAGATTATGCTATTTCCAGTAATTTAACAGCCATATTCTACTACGAACATAACTTCTCTGAATATGCTGTTTCTACTGCTTTTCCGCAAACAACAATAAGATCTGGAATAACCCTTAGATATAATTTCGGAAATTAATTGAGCCTTGTTTGAAGTATTGCTTTAAAAAATTAACTTTGCTCTAATATAAAATAGAACTAATGAATATTCCACAAGAATTAAAGTACACTAAAGACCACGAATGGATTAGGGTAGAAGGTGATACAGTTACCATCGGTATTACAGATTTCGCTCAAAGCGAATTGGGAGATATCGTTTATGTTGAGGTAGAAACCGTAGATGAAACCCTCGATAAAGAAGAGGTTTTTGGTACTGTAGAAGCTGTGAAAACTGTCTCAGACCTTTATTTGCCAATATCAGGAGAGATAATTGAGTTTAATGAGAGCCTTGAAGACGAACCGGAAAAGGTGAATTCAGATCCTTACGGAGAAGGTTGGATGATTAAAGTGAAATTTTCTGATGAATCTCAGTTGGAAGAGCTTTTAAGTGCAGATGCCTATAAAGAAATTCTTGGTAGCTAGAATAGCCTTATTTGTAGCTGCTTGTTATACTATTTTGCTTACGGTTTCCTCTTTAGTGAAACTTGGTAAAATTAGCGTAGGAGGCTTTAGTCCTACAGATAAACTTTTACATCTTGGTGCTTATTTTGGGTTGTTGGTATTGTGGAAGGTCTATTTTATGTTGAAAAATAAGCCTAAAAGTACTTATAGAAATAACCTATTTAAAATAGCGGGCCTCGCAGTGCTGTTTGGTATGTTAATTGAGGTTTTACAAGGTGTGCTCACCAGTTATCGCGAGCCAGATTGGTTCGATATCCTGGCTAATACCGCTGGAATTTTACTTGCTGTTGTTATCTTTCTTTTCTTTGAAAAGAGTCTAAAAAGGTTAAATAGTAAGATTAATTTAATTTTTTAGAAAAAATATTTAATTTAGCAATCCTTATTAATCAATAACCTATTATGGAACCAAAGAAAAATCCAAAAGCCGATTTAAAGAGAAAGAGCGTGCTGTTTCTCCAGTTGGGGCTTGTCCTGGTCCTGTTAATTACCTGGCGTGCTATTGAATGGAAGACTTATGACAAGGAAGCCATTGATACCGGCCAGTTAGATATGGACGATCTAGACGATGAAGAAATCCCAATTACAGAGATGCAGAATACGCCTCCACCGCCACCACCTCCACCTCCGGCACCAGAGGTTATTGAAGTTGTAGAAGATGAGGAAGAGGTAGAAGAGGATGAGATTGAGTCTACAGAAACAAATCTTGATGAGATTGTAGAAGTAGAGGAAGTTGTTGAGGCGCCTACAGAAGAAGAGGTGGAAGATGTACCTTTCGCTGTTATTGAAGATGTGCCAATTTTCCCAGGTTGCGAAAACCTAAGCAACAACGAAGAGCGTAAGCAATGTATGAGCCAAAAGATCAGTCAGTTTGTAAACCGTAACTTTGACACCGATCTTGGTGCAGAGCTTGGTCTTTCTGGTGTAAACAGGGTAATCGTTCAGTTTAAAATTGATGAAAAAGGAAATATTACCAATGTAATGTCTCGTGCTCCTCACCCAAGGTTAGAGCAGGAAGCAGCAAGGGTAATTAATAAATTGCCTAAAATGCAACCAGGTAAACAGAGAGGTAAAGCAGTAGGAGTTATGTACTCTTTACCAATTGTATTCCAGGTGCAGGACTAATAAAAGTTCTTATATAGATTTTAAATCCCGGGCTCGTCCCGGGATTTTTTATTTTTAGCTGGTTTACTCTATTCAAAAAATGTATATTTCCAGGGTGTAACCAATCTTTCCCCAATTTAAGTATGAAGAGCTACCTGTTTCTTCTGGTTTTATTATTCTGTATTAATTTAAATTCTCAGGCTCAGGGTGATACCCAACTCTTTCCGGAGTTTCCTCAATGTGAAAATGTAGATTTCGAAAATAAAGCAGTGTGTTTTAAAAACACCTTAAGGGAGTTTATTCTCGATAATTATAAGGTTCCTTCAGAAGTTATTAAGGAGGGTTACCAGGGAGAAATTACTGTGATTTTTGAAGTTGATGCGAGTGGTGATTTTTCAATTATTTATACAGATGCGGCATATATCGAATTGAAAAAAGAAATGCTGCGTGTCTTTGATTTACTTCCCCAAATTAAACCAGCTACCTATAACGCCAGGCCTATTTTTGTTCAATTTAAAATGCCGATAAAAATTCCTTTATCATTAAATACTGGGCAATTAGAGCAAACTTCCAGGAATAATTATACAGCTGAACCAGGGATTATTCAGTTGGAAAATGAAAATGATCTAACCAATGAATATGATAAAATTCAATCGGGAGAGTTTACGCGGCCGCGATATGAAAGCCAGATAAATATTCCGCTTTCCCACGAATATTATAGCCGGTTTGATGCTGAATTCAATAAGATAGGGGTGAATACCCACGCGGCTTCAAAACCTTTACTTTTTTCTGAAGTTTCAAAATATTATGATTTTAAGGCTGAAGAAAATAAAATGCTTAAAGATGTGAATTCCTGGTTTGGGCGTAAACTATTAAACGAGCACCTGGTTCAATATCAAACAGAAGATTACTGGTTTACCCTTGATTTCGCTTTAGATCTTCAGTTGGGTAAGGATTTTCAGCAAACAGAATTCGATTTTACTTATAACAATACCCGTGCGTTAATTTTCCAGGGTGGTTTAGGAAAAAACTTCAATTTCTATACGGTAGCCTACGAAAATCAGGGCAGGTTTGCCGATTATTATAACCGTTTTGCAGAGTCTTTAAGGCCAGATGGTGGTGATCCGGCAATAATCCCTGGAAGAGGGATTGCGAAACCTTTTATGGATGAGGGCTATGATTATCCTGTGGCCGAAGGTTATTTGTCTTATACACCAAATAAATTCTTTAACCTGCAATTTGGTCACGGTAAAAATTTTATAGGAGATGGCTACCGCTCGCTTTTAATGAGTGATAATGCTTCCCCATATCCTTATTTTAAACTCAACACCACGTTTTGGAAGTTAAAATACACCAATACCTGGATGTCTTTGCGTGATGTGAGACCGGCAGTTACAGAAAATGGTTCCTTTAGAACAAAATATATGGCCAACCATTATTTAAGCTATAATGTTACCAAAAGACTTAATATTGGTTTGTTTGAATCTGTAGTTTGGGAAAATGATAATAATCGTGGTTTCGATTTAAATTATTTGAACCCCATTATATTTTACCGAGCCATAGAATTTTCTACCGGGGCCCGTGGCGGAAATGCAATAATCGGGCTTACTTCAAAGTATAAGTTTTCAGATGAAATTAATGTTTATGGGCAAATGATTATAGATGAATTCTCTACCTCTGATGTTTTTGGAGGGAATCAAAGCTGGAAAAACAAACTTGGGTATCAATTAGGAGTTAAATATTTTGATGCTTTCAAAATTCCCGGCTTATTTCTACAGGTAGAATATAACCAGGTGAGGCCTTATACATATTCTCATAATACAGGAGTTTTAAATTATGGGCATAATAATCAGTCTATGGCTCATTTATGGGGTTCTAATTTTAGAGAAATTCTTGCTATTGCACGTTATAAAAAAGATCGGTGGTATGGAAATGCTAAGGTGATTTACGGCAAAAGAGGTTTTGATTATAATATGGCAACCAATCAGGCTGCTTATGGCGGAGATATTTATACCAGTGAGCGTCAGCGACCTTTTGATACGGGTGTAGAAATAGGTCAGGGGAATACCACTATTTCTTTATTTTCCAGTATTGAGGCTGGCTATATTGTAAACCCGGCGACCAATCTTAAGTTGTATGGAAGTTTTATTTATCGGTCTTTTGATCCAGATTTAAAAACTGCGCAAACTTTTGAAAATACTACCACCTGGCTAAACTTTGGAATTAGAACAGATATTTTTAACTGGTATTATGATTATTAAACATTCCATTTCTTCAATTTTTTTCTGAATATTATATCAAATCGCTAAGTGCTGAAAATTAACATTTTTGCCCCCTTGCCAAAACCCAATTAAGGAGTATCTTTGCGCCAATTGAAAAAACCTATTTTTGAGCAGCACCGGTGTACATACTTCCTCGGCTTCTATCCTAACAGACTTTAAAGAAATTACCAAGGTACGGCTTGCTGTAAGCGTGGTGTTTTCCTCGGTTGCGGGTTATTTTTTGGGCGCCGATAATATAGATTTTGTTACTGTCTTTTTGTTAGCTATTGGCGGTTACTTCATGGTTGGCGCTTCAAATGCATACAATCAGGTTATAGAACGTAATTTGGATGCGCTTATGGATCGCACCAAAAACCGGCCGATTCCCGATGGAAGAATGTCAGTAAGTACTGCGTTTTTAATTGCGAGTGTTTTTACGATTTCAGGACTTATAGTGCTATATATTATTAATCCTAAAACCGCGATGTTTGGGGCTATTAGTATTTTTATATATGTAAGTGTTTATACTCCGCTAAAGACTAAAACTCCGTTATCGGTATTTGTGGGAGCTATTCCTGGAGCAATACCTTTTATGTTGGGTTGGGTAGCAGCCACTGGAGATTTTAGCATAGAACCCGGTACTTTATTTATGATACAATTCTTCTGGCAATTTCCGCATTTTTGGGCTATTGGCTGGTGGTTGTATGATGATTATAAAAAAGGAGGATTCTTTATGTTGCCTACCGGAAAAAGGGATAGGGGTACCGCAATTCAAATTATTCTTTATTCTGTTTGGACAGTTTTAGTATCATTAATTCCGGTGTTTGGGGTTACAGGGAAACTTTTTCTAACTCCTGTTGCAGGTGCAATTATTCTTTTGCTGGGTCTGGGAATGCTTTATTATGCGTTCAAATTGTATAAAGAGAAAACTGCCCAGGCAGCTAAAAAATTAATGTTTGCGAGTGTATCTTATATTACGCTGCTACAAATAGTATATGTTTTAGATAAATTTATAAGACAATGGATTTAACTCAGGGTGCTGAAAAGCACAAATACGACCGGGCTAAGAAGATGATGCTCTGGTTTGGGATAATTAGCATGATTATGACCTTTGGTGGTTTAACCAGTGCTTATGTTGTGAGTAAAACAAGACCAGACTGGCTAACGGAATTCGAACTGCCAAATGCTTTCTTTTGGAGTACACTTGTTATAGTATTGAGTAGTGTAACTTTTATTCTTGCAAAACAAAGTATTTTATCTGGAAATCGCAGAAACGCTTCAGCTATGTTAATTGGCACACTGGTGCTTGCCGTACTGTTCGTAGTTTTTCAATTTTATGGCTTTTCAGAAATAGTAAATAATGGGTATTATTTCACGGGAAGCGAAAGCAGTATTACTACTTCTTTTATTTATGTGTTGGTAATAGTACACATGGCGCACCTATTGGCAGGTATAATCACACTTTTAGTAGTAATTTATAACCATTTTAAACAACGTTATAAAAAAGGTCAAATGCTTGGTATTGAGCTGGGTGCGACTTTTTGGCATTTTGTTGATCTTATGTGGATATACCTGTTTGTGTTTTTATATTTCTTTAGATAATAAAATTGCGTATTTTTGCGCAATACTTAAAATTTAAATACTCTTCTATGGAAGCTACTGTTGTTAGAACAGGCACCGAAGGTAAAACCTGGGGTGGTGGAAATGAGCCTTTAAAGTCCAGCTATGGCAAAATGATGATGTGGTTTTTCATCGTTTCCGATGCACTTACCTTCTCTGGTTTTCTTGCAGCTTATGGGTTTTCCCGCTTTAAATTTATTGACTCCTGGCCAATTGCCGACGAAGTTTTTAATCACTTCCCGTTTTTACACGGCGTAGATGCGCCAATGTATTATGTGGCCTTAATGACGTTTATCCTTATTTTTTCTTCGGTAACTATGGTGTTGGCAGTAGATGCCGGCCACCAGTTAAAGAGAGGAAAAGTAACTTTTTATATGTTCCTTACCATAATTGGTGGAGTTATCTTCCTTGGCGCTCAAGCCTGGGAATGGAAAAATTTCATCAACGGTACTTATGGCGCTGTTTATACTAAAGGAGGTAATATTTTGCAATTTATTGATGGCGATGGTCATCGAGTAGCTCTTTCAGATATCGCTGTTCCGGAAGCTTCAGTTCGAGTAGAGCATGAAGCCAGTAATGGAATCTGGTTTGAAAGCGAAAAATCTTTACCATCTTATTCTATAGAAGAAGTAAAAGCAGGTTTCGGTGAAAATTCAGACCTCTTAATAAGAACTCAAATGGTGAACGAAGAAGGTGAAAAAACCATTCTTTCTCGCGAAGAGTCTATTGCTAAATTAAATAGTGAAGCCGTTGGCGTGGTAGAAGGAGCTAATCTTACGCGTAACGAATACGGCCCGCCATTGTTTGCCGATTTCTTTTTCTTTATTACTGGTTTCCACGGTTTCCACGTTTTTTCAGGAGTAGTAATCAACATCATTATTTTCTTTAACGTAATCCTTGGAACTTATGAGCGTAGAGGTAATTATGAGATGGTAGAGAAAGTTGGTCTTTACTGGCACTTTGTAGATTTAGTTTGGGTATTTGTTTTTACATTCTTTTACCTGGTTTAATTTTAGAAATAAATAAAAATGGCACACGATACAGCACATCATCACGAATCTAATACAAAGAGGATCTGGACGGTTTTTGTAATCCTTTCCGTTATAACCATAGTTGAAGTTATTTTAGGAATTATAAAGCCTCATTTTCTTACAGATACTTCTTTCTTGAGTATGTCGCTCCTTAACTGGATCTTCATCATACTAACAATTTACAAAGCTTATTATATCGCCTGGGCGTTCATGCACCTGGAAGGAGAAACTAAAGGCTTACGACGCGCAATAGTTTGGACTTCAATCTTCCTTATTAGCTACCTTATTTTTATCCTGCTAACCGAGGGTGGTTATATCTACGAGGTTTATAAAACTAACCACGTTGCCTGGGATTTTTAGGAAAAGGCTTTAAAAGTTAAAAATGTATAGAAAGGCGGTTTTGTTAAACCGTCTTTTTATTTTTGCACCACTTTTATATACAGGATATGAAAAAGTTTTTTGTGCTTTTGGTGCTCTTTGCACTGCCCATTATCGCTTATATGTTTTTTGCTTCGGGGCAAAATAATTTCGCCAAATTACCTGTTTTAACCGAAAATGTGAACGATGTTGCTGAATTTGAAGATCTAGAGGGGAATTCAGTTAGTTTGGAAGATAAAATTAGTATTGTGGCATTCTTTGGGGAAAATCTTGATGATCTAAAAGGCAATACCTTTAATCTTGATCAAAAAATCCTGGAGAAATATTACGAATTCAATGATTTTCAGTTTGTAGTAGTGCTTCCCGGCGAAGCCCGGGAAGAGGCCAAAAAATTTAAGGATGAATTTAGTGGTATTTCTGAAACCGAAAAATGGAAATTCATTTTTGGTTCTTCCGCAGAAATAAAAGAAACCTTTAAAAGCTTCGATACACCTCATACTTTAGAAGGAACTTATACTCCCTATGTTTTTATTGTAGACAAAGATCTTAATTTAAGAGGTAGAGATGATGATGAAGATTTTGGAAAAGTTTACGGCTATGACTCTCGCTCTGTGGCAGAATTGAGCGATAAAATGAATGATGACGTAAAAGTAATTCTTGCCGAATACCGGTTAGCTTTAAAAAAGAATAACGCCGAAAGAAAAAATAATTAATAATGAAAAGAAAGTATTCTTACATAGGTCTCTCTCTAATTATCCTGGTTTTTGGAATTATTTTTATTCCCAAAATTGTGAAAACTATTACTAGTGATGAGGTAGTAAAGGCTGATAGATTGAATGTAAAAGGCGCCGAAAAGAGACCTAATACCAATAAGAAACTAGCTTATATAGAAATTAATGGAAAAAAGAAAAAAGCTCCAGATTTTCAATTGGTAAATCAGGATGGTGATACCATTACTAATAAAGATTACCTCGGAAAAGTATATGTCGCCGAATTCTTTTTTACGACCTGCCCTACAATTTGCCCAATAATGAATCAGAATTTGGTGGAAGTTCAGGAAGAATTTCAGGATAAAGAAGATTTTGGAATAGTTTCGTTTTCTATAGATCCAAAGCATGATACGCCAGAGGTTTTAAAATCTTATGCTGAAAATTATGGAATAGATCATCCTAACTGGAATTTATTAACCGGTGAAAAAGATTCTATTTACGGCCTGGCCAATGGAGGTTTCAATATTTATGCGGGAGAAGATAGCGATGTGCCGGGTGGTTTTGCACACCAGGGTTTGTTCGCGCTTGTAGATAAAGAAGGTTATATTAGATCTCGTTTAGATAGGTTTGGAAACCCAATAATATACTACCGCGGTTCGGTAGAGAGAAACAAATCTGTAGTGGAAGGTGAAGAAGAGCCACAAATTGATATTTTAATCGAGGATATTAAAAAATTACTGTGAAAAGAACATTGACAAAAACCGATAAAGTTGCGGTCCCCGTAATTATCGCGCTATCTGTATTGGTGCCTATTATAGTGCTAATTTTAATGTATTTGCCTGAACGCTATAATATTTTTGGCACTCAAACCGGGACTTTTCCATTTTTTCATGCGGTTTTAAATGGTTCAACTGCCATTTTATTGATGCTTGGTTATTTCTTTATGAGCATTCGGGAATATAAATTGCACCGAAATACTATGATCACTGCTTTTGGGCTTTCGGCTATATTTTTAGTGAGCTATGTGATCTCAAAAATCAGTAACGATCCTGTGCCCTATGGTGGCGAAGGAATTTTACGACCTGTTTATTTCTTTATTCTTATAACCCATATTGTGCTTTCGGCCATTATTGTGCCTTTAGTTCTTTTTACAATGTATCGCGGTTTGACCGGGGAATATCAAAAACACGCAAAAATTGCCCGCTGGACATTTCCTATTTGGTTATACGTCGCAATTACCGGGGTTTTGGTTTATATTTTTATGTGGCCTTATTATTAAAATAATTGCTTCTGAAGAAACGAAGTCTTAACAGCTCTAATTGACGCTTGAGCGCAAACAACTTAAGAGCAAGCGTACAAAGCATTATAATTGAAAATATAACTTGATTTCGAGGCATCCCCACTCTTCGGGGCGGGGTATTTAATCGCGATTATCGAGTAAAATTTCTTAACTTTGCATTCAGAAATTATCGTTATGAAAATCAGGATTTTATTTCTTATTTCCCTCTTACTTTTGCTTCCTGAAATAGCAGAAGCGCAATGCTCAATGTGCCGGGCAGTGCTGGAGAGTGATACCGATCAAAGCGCTGCAAAAGGTATTAATGACGGGATTCTTTACCTTATGGCCTTTCCTTACCTCCTGGTTGGGGGCCTAGGATACTATATCTATCGCACCCGTAAAAAAGCAAAAAAATCTGGGGAAGCTTAAACAACTTCAAAATATTTTCTTAATTATACTGTAACTTTTTCTCTTTCGCAGAGTCTTATGGGTAACGCTTTTCAATAAAAAGTTAGCAACCTGTAATTTCATTGCGATGATAGAAATTAAAGATCTTCATAAATCCTATAAAATGGGTAGTAACTCACTACACGTTTTAAAAGGAATTAATTTTAGCGTAGCCGAAGGAGAACTCGTTTCTATTATGGGGTCTTCAGGATCGGGGAAATCTACCCTTTTGAACATTCTTGGGATGCTTGATGAAGCAGATTCAGGTTCTTATACCCTGGATGGTGTTCCTATTAAAAATCTAAATGAAAAAATAGCCGCTCGCTACCGTAATAAGTTTTTGGGCTTCATTTTTCAATCTTTCAATCTTATTTCTTATAAAAATGCCTTGGATAATGTAGCGCTTCCGCTGTATTACCAGGGAATTAAACGTGGCGAACGCGTAGATAAAGCAATGGCTTACCTGGAAAAAGTTGGTCTTGCCGACTGGGCGGGACATTTGCCAAATGAACTTTCCGGAGGGCAAAAACAGCGGGTTGCGATTGCAAGAGCCCTAGCCAGTGATCCAAAAGTACTCTTAGCCGATGAACCTACCGGAGCATTAGATTCAAAAACATCTTACGAAGTGATGAATCTAATTCAGGAAATCAACGATGAAGGCCGAACAATACTTGTAGTAACTCACGAACCCGATATTGCTGCAATGACAAAGAGAATCGTCAATTTAAAAGACGGTAAGATAATTCAGGATACCAAGGTTAATCAAGTAAGGGCGCTGGAAAATGTTTGATTTAGAACGTTGGGAAGAGATCTTTGATACGATTCGTAAAAATAAATTACGAACCTTTTTAACCGGGCTTTCTGTAGCTTCGGGGATCTTTATTTTAGTAGTTCTTCTGGGGATTGGTGAAGGGATGCGTAATGGTATTTCACAGGAGTTTGAAAGAGATGCCGCCAATATTATTTATGTTTATACCGGTGTAACTTCCAAAGAATACAAAGGCTTAAACCCGGGTAGGAGAATTCAAATGAAGAATGAAGATTTTGACTACACCGCTCTAAAACACCAAGACGACTTAGAATTTAGATCTTCTATTTTTAGAATCTGGAATGGGATAGTAAACTACGGTAAAGAATCTGGTTCTTACCGTGTAGAAGGTGTTTATCCCGATTATCAATTTCTTGAAAATAGTGGGATGATAGAAGGCCGATTTGTAAATTATAAAGATCACGACAATTTTGAAAAAGTTGTGGTGGTAGGGAATAAAGTTCGAAACGACCTTTTTAAAGATAGTAAAGATCCAATTGGGAAATACGTTCAAATTTCCGGAATAAATTTTAAAGTAATTGGCGTTTATACCGATCCGGGAGGCGAACGGGAAGAAAGTAGGGTTTTTATGCCAATTTCTACCGCTCAACGTGTTTTTGGTGGTGGTAACAATATTGCCAATATGGCGTTTACCTTAGAACCCGAAGACAATTTTCAAGCTGCTCTCGCTGCTTCTAATCGGTTTACCGCCGAGGTTGAAAATCAACTTAAAGAAACACATACTATAGCTCCAGATGATGAAAGTGCGGTAAGCATTAATAATTCCCTGGAAAATGCGAAGCGCTTCTACGATCTTATGGATATGATAAAATTCTTCTTTTGGGGTGTGGGTATTTGTACCATTATTGCCGGGGTTGTGGGTGTAAGTAATATTATGCTCATTATCGTAAAAGAAAGAACCCGGGAAATAGGAATTCGAAAGGCACTTGGGGCAGAGCCGCTTTCTATCGTTGGAATGGTACTGCACGAATCTATTTTTGTAACTGCAATTGCCGGGTTTATTGGCTTAATTGCCAGTTTACTGTTGCTGGAATTCGTGGGCCCGCTTATAGAAACCCAGTATATTGCTAATCCTGCAGTTAATTTCAATGTAGCGCTTACTACCGTTTTTATTTTAGTAATTGCCGGTGCTATTGCCGGATTTTTTCCTGCCTGGAGGGCTGCGAGAATTAAACCTATTGTAGCATTAAGAGACGAATAATATGTTTAGCAGGGATAAATGGAGCGAAATAATTGAAGCACTAAGTTCTAACTGGTTTAGAACTCTACTAACTGCTTTTGGGGTGATGTGGGGAATCTTTATCCTTGTAATCCTACTTGCTGCCGGAAAAGGCCTTGAAAATGGCGTAAAAAAAGGATTTGGAGGTATTGCGACCAATACCATGTTCATGTGGACGCAAACTCCGTCTAAACCATATAAAGGCTTGCCTAAAGGTCGAAACTATAATTTTAAAACAGGAGATGTTGAAGCGCTTAGAGAAAATGTACCGGGACTTCGGTTTATTTCTCCAAGAAACCAATTAGGAGGTTTTGGCGGAAATAATAATGTGGTGCGGGGGCTTCAAACCGGGGCTTTCAACGTTTATGGCGATTATCCCGAGATCATTCAGCAGGAACCTATGGATGTGACTGCCGGAAGGTTTATCAATTATCTCGATATCGAGGAAAAACGTAAAGTTGCCATAATTGGAGAAGGGGTTAGACGCGAACTTTATGAAAAAGATGAAGAGGTTTTGGGGACCTATCTTAAAATAAATGGTGTCAATTTTATGGTAATAGGCACTTATAAGAAAAAAGGCGGTGGCGGAGGAAATGCAGAAGAAGCTCAAAAAGAAATCTATGTGCCATTTACTGCGTTTTCCCAGGCATTTAATATGGGTGATACCGTAGGTTGGATGGCGATTACCGCTAACGATGAAAATTCTATCACCAGTTTAAAATCACGTATTCTGGATCTTATAAAAAGCAGGCATTCTATTCATCCCGAAGATGACCGTGCTGTTGGGAATTTTGATTTATATGAGGAATTCAACAAAATAAACGGGTTGTTCGTGGCGCTAAAAGCAGTCGCCTATTTTGTAGGTATTCTCGTTTTGCTTTCCGGTATTATTGGGATTAGTAATATTATGCTTATCGTGGTAAAAGAAAGAACCAACGAGATTGGGGTAAGACGAGCTCTTGGGGCTACGCCTTGGTCTATTAGGGGACAAATATTAATGGAATCTATTTTCCTAACTATTATTTCGGGAATGGCCGGGATTATTTTCGCAACAGGAATAATTGCAGCAGTAAATTATGCTTTAAGCGGGATGGATACTTCAGAAATGATGTTCGCCAACCCAAGCGTAGATTTGGGTGTAGTGCTTACCGCACTTGCAATTTTAGTATGCTCAGGTTTATTGGCTGGGCTTATCCCGGCGCAAAATGCGATAAAAATAAAGCCCGTAGATGCCCTTAGAACCGAATAAAAATAAAAAAGTAAAGAAGACAAATACAATCAAAAAATGAAAAAAACAGTTACCATCTCAATTTTAGTATTGATCGCCGTGGTTTTTGTAGGCGCGTTATACTATTTGTTTCAGAAAAACCAGGAGGATCCTACGGTTTATGAAACCGAACAGGCTTCAGTAGAAACCATCGTCAAAAAAACTGTGGCGACGGGAAATATTGTTCCGAAGGAAGAAGTGCTTATTAAGCCTAATATTTCAGGAATTATAGACGAAATATATATTGAAGCCGGCGAGAAAGTGAAGGCGGGAGATCTTATTGCAAAGATACGCGTAATTCCAAATGTAAATTCATTGCAAAGCGCGAAAGATGCCGTGGCTACCGCTAAGATCAATTTAGATAATGAGAAAAAAACCTTTGAAAGACAAAAATCTTTGTTTGAAAAAGGAGTGATTTCTCAAAACGATTTTGACAATGCTGAAGCCAATTATAAAAGGATGCAGCAAAACTTTCGTTCTGCAGAACAGAATTTCGAAATTGTGCAAACAGGAACCACCAGTGGAATTGGCAGTGCAGCCAATACGCTTATTCGCTCTACGGTAGACGGGATGGTACTTGATGTTCCGGTAAAAGTAGGAAACCAGGTAATTGAAAGTAATAACTTTAATGATGGTACTACTTTAGCGACTCTAGCCGATGTGAATGAAATGATTTTTGAAGGAAAAGTTGATGAAAGTGAAGTGGGGAAAATTAAAGAAGATTTACCGCTGGAAGTAACGGTAGGCGCTATAGAGAATAAAACTTTTAATGCAGTTTTAGATTATATCGCTCCAAAGGGTGTGGATGAAAATGGAGCGATTCAATTTGAGATTAAAGGAACTTTAGATAAAGCAGATACAACTTTTATTCGTGCCGGTTTAAGCGCGAATGCCTCTATTATTTTAGATAGGGCAGATGAGGTTCTGGCAATTAAAGAAGCTTTAGTACAATTTGATCCTAAAACGCAAGAGCCATTTGTAGAAGTAGAAACCGGAGATCAGCAATTTGAAAGAAGGGATTTGGAATTAGGAATTAGTGACGGAATTCAGGTTGAAGTGAAAAATGGTATTTCTAAAGACGATAAAATTAAGGTTTGGAACAAAGTACAACCTAGTCCGGAATTCGCCGGCAGATAGATTTT
>Ga0098069_100459_pt1 | contig 17838 bp, 17 predicted proteins | sample 27_taG_FD_92584 | JGI IMG/M metagenome (GOLD analysis project Ga0098069, IMG submission 92584) | Marine viral communities from Cariaco Basin, Caribbean Sea - 27_WHOI_OMZ | ecosystem: Environmental > Aquatic > Marine > Oceanic | place: Caribbean Sea: Cariaco Basin | collected 2014-11-09 | reverse complement strand
TAATAAATGTAATCTTGAATCTGATATTAATTCCTTTTTTTGGTTTTGAGGTAGCTGCTATTACAACTTTTGTCGCTTACATGTTTATGGGATATGCAGGCTATTATTTTAAGGTTTTTAAAGAAATAAATACGGCAAATTATTATCCGTTTCTATGGATCGCAATAACCATAATATTAACTGTTTTGGCATACTATACTGTTGAGTTACCCATACCATATAAAGTGGGGATTACCTTAATAGCGGTGTTTTTTGCAATCCTATCCATTTTTAAAATAAATAAATTGATACATGAAGTTTGAAGAGCGGGAAGCTATTATAATAAAATTAAATACTTTAGAGAAATATTACCCGGTAGATACCTGGATTGTTAAAGATGTTCATATTTGGCCTCTATTAAAGAAGATCATTTTTTTTCAAATTTTTTCAGAGCGTGATCAAATGCTAGAAAGAAAGCCAGCCTCTAAAGGCATTCTGAAAAAGACAGGCGTAAAAATCAACAAATATTTTAAAGCTTTGTTTGCTCTGAAAAGACTTGATCTATCTAAGGTCGATTTTATTTTTTCTGGAGCTTCAAGTCATCGTATACTTAGGAAGGAAGAATATTTTAATCGCTATTTTGATCCCATGATGGATTATTTAGAGAAAAAAGAAATTAAGTCGTTTCTATTCGAATATGATTTTGACTCTAATTTGAATTTTTATAGAGAGGATCGTGTAAAAAATTTAACTGTTTTATTACCAATATTTGCCGAAAGAGAATTTTCAAATACTAAAAATAGTTTCGAAGGAATTGAGGATTTTGAATCTTTTGTTAACGAAGTTCAGAATAATTTTAATCTAAAAGGTAATTTCTTAAAAAGTAAACTTATTCAACAAATTAAGGCTATAAAATCTTGGGCAAACTTATTTGAATATATTCTAAAAAATACTGAAGCAAAATATGTTTTTGGCTTATGCTATTATAGTACAGCTATGTACGGTTTGAATCTAGCTTGCTTAAGAAGAGGTGTTGTTGCTATTGATATGCAACACGGTGGTCAAGGAGATTTACACCCGTCTTACTACTTTAAAAAAATACCCAAAAATGGTTATAGTATTCTTCCAAAAATATTTTGGACCTGGGATAAATTGTCTTACGATAATATAAAAAAGTGGACAAACAATACTAAACACACCGCTATTTTAGGCGGTAATCCCTGGATAGATTTTCAAAGAGAAAAAAAACTGGATTCGAATGAGATATACAAGGGAGAGAAACCGATGATTTTGTTTACTTTGCAATTGTTAACAGAACCTCTTGATAATTATTTATTAAAGGTAGTTATGGAAACTTCTTCAGATTTTAATTGGTGGTTAAGACTTCATCCAAGGATGTCTTCTAAAGAATTGGAGGGTATTAAAAGAAAATTAACGGATTACGGCATTTATAATGATGTGAATTATATAGAAGCGACGAAATGGTCGCTACCTAATCTTCTAAAGAGTTGTACTTTGCACATTTCAAAATATTCCGGTGCAATTGGAGAAGCGGCCTTAATGGGAAAAAGAACTTTAATTATCGATCAAATTGGAGTGGAAACCTATAAAGATTTAATCTTGAGTAAAATGGCTGTCGAATGCGTGAATAAAGATCCAGTAGATATGATCAATATTATCCGTGAAGAGGTAGAAAATATATCGCTTGGTAAAATCAATATGGAATTTAATACAATTTCATTTAAAAATGTCATCGATGAATTTGTTAAATAATTTGCGAGAAAAAATAATTAGAATTTTACATTGGGATCTTGAGCATTTTAATGTGGTTCAACTATCTAAAGACTCTTATATTCATCCGTCAGTAGAACTAAAAAAGAGTGTTATTAAGGGAGTTGTGGAAATTGAAGAGGGTTGTAAAATAATAGGAGGCGTGACTATTTCAAGTAAGTCGAATTTAAAAATAGGGAGGTATACTTCTATAATTGGTCCTAATACAGATGTTTATTGTGCAATAAATTCAGTTAAAATTGGTTCTTTTTGCAGTATTGCCCGGAATGTTATCTTTCAGGAATATAATCATAGGATTAATCGCCTTAGCACCTATTTTATCTATCAAAATATATTTGGCCAAGATCTTAAAAATGATATAGTATCCAATGGTGATATTGAAATTGGGAATGATGTTTGGATAGGTGCTCATTGCGTTATTTTAGGAGGAGCAAGAATTGGCAATGGGGCGGTTATCGCTGCAAATAGCGTGGTTGTAGGAGAGATACCAGCCTTCGCAATAGCTGCGGGATCTCCTGCAAAGGTTATAAAGTATAGGTTTAATCCAGAAAAAATACAAGAAATTGAAGAGATGCAGTGGTGGAATTGGTCGCTAAATAAAATAATTAATAACAAAAAATTATTTTTCAATAAGCCCTGATCTCCTATTTATTTTTTTAATATTTATAACATAGCTGTAAATTTTATTTTTCCTAAAGAGTTCAAGTCTAAATAATGAAAAATATGAAAATATTATTTTACTCTCATTCTTCAACACTTTATGGGGCTCCTGCATCATTGATTAATTTGATTTCGGGATTAATAAAAATAAATCCTAAGATTAACGTACATGTTATTTTACCTTCCAATGGGGGATTGGAAAACAAATTGAAAGTGGAGAATATTTCTTATTCTGTTATCCCCCACTATAAATGGACCTATAATTATGAGATCTTCAACAGGAAATTGAAGACCAATAAAACTTTAGCTTATTTATGGTTGTATAAAAACATGATCCAAAGATATTTTCAGAATTTATTTCAATTTAGAAGACATCAAAAATTTGTAGCAGGGTATAAGCCTGATATTATATATGTAAATTCATCTATGGCTCCTATGGGGTGTAAATTGGCATTGAACAGGAATATCCCTTTGGTTTGGCATCACCGTGAAACGATAAATGATCCTATCACGGGCTTTTATCTTGATAATAATTACAGTTTTAAGAAATATTTTAGAGATGCGGATTTACATCTTTATCCATCTGCCTTTTTGAAAAAAAGTTATGAAATATTTAAAAATACGGGGAAACAAAGTATAGTTTTTAATGGGGTTTCTTATGACGGAGGATTATCTAATAAACCATATAATAAAAAGAATTCTATAAAGTTTGGGATGGTAGGTAGAGTTAATTCTCAAAAAGGACAGGCAGAGGTTATTAGCGTATTTCATGAATTGCAGAAGCTAAATGGGATAAAAGCTCACGAACTTCATCTTTTTGGGGGAGGTGAAGAAATGTATATTAATGAATTAAAAAATATATGTAACAACAATATAATTTTCAGGGGATTTAAGGATCAAAATACAATTTATCATGATTTAGACTTTGTAATTGTAAATGCAAGAAATGAAAGTTTTGGAAGAGTAGTGGCGGAAGCTAATTCTTATGGAATACCGGTGATCGCTTTAAATTCAGGAGCTTTGAATGAAATTGTCTTTGATGGGCTAAATGGTTATACCTATAATTCGAATAAGGAATTGTATAATGCCATTAAAAGAATTTTATTGGCTGATTCTAATTTAATTAACTATGCCACCTTATCTAAATCTTCAAGAAAATGCTTTGAGAATTATTTTTCGGTCGAAGCTTACTCTCAATCAATTTTCAGAGAATTACTGCTTCTTATAAAGTAAAAATTTGAAAGTTATATAAATAGGCATAACTGTCATACTTGTTAATAATCAATTTAGATTATTATAATAAAATAAATTTTAATATGAAATTTGAGATACTTGATTGCACAATAAGAGACGGAGGCTATTATACTAATTGGGATTTTGATAAAGAACTTGTAAAAACCTATTTTAAAGCCTTTAATAACCTACCAGTCGATTATCTGGAGATTGGTTACCGTTCCAACCCTATGAACTCCTATTTGGGGGAGTATTTTTACTGTCCACAATATGTCCTGGAGGAATCTAAAGAAAACAGTTCTAAGAAACTTGTTGTTATATTAAATGAAAAAGATGTAAGGGCGGAACACGTGCCAGACTTATTGGGGCCGTGTGTGGGGTATATATCTATGGTAAGGATTGCTATAGATCCTAAAAATTTTAAAAGAGCATTAGTTTTAGCTACAGCTGTAAAAAAACTTGGTTTCGAAGTTGGCTTTAATGTTATGTATATGTCTAATTGGGAACATGAAAGGGAATTCTTGGGGCAGATAAAAGAGGTGAACGGAATTGCCGATTATTTCTATATGGTTGATTCTTTTGGAGGGGTTTATCCTGAGGATGTAAGAAAAACTTTTGATATTGTAAGGAATCAAACGGATACGAAAATTGGTTTTCACGGTCATAATAATTTGCAACTTGCCCTTATAAATACGCTTACAGCCATAGATTGCGGCGTATCTATTGTAGATGCAACCGTAACCGGGATGGGCCGTGGAGCGGGAAATTTACAAACAGAGCTATTATTGACTGCACTAAATGGAAAAGGAGAACTGGATCTTGATTTTAATGCTTTGAGCAAGGTGGTAGATCCTTTTGAAGCTATGCAGAAGGAATACGGATGGGGAACTAATCTTCCTTATATGGTTTCAGGAGCAAATTCACTACCGCAAAAGGAGGTAATGTCATGGGTTACTAAGCGTTTTTATTCCTTAAATAGCATAATAAGAGCTCTTTCAAACCAATCAAAAGGAATTGAAGATAATATTGACTTAAAGAATTTGGAGGAAGAAAAGAGATACAAGTCAGCTTTAATAATTGGAGGTGGTCCCAGCGGTAAAAAACATGCCAAAGCGATTAATGAATTTATAGAAAAACAAGAGGATATTTGTCTTATTCATTCCAGTTCAAAGAATTCACAGGAATTTAAAGATATTCATACTCTTCAAATACATTGTCTTGCTGGAAATGAAGGGCACCGTTTGGAAGATAGTTATAGTGATATGAATATAAAAGATAAACTTGTAGTGCTACCTCCTTATCCAAGAACCATGGGGACTTATATTCCTAGCAGTCTTGAAAATGTGGCATTTCAACTTCAGGAAATAAGTTTTACAGATAAATTTCATGAATCTGTGACTTCCCTGGCAATAGAAACAGCCCTTAAGTTAGGTGTCGAAAAATTCTATTTTGCGGGTTACGATGGCTATTCCGGGGAAATAAAAGCCCAGGAACTGGAATTATTCAATGAAAATGAATATATTTTTGAGCGTTTAAGGGAGAAAGGAAATTATACACCTGTTTCAATAACTCCTACTTTGTATGAAAGTTTGAATCCCCAATCTGTATTCGCTTTAATATAAAAATATGTCTATATCGGTTTTTTTACCCACCAGAAAGGGCAGTGAACGAGTTAAAAATAAAAATACCCGAAAATTTTCTGATTTTGAAGGAGGCTTATTAGAGTTGAAGTTAAGACACTTAGCTAAGTTAGATGTAGATGAAGTGATACTTTCGACCAATGATGAGGAATCTATAGCGGTAGCAAGAAATTTGGAAAAAGATTTTCCAAAACTAAAAATTGATATTCGTCCTGATTATTTAGCTTCAAGTAGCACCAGTTTGAGTGATTTAATCGCCTATGTGCCAGAAATTATTAAGAGTGAGCACATCCTTTGGACACATGTGACTTCCCCTATGGTTACTCACGAAGTTTATGAGAATTGTATTGAAAGCTTTTACGAAAGCCTGAGAAGTGGATTTGACTCCTTAATGTCTGTTACTGTTTTTCAGAATTTTTTATGGAAAAAAGATCTGAATGATATTATTAACAGGAAAGGAAAAGAACGTTGGCCAAAAACCCAGGACCTTGAAGTGCTGTATGAGATAAATAGTGCAGTCTTTATAACTCCTAAAGAAATATATAAGTTAAAAAGAGATAGAGTAGGTGACAAACCTTTCTTATTTGAAATGAATAAACTCACTTCTATAGACGTAGATTGGGAAGAGGATTTTAAAATAGCAGAAGCGGTATATGATAAGTTTAAAAAATAAAAAAAACATCTTTTGGGATTTTGATGGAGTTCTAATGGATTCTATGCCGGTTAGAAATAAAGGTTTCGAACTGGTTTTAAAAGACTATCCGGAGGAGCAGGTGCGAGAACTTATGGCGTTTCATTTAAAAAACGGAGGTTTATCGCGTTATGTAAAGTTTAGATATTTTTTTGAAGAAATTCGTAAAGAAACTATATCCGAAAATGAAGTTTCTATTTGGGCTTCAAAATTTTCGGATATTATGCGCGAAAATCTGGTAAATGAGAATTTAATTATTCAGGACTCCTTCCAATTTGTTAAAAATAACTACCAGCGATTTCAGATGCATATAGTTTCGGGATCTGACCAGGAGGAATTAAGATACTTATGTAAAAAGCTTAATATCAATACTTTTTTTAATTCCATTCATGGTTCTCCTACCCCTAAAATAGTTTTGGTGGAAAATCTATTAAAAAATAACCAGTATAAAAAAGAGGAATCTATACTAATCGGGGATTCTATTAATGATTATGAAGCTGCAAAAAATAATAATATTGAATTTTTCGGCTATAATAATCCGGATCTCAAAAATATTGAGACGAATTATATTGAAAGTTTAGAAGCGCTATGAGGATTATAAATTCTATTAAAGGCTTGATTTTGATGATTTCATCTACTAGAATTTTTAAGCCGGAAGAAATATTAAAAGATAAAAGAGTCGCTATAATAGGTGCGGCTGATTCAGCCTTCGAATGCCAAAACGGAGATTATATCGATAATTTTGATCTAATTGTTAGAGTAAATAAGGCCCCACATTCCTGGAGTCCTTCTAAAGCCAATTATATAGGTAGTCGAACAGATATTCTATTTCATTCTTTCTATGAAAATACAGATAGTGGTGGTGGGCCTATAGATTTTGAGCTATATGCTAAACAGGGAATAAAATACGTTGTAAACCCGAACTTCAGTATTAAGGGATTACGAACACATCTGACTTATTTTAAAAGAAACCTGGATAAAAAAAGAACATTTCTCTTACCAAGACAATTTTATAAGAAAATGACGGCTAATTTTGGAGAAGTAATTCCGACGGTAGGATATTCTGCCTTATATACTGTTTTAAATTCGAATTGTAAGGAAGTTTTTATAACCGGCTTTACTTTTTTCAAAACTCCTTATGCTAATGATTATCGTGATCATTTAAAAGATATGAAGGCCAATAAAGGACACTTAAAAAGCCAGGGATTGCATAACCCTGATTTGGAACTTCTTGAATTCATCAATCAGAAGAGAATTTTGGAAGAAAATTCTTCAACGAAAATTATTATGGATGATGCCTTAATAAATATCCTGGAAAAATATAGTTAAAATTTTATGGTTAATAGAAAAATCACAAATTCCTCAATATTTATTGTTCCCAGGGGAAGCACGGAATGGAAGGGGAATGAAGCTGGATGGATAACAGCTTCTGGCTGGGCGGCTGCCGGAGAGCAATTATGGGGAGACGCCATGGTTGCAACTACAGATGGTGTATTTAAACCGGATGAATCCAGACTTTTCCCCCGAACAAAGGAAAAACAGTTAGATTCGTCAACTTCCGGTTCTTCTAAAAAAAACATTAGAAAAATAGTTCCTGAGTTTTTAATAACCGCTTATAAGGACTGGAAATTAAAGAATTCTAAGCCCTCTGTATGGCCCATCGAAAAAGATGATCTTTTGAAAGGAAAAAACTTAAAATTGGTGTGGCAAAGACATGATCTTTTTTCAGGGCCTGGTAGAAAATTAGCTGATAAATATAAAGTGCCCCTAATTACTTCTGTTGAAGCTTTGGCTGTTTGGGAGGCGGCAAAGTGGGGGGTTAAACGACCCGGATGGGGAAGTTGGCTGGAAAATAAATTTGAAGCAAAAGCTCTAAAAGAATCAGATCTTGTTTGTTGTGTTTCCAGCGAACTGAAAGAAAAAGTTCTTTCTTTGGGGGTAGATCCAACCAAGGTGATTATTACTCCTAATAGGGTGGATTCCAGTTTATTTAATCCTGAGGTTAGTGGCAAGGAAATAATAAAAAAATACAATCTTTCAGGAAAAAGAGTGATAGGATGGACAGGAAGTTTTCGGGACTTTCATGGCATCGATCATATTATTGAAGCTTTTAGTTTAATTGAAGAAAGATATCCCGATGTTGTTTTGATGTTGGTAGGAGATGGAAACCAGATGGCGGACATCAAAAATCTTATTCAAACAAATAACCTCAAGGATAAAGTAATCTTAACTGGGAAACAGGAATTTACCGATATCCCAAAATACGTTAGTATTTTTGATATCGCAATTGTTAGTGCTAGATCTTCGGAAGGTTTTCATTATTCTCCGTTAAAATTACGAGAATATAAAGCATTGGGCAAGGCGGTTATTGCTCCACGAGCCGGGGAATTGCCCCAATTATTTACAGACAAACAAGACCTTCTTTTGTATGACACCGGCAATGTTACCGATCTATCCGGTAAAATTGAAGAGCTGTTAACTAACATAGATTTAAAAACTAGACTTGAAAAAAACTCTGTAAATTGGTTTCAAAATGAGGGGGCATGGATTCATGAATTGAAAAGGGTTTGTGAACTTCTGAAAATATCTTATTAATAACATATTTCAAATTTTTTCTATTGAAAATTATCCAATTAATACAAAAACCTCAGTTAAGAGGAGCTGAAATATTCGCCTGTCAGTTATCAAATCATTTATTAGAAAAAGGCATTGAAGTTTTAGTGGTTAGCATATTTAAAGGGGATTCAAATTTGCCTTTTAAAGGAGAGTTACTTGAATTGAATCGTCCTATATCCAAAAGGTTTACCGATATAACAGGCTGGAAAGAATTCAGTAAAATTGTGAAGAGTTTTAAGCCAGACATCATTCAGGCTAATGCCGCCGACACCTTGAAATTTGCTGTAAGCTCAAAATTTATTTTTAGTTGGAATACACCTATTATTTTCAGGAATGCTAATAAGATGGGAGATTTTATAGATTCAAAATTTAAGTGGGCTTTAAATAAATTTTATATATCAAAACTGGATTATGTTATATCGGTTAGTAAGGAATGTGAAAAAGACTTTATTAAAACCTTTCAATATCCTTTAGAAAAAATAAGAACTGTATATATTGGTGTTGAGGAGTCAGAAGGCCACAACAAACCAGATGATCTCAGAGAGATTATGGAAAAAGGAAAGCTGGTTACTCATATTGGTAGCTTTGTGCCTGAAAAAAATCAATCCGGGCTTATAGATATATTTAAGCAAATCCTTGGAAAAAATCCAGATGCACAACTTTTGCTTATTGGGAAAGGTAAGCTTGAAAACGAGATGAAGCAAAAGGTACTTTCTTTAAACCTGCAAAATAACGTCCACTTTTTAGGGTATAGAAATGATGTGCTCGATATATTATACTATTCCCATGCTTTTGTTCTACCAAGTTTTATTGAAGGTTTACCGGCAGTTATTCTTGAAGCTATGTATTGTGAAACTCCGGTGGTTGCTTATAATGTAGGAGGCATTGGAGAAGTGGTTATCTCTGATAAAACCGGATGGCTTGTAGCAAAAAATGATCAGGATTCCTTTGTTAAATCTCTTTTAGAGATCATGACGGAACAACCAAAAATTGAAGAACATATATCCCGGGCTAAATTAATGGTGTCTCAGAATTTCATGAATACTATAATAGCCGATAGGTTTTTAGATTGCTATAAATACGTTTCGAAGCAAACTTAATTAATGAAAAAGGTTTTTGCCGTTATTGTTACTTATAAGCGAGCAGAGGTTTTAAAAGACTGCCTGGAAGCGCTTTTAATTAAAAGTAGTTATAACCTAAACCATCTCCACATAATTGTTAATTGCAATGATAATTTAACCCTGGAACTTATAGAGGCTTTTCAATTGAAATACCCGGGGAAAATCACATACGCGATATTCGATAATATAGGACCCGCCGGTGGTTTTTATTATGGTCTGAAAGAATTCCTTGCCAGTGATTCTGATTTTGTCTGGCTTATGGACGACGATATTATACCGGAACCAGACTGCTTACAGCGGTTACTGGAAGCCACCTCTGAAAAAGAAAAATATATAAGCCCCAAAGTCATTAATCCTCAAGGGGAGCAGGTTTTTGGATTTGGTTGGTGGGGAGTGCTATTAGCAAAAGAAGTAATTGAAAAAGTCGGGCTGCCGTTAAAAGATTTTTTTTATTGGGGTGAGGATACAGAATATTTGCAAAACAGGATGATAAGAGAGTATGGGGTAATTCCTTTAAAATCTAATACGGCAATTGTAACCCATTTGCATGAAAGAAATAAAAGAAGACCAGACTGGTATTATTACTATGCCATTCGAAATTCCGTCCATTATCGCAGGAGTATTTTCCCACTTAATCTTAAAGGTATCGTTATCTTGAACAAATTATTCGCAGGCCTTGTATTTAGGATTCTAATGAAGGAAAACAGTAAGTTGAACAAAATCAGGTTGTTTATTTTGGGTTTAAATCATGGAATGCGCGGGAAATTGGGTAAAATTAATCGATTGCATTAGAGGTTTTACCTGAACTTTTTTATGAGATTGCTTGTTTTTTCGATTTGGAAACTATTTTTTAGGATAGATTTTACTTTCAATTAGAGCCATTCTTATGGCTTTTGGATAATTTCAGATTTTTAGAAAAGTGTAGCACTAACTTTGTTAAAATGCGTTAATTTCAAACATAGTCTTGTTATGCAGCAACGATCGTCTATTTTTGCAGTTTAAGCGCAAACTTTGTTTATGCAATTTTAAAAAAGATGAATGGCTAAAATAAAAATTCTTCATATTATTAAGTCGCTTGGACGAGGCGGTGCCGAAATGCTCCTCCCTGAAACTCTAAAGCTGCATGATAAATCTAAATTTGAATTTCATTACATTTATTTTCTTCCCTGGAAAGATCAGATGCGAGATGCCATAATAGAAGCAGGAGGCAATGTTGTATGTTTTGAGGCGAAAAATAATGTTCAACTCCTACTCCAGGCTGCGAAGGTAATCCGTTATTGTAAGGATCATCATATAGATTTGATGCATTGCCATTTGCCCTGGGCCGGGTTTTTAGGTAGATGGGTTCATGCCAGAACCAATATCCCTATGCTATATACAGAGCATAATATGCAGGAGCGCTATCATAAAATCACTAAGATTTTAAATAAATATAGCTTTAACCAACAAAGCCTGGCGCTGGGAGTTTCTGAAGATGTTTCTAATTCTATTAAAAATAATATCGATCCGACTATTCCTGTTAAAACCCTTCTTAATGGTGTAAATACATCAAGTTTTGTTCGAAAACCAGGGGAAGACGCGGTGAGAATTGAATTTGAGATTCCCAAAGATGCACTGGTCTTTGGTAATGTTGCGGTATTTCGTTTCCAAAAAAGATTGGTGGAATGGCTTAGGGTTTTTGCTGAAATAGAAAGCAAAAATTCCAATGTCTATGGAATTATTGTGGGTGCCGGTCCTCTGGAGCATGAAATTAAGGAAGAATTAAAACAATTAGGGCTGGAAGAAAAAGTGTTCTTTCCAGGTTTACAAACCGAGGTAAAACCTTATTTTGAGGCCATGGATGTTTTTATGATGAGTTCTTCTTTTGAGGGGCTGCCAATAGCCCTGCTTGAAGCTATGAGTATGGAATGCGCGGTTGTTTCAACCAATGCCGGCGGGATTAAAGAGGTTGTCGGCAATAATGAGGATGGCCTGCTTTGTGATGTGGAACGCTGGGAGGAATTGGCAACTTTAAGCCAAATATTGATAGATAATCCCCAGAAGCTCAATAAATTTAAGCAGGCTGCTCGAAAACGAGTAGTGGAAGCTTTTAGCTTGCAACGAATGGTAGAGGAGTTGGAAAGTTATTATTATGAAGAAGTAGGAACGAAGTTGCAAGGTGATGGAGTGACCAGTTGACCTTTGTTGTAATGAAGAAATACTTTAAGTACAATTAAATTTTTCACTTCGTTCAGAATTTACAATGGGCGGTGTTTTTTCATAAAATAAGCTTTGAATAATAATTAATCAACGAAGCAACGAGTTAACAAATTAACGAATAATGTAATTAGTCGATGCAAATAAGGGAATCTACAGAATCGGATATACCTGGAATTCTTGAAGTTCTAAAGGCAAGCCTTGGGGAAACTTCTTCTAAGAAAACTGAGGAGGTATGGAGGTATAAGCATATTGATAACCCCTTTGGTGAATCGCTGGTATTGGTAGCTTTAGAGCAGGATAGAATTATTGGAGTTCGCGCCTTTATGCGCTGGCAATGGCAAAAAGAAAATCAGATATATTCGGCTTTTCGCGCTGTTGATACCGCCACCCACCCGGAACACCAGGGGAAGGGAATTTTCAAAAAACTAACGCTCCGGGCTTGGGAAATCGCGAAGGAACAGGGGGATCATTTTGTTTTCAATACTCCCAATGAGCAAAGCAAACCCGGTTATTTGAAAATGGGCTGGGAAGAAGTGGACAAACTTGAGATTCAGTTAGCACCATCCAACCCGCTTTATTGGAAGTTTAAAGCAAAGGCTCCTAATTATAAAATTCACAGAAATTCGAATAAGGAGAATTTAAAAGCGCTTCTAATATCGGCCCATAACAGGAAAATGGGAGGTGGGATGTTTACCCCCAAAACCCCGGAATACCTATCCTGGAGATTCGAACGAAATCCTCTTCAACAATATCATGTGCTTCAGGAGGCCGATTACTATATAGCGGGCTACGTGAAGCAAAGAAGCAGGCTTAAAGAATTTAGAATATCAGAACGAATTTGTGGTGATAAAGATTCTGAAAGAAAAGCGAATAAAGCGATTAAAAACCTGGCTAATAAATTTGGAGCTCAAATAATAAGTTGCCAGTCGGGAACTATTCCTTTGTCCCGATTTGGTTTAACTTCCAATTTTGGTCCCTGGCTCACCTTGAAAAATGTAAATTTGAGTAAGAAAGATTATGAAAGCTATAAGCAGCTTCGAAATTGGAATTACAGTATAGGTGATTTAGAATTATTTTAAACGGCATGATAGGAGCCTTAGTTTTATTATTCATATTATTTCTCTTTACCCAGGGGATTTATAGTTCTATGGCGAAAAGGCACTCCTTTTTTTCAAAGAAACTCATGAATACCTTATTCTTCTACCATGTTTTCTTCTTTGGGGTGTATTATACTTATGCTCTGTTTAATCCCTCCGACTCTAAAAGATATTTCGATAGTCCGCAAGAAGGGAACCTGGATTGGATAGATTTTTTCGGAACCAGTACTACCTTTATCGAATTTATCTCATATCCATTCGTGAATTATCTCCATTTCAATTATGAGATGATGATGGTATTATTTGCCTGGCTGGGTTTTATAGGATTTCTTTATGCATATTTGTTTTTTAGGGAAAATATTCCTGTTAAAATTAAGGTCTTCAGAAGTATAGATTTACTGACTTTGATTTTATTTTTTCCCAACATGCATTTTTGGACGGCATCACTGGGGAAAGGAGCTCCCATATTTATGGGACTGATGATGTTTGCCTATGCGGTTAAAAACCCTAAATCCCGCCTTTTTCCTTTAATCGCCGGTACTATTTTAGTTTATTATATAAGGCCTCATGTATTTTTATTTGTTGCGGTGGGGACGGTTCTCGGATATATGAGCGGCAGGGAGAAAATTTCTTTTGGGCGGAAAATATTGATTTATATATCTATGATTGGAGGCTTGGTATTAGTACAGGATCAAATTCTGGCAATGGGTGGGATCGAAGGTTCTAATGATCTTGTATCCGATTTTCAGGATTTTTCCGAAGATCGTTCTCAGGGACTTAGTGAGTCTGGATCGGGTGTAGATATGGCATCTTATCCATTGCCATATAAATTTTTCACCTTTTGGTTTCGGCCTCTGTTTTTTGATGCTCCAGGAATTCTAGGGCTTATTACATCGGTAGAGAATTTATTGTATTTGCTACTTTTTATAAAAATATTAAAAGCTGATTTTATTAAGTTTATTAAAAATTCCCCGGTAGCTGTTAAGATGAGTCTTGTGGTTTTTTTATTGTCTTCTTTTGCGATGACTTTTATAATGTCTAACCTTGGCATTATTATGCGTCAGAAATCCATGGTGATGTATTTTATTTTTTTTGTGATTTATTATTACCTGGCTCAAAAGAAATACGATCGTATTATGATTGCTAGAAAGAAGAAGAGATTAAAAGAGATGGCTATGCGAAATAAACAGGAAATAATTGTTGGGAACTGAGGCTGTTTTTAAATGAACTGTTAACGAAGTATCTGGAATAAGATTGTAAATAAAAAGTCATAAAAGAACTTAATGGTTGCTGTTGAGGTAAGGACCAAATAATTTTAGAGTATATGAATATTGAAAATGGAAACTTAGTAATTTCGCTGGATTTTGAACTCTTATGGGGAGTATTCGATAATGTGAATTATAAAGAAAAATTAGAATATTTTTCTAATACCCGTAAGGTGATTCCTGAGATTCTCAAGATTTTTGAAGCCAACAATATTCATTGTACCTGGGCTACGGTAGGGATGCTTTTTAATGAAAACTGGGAAGAATGGGAGAGCAATATTCCAAAGGTGTTACCTGATTATAAAAGAAAAGAATTATCTGCTTATGAATTTGGGAATAAAATAAGATCTAAGGAAACGGAGCAATTATGCTTTGCACCCAATTTAATAAAAGAAATCGCTAAAACTCCTAATCAGGAGGTAGGTACACATACCTATTCCCATTATTATTGTCTCGAAGAGGGGCAGACATTACAAGCTTTTACGGCTGATCTAAAGAAGAGTATGGAATTGGCGAATAAAATAAACCTGCAGCTTAAATCTCTGGTTTTTCCAAGAAATCAGTTTAACAGGGAATATTTGAAAGTATGTGACCAGGTTGGAATTGAAAGCTTACGCTCTAATCCCGAGGCCTGGTATTGGAAGGATACTCAAAAAGATAGCTTACTTCAAAAAATTTTTAGAACCGGCGATGCTTATGCCGGAGGTTTTGATAAAGTTTATAAGCCAGAAAGAAATTTAGAAAAACCATTCGCTCAAAAAGCAAGTAGGTTATTAAGGCCTTTTAGGAATGATTTTACCGATCGTATTAAAATAAACCGGATAAAATCTGAAATGATCTATGCGGCCAGAAAGAATAAAATATATCACCTATGGTGGCATCCACATAATTTTGGTAATTATCCCGAAAAAAACCTGGCTGAACTCGATGAAATTGTACAGTGTTTTAAGTTTTGCAGAGAAAAATATAATTTCCAATCTGCTACGATGCACAGGATAAATAAAATTGTAAAAGCAAATGCTTAATTTGCGCTATATAAAAAATGTCACAAAAAAATAAACCTCATACTTATCTCATTGGAGAAATTGGCCAAAATCATAACGGGTCTATAGATATCGCCAGATTAATTATTGATTTGGCAGCAAGGCCTGCTATAGATGAGCTTTTTCATTATAAGCTTATGGGGATGGATGCAGTAAAGCTTACGAAGCGGGATCTTAATTTCGAGTTGTCGAATTCTGCGTTAAAAAAACCTTATAATACGCCCCATTCTTTTGGAAGAACTTATGGAGAACACAGGAAAGCTCTTGAATTTAATGATGAAGAGCATTATGAGCTTTATAAGTATGCCAAAGAAAAAGGCCTGGATTTTGTGGAAACCTTATGTGCTCCCAGCTGTTTATCCTTACTTAAGTATTTTAGCCCGGATAGATTGAAAGTAGCTTCCAGAGATTTAACAAATCTTCCCTTATTGCAAGCGCTTGCCGAAACTAAATTACCTTTAATATTATCAACGGGCATGGCAGGCCAGAAAGAGTTGAATGAGGCTTTAGATGTAATTACTAATTATCACGACAATATTTCTATTCTTCATTGCGTCTCTGAGTATCCAACCATACCCCAAAATGTAAATTTAAACAGTATTCCGTTTCTTAAAGAAAATTATCCTGAGTTTGTAATCGGTTATTCAGATCATACTATTGGAATTGCGACCCCTTTAGCTGCTGCAGCGATGGGAGCAGGGATCATTGAAAAGCATATTACCATAGACCGAATGATGAAAGGAACAGATCAGTCGGGTTCTCTGGGGATTGAAGGAGTGCAGCGCATGGTTAGAGACATTCGATTGCTGGAATTGAGTTTGGGTGAAAAAGCGATATTTTCTGATCCCGCAGTTGAAAAAGCTAAGGTGAAACTGGAACGTTCTATCGCGGTAAAAAAATCCATGAAAGAAGGGGATATTCTGCAAGAGGACGATTTTCAAATGCTGTCCCCGGGGGATGGTTACAAATGGAATGAAAAAGATTTGCTGATAGGCAAAGTGTTGAAAAAGGATATAGACGAAAATGAAATTATTTATCCCGAATTTCATTTTTAGCTGAAACATCATAAAATAGGCTTGTGTATTATGAAAAATATTAAGTTACTTGTTTCTGATGTGGATGGGGTATGGACCGATGGTGCTTTCTATTATAACGAGCATGGTGACTCGTTGAGAAAATTTAATACAAAGGACAGTTATGGAGTTGTTCTGGCAACTATCGTAGGCTTGCCCATTCTAATTTTGTCTGGGGAGGATAATTTGTTTGTTAGAAAGCGTATGGAAAAACTGGGAATTCAGGATGTTGAGTTGGGTGTTGAGGATAAACTATCGGCTTTAAAGCAGTATTGCGACAGTTCAAATATTTCCCTGTCTGAGGTAGCTTATATTGGAGATGATATGAACGATTTAATTCTCGTCGATAAAGTTGGTTTTTTTGCCTGCCCCCGCGATGCTTATTATAGGATTAAAAACTTATCAAATCTGGTTCTGTCAACCGGCGGGGGGAATGGAGCTTTCAGGGAGTTTGTAGAGGAAATTCTGGATGGAAAAGGTCTGCTTGAAAATGCTTACCATAAGTATAACACTCATACATGAAGAGCAATAGAGCGATTATAGTGCAGGCAAGAATGTCGAGTAAGCGACTGCCCGGAAAAAGCCTGATGAAAATAGGGGAATATCCATTGATTTATTATGTTCTTAACAGGCTTAAAATTACGGGGGAACAGGTTATTGTTGCGACAAGTACAGACTCTTCAGATGATGTTCTGGTGGAGTATTTGGAGGAACAGGATTTTAAGTTTTACCGGGGAAGTCTGGATAATGTTTTAGACAGGTACATTGCAACGGCCAATAAATTCGGAATAGAAGAAATAATTAGAGTGACCGGGGATAATCCCTTTGTGGATATAGAGCTTTTACAGGGCTCTCTTGCTTTGTTTGAAAGATATACCTATGTAGATGGGATTTACGAAGGTGGGCTTATTAAAGGAACCGGTTTTGAGTTGGTGGTATTAAATGAATTGAAATCCATTCAAAACCCTAGTCAAAAATATAAAGAGCATGTAACTTATGGGCTGAGAGAGAAAATAATATTAAGAGAGAACTATGTGCAATTGTCTGTTCCAATTTACCATTCTTCTTTTAGAAATAAAGTTATATTAACATGTGATTATCAAGAAGATTTTGAGTTATTAAGGATACTTTTGAAGTATTTCGAATATTCTTTGCAAGTATCTATAAAAGAAATCCTGATTCTTATTAATACGAACTCTTTATTGTCTGAAATTAATATGTTTAGACATAATAATGTATAGCTTTATATTATTATAATATTCGTAGTTTTGAAAAAGCAAATTATCCCAGATAGTGTCTTTTAAATTTCAATATTTTCTGTTTTTTTACAGATACTTGAGGTATCGGGTGTTTATATTATTTGTTCTAAGTTTTTTGGTGGGTCTCATGGATGGTATTGGACTTGCTTTATTTATACCCTTGTTAAAGCT
>Ga0098069_100455_pt1 | contig 17967 bp, 10 predicted proteins | sample 27_taG_FD_92584 | JGI IMG/M metagenome (GOLD analysis project Ga0098069, IMG submission 92584) | Marine viral communities from Cariaco Basin, Caribbean Sea - 27_WHOI_OMZ | ecosystem: Environmental > Aquatic > Marine > Oceanic | place: Caribbean Sea: Cariaco Basin | collected 2014-11-09 | reverse complement strand
GTAAAAATTTTCTTTTGGGATCCTGTCACTAAGACGAAAGGAAGTAAAGAGTTTTTCCTGATAATTCTTTTTGCCTTGCATAAAGTAAATTACCACTTTTGACTAACTTGTGCAACAGGCACAGAGGTTAAACAGCGCGAATGCCTATCACAAAACGGTAGAGGAAGTGGCGGGCGACCTCTCTGCAGATATCCGCCGTGGCCTTTCCAAAAAAGAAGCACAAAAGAGGCTTAAACAGTACGGCCCTAACAAATTAAAGGAGGCTAAAGAAAGAAGTCTGTGGCACCTTATCCTGTCCCAGATCAATAATCCGGTAATTTATTTGTTATTTGCGGCTGCCGTGCTTGCCCTAATCTTTGGCGATTTTGCTGAAGGAATAGCCATTTTCATTGTCCTTGTCGTAAATACCCTTATTGGTTTCTGGATGGAATTTCAGGCACAGAAATCTATGAATGCCCTCAAGAACCTCGATAAGGCAAGAGCCCTCGTGCTGAGGTCTTCAGAAGAAATAGATATTGATGCTGAAAATATAACTTCAGGAGATATTATTAAACTGGAAGCCGGAGACCTTGTTCCGGCCGACGCCCGAATTATAGAAGCTGTTGAGCTTAAGGTCGATGAATCGCCACTTACGGGAGAATCTGTCCCTGTCGAAAAAAATTCCGAAGTAATTGAAGAGGAGCTGCAGGTGGCCGATCGCAAAAACATACTCTATAAAGGTACGGCGGTTACCTCGGGCACTGCCACGGCCCTTGTTTTTGCCACCGGGATGGATACCGAAGTGGGTAATATCTCTTCCCTGGTTGAGGAGCAGGACAGGGAGGATACTCCTTTGAATATGAAGCTCAACAGGCTCACCAAAAAACTAATATGGGTGATCCTGGTGATGGCAGCTGCCTTTTTCTTATTTGGCTGGCTGGCGGGAGAGGAACTGTACCAACTGGTACAAACCTCTATTGCCTGGTCTATTGCTGCTATCCCTGAAGGCCTGCCCATTGTTGCCAGTATCGCACTAGCGCGCGGAATGGTGAGGCTGTCAAAAAAGCATGTTTTGATCAAGAGCCTGGGCGCGGTAGAAACATTGGGGGAGACTACCGTGATCTTTACTGATAAAACCGGGACTTTAACAAAGAATGAGCTTACAGTTCACAGTTTTTACCTCCCTGATGACGGACTTCTGAAGGTTGACCGGCAGGGGCATAAACCCACTTTAGATATTGATCTGCAGCAAAAAAATAATTTAAACGAGTTGCTGAAGATCTCTGTGCTTGCCAATGATGCTTCCCTGGGAAAACCTGAAAATTCTGATGAAAAACCGGAAGCAGCAGAGGAGAAAAAACCGGCTAAGGGAGACCCTCTCGAGTTAGCCCTGCTCGATTTTGTAAGCAATATCAAGCCCGAACTTTATAAGCAGTTACAGGAGTTGCCCCGGGAATTACATGATCCTTTTGATTCAGAGTCAATGGTGATGGGAACCATTTACAAAGAAAACGACCATTTCTATATAGCCGGAAAAGGATCTGCCGATGCCATTCTTTCCCGCTCCACACAAATTTTGAGGCAGGGAAAACCGGAAGGTTTTGCTGAAGATGAAAAGGAGAATTGGAAACAGCGAAATCATGACTTGGCCGCCGATGGTTTGCGCGTACTTGGTTTTGCCTTTAAGACAAGTCAAAAATGTCCTGCTGGCGAAGAGGCCGAAGATTTTCTGCATGACCTTAATTTTGTGGGGCTACTCGGATTTATGGATCCTCCGCGAAAAGAAGTGGCAACAGCAATAGAGACTTGTAAAGCAGCGGGCATTAAGGTGATCATGGTAACGGGAGATCACCCTGCAACAGCCGCTAATGTGGGGCGTGAGGTAAAGATCTTTTCAGAAGAAGAACACCATAACCCGGTTGTGCATGGAAAAGACCTGCACAAACAGTTTGAGGAAAACTCCCAGGATGAACTTATGGGCATCCGGGTATTTTCACGTGTAGACCCCGAGCAAAAGCTACGCCTTATCAGCCATTTTCAGGATATGGGGGAGATCGTGGGGATGACCGGTGACGGAGTGAATGACGCGCCGGCCCTCAAAAAGGCCAATATTGGCATTGCCATGGGCAAGAGAGGTACGCAGGTAGCCCAGGAAGTAGCCGATGTGGTGCTCAAAGATGACTCCTTTAGCTCTATAGTCAAAGCTGTTGAGCAGGGGCGTATCATTTTCGGGAACATCAGGAGGTTCGTGCTTTATCAGCTTTCTTACCACCTTGCAGAGATCATTTTGATCGCCTTTATAAGTTTCTCACTCTTTACCCTGCCTATTTTACCCCTGCAGCTGCTGTTTCTCAACCTGCTTTCAGATGTGTTCCCGGCCCTTGCACTTGGTATAGGCGAAGGCAACCCTAACGTGATGAAGTTGCCCCCAAAAGATCCAAAAGAACCAATTATCAGTCGGTGGAATTGGGTGCAGATTGGAATTTACGGGCTGCTCATTGCTGCAAGTGTTACGGGAGCTTACTTCTATTCCCACTTTGTTTGGGAAGAAACGGAGGAGGTCAACAATAACATCGCCTTTTTAAGCCTTGCCTTTGCACAATTCCTGCATGTACTCAATATGCGTGAGGGTAAAGAACCCTTGTTCAACAACCAGGTGACCCGTAACAAATATGTGTGGATGGCCGTGGGCTTTTGCGTGGCTGTTGTTCTTTTGGCCTACTTTATCCCGGTAGTGGCCGGGGTATTGAGCCTGCAGCCTTTGCAGGTAAACCACTGGGTTTTGATTGCCAGTGCCGGCATTTTACCAACATCCATTATACAGGTAACAAAATTCTTTTTTAAAGACTTCTGATGCCTGCAAACCCACACATCTCAACGTCAGGTTAGCGCAGGAAAACTAATTCCTAAGATCAGCAGGTTAAGAATGGTACCGTATTTGGCATCCTGCCAGTTCAAAGTGATAAGTAACTGTGACAGGATGGCCCCTATAATGGCAAGAATGGGCCAGTAATCTGAAGCCATTAAAAAATAGACATCTGCTATAAAAATAAGTGCGGCGCTCGTAAGCCACAGCACTCCTTCAAGTTTATTGATACTTCTGGAGAGTGTAGGTAAAAAATCTTCATGAACAGCTTTTACAACTCCCATGAGATGTAAAATAGCGTGTGTGAGGAGTAGAATGGAGATTAAAACTTTCATGGCTTCAAAAATGATGATTTGGTGGTGTTACGGGTTCGTTTAAAGGCAGGCACAACCTCATTTTCGGGTTTCGGACTAATCAAAACCGGAACTTTTATACTGGAAAGAAAATTCGCAAAAGCAGGGTTGTTCATTTTCCTTTGCAGGCTGTGCTCATCCTGGGGGAGCAATCGTAAATCAAAATTCTGAGCATCCTGCAGGCTTGAGAAACGGTATTCTTGCTGAGAGAAAGCCTTCACCGCAGGATGGTATATGTTAAGCAGTTCTTTTAGCCTGAAGCTGTCAATTTTTGCCTGTTGGGCATTCACTTTGCCGGGGTAGATCTTATGAATTTCAAGAGAAAAGCTGAAGTTTCCGAAGATCTTTTTTACGGGGGCAAGAGTGGCAGTAGAAACCCTAACGCCCGGCTCTGCTATGAGCAGCAGGTTTTTGGGAAGCCTGGGCTGTGCAATATCAGGGAGTGCCAAAAATGGCATTTTTAAGCCCGCATACAGTTTGGCCAACGCCGCCAAATTATTTAATGCCTTATTTCCGGCTTCCAGGATGGCCAGGGAGAATTGTGCTTTTATTCTGCGAAGATCTTCGGGCGAATTCAGGATGTGCAGCTTATAATCTTCAGCCGGGAAAAAGTTCCTGATTTTTTTCTGAAGGTGATTTAATTCCTGTTTAATGGCAAACTGCAAACAATTTAATTGGGATTCGTCGTAATCCGGCCTTTCAAACAATCTCTGTTTAGCAGAAAAGGTCTCGAAATAGAAATTTGTTTTTCGGCCTTTCATAAGATGAAGGGCGTAGAGCAGGCCACTTCGGGGAAGCGACGACATATCTGAAGAGATCAGAATATTGTTCATGGCCGAAAGATTTAGAACAATAATTTACCACAAAATTCCCATGAAAAATATGATTTTTGTCAAATTCTTTAGTAGGTGAAATTTCCCACTTCAACAACCTCGCCCGCGCTCATGCCCGCAAGTTGTTCTTGGCCTATGCGCACTCTTACCAGCCTTAGGGTTGGAAAGCCGGCTGCCGCTGTCATTTTTTTCACCTGCCTGAACTTTCCTTCTGTGAGGGTGATTGAGATCCAGCTGGTAGGGCCGTGCCGGGCATCCCTAATGGGTTTTGCCCGTGGCGGAAAATTAGGGGGAGTGCTTAAGATCCTTGCTTTGCAGGTTTGGGTAAGGTATTTCTTTCCGTTGATCCCAATTTCAATTCCGTTCTTTAATTTTGAAAGCTCAGCTTCGCCAATCAGGCCGTCTACCTGTACATAATATTCTTTTTCTACATGTCTTCCGGTAATTTCTGCACTCAGTTTGCCGTTGGTAGTGAGTAATAAAAGTCCTTCAGAATCTTCATCCAAACGTCCAATAGACATGGTGCCTTCGGGGAAATCCCATAGTTCCCCCAACATCTTCTTCTTGCGGCGGGTGCGTTGATTGCTTATAAACTGGCTTAAGAAGCCGTAGGGTTTGTATATTTTGAAGTGTCTGTGCATAAAATATTACCTGCTAAGGTTTTCTTCTGCTTTTAAAGGGCAAAAGTAAGGCTTTGGTCTCTGAATTTTTAACATAAAAACCTCGAAAATCCCCAAAAATGGGTATTGGTGAAAGAAGACTGAAATATTACTTTTAGCTCGTGAAATTGTACCGGTCAATTCAGCAATGAATACGGGAACAATGGAGTAAAAAATCGGGGGTGTAGGGGCCCCGATTTTTTTTTTGCGCTTAAATAAGATCGTAAGCCCGGGCGTATTCCGTAAATTCAAAACTGGTAGAAATATTCAGCTTTTTCTTGATGTTTTTTCTGTGGGTATGCACAGTGTCTATAGAGATGTGAAGTTCCTTTGCAATGTCGGCCGAACTTTTTCCCAGGGCCACCAGCCTTAAAACTTCCTTGGCCCTCTTCCCAAGGCCAAGATATTTATTCAGGTTTTCTTTGAAGAACATATTTTCCTTTAAAAGCCGCTCTGCCTTGTTTTCAATATGCTTCATGCGGTCAACGGGAAAGGAAACCGTGACCAGATGCGAGGGTGATCCGTCTTCGGCCTGGTGAAAGATCCGTATTGACCCAATGTGCCAAACCCACTCCTGCCGGTCTTTGAATTTTACCTGCTGAAAAAAAGTGAAGGTCTCTTCGGGGTCTTTATTCTGAAGTAATTTCCGAAGTTTTAGCATGAAATCATCCATGTCTTCATTGTTGAAGAAACGGTCGTGATATTTGGGCCCCATTACCGAAAGTTCTTCTAAAGAAACCCCCAGTTGATTGAGCCCTCGGGAGCTCATGTAAACCGTCCTGAAGTCTTTTTCCCTCAGTTCATGAACTATGACTACTCCCGGAATAAATTCGGCACATTCAGTGAAGATGTTCAGTTTCTGTTCAAAAGTTGGTTCCAAATCCCGGTGGTTTTCTAACTAAAAGTAGCACAAAACACAGGCTTTTTGAAGAAAGCTTAACAAAAATCGATAAAGGGGCTATTTTTTTCGCTCTATCACAAAAGGTCGTAAGCTCTTGCATATTCTAAGAGCTCGATCGAATTTGAAACTTCCAGCTTTTTCCGAAGTGATTTTAGGTGTGAGTTCACCGTATCTATAGATATATTCAGCTTTTCAGCCATTTCATTCATCCTCATCCCTCTTCCCGATAAGCTCAGGATCTCAACTTCGCGCCGACTCAAGGAATGGAACTTTTCAAAATTCTGCCGGGCAAAATCTGTTTCTTCCATTAATCGCTCGGCCCTTTTCATGGTCCACTCAAAATCTTCAAGTGGTACTGCATAGGTGATAGTGTGAGTAGGTTTTAAAGGAGCTTCGGCATGAAAAACCTTTATGGAAGCTGCATACCAGTGATAGCTGCCCCGGTATTTTACCTGGTGAAAAAAGGTGTAGGTCTCCTCAATTCCTTCCTGCTCAATCATTGATTCCAGCGTTTCAAGGTAATCGCCCATAAAATTTGGCTTGAAAAAGAGATGTTGATAATTCTCTTTTGTGGCAATGAGCTCCCTGAGCGTCAAGCCCAGTAATTTCAGGCCGTTTGTGGTCATGAAAAGCGGTTTGAACCCCTCTATTTCATTGATCACCGTCACGCCCGGGAGCTTCTCGAATTCCTTTGAATATGTAGAAATTTTCTCTTCTACCGTCATTGGTTTATCCTATTACTTCCAGGGCACTGTAGCCCTGGCCGTTTCTGCTGAGTCTTATTTGTGTGGCAATACGCTCTTTTAGGGAATCTACATGGCTAATAATCCCTATGGTCTTAGAGGATTCTGCCTGTAGTTTCTCCAGCGTATCTAAAGTCTGGTCGAGGGTTTCTGGGTCAAGGGTGCCAAAACCTTCATCGATGAACAGGGAGTTGATCTCCACATTTCTCGAAGCCAGATCGCTTAAGGCAAGTGCCATTGAAAGGCTTAGCAGAAAAGTCTCCCCACCCGAAAGTGTCTTTACCGATCGTCTTTGGCCACCCATGTGCTCGTCTATGGCCACCAGGCTGTCATCTTCGTCTTCCAGGGGTTTGTCAATCCTGTAGCGGTCGCTTAGGTCGTGTAACCGCCGGTTTGCCAAAATGAGCAACTGCGAGAGGCTAAGGTCCTGTGCAAAATCGTTGAATTTCTTTCCTGTGGCGTCGCCAATGAGCTGGTTGAGCAGTTCCCAGCGCTTTATCTTGTTTTTTACATCTTTCAATTCCTCTTCAATCGCAGCAATTTGTGCCCTTCGCTCCCTGTCATTCCGAAGTTTGCGCCTTAATTCTTCACATTCCTCATGTAAAGAGTTCAGCTTTGATTTTGTTTCCTGCAGCTTTTGTGTAAGGATCTCTTCACTGCCGGGCACGTCTTTTTGCTGCAGCTGGGTAAGCTGGGTTTTCAGGGTTTTTAAAGAGGCTTCAATTTGCCCTTTTTGAGAGGTGAGTGCTTCGCGCTTCCTGCTAAGTTGCGAATATTCTGCTTCGGGCAGCAGTCTTTGAAGGGCTTCAGGAATATCTTTGCAACCGGTTTCCAAAATATGGGCTTGCAGCTGTTTTTCAAGGTTTTCAAGTTCTGCTGTTTTATTGACGAGCTTCTGGTTAAGGTCTTTTCCCTGGCTGGCGAGCGAATTCTGCTGGTGTTGCAGCGAAGTCCACGAATTTTGCAGCTCCAGGCAATCGGTATCAATATCTTTGCCGCTGTACAGGCCGTCCAGCTCGGCTTTGATCTTTTTCCCATCCACCAAAACTTCCTGGATCTCGAGAAGTATGGGAAGCCCGGTCTTAACTGCCCTCAGCTTCCGGTTTTCCTTTTCAAAAGCCTCTAGCAGGCCAATCTTTTCTTCGTTGTTGTTACAGAATTCTTCCCAGTCTTTCCCCTTCGGATTGATCTTCAAAAATACTTCTTCAAATTGCCTTTTTTGAGCCTCCAGTTTTTCGCCGTTCTTCCGAATGAGCTCCTGAAGTTCGCCAATTCTCTTCTGGTGGTGCGCCAGGCTGGTTTCGCGGCTGGTCACCTGCCTCTCCATGGCCGAAAGTGCTTTTTTCAGCCTTAAAAGTTCTTCCTGTAAAGTGTCATTTTTGGCAGGTAAGTGGGCCGCATAAGGATGTTCGGTGCTGCCACACAGCGGGCAGGCTTCACCATTTCTAAGATTATGCCGGTGCTCATCAAGGCTAACCTTTAGCAGCTCATTTTCCCTTCTTAGCTGAAGGTTTTCAACATCTTTTTGAAGAAGTTGCATCTCCTTTTTTGCTGAAGCCAACTCCTGCGGAAGGTTTTCAACCTGCCCCAGCAGTTCTTCTTCCTCTTTTTTTGCCCTTTCAATCTCTGCGGAAAGATTCGCTATGGCCGCCCATTCCTGCTGTGCTTTTCGTCCCTGCTGAAGGAGTTCCCGCAGCCTTGACCTTTCTGCCTCCAGCTTGTTGAGGTCTATCTCTTTCAATTGGTCTTGAAGTTCCTGAAGCCGGTGTTCACCCGCAGCTTTCATTTGCTTCAGCTTCAGTTCTTCGGTTTTGAGGTCGCCGTTCAGCTTAAACTGAACTTCCCTCAGCTCAAGGTCAAAGCGCTCCTGCAGGTTGCGGTAGTGGCTCAGTTTTTCATCCCGTTGCTGCTGAAGTTTTCTCACATTCCGGGAGAAATCCTGCAGGCTGCTTTCAATCTCGCCGGTAGCAGGTTCTTTTTTCAAAAAACTGCTTATGTTGTCGAGGCAACGGCTTATTCCTGTTCTATTCTCTTCTACACTGCGGGCGTGCCTGGTAAGTTCTTCCTTTATTTCCCTGCAGCCGGCATCCAGATTTTGCCATTTGCGTAAATCTCCGGCAAAGCCTTGTACCTGCTCGTGTTGCTTTAGCTTTTCTCCCTTTTCTTTTTCAAAATCAATAAGGTTTTGGGTGGCATTGAGCTGTAGTTTCTCCTGTGCTGCAATTTGTTCCTGCTGTGAAGAAATATTCTTTTTGAGTTCTTTAAGCCTTTCCAGTTCGCGGGTTTCCTTCTCGAGCGGCTCACACATGCCCGATTTTTGAGTAAGAGCTGTAGAGAGCTCCTGCAAAACTTCCTCTTCTAAAAGGTCTTTTTGAAGCACATTTATTTCCCGCTGCCTGTCTTCAATTTCGGCATTAACTTTTTTGAATTTTTGATAGGCTTTTATTCCTACCTGCCTGTAGATCCCTGTACCGGTGATCTTTTCGAGAAGCTCCCCGCGCTCGTCTTTTTTGGCCTTTAAGAACTGGGCAAAATCCCCCTGCGCCAGCAGTACCGATTTTATGAACTGGTTGTAATTAAGCCCTATGAGCTCTTCATTCTTTGAAGGAACATCAGACTTTTTGTAATCTAAAGGTTTTTCTGTAGCCAGGTCGTACAGGTACATTTCGTAGTCGCGCAGGTTGTTGTTGCGGTTGGTAGAAATGCTCCATTCGCTGGCATAAATGCCTTTTTTTGCCTGGTAAGTAACCTTTGCATAAGCCTCTTTCTGGTTGCGGGTAAGCAGCGCCCCTTTGTTGATAATGTCATTTTTACTAATCTTCCCCAGGCGCGGCACCATGTTGAAAAGTGCCAGGGAGATCACGTCGAGAATCGTGCTTTTTCCGCTGCCCGTGGGGCCGGTAATGGCAAAAAGCGAGCTTACCGTAAAAGGCGCTTTGCTGAAGTCGATCTCATGCTTTCCCTTCAGCGAATTTATATTCTGAAATTCTATTTTTAAGATCTTCATAGTTCTGCGTTTTCATCCCGATGCAGGTCTTCGAGAATTTCATCAAAAGCCGAAAGGATGTCCTGCTTTGTTCCGTCATCATATTCGTGCTTTGCGATGAGCTCCAAAAACACATCTTTTGGCTGTAGGTCCTGAAGTTGCCTCTGGGCACTAAAAGCCTGGCCTGCCCCCTTCAACTGGTTTTTAAAGGCTGCCCGGTGTTTCACAATACGGTAACCTTCTTTCTGAAAACCCGAGACCAGCTCATCGAGGGCGTAAATCTTCAGGGCATCATATTGTTCTTCCTGCAGCTCTACTTCAATAAAACTTTCCAGGTCCTTTTTTTCTTCCAGCTGCTCTAATTTCAGGCTTAGCTCTTCAAGGCTGCCGCTAATTTTCAGCAGGGAACGAAAGCTGGGAACAGCGATGCTCCTGGGTTCCCAGCTTTCTTCAGTATCAATAACCAGTATCCTTTTTTCATCGCGCCGTTCACTAAAGGACAGGGGCAGGGGAGAGCCGCTGTAAAAAGCGGGCACAGCCGCGGCTACCCGCTGGGGTTTGTGAATATGGCCTAGCGCGATGTACTTAAAATAGCTTCCAAACCTGGAGGCTTCAAATGCTGCGAGGTTCCCAATCTGGATGTCCCTTTCACTTTCTGAGGTTTCTATACCTGCGGTAAAAAGGTGCCCCATAGCCAGGGCGGGTACTGCCGGATATTTGCGTTCACAAATTTGTGCCGCTTCAAAAAAGGTGTTTTGGATGCCCATTTTGAGGGCTTCTACCCGGTCTTCGTAAGTTTCAGGTTCAGCCGATTTGCGGAGATCGGCGTCGCGCAAAAAAGGAACGGCCGCAATTACCAGTTCAGTATTTTCTTCGGAATTTTTTATGGGAATGATAAGTTCTTCCGGGTTTTGGGGCATTCCGCCAATAATGTCGATGTCAAGGGCTTTCAGGATGTCTTTTGGCGCTTCGAGCATGGCCGGCGAATCGTGATTGCCACCGGTAAGAATGATTTTGCAGTCAAAGCGGTTCATCTTTACCAGAGCGCGATAGTACTGGCGCCTTGCTTCGGAAGAAGGGTTGGCAAGATCAAAAATATCTCCCGAGACCAGCAGAACGTCTATTTCTTCTGCTTCAATGGTTTTGCAAAGCCAGTTGATAAAGAGGTCGAAATCTTCGGCCAGCTCGGTTTTATGGAGTTTTTTTCCAATATGCCAGTCGGCCGTATGCAGGATCTTCATTGGGTTTGACTTTTAGCTTCCGAAGGTAAGGAAAGCTTGATGTCCTGCAAAGTTAATGACTTCTGCGACAAAACCTGTCCTCTCAAAAATGTGCTTTGAAAATGACATTTTTGAGAGGGGTTTCAAGAAATTGATTTAATTATTTTCGAGCTTGTCACGAATTTTATCTATCGCGCTTTCAATAGATTCATCGGGTTCAATAATATTATTTTCGCCCCAGAAGGAAAGATCGGCAAAGCCAGAGATATCATCGTTCATGATCACCCTTCGGCTTAAAAAATTGTCATCTCTTTTGAACTTTTCGGGATTGACCTCCCAGTTGGTCACGGCGAGTTCACTGTTCACCTTATAGCGCGAATTGAAGAGTTTACGCTTCCAGTTCACCACAAATTCAAGCTGGGTGTGGCCGTAGCCAAAGTACCAGCGGCCGTCTTTTTGTCTGTAAGTGATGTCGTAATTCACCTCTACCGGGTAGACTTTTGTGCCGCCGGGTTTTTTCTGAACAAAAAGATCTGTCGCAGCCTGGCGGTTGTCTACATTGAGGTTGAAAGAAGCTTTGACCAGGGAGAAGGTATTGGCGTCAATAAATAATTTTCCGTAGTACCAGGGCATACCTTTGTCAAGCTCTTCAAAATTCACCACATACAGGTATTGATCATCAATTTTTGTAGGATCATCAAAACTAAATTTAAAGTTGGAAAGGTCGCGCTCATTAAAAATATGCGTGGGGTTCTTCATGAGGTCTATGCTCAAAGGATTGTAGGGCCCGCCCCTCAGCTTTAGGGCCACGGTGTCAAGCCTGGTATAATCGGCAGTTTTGCGGGCTTTTACCAGGGCAATGTCATCTTCGCTGTTGGAGTCGTAAGGTTGTTTATGGATCTTCACCACGGCTTCAGAAAGAGAGACGTTTTTGCGCCCCCTTTTGATGGCTTCGCGGTAAAAAGCAGTCATGGTAGTGCGATCGGTAAAATAGTTGCTGCCGCGGGTTTTTAGCATATTTTGCACCAGGGCGGCAGGATCGGTATAGGTGAAAATGCTTACTTCGTTCAGCTCTTCGAGTGACTCGCGGAGTTCTATCACTACATCGTCCTGCTGAAAGAATTGCAGAGGGAGCACACGGCTTTGAAACCCGAGAAAAGACACCTGCACATTGACATTTTCGAGCCTCTTCGGAATCTTTAAAGAAAATTCCCCGTCATTGTTGGTTACCGTAGAAATGTTGTTGTTTTGAACCGAAAGATAGGCACCGGCCAGCGGATCCTGATTTTGGCTGTTAATTACCTGCCCCTTGTACTCTGTGTAATCTTGCAGGTTTTGCTGAAACGCGCTCATAACTTCGGGAGACAAAGCAAAGAACAAGAACAGGGTAACAATGGGCCTTGCGAAAAGTGAAACTGAATTTCTCATGGCGTAATTATTATAGGGATACTTTATACAAGATACTGAATTTTAGTTGATTATTAAGATTTTGTATCAGGATTTTATGATGGTGGCGGGGGGAAAGCCCAAAAGCCATGAAAAGAGGGGGTTTGCTCTTAAAAAATTATGTATATTGTTGATTGTAAATGAATTAATTCTGATTTTTATATGGTCAAAAAAGAAGAGAGGCAGCAGGAGAATTAGCTTTAAATAGGGGAATAAGGCTGGTTTTTCTCCCTCTCTTCCAATTTTTGAACTTTCGGTTAAAACCTGTACTTCTTATTGCCAGATTCCCAATCTTTATCTTAAACACATGGGGCGAATATAAAAGTAGCATGCAGTATCAGGCTCTTCGGCAGGTTTAATTGTGTCTCGAATAGTTACTTAACACATTATTAACAGTAAAAAATGTAGTATAGAAGTATTTTCACCGCGAATAATTTTTCCAACACAGGCTATTAAAATTCCTGCTTGAGATGATTTGTAGTTTACCTGCGATTTGTTTGAACAGTGAGGATTCTTTGATGGCTCTTTTTTCGTTATGAGTAAGAAAATCAAGAATTCCCCGACTTTACAATCTGAAACTACCACTTCTCCTTCCAATACACGAATAGTGGCCATAGGAGCCAGTGCCGGTGGCCTTGAGGCTCTTAAAGCCTTTTTTGAGCATATCCCGCAGGGTACAAAGAGTGCTTATGTGATCATACAGCATTTATCTTCCGATTATAAAAGCATGATGGGCGAACTTCTGGCCCGCAGCACAGGTTTGCCAATACGGGAAGTGACTGAGGGGATGGAAATAATGCCGGGGCATATCTATCTTATTCCGCCGGCCAACAACCTGGTAGTAAAGAACAGCAGGCTCCACCTGCTGGATAAACCTAAAAATCCCACCCTCAACCTGCCTATAGATATGTTCTTTGAGTCTTTGGCGAGGGAACACCGGGAAAAAGCGATTGGGGTTATTCTTAGCGGTACCGGCAGTGACGGAACCCGCGGGGCGCGTGCCATCAAGGAAAGCGACGGAATGATCATGGTGCAGGAGCCGGATGAAGCCCAGTTTGACGGCATGCCCCGCAGTGCGATTGGCACAGGCCTGGTAGATTATGTGCTCACAGTCAAAGAAATGGGCAATGAGCTGGATAATTATCTTACCGCGCCCTCTATTTTTCATTTTAAAGACGGGGATGTGGCTTATGACCAGTCTGAACTTATCAAGATCCTCAATTTTATTGATGAGAAAACCGGTCTCGATTTTAGGGAATACAAAAGATCTACCCTTGCCCGAAGGGTAGCCCGAAGGGTGAGTGTGTGTAAATGCCGTTCTTTATCTGAATATTATTCTTACCTCACTAAGACCGAAGGCGAGGTTGATATCCTTTACAGGGAATTCCTTATTGGGGTCACCAAGTTCTTTAGAGACAGCAAAGTCTGGGAAGTGATCCGGAAAAAGGTGATCCCCGAAATGGTAAGTGCAAAGTCTGACGGGGATGTCATCAAGCTTTGGGATGTGGCCTGCAGCACGGGCGAAGAAGCTTATTCGTTCGCCATGTGCTTTATAGAAGAAATTGAAAGCCAGGGGAAAAATATCGAACTTAAGATCTTTGCGACCGATATTGCCGAGAAGCATCTTGAAATAGGAAGCAAAGGTTTGTATCCCGAAAGTATTGCCGCCGATGTCCCGGCCGATTTCCTGGCTAAATATTTTACCAGCAAGCCACACAAATACGAGGTGGTGGAGAAGCTAAGACGGGCCGTGATCTTTTCACGCCATAACGTGATCAAGAATCCGCCGTTCAGCAATATGGATCTGGTTTCCTGCCGAAATCTTTTGATTTACTTTCAGCCGGCAATACAAACCAAAGCCCTGAGTGTGCTGCATTACAGCCTTAAACAGGATGGTGTGCTTGTGCTGGGAACAAGTGAAAGCGTACATACCGAACAAAAGAATTTTTCTGAAATTGACCGCAAATGGAAAATTTTCAGAAATATTCAGCCAAATAACAGGCTCGAAGCGGGTCTTTCCCACACGCCAACTTCGGCAGGGAAAGTTGCTGGCAGTAAGCCTGCACATAAAGGAATGGCATATAAAGCTCCTGCCAATTCAAACTTTAACAAGCTCACTGTCGATTTTAACGAGACCGTGCTCGACCACTTTAAGGCGGCAAGCGTTTATGTAGATTCAGACTACAATATTCTTGAGGCTATTGGCGAATTCAGGAAATACGCCAACCTTCCGGTGAGCGGGTTTTCTACCAATTTGCTCGACATGCTGGGTACAGATTTGCGGTACCTTATCCAGAACAGCCTTAAAAGAGCCGGGAAACTTCAGCAAAAAGTTTATTATAAAGATGCCACTTTTGAGCACCACGGAGAGAAGAAAGCAGTTGATATCTTAGTGAAGCCTTTCCTGCGAAACCATGTAGATTCCGAAACCACTTTTATGATCACCTTCCTGGAGAAGGAGCTCAACCTTGACGATGTGGAAAGTGTAGATAATATTACGCTTACCACGCGAACCAAAGAATACGTTTCCAATCTTGAAGAAGAGCTGAAGCAAACCAAAGAGGAACTGCAGACTTCCCTGGAAGAGATCGAAACCAGCAACGAGGAGTTGCAGGCGGCCAATGAAGAGCTCCTGGCTTCAAACGAAGAGCTGCAAAGTACCAACGAAGAACTGCAGAGCGTAAACGAGGAGATCAATACCGTAAATGCCGAGAACATCCAGAAGATGGATGATCTTGCAGCACTTAATGCCGATATTAATAACCTGCTGGAAAGTACGCAAATAGGTACAATATTTCTTGATGGTTCCCTGTGCATACGCAAATTTACCCCGGCCATAAAAGATCATTTCAGTTTTCTTAATTCTGATATGGGGCGGCCAATAAGCCATTTTACCGGAAGCATTGGAAGGAGCAACCTGCTACAGCGTTGCAAAAGGGTGCTTAAAACCGGTAAGACTTTAGAGAAGGCCATAGTTTCTAAAGATGGGTTGCATTACCTGCGAAGAATATCCCCTTACATAGACTCCAATGAGAAGATAGACGGGGTGGTGATCACTTTCATTGAAATTGAGAGCCTCCAAAAATCTAAAGAGAAATTACAGGCGAGCGAGCGCAGGTTTAAGAGTTTCTACGAAGAAGATCCTGTGATGCACATTAGCGTTGACCCGCAGTCTTACAAGATCGTGCATTGCAACAAAATGACCGTAAAACAGCTCAAATACGAGTCAAAAGAAGAGCTTATAGGCAAATCGATCTACGACCTGTACAATGCAGAATCGCAGGTGGAAGCTTTAAAATCGAATAAGGATTTTACTGAAGACGGGGTGCTTGTCAACCTCGAGCAGAACATCCTCACCAAAACCGGCGAGATCCTGCCCGTAATTCTCAATGCCACTGCCGAAAAGGATGAAGATGACAATGTGGTTACCATTCGTTATACTTTTGTAGAAATTGAAGCCCTTAAAAAGGCCGAAGACCAGCTGCGGGAGCAAAAAGCCGATCTAGAAAGGGCAAACCGCGACCTCGAGCAGTTTGTTTCCATTTGTTCGCACGATTTGCAGGAGCCGCTTTCTACCATCAAATTCGGAATTGACATTTTAGGCAAGATCTACGCTCCCAAGCTGGATGAAAAAGGACAAAACTATGTGTCTTATATAAAACAGGCCTCCACAAGGCTTTCAGAACAAATAAGGGCACTGCTGGAGCATTCCAGGATTGGGCGTGAGGGCATGAAGAAACTTGTGAACACCCGCGAGCTGGTTGAGGTGGTGAAATATGACCTTGGCAAAAGGATAAAAGATACCAGGGCAAAGATCCATATTGGAGACCTGCCGCGGCTTGAAGGTTACGAGGTGGAGCTAAGGCTGCTTTTCCAGAACCTTATTAGCAACGCCATTAAATACACCCCAAAAGACAGGGATCCCGAGGTGCGGATTTCTGCCTACCGCGAAGGCGATTTCTGGACTTTTTCGGTGGTAGATAACGGGGTGGGGATCGCGAAAGAAGACCAGGACAAGATCTTCACGATCTTTAACCGCGTTAAAAAACACGATAGCAATGATGGTACAGGTGTGGGGCTTGCCCATGTAGAGAAAATCGTGCATTTGCACAACGGCAGCATTTGGGTAGATTCTCAGGAAGGGGTGGGGAGCACCTTCTACTTCAAGCTTAAGGCGTAGTTTTATGGATGCACAATACCCTGTACAGGTCAATCTTGATAACTGTGCCAAAGAACCTATTCACATTATAGGAAAATCCCAGGCGCACGGCGTTCTGTTGGTTTGTAACCGTTCAAACCTGAACATCACCCAGGCCGGTGAAAATACTTCTGAATTCTTCGGAATACCTGTAGACGAATTACTGGGCAAACCGCTTTCTTTCCTGCTAAAAATGCCATTTTTGGCACCTGATTTTGAGGAAGGCAGCCTTCCGCAGGAAGTGGAAGTAAACGGAAAGAAATTCCTTGTCCTTTCCCATACTTCCGAAGAAAGCCTGGTGCTCGATTTTGAGCCGCTTTCTGCAGTAGGAGACCCGTTCTTTTTTCAGAAGCAGTTAACCGGGATCCTCAATAAATTTCAGGAAGCGCAATCGCTGGCCCGGCTTTCTTCGGAAGCTGCCAAACTCACCCGCAAAATGTTTGGCTATGACCGGGTGATGATCTACCGCTTTGATGAAGAATGGAACGGAGAGGTGATTGCCGAAACAAAGAATGACGATATGGAGCCGTGGCTGGGGCTGCGCTACCCGGCTACCGATATTCCGCAGCAGTCGCGCAGATTATTTTTAAAACACCGGGTGCGTATCATTGCCAACGTGCACTATACGCCCGTGCCCCTAAAACCCGAAATTTCACCCATTACCGGGAAACCTCTCGATATTTCAAGGTCTTCGCTAAGGGCAGTTTCCCCAATCCATATTGAATACCTTAAAAATATGGGCGTGGGCGCATCCCTCTCTGCCGCCATCGTGGTAAAGGGAAAACTGTGGGGGCTTATTGCCTGCCATCACAACACTGCAAAACACCTTGATTTTTACCAGCGGGAGAGTTGTCGTTTCCTGGCGCAAATGCTGTCTACAGAGATCACGCTGCACGAGACCAGCAGTCTTTTGAACCATTCAGAGCAGGCCGAGAGCATCAGGCGTAAGCTGGTGGCTCAAATGAAATCCCACGACAATATTGTTGAAGCCCTAAGCAGGGATAGCGTGAAATATCTGGAGCTCATCGACTGTGGCGGGGGTGCCATTTTCCATATCAACCAATGGGAGCTCAACGGCAATACGCCCACGAAAGAGCAGCTGGACAGCCTGCTCAACAACTTTATAAAGCAGCAGCCAAAAAGCCTTTTTTGGACCCGTAATCTTTCAGCTTTATTTCCTGAAGCCGAAGAATACAAGAAAACAGCCTCGGGGCTTTTCAGCTTAAAGATTTCTGATAATAAATACATTTTATGGTTCAAGCCTGAAGTAGTGCAGGTGGTGACCTGGGGAGGGAATCCGCAGAATAAGGTGTTCTACAACGAAAAGGAACAAAGACTTAGTCCGCGTAAATCTTTTGAAAAATGGAGTGAGAAACTCACCGGTTTTTCTGAGCCCTGGCATGAGCTTGACCGCAACACCGCCCGGGCTTTAAGGGAAAATATAAGCCATGTGCTGCTTGTGCGCCAGCGCCGGGAGATTGAAGCTTTAAACGCAAAGCTCATAGAAGCCAACCAGGAGCTGGAGCTCTTCAGCTACGGGCTGTCACACGATTTGCGGGCGCCGGTAAGGGGGATGGAAGGTTTTCTAAAGATACTCCGCGAAGATTACAGCGAAGTTTTGGGAAGCGAAGGCGTGAAATATCTCGATATGAGCACCGGCCTTACCCAAAAAATGAACGATCTTATTGACGATATCCTGGAGTATTCCAGGCTGGGGCATATTGAGAAGGTAGAGAAGCAAAAAGTTGATACCGAAGCTATGCTCAAAGAGATCTTTGAACTG
>Ga0098069_100454_pt1 | contig 18002 bp, 13 predicted proteins | sample 27_taG_FD_92584 | JGI IMG/M metagenome (GOLD analysis project Ga0098069, IMG submission 92584) | Marine viral communities from Cariaco Basin, Caribbean Sea - 27_WHOI_OMZ | ecosystem: Environmental > Aquatic > Marine > Oceanic | place: Caribbean Sea: Cariaco Basin | collected 2014-11-09 | reverse complement strand
TTAATTTTTTTTAGATTTTTGAACCTATGATTTACAAACCGTAAAAGATATTTTGATTATGAGCGACAATGGAACGATTGAAAAAGAAGAGATTTTTTCCAAGGTCTTGAGAGCCGGAAGACGTACCTATTTCTTTGATGTTAGGGCGACTAAAGCAAACGATTACTACCTGACGATTACCGAGAGTAAAAAATTCACCAATGAAGACGGATCTTTCCACTACAAAAAGCACAAGATCTATCTTTACAAAGAAGATTTCTCCGGTTTTAATGAGATCCTTCAGGAGATGACCGACTTTATTCTTGATGAAAAAGGGGAAGAAGTGATTAGCGAACGCCATCAAAAGAACTTCAAAAAAGAATATGAAGAAGATGAACAAAAGAAGGTTGAAACAGCCTCTGCTCCATCTGCCGCTGCTTTTACTGACATAAGTTTCGACGATATTTAGTCAAAAATAAACGCTATTTAAAACCGTCCAGGCAAACCCTGGACGGTTTTTTTATATTGTAGTGCCAAAAATGTCATTTATGAGAACCTTTATTGCTGCCCTGTTATTTCTATTGAATTTACAGCTCTCTGCACAAGAAGAACTGGATCTTTCTTACTACCTGCCACAAGATGTTACTTATAACCCTGCTATCCCCACACCACAGGAAGTGCTCGATTTCGTACCCGGCGAGTGGCATGCCAGTCATGACCAGGTTTTGATCTACATGTATTTCCTGGCAAATACCTCCCCCAGAATAAGTATCCAAAACAGAGGCTTTACCTATGAAAAAAGGCCTTTGGTGCTGCTCACAATAACTTCGGAAGAAAATCATAACAACCTCGAGGATATTCGTCAACAACATGTGGCGTTGACCGAACCTGGTTCAGAAAACATCGTTACTTCTGAAATGCCCGTTGTTGTAAATCAGGGGTTTTCCATCCACGGTAATGAAGCCAGTGGTGCAAACGCCGCAATTTTGGCCGCATATTACCTGGCCGCTGCCGAAGGACCTGAAATTGAAGAATTACTTAAGAATACCGTCATCCTTTTCGATCCGGTTTTTAACCCAGATGGGCTGCAAAGATTCGCCTCGTGGGTGAACACTAATAAAAGCGCAAACATCAACCCCGATCCTCAAGACCGGGAATACGATGAAACCTGGCCCGGCGGCCGCACCAACCACTACTGGTTTGACATGAACCGCGACTGGCTGCCGGTGCAACTCCCCGAAAGCAGGGCAAGGATAAAGACCTTTCACAACTGGTATCCCAACGTTCTTACAGACCATCACGAAATGGGATCGAATTCTTCCTTTTTCTTTCAGCCGGGAATTCCTTCCAGGACCCATCCCCTTACACCAAACCTCAACCAGGAACTCACAAAAGAAATTGGCACCTACCACGCCGCAGCCCTTGATAATATTGGTTCCCTTTATTATACCGAAGAAAATTACGACGACTTCTACTACGGAAAAGGCTCTACTTTCCCGGATATCCAGGGAAGCGTCGGAATCCTTTTTGAACAGGGAAGCTCGCGCGGACATGCGCAGGAAACCGATAATGGGATCCTGACTTTTCCCTTTACCATCCGCAACCAGTTCACTGCTGCGCTTTCTACATTAAAAGCTGCCAAAGAAATGCGGGTAAAGCTACTTGATTACCAACGCGAATTTTATCAATACGCTCGTAAAGAAGCAGAAAATGGAGCTTATATCTTCGGAAACAGCAAAGATGCATCTTCTGCGTATCATTTAGCTGAAATCCTTAAGCGGCACCAGATTGAAATTCATGAGCTAAAGGAAGAATATAGCAAGAATGGTGAAACTTTTAAGCCCGGAAGCAGCTATGTGGTGCCAAAAGAGCAGAAACATCAGCGACTTTTAAAGGCTATGTTTGAGCGAAGAACGGAGTTCCAGGACAGCCTTTTTTATGATATCTCGGCCTGGTCTTTCCCACTGGCATTCAACCTCGACTTCACAGGTGAGGCCAAAATGAATGTTGCTGGCCAAAAAATAGACAGCCTTACAAGACCCCCACTAAATTTCCCCGAAAAGAACGAGTATGCCTACCTCATGGAATGGCATGCCTATGAAGCTCCTAAAGCCCTCAATCAAATATTAAATGAAGGATTACGCGCAAAAGTAGCCATGCAGCCTTTTCATCTGGGAAACAAAAAATATGATTACGGCACCATCATGGTTCCGGCTCAAAACCAGAAGATGAATGCCGATGAGATCTACGATTTCCTGGTAAAAGTAGCTAAAGATGCTCATGTTTACATTTCTGCAGCCAATACCGGCCTCACAGGAGGAATAAACCTTGGGAGCAACCAATTTAGAGCCCTTGAGCCACAAACGGTGGCACTCATTGTTGGAGATGGAATCACTCCTTATGATGCCGGAGAGATATGGCACCTTTTTGATCAGCGTTATGACATGAAGATCACCAAACTCGATATTAAAAATTTCTCCCGCACCAATCTTAGTCGGTATACAGATATTATTCTTTCCAATTCCTGGGGCAGTTCGCTTGGAAAAGATGAAGCCAAAAAGCTGAAGGAATGGATTAGAAACGGCGGAACTTTAATTGGATATAAAAATGCCGCGAACTGGCTTAATGAAAATGAATTTATGGATCTGGAATTTAAAGAGAATGAAGTGCAGGCTAAAAATGTCACTTTTGAGGAGCGAAGAGATTTTAGAGGTGCCCAGGGAATTGGAGGAGCCATTTTTGAGGTAAAACAGGATCGCTCACACCCAATCAACTTTGGCTATAAGGATAACAAAATCGCTCTTTTTAGAGACACCACGCTCTTTGTGGAAGCAGACTCCACTTCTTATAAGAATCCAATCCGTTACACCGAAGAACCTTTATTAAGCGGGTATATTAGTGAAGAGAACCTCGAGTTGCTCCCGGGAACTGTTCCCTTTAAGCATAATTCATTAGGAAGAGGAAATGTAGTTTTATTTACAGATAACACCAACTTCAGAGCCTTCTGGTATGGAACGAACAAGTTATTGATGAACGCTATTTTCTTTGGAGATGAAATGTAAGATAGATGTGAGATGTGAGATTGCTTGTAGATAAAAAAAAGGTTCCAAAAATGACATTTTTGGAACCTTTTTTTATTGGTCTTCGCTTTCTCCTGGAAAGAAGCGATTTTTTACCCCAACCTCCTGAAGGGGGCTTTATTCTCGGAAAATTGCTCCCTCTCCTATGGAGAGGGCTGGGGAGAGGATGAAATTAGGCTTAAGCCCTAATGCTTGTTTTCTATGAACCTCCACCTAAACACAGAAGAATACACTTCTAACCTAAGCTTCGGTGCCGGGATTAGTTTGTGATATATATATATATATCGAAATTATAATAAATATAAGTATGGATCCTCGGTTATAAATAATTGACAGTATTTCTCCGCCTCAACTTATTCATTGTGCCAAATATTTTAAAAACTGCAATTATTTGGGTTTAACCTAAGATAATTCAGATGAATCCTAAGATAGCTTTAAAACTGAGGTTAAGTTCTGTTAACCTGAAAAATTTTCTGCAAGCATTTTGTTAGATTAGCTGTAAAACAGATGATTATGATAAAGTTAAAGTTTCTTTTTGCGATTTTGTTCGTCCTGGCTTCCTGCTCAGACGATGATGACAACGGTGAAAACCAAGGGGAGACCATTGATCCTCCAACGGCTACCGGGATAGTATATTTTCAAAGCGTCTTAAACATGGAGGACGCTTATTCCAGTTTAAAAACTGCACTTGAAAATAATGAAAATATTAGCATAGTCCAGGAACTCAATCATTCTAACAATGCAACTTCAGTAAACATGGACCTTGCTCCTACCCGGATTATTTTCTTCGGAAACCCGGCTTTAGGCACCCCACTAATGCAAACAAATCAACTGGCGGGGCTGGACCTTCCGCAAAGGGTTCTTTTTTATGAAGAAGAAAATGACGTTTTTGCGCTCTATAACAGTACCGAATATCTTGCTTCCCGTTTTGGGCTCGCCAACGTTGAAACTTTGCCGCAAATTTCTCAGGCGCTTAATAGCCTTGTTGGATCTGCAGTTAATTCCGAAGCAAATCAAACTAACTCCCAAACGGTAGAGCTACACGAAGGAATAATTAGTGTAGAAAGTAATTTAGATTTTGAAACAACATACAGCAATCTTAAGTCTAACATTGAAGCCAATGAAAATTTAAGTATCGTTGCAGAGTTAGATCATCAACAAAATGCAGCAAGCGCAGGATTGGAGTTGCGCCCAACTACGGTAATTATGTTCGGTAATCCTAATCTTGGCACCCCTTTAATGCAATCTACCAGAAGCATAGGACTGGATTTACCGCAAAAGATGCTGGTTTGGGAAGATGAAGAGGGCAAAGTATTTATATCTTATAATGATCCACAGTTCCTTAAAGAAAGACATCAACTGGAAGGGCAAGAAGAGGAGATTGAGCAAATTTCCAATGCATTGCAAATGTTGGCAAACTCTGCCGGGGAACAGGAGGAGTAAAATTAAGATTTTTGATAAGCCTGTCGCCCGTTTGTAAATGTACGCTAGGAAAGATACTTTTTGACCAATTCGTGAAAATTTTGAAATCAGAATTTTGAAATTAAATATGAGTTATGGAGCAGTGTGTTCTCACTTGAGCGCACTGCTAACTTTTTTCTGAGCACCGATTTTTTACTGAACACCGATTAACTGACCACCGATCACTGAGCACTAATCACTGATCACCTTCCGCCACCTGCCACTTTCTGCGTATTCTTTTAGCATCTTGTTGCGTCCTTTGAGAAAATTGGTCATATAAGCTTTAAGAAATAATACGTTTGCAAGCCGGCCTAAAATGCCAAGGGGTGCCTCAAACTTAAAGACATCTTTCATTAGTGTCCCTTCTTCTGTTTCAGAAAAATAGTGTTCATGCCTAATGCTTTTAAAAGCACCTTTCAGCATCTCATCTGCAAAAAAATGTGGCGGATCAAAGTCTGTAATTTTGGTAGTAAGGCGCTGCACTACCCCCAGATGCCTCCCGCGATAAGTTACCGTTTCACCCAGGCTAATTAAACCGCTGGTTCTTCCTGCAACCGCTTTTTCGTCGGAAGATATTACTACCTTTGACTGAAAGTCGATACTCCTGGCAAGGTCAAATACAATTTGCTGCCTGGCTTTTATTTGTGTTTCTAATCTAATTATTGGCATTCGATTTATTTTTTCACCTCTTAATTTACAAATCCTGTCGTTAATGAGTACGAAGATAGAAGTTCAATTCTCTCTGTCATTGGGAAAATATCTAAACTCTCAATTCTATTCCTAAAACTTCATCCTCTGGATCCTAACAGCATTGAGAATAGCTAAAAATGCCACTCCCACATCTGCAAACACAGCTCCCCATAAAGAAGCCATTCCAAAAGCGCCCAAAGCAAGGACAATAGCTTTTACACCAAAAGCCAGTGCTATATTCTGCCAAACAATCTGCCTTGTCTTCTTTCCAACTTTTATAGCCGTGGCAATTTTCGAAGGTTGATCTGTCTGGATCACCACATCGGCGGTTTCAATAGCAGCATCAGATCCCAGTCCGCCCATGGCAAATCCAACATCGGCAAGGGTAATCACCGGGGCATCATTAATTCCGTCCCCCACAAAAGCTACTTTTTTTCCTTGTGCTTTAAGTTCTTCCACGTGAGACACTTTATCCTGAGGCAATAATCCGCCGTAAGCAGCATCAAGCTGCAGCTCCTTTGCCACCTTTTGAACAATAGTATCCTTGTCCCCGGAAAGCATCACGATTGTTTTTACTCCCTGCTCATGGAGTTCATTTATTGCTGAAGCTGCATCTTCTTTAATTCTATCGGCAATAATTATATATCCCGCGAATTTGCCGTCAATGCCAACTAAAACAATGCTATCAACGATTGAATCAATTTCGGGATCATATTCCACCTGATACTTCTGAAGCAATTTGGCATTCCCAACCAAAACTTCTTTGCCATCCCATTTTCCTTTTAGTCCGTGACCGGCGATCTCTTCCACATCCGAAATAGCTACATCGCTATGCGAACCACCGGCATATTCAACAATTGCTTTAGCTATAGGATGTGTGGATTTTGTTTCCAGCGCTGCCGTTATGCCAATGAATTGATCTTCCGGCAACTCTTTCACCTTCACTTCCTGTACCTTAAAAACACCTTCGGTCAACGTACCGGTTTTATCCATGACAACAGTGTCCACCTTGGTAATGAGATCAAGGAAATTTGCCCCTTTAAAGAGCATTCCGTTTTTCGAAGCTGCACCAATTCCGCCGAAATATCCCAACGGAATAGAGATAACCAGGGCACAGGGGCACGAAATCACCAGGAATACAAGCGCACGATACAGCCAGTCATTAAAAATATAAGTTTCAACAAAAAAATACGGCAGCAGTGCAAGGCCAAGTGCCATGAAAACTACTATGGGCGTATAAACTTTCGCGAATTTGGTAATGAACTTCTGAGTTTTTGCTTTTCTCCCGCTGGCTTCTTCTACCAGGTTCAGGATTTTGGATAGTGCACTGTCGTCGTAGGTGGATGTGACTTTTAATTCTACAACCTTCTCAAGATTGATCATCCCCGCAAGCACAGTTTCACCCTTTTTCTTGTTGTCGGGTTTGGATTCCCCGGTTAAGGCTGCCGTATTAAAAGAAGAGCCTTCACTTTGCATTTCTCCGTCCAAGGCAACTTTTTCCCCGACTTTGATTTGGATGATTTCCCCAATTCCTACTTCCCGCGGATTAACAGTCAGCACCTGTCCATCTTTTACAACTCCTACTTCTTCAGGACGGTTGTCTATAAGGTCTTTTATTGAGTTCCGGGAGCGTGCTACCGCAGCTTCCTGAAGATGTTCCCCAATCACGTAAAACAGCATTACAGCAACCCCTTCGGCAAATTCTCCTATAAAAAAAGCTCCGATTGTTGCGATGGTCATCAGGAAAAATTCATTGAATACATTTCCTTTTCCAATATTGGTTACTGCGTGTTTCACAACTTTCCAACCAACAAGCAGGTAGGCAATTCCGAAGATCAACAGGCGAATATATCCGCTAAACCATGCTACCTCAAAGAAATCAAGAAGAATACCGCCGAGCAAAAGAGCGAAGCTTATTATCGTAGGAAGATAGGACTCCTTTTCGTCCTCTTCCTTTTTTGGCCCACCACAGCAGCTGTCTTCATTTGTCGAACATTCGGGTCCCGGTTTTTCAGCGGTTCTGGGAGAATTTATCTCCATTGACTCCGAATCTAAAATCTCTTTTTCTTCTTTGATCATTGCAAAATATCATTTATTCAATGCGGGCAAAGCTAGAATAATAAAGAGTGCAACAGAAGTGCATTAACTCACGTTACATTTGTTGCATTCTCCTTTTACAACCAGGTTAGCATCTGTCGCCGTATATCCCTTGGGAAGATTTACAACAGGGATCTTCCTGTCTGTCAAACACTGGGTTTCGCCACAGGAGTTACAATGAAAATGGAGATGTAGATCTGTGCCGATCTCACAATTACAACCCGCTTCACATAAAGCGTACTTTGTCACCCCTGTGCCGTCATCTACCTGGTGTACAATTCCTTTTTCTTCAAAAGTTTTTAAGGTTCGGTACAGCGTGGTCCTTTCAGATTTTTCAAATGCCAGCTCCACATCGGCAAGGGATATTGCAATGTCTTTTGCAGCCAAAAGTTTAAACACAAGGATCCTCATAGCCGTAGGCCGAATGTTGTTAGCAGCAAGGAACTCCTCTATGTCGTTCATTATTTTAATATTTCTATTGATAAGGCAGGGTTAATATATACTAACAGCATAAAATTAAGCCACACCTTTTCCTACATTTTTCAATTGATCTTTCTACCATTTTGAAAAGCCTCCCAGCCTTCCTTTAAAGCATAGGGTACAATAAGCAGGGCAGCCACGGGATCTGCCCACCACCAGTCGAGATATCTAACTGCCAATAACCCCCCGAGCACTGCGACAGTTTGGTACAGGCACACAAAGGTGTCCTTTGAATCGGCAATTAGTTCTTTGCTTTCCAGTTTTTTCCCGTAGTTATATTTATAATATATCAAAAAAGGATTAACCACTAAAGACACCAGTAAAATGATAAGGCCTAAAGTACTCCATTCGGGTGTGTCTTCATTGATGAATTTAGTGATGGAATCGTAGGTAATAAAAGTGCTGACAATCAAAAAGGAACCTGCAATTACATAAAATGTGGCCTTTTCTCTTTTTTTTATCTTCTCATCGCTCTTACCTTCTATTTCCCCATGCAGCCGCCACCACAGGGTACTTGCTGAAACAACTTCAATTACACTGTCAAGCCCCCAGCCAATTAGAGCAGCACTTCCAGAGGTAAACCCGGCTGTTAAAGAAACTACCACTTCAATAGAATCATACACAACATTATACTTCTGAACTGTTTCAGCTTTGTTTAGATTTTTTTCTCTCTCCTTATTTTCCATATCCAAATTTTGATCTTAATAAAGATAACGTATGTACATTTTTAAAATATCTGCTGTCGCGTACCATTTTTAATAGTCAAAATTGAGCGGCGCCGGGATATCAGCCTTTAATGTGAGTGTCCGCCTTCCCCTTTTTTCATTTGTGCCATAAGATAATAGGCATTATTATAAGCAAAAAGATCGGTAGATTCCATGTCGCCAAGAAAATTAACGGCGACCCATTCTTCATCCCCGGCACCGGTAGTTATCTCTACAGGCTTAAAGCTCCAGCCTTCTCCTTCCCGCTCTGCCCTAAAAGCGTAAGATTTGTCTCCATCCTGGCCAATAGCATCCTGCGGTAAGGCGCGCATCCTGGTTTCATCAACCATAATCCTACCATTTACGTACATTCCGGGAATTAAATTATCGGGTTTATTGTCAATTTCTGCATGCACATGTACGGCCTTGGGACCTTCTTCAAAAGATTGGCCTACAGAAATAATCCTGGCTTCCAGTTCGGTTCCCGGCAAACTTTCCACCCGAAAAACAACGGTTTGCCCCACCTCTACTTTAGAAATGTCTTTTTCAAAAACCATAAGATCGGCATGGACATGTTCTGTATTAATAATCTCAAACATAGCGTCCTGCGCCTGAACGAACTGCCCTGTCTTCACATTCACTCCCTCTACAGCTCCTTCAATAGGACTTCTCACCGGAATTCGCTCCGTCATATTGCCATTGAGGACATTTTCGGGATTCACGTTCAAAAGTTGTAATTGCGACCGTAGCCCCTGAAGCCGCCCTTTTGCATTCTGTAGTTCTGCTTCAGCTCTCTGAAAAGTTTCTCCCGAACCAACACCTGCATCATATAATTTCTCCTGACGGTTAAATTCCTTTTCCTGAAAGTTGAGCTGATTTGACGCATTAAAAAATTCAGTTTGCATCCTTACAATCTCAGGATGAGAAATATATGCCAGAATTTGCCCTTTTTGGATCTTATCTCCTTCAATAACCTTTATATCCACAACATTTGCACCAATTACAGATGTAACCGTGGCTTCATTTTGCGGCGGCACTTCCAGCTGCCCGTTCACCTCCACGTAACCCGACATGCTGCGCTGCTTTAGGCTGTCAATTTCCATATTAAGGGCATCATATTGCTGCTGCGTAAGCATCGCTTCCTCCCCGTGTCCTTCTTCTTCCTCATGCCCTTCGTCCTCATGAGCCTCGTTTTCAGCTGTATGTGCATCCCCATTTTCGGCAGCATCTTTACAGGAAACAAAACCGGTAAAACTAAAAACGGCCAGGCTATAAATTATAATTTTTGATCTTATTTTCATCTCGTTTTATTTATTGTTAAGAAAGAATTGAAGCCGGTTTGCGGCTTCAAGGGTGTTGTTGAGCGCCTCAAGCGCTTTAAGTTCTGTTTGTACCACGTCGTCCAGGATCTGGATGAACGCGACATATTCTATCGCACCTTCATTAAAGGCGAGCAGCGCGCCGGTGCGTTGTTCTGCGGTTAAAGGCAAAGCTGTGGCTTCATAATAGTCCCAGGAGGTTTTCCACTTTTTATAGTTTTCCACCGCCCGTAAAAATTGGCTCTGTAATTCCCTTTTTTGGAATCCTGCCGTGCGTTCTGCTATTTCCACACCTATTTTGGCAGCCTTTGCTCTTCCATAGGTTCCTCCTGAAAGTATAGGAATACTCACTCCTGCCTGATAGCTGTAGAATCCGCTGCTGCCATGCACTTCCTGCATCCCGTACCTCAAATTTAGCTTCGGAAGGAATTCTGCTTTTTCAGCTTTATATGCTGCTGCCGCGACTTCTGCCTGTTGTTCAGCAAGATTAAGGGCCGGGTGCTCCTGAAGCTCTTCCGGAAGCAGCAATTCCGGCACTAAAATTTCCGAATTTACTTCCGAAGGGACAGAGAAAAATTCCTCCTGCCCTAACCATAGATTTAACTTTTCGAGAGCTACGACATATTCGCTTTGCGCCTGCTGCTTTTGAAGCTTGATCTGGCCGAGCTCGCTTTGGGCAGTCAACATTTCCAGGCGTGAAATCACTTCAACTTCATATCTCAAAGCAACAGCCTGTTCAAATTTTTCATAGATCGAATCCAATTGCGTAAAAAGCTGCATTTTGCGCCTGGCTACAAAAGTTTGGGTCCAGACAAGTTTTACCTCCTGCGCCAATTCAAGTTCAGAAAGTTGATAAGCTTCCTCTGCCAACTTAATTCTTCTTTGCTGCAACCGCCGCTGTGGCACGATTCCAAAGAGATCGATCCCTTCCTGCTGAATTCCAAAAGTGGTATAAATCCCTCTTTCGGCATCTATTTCCTCGCCCGAAGTAAAGATCCCGGTCGTACCAAAATCCCAGGCTGCCGCTTTTAGAGCGCCCTCTTGCTCAATTTCAAGTTGTTTATTCTTCAGCAATGGAAAATTCTCCTTTGCAATAGCAACCGCTTCTTCCCTGCTAAGCGTCTTAAGAGGTTCGGCTTCCTGTGCGAAAGTCGTTGCCGGTAAAGCTATAAACAGTGCGAAAAAAGCTGTTGCCGTTATGGTTTTTCTTCCGAAGCTGCGGCCTGCCCGTTCTTCAGTCCATTTGTAAAGCACCGGCAGCACAAACAGCGTGAGCAAAGTCGAGGTGAGCAAACCTCCAATGACTACGGTCGCGAGTGGCCGCTGCACCTCTGCTCCCGCCGAAGCCGAAATGGCCATTGGAAGAAATCCAAGTACATCGGTAAGGGCGGTTAGGAGGATAGGCCGTATCCTTCTTCGCGTTCCGCGGCTGATCCTTTCCTGTAAATTTGTCACTCCTTCTTCTTTTAATTCGTTAAAGCCGCTTATTAAAACAAGTCCGTTTAAAACTGCAACTCCAAAAAGGACGATAAAACCAACCCCTGCCGAAATACTAAAGGGCATGTCACGCAACCAAAGCGCGTAAACACCGCCAATGGCGGCAAGCGGAATGGCGACATAAATCATCGTTGTTTGTTTAAAGGATTTCAATGCAAAGAAGATCAGGATAAAAATAAGCAGCAAAGCAATAGGGACTACGACTTTTAATCGGCTGCTGGCTCTTTCAAGGTTTTCGAAAGCACCACCATACCTGATGTAATATCCTGCCGGAAGATCAAATTCGGCATCCAATCTATTCTGAATATCTTCCACGACCGATTTCACATCCCGATCCCTGATGTTCACTCCCACGTTCACCCTTCTGTTCGTATTGTCCCTGCTAATTTGCATCGGGCCCGGCTCATAACTCACCTCGGCGACTTCGCGTAATGGAATTTGCGCCCCCGAGGGCAGCGTTACATATAAATTTCTCAGGTTGTCAATATTTGTGCGATGCTCCTCATCGAGGCGTACCACGAGGTCAAACCTGCGCTCGCCTTCAAAAATAACTCCGGCCTTACCTCCCGCAAAAGCCGATTGGATAAGAGAATTTAATTCGCTCACGTTAAGGCCGTATTGAGCGATTTTATTCCGGTTATAGTTCACGGTGATTTGTGGCAAACCGGCAGTGGCCTCCACTTTCATATCGGCAACGCCCTCGACATCAGAAATGATGCTGCCCAGTTCCTCTGCCTTGCTGGCCAAAAGATCAAGATCCTCCCCATATAATTTAATGGCGACATCTTCGCGTACTCCTGTAAGCAGCTCATTGAACCTCATTTCTACCGGCTGCGTGAATTCATAGCTCACCCCGGGAAATATTTCCAGCGTCTCCTTCATTTTCGCGATCAGCTCTTCTTTGGAGTCTGCTGAAACCCATTCAGATCGTGGCTTCAGGATCACAAAACTATCGGCAAGGTCCATTGGCATGGGATCTGTAGGCACATCTGAAACTCCGAAGCGGCTTACCACCTGTAGCACCTCGGGATATTCGCTCAATAAAAGCCGTTCAATTTTTGTCGCGGTTTCGGTACCTTCAGTTAGGGAGCTTCCGGGCTTCATAATAATATGGAAAGCAATTTCGCCTTCATCGAGCTGTGGCACAAATTCCCCGCCCATTCGAGTGAAAGCAAATACTGCAAGTGCAAAAAGAGCCACGCCAAAACCAATCACAAATTTGCCCTTTTTGAGGGACCTGTTCAGCAGGGGTTCATATTTATCCTGAAGCCAAAGCACAATTTTATCGCCCCAGGTCTTGCTTTCCTTTTTAGGAGCTTTCAGAAATAACGCGGAAATCATTGGCACATAAGTAAGGCACAGGATCATTGCGCCCAGCATCGCGAAGATGAAAGTAAGTGCCATTGGCCGGAACATTTTTCCTTCAATCCCTTCCAGCGCAAGCACCGGCAGGAATACGATGAGGATGATTAGCTGCCCAAAAAAGGCAGAATTCATCATCTTTTTTGCCGAACTGCCTGCAATCCTGTCTTTATCGGCTTTTGTAAAACTTTCCTTCCGAAGAAATCTTCTATTAATCATAAAGACGGTGCTTTCCACGATAATTACCGCTCCATCGACAATAATTCCGAAGTCGATCGCTCCCAGGCTCATTAGGTTCGCCCAAACGCCAAAGGCATTCATGAGAATGAAGGCGAACAGCAGCGACAGCGGGATTGTGGATGCCACGATAAGGCCGCCCCGCCAGTTCCCGAGCAGTAAAACCAGGACAAAAATAACGATAAGCCCGCCTATCATCAGGTTTTCGGTGATCGTTCCTGTGGTTTCGGCGATCAACCTGCTCCTGTCTAAAAATGGTTCTATGGAAACGCCTTCCGGAAGGGATTTTTGGATTTCTTCAATCCTCGTTTTTACATTTTCAATGACCTCATTTGAATTTGCACCTTTGAGCATCATGATCATTCCTCCCACAGCTTCGCCTTCGCCATTTTTGGTCAGCGCACCATAACTTACTGCGCTTCCTATCTTCACCGTTGCGATATCCTCTATGGTGACGGGAATGCCGTTAGTATTGGTCACAACAATATCTTCAATATCATCCACGCTCCTCGCCAGGCCCTCGCCACGAATGAAATTTGCCTGATGGTCTTTTTCAATATAGGCACCTCCGGTGTTCTGATTGTTGTTTTCAAGAGCGGTAAAAATATCGGAAATACTCAGGCCAATTGCGCGGAGTTCATTGGGATCAACGGCTACTTCATACTGTTTGATCCTGCCGCCTACGCCGTTGACCTCAACGACACCGGGCACCATGGCCATTTGCCGGCGCACGATCCAATCCTGGATGGTCCTTAATTCAGTAGGGCTGTATTCATTTTTATATTCGTCTTCTACCTCTAAGGTGTATTGGTAAATTTCCCCCAATCCTGTGGTTATAGGCCCCATAAAAGTGTCTCCAAAGCCTTCAGGGATTTCTTCCTCCACGGCCCGCAGTTTCTCGCCCACGAGCTGCCGCGGAAGATAAGTCCCCATGTCGTCTTCAAAAACGATAGTTACTACCGAAAGTCCGAAACGCGAGACAGAGCGGATTTCCAGTACGCCGGGCAAATTGCTCATCGCGACCTCCACGGGATAAGTAACAAACTGCTCAATATCTTCGGTCCCCAGGTTTGGCGCCTGGGAAATCACCTGCACCTGATTATTGGTAATATCCGGTTGTGCATCTACCGGAACTTTGGTCATGCTCCAAATTCCGGTCCCGATGAGAACCACGGTGAGCAGACCAATAATAAATTTATTATTGATTGAAAAATCAATGATTTTGTCTAGCATGTTGATAAAATTAATTCAGAAAAAGAATGGAAATGACCCGAAAGTCACTGGCATTAGGACGTAGTTGTCCTCAAAACTGAATTAAAACTGGGGTGGTTGAAAGTGGAAACGAGGAATTTCTTCGCCTAACCTTTCTCCTTTTTGAATAATTAAGGTCGATATAGCAGGTTCAAAAATTGTCGAAGTGTCGGAACCAAAATTCAAAACGTGGATGTGGCAGCAGTGGCACTGGCAAAACGGGGTGCAATCATCTGCTTCTGCGGGAGAATGCTGCTCTCCCTGCTGCAGCTGCTCATATTCTGCGGTATCCTGCTGAGAAACAGGATCGTCTTCACAAGGCACAAAATTCAGCCCTAAAAAGTACACAGATAGTATGATTGCGAGAAATTTCACGCCGCAAAGATAATCTTTTCTCTTAAATGACCAGAAATTTTGAAGTTTAACCTACTCTCAAACCATTTTCCACGGGGAAGTCGGGATTAAGAAGGACAATATCATTTTCGGGACCCACAGCACCAAGCACGAGGCATTCACTCATGAAGTTGGCTATCTGTTTCTTCGGAAAATTGACTACAGCGATGATTTGCCTGTTCTGAAGTTCTTCCTTAGAATAGCGTTGGGTGATTTGAGCTGAAGATTTAAGAATACCTATTTCTTTTCCGAAGTCAATCTTTAGCTGGAAAGCAGGATTACGAGCTTCGGGAAAGTCTGAAACTTCTACAATTGTTCCCACTCTCATTTCTACTTTTTCGAAATCGTTCCAGGATATTTGGCTCATGGTTGAATTGGTGAATTGGTAATTGGTTAATTGGTTAAGTGGGGATTGGTGAATTGTTTATTGTTTATTGTTAACCTAAAGTTTGCACATTGAAAATTCATCTGAACAAGATAGGGATTTTGGGAATATTCCGCAGGAAATTCGTATTTTCAGAAACAATAAACAAAAAAATGAATGGCGCATACTGCATCAAATACGCTTCCATTGGGAACAGAAATTATAGACTTTGAACTTCCCGATGCAATCACGGCGAACTTACATTCTCTGGTCGATGTGCAGGGGGAATTAGGAACTGTGGTCATGTTTTTATGCAATCACTGTCCTTACGTGAAGCATGTGGTAGACGAGATTGTGAGGGTTGCGAATGATTATAGGGTTCTTGGCTTCGGGTTTGTAGCAATAAGCAGCAACGACGTGGAACAATATCCTGAAGATCATCCCGATCTTATGTGGCAGTTCGCCCGAAAACACAATTTCACGTTCCCTTATCTCTACGACCGTACACAGGAAGTAGCGCGGAATTACAAAGCAGAATGTACACCCGATTTTTATCTTTTTGACGGGGAACAAAAACTGGTCTATCACGGGCAACTGGACAGCTCCCGACCCGGAAATGGTCACTCTTTAAACGGCAGGGAGCTTCGGGAGGCTCTGGATGCCCTTTTAGGCAGCCGTCCCATACCCGGACCTCAGAAACCCAGTGTTGGCTGCACCATAAAATGGAAATACGCTCCAAAGGAATAAAATTATTTATTATTGAAATATTTCAATATTTTATGGAGAACAATCTCTCAAGTCTCAAATCTAATATCTGAAGTCTACAAGCTTAAAGATTAACTCTTTTTTAACGGCAATAGAATAATTGAATATCAATATTCCTTAATTTTACTCTTCTTTTATTCATATAAAATTCAGTTGAAAATGAGCACATTAAGACTTGGCGACAAAGCCCCTAACTTCGATGCCGAAACTTCGGAAGGCAAGATCAACTTTTACGATTTCCTTGGAGATAGCTGGGGAATTCTATTTTCCCATCCGGCAGATTATACCCCGGTTTGCACCACCGAACTTGGCGCGGCAGCCAAATATAAAGACGAATTTGAAAAGCGAAAGGTTAAGGTGATGGCCCTTAGTGTAGATGGTGTTGAGTCTCACAAAGATTGGATCAAGGATATCAATGAGACCCAAAACACCTCTGTGAACTTCCCGATTATTGCTGATGAAGACCGCAAAGTGGCCGATCTTTATGACATGATCCACCCAAATGCAGATAATACGCTGACCGTTAGATCTGTTTATATTATCGCTCCAGATAAAACTATTAAGCTGATGATCACCTATCCTGCAAGCACAGGAAGAAATTTCGAAGAGCTACTAAGGGTAATTGATTCCCTGCAACTTACTGCCGATAAAAAGGTCGCTACTCCCGCAAACTGGAAGTCAGGTGAAGATGTGGTAATTAGTCCGTCTGTAACCAACGAAGAAGCTGAAAAGTTATTCCCTAAAGGTTTTAAAGAAGTGAAACCATATTTGAGAATGACTCCTCAACCGGAGTAAAATGTATGGTATTTGTATAATGTCTACTGTAGTTTCGCTAAGGACGAACTTTGAACTTTGAACTTGAAAAAAAATAAGGTCTCAAAAATGCTATTTTTGAGACCTTATTTTTTTATTTCACCTTTACCAACTCTACATCAAATATAAGAGTGGCATCTGGTGGAATTACTCCGCCGGCACCACGTGAACCGTAAGCCAGGTTTGAAGGGATGACAAATCTCGCCTGGTCACCTTCTTTTAATAATTGAATTCCTTCGTCCCAGCCTTCGATAACATGTCCTTTTCCTAATGGAAATTCGATAGGTTGTTTTCTTTTGTATGAAGAATCGAAAACTGTTCCGTCAGGTAACATTCCTTTATAATGAACTGAAACTGCTTTTCCTTTTTCAGCTTGTTTACCGTTACCTGTAGCAATCATCTTGTAACGTAATCCGCTACCGGTTTTTTCGAATCCCTGGGCTAATTCACCCATTAGTTCTTCCTGCTGCTTTTTAGCTGCCGCTTCTCTTTCAGCTTTTGCACCGTTGAACAAACGGAAAGATTCAACTGCATTAAAATTCTCAGCCAATTCACCTTCCCTGATGATCTCCACCTCATCTATAGTATCACCTTGCTTAATAGTATCAACAACATCCTGCCCCTCAACTACATGACCAAAGACAGTATGCTTCCCGTCAAGCCATGGTGTAGCTACATGCGTTATAAAGAACTGGCTTCCGTTAGTTCCCGGCCCTGCATTGGCCATAGAAAGTATTCCGGGACGGTCGTGTTTTAGATCTGGATGGATCTCATCTTCAAACTGATAACCCGGTCCGCCAGATCCAGTTCCCTTAGGATCTCCTCCCTGCACCATAAAATCGGGGATTACACGGTGAAATTTGAGTCCGTCATAGTAAGGATTACCCTGTGGTTTAGCTTCATTTTCTAGTTTTCCCTCGGCCAGGGCTACAAAGTTTCCCACCGTTCCCGGTGTTTTCTCGTGCTCCAGCTTTATAGTTATTTCTCCTCTTGTGGTATGGAGTTTTGCATATAATCCGTCGTTCATGTCTATTTTTTTTGTGAAAAGCAAAGATAAAGAAATGAATGAATGTTTAATGTTTCCTGAAAGATGAATACTACATCTGTATAATATTCCGTCCCTATGGGACTTTTTGAAATACATGTCCTATTCCCCCAGATTAAAATCTGGGGCTATAGATATCTAGCCCATACGGGCTTTTCGTATGGTGCCAGTACATAAATTTGGATGTTTTATGATCATTAGGGAAGAAAATTCAGGAGTGAAATTCAAGGTTACAGTATTTTGTCTTTAAGGAGATTTTTGTTGCTGCCAGTTCATGAAATTTAATGGACTCTTTTTTTCAAAAGCCCCATAAGGGGCGATATCTTTATAGCCCGCGGCTTCAGCCGTGGGATTATAAAGGGTCAACAGTTAAAGTCCCGTAGGGACGAGACATAAATCGGTAATGAATACCAATTGAAATTTAATTGTCTGCCCCGGTACGTGCACAATATTCCGTCCCTATGG
>Ga0098069_100453_pt1 | contig 18087 bp, 18 predicted proteins | sample 27_taG_FD_92584 | JGI IMG/M metagenome (GOLD analysis project Ga0098069, IMG submission 92584) | Marine viral communities from Cariaco Basin, Caribbean Sea - 27_WHOI_OMZ | ecosystem: Environmental > Aquatic > Marine > Oceanic | place: Caribbean Sea: Cariaco Basin | collected 2014-11-09 | reverse complement strand
TTCAAAGTCGGCAACAATTTGTTTCTTAAACTCTACTGAATACTGCCGTGATTTTCTCAATAATCGTACATTGGGTTTCATATAAGTTGATTTTAATGGTCAACCTATATCAGGGACGTACAAGTTCAGTTGAGGAAATGTTCTCGCGTTGCTTGAATTAGTGGAGGGGAAGTTCAAATTTATTTTAAATTTGTCATCATGCTTTACTCAAAAAAGAGGGGAGAGGAGATTGGATACTATTGTTTGAAACTCGTTTATCTTGGTTTCTCCATGTTGGAGAGGGAAGAGAAGAGGAAATAAATAGTTTGTATGGAAGATGTAAAATTCAACTTTGAAGATCTAAAAGTTTATCAGAAGGCTTTAAATTTTATTGACATAACTTATACCCTTACTGCAAAATTTCCAAAGGAAGAGCTTTATGGGTTAACTTCTCAATTTAATAGAGCTGCCGTTTCAATTGCCTTAAATACATCTGAAGGTTCTGGAGATACAGATGCTCAATTTCATAGATATTTACAGACAGCTGCTGATTCTGTAAGAGAATGTGTAACTTGCTCTACAGTCGCTGTTAGAAGAAAATATATTACTCCTGAAGAAAATAATGAAGCCAGACTTATGCTATTGGAAATTCTTAAAATGATTAGTAGTTTACAAAGATATCTTAAATCAAAAAAGAACTAAATGTTTTCACAGTCTTTCCTCTCCTCACTCTCCTCTTCCCTCTGTTATCTCCAGAACATTAATTAGATAAAACTGAAAATTATTCAAAACAAGAATTTACAAAAAACCTCCCTAATAACCGGCATCACAGGCCAGGATGGAGCTTATTTGGCTGAATTTCTCCTGGAGAAAGGCTATGTCGTGCATGGGATCAAGAGAAGGTCCAGCCTTTTTAATACAGAAAGAGTAGATCACCTGTATCAGGATCCGCATGAGAAGGATATCAGGTTTAAGCTGCATTACGGAGATTTGAGTGATTCAATGAATCTTACGAGGATCATTCAGGAGGTGCAGCCCGATGAGATTTATAATTTAGGAGCCATGTCTCACGTGAAAGTGAGCTTTGACACTCCGGAATATACCGCTAATGTAGACGGACTTGGAACTCTCAGGATATTGGAGGCGGTAAGACTCCTTGGACTTGCCAAAAAGACAAAGATCTATCAGGCTTCAACTTCAGAGTTGTACGGACTGGTACAGCAGGTGCCGCAAAATGAAAGCACCCCCTTCTATCCGCGAAGTCCTTATGGAGTCGCGAAATTGTATGCCTACTGGATAACAATTAATTACCGGGAGGCTTATGAAATGTTTGCCTGTAATGGAATCTTGTTTAACCATGAATCTCCGTTGCGGGGAGAAACTTTTGTCACTCGTAAGATCACGCGTGCCGTGGCCCGTATTGCCCTGGGCATGCAGGAAAATTTCTTTTTGGGGAATCTTGATGCCGAGCGGGATTGGGGACACGCCAAAGATTATGTGGAAGCAATGTGGCTCATGTTGCAACAGGACCAGCCAGATGATTACGTGATCGCAACGGGAAAAACCACTTCAGTAAGAGAACTGGTGCGTATGGCCTTTGCCTGTGTTGGAATCACTGTGAAATTTTTGGGAACAGGAATTCGAGAAATTGCAAAAGTGGTAAAATGTGAAAATCCTGATTTCCAGGTGGCGTTGGGAGCTACGGTGCTTCAGGTAGATCCTAAGTACCATCGCCCCACCGAAGTTGATCAGCTTATTGGTGATGCTTCAAAATGTAAAGAAAAGCTAGGCTGGACTCCGAAGTATGATTTAAAAGACCTGGTTCAGGAAATGGTAGAAGCAGATGTGAATCTCTTCCGCAAAGAAAAATATCTGCGAGAAGGAGGACACAAGACACTTGATTATAATGGAGAGTAGTCTATGGGCTATGTACGTTAGACGGTAGATTTTAGAAATGGAGAAAGATTCAAAAATATACGTTGCAGGCCATACAGGAATGGTTGGGTCGGCATTACTGCGGAAGCTGAAACAGGAAGGTTTCAAAAATGTCATTTTTCGCAGCTCTTCCCAACTCGATCTTACAGCGCAGAAAGCTGTAAAACACTATTTTGAAGAGGAAAAACCTGACTATGTTTTTCTTGCAGCGGCAAAAGCAGGCGGTATAATGGCTAATAATACCTACAGAGCCCAGTTTTTGTACGAAAATCTTATGATTCAGAACAATGTGATTCACCAAAGCTATGCGAGTAGTGTTAAAAAGCTCCTTTTTTTAGCTTCTTCCTGCATTTATCCTAAAATGTCACCCCAGCCTATAAAAGAAGACTGTCTGCTTACAGGGAAACTGGAAGACACTAATGAACCTTATGCTATCGCCAAAATTGCCGGCCTAAAAATGTGCGAAAATTACAATCGGCAGTACGGTTGTGATTTTATTTCGGTGATGCCTACAAATCTCTATGGCCCAAATGATAATTATGACCCCGAGACTTCTCATGTGCTTCCGGCTTTACTTCGGAAATTCCATGAGGCAAAAGTAGGAGGTAAAGCTTCCGTAGAAGTATGGGGAAGCGGGGAGCCAAAAAGGGAATTTTTACATGTAAACGATCTTGCTGATGCCTGCCTGCACCTCATGAAGACTTACAGCGGAAATGTTAGCGTAAACGTTGGGACAGGAGAAGACCTGTCTATTAGAGAACTGGCAGAAATGATAAAAGAAATTTCGGGTTATTCGGGAGCGATTACCTGGGACAGGTCTAAACCCGATGGTACGCCCCGAAAGCTGTTGGATGTTAGCCTGATTCACGACCTTGGCTGGAAACATAAAATAGCTCTGGAAGAAGGAATTGCAAAAGTTTATGAGGAGGAGTTTTTATAGAAGAGGAGAGAGGAGAGTGGGAAGAGGAAACCCACTAATGACTACCCACTACCGGCTACAGATAACTGCTATCAGCCTTAAATGAAATAATTTTACAGCTTCTCCGTTAGTTAAATGCAAATTTATTGGGGTATATAAAAAAATCCTTTTTATTTGTAAACCAATTGACGCATATTCCAAATCTTATGAAAAAATATCTTTTAGGCTTGTTTTTTATTTTGACCACAGTTTCAATATGCTTTTCTCAAGAATTGAGTTATGGCCTAAAAGCCGGAGTTAATCATCCTATGGGTGGTGAGATTGTAGGGTTACAAAACAACTATGCATTTCAGAAAAATACTTCTGAGGCTGAGGGGAATCTTGGCTTTCATGGAGGTATCTTTTTACAGGTTGATTTTGGTAAGTTTTTTGTCCGTCCCGAGGTAGTTTATACTTCATTAGATACAGAATTCACTTTTATTGATGAAACTTCAATCTATTCTGTACAAAAATTTGATATACCTTTATTAGTAGGTTATAATATTTGGGGACCAATTGATATTTATGCAGGACCTGTGTATTCAAATATACTGGATGCTACTTTGGAGGGGGAAGAATTCCTAAACCCAATTGTTGTTCAAGACACACCGATAAATGCTCAGGTTGGCGTGAAAGTTGAATTTGGAAGATTTGGATTGGATCTACGGTATGAAAGATCTTTGTCTTCGGCTGAGCTTCAGCGTTTAGATTTTGGTGAAGGTTATAATGAAATCAATGAAGCAGAATTCACAGATTCCAGACTAAATCAAATAATTGTGGGAGTGATCTTCAAAATTGGAGGTCCAGGATTAAACGAAAGACGACGAAGGGCCTGTTACTAAAAAGAACTTTTGATAGCTAGTCGCACCTGTCCTCAGTATCATTATATTTTATCGTTTATTAATTATAGGAGTAATGCTGTGTTCACCCATTGCCACACATGGAAACTACTCGTGTTATCCCCTGCGAGATATTTTTTCCATTCTTTCTGAATTTCGTCGTGATCAAACCAATCTGTTGCTGAAGTATTTTTAAGGTGTAGCAATTGCTCTTCCACAAATGCTTTGAGTTCCTGACTTAACCATTCCCGCTGGGGAGTTTGGAGAGGACGTTTTGGAGCATAAAAGATAGTAGAGGGAACTAGCGGTTTCAGGATCTCGCGGAGCATATATTTTCCAACTCCATTCTTGATTTTATAATCCGCTGGTTGTGCAAAGGCGAGTTCGACGAGGCGGTAATCAAGAAAAGGCTCCCGCAGTTCAGTGCTATAGGTCATGGAAATCCTGTCATTGAATCGTAGCGCTCGTGGGAGTTTGGTATAAAAAAGGTCCCGGTACTGAAGATTTTGTAACTTACGATCAAATGGTTTGGGATATTCTGGTTTTTTAGCAAGTGCTTTAAATTCTTTTTTTAAAACATTCGGTCGGAAAGGAGATTTTCCGCCTGTTCCCTGTATGGTACTTTCAAATTTATGGTAGTAATCATACCCTGCCCATTGCTCGTCCATTCCCTGCCCGTCAAGGAGGACTTTTACGCCGTCTTTGTGAGCCTGTTTAAAAATCCTGGAATAGGCCAGGGTGGGTATTCCTCCAAAAGGCTCATCCTGTTTTAGACCTATTGTTCTGGCTGCCGCTTCAACTTCAGAAGCCCTAAAAATTACTTTTTGAAGCGGATTTTGAGTTGTAGCAATCATTTGTTCTACCCATGGAAGCTCATCATAGCGTTCATCTCCCGTGTAAAAAGAATAAGCATTGATCTGCTGTTTATCTTCAAAAAGATTGACCAGTGCCAGGAGGAGAGAGCTGTCTACTCCGCCACTAATATTAAATGCTACTGGCACATCGGCTCGAAAACGAAGTTTGATGCTGTCTTTTAAAAGGTCTAAATACTTCTCCTTTACCTCTTCAAAAGGTGCATTGGAATCAACATTTTTGACTCTGCTTTCAAAATCATACCACTTCTGCACCTTAAGTTTACCATTAGCGTATTCCAGGAGGTGCCCGCCCGGTAACTGCCGAATGTTAGTGTAGAATGTTTCTCCTGGCATTCCATAGGAGCCGTAGCTAAAATAGTTTGCCCAGACCCTGTGATTGGGAGGGGTGTCAAAAATGACATTTTTGAGAGCCTTTATTTCACTGCTGAAGTAGAGCTGCTTCTTAGCTTCAGAATAAAAGAAAGGTTTTACACCAAACCTATCTCGTGCAGCAAAAAGCTTTTTCTCTTTAGAATCCCAAATGCCGAAAGAGAACATGCCGTTGAACTTCTGAAGGCATTCTTTTCCCCAGCGAATAAATGCCGCCAGCAGTACTTCAGTATCCGAAGAGGTTTTAAAATTGTAGTGCGGGTTTAATTCCTCTTTCAGCTCTTTATAATTGTAAATTTCCCCGTTAAAACTCAAATAATATCTACCGGAATTATCAGTAAATGGTTCATTGGCATTTGGAGAAAGATCAATGATGGAAAGCCGGTTGTGACCTATGGCTGAAAAACCTGGATCAATGTAGGTGCCGGTGTGATTGGGTCCCCGATGTTTTTGGGCCTGAAGCATTTTTTGAAGTTCTGCTTCAGAAGGGTTTAAGCCAATTATTCCTGCTATGCCACACATTCTTTAAGGTATATTGTATAATGAATATTGTTTAATGTTTCAAAGCTATGAAAAGCACCAATAAACAAGCACCAAATTCCAATTTAGAGTTGTATTTGGTATAACAACAAGAAATTTACACAACCATTTTTGTTTTTTGTCCCTCATCCTAAAGAGAAACCAAAAAACGGGTTCAGAAAATTCAGAACAACAAATAATAAACTAAAAACAACAAACCAATAGTAAACGCTAAACTGTCTACGGAAAAATCTAAAAATTGCTTATTGTTCCCTAATCATTGTCAAAAGCTTCTCGGCTTTCTCCCAATCCTCCGGTGTATCGATGTTCACATAAGGATCTCCGGTAGTGTCAATGAAACCTATCTTATTTCCGTAAAGGGAATTTTGCTTCAGTACAACTTCAGATTTTGTCAAGTAGATCGACCCATCACGATGATATGCTTTGGGCAGCTCCTGCCGGCGTGGGATTATTTCTTCTTCTCCTGTCGCAAGGTTTAGAAGGCCTTCTTTCTCTTCAAAGATCCAATGGGGATTAAATTCCGCAGGAACTTCACGTACCGAGAGCAGGGAATCAAAATTTCTTGCAATAAATTTCCCGATAGCTTCATCAATTAATCCTGGTCTTCGAAAAGGGGTGGTAGGTTGCAGCAGACAAACTGCGTCAAAATTTTCTCCTTTTTCAGCATAGTAATTCAAAGCGTGTTGAATAACTGCCAGACTTGAAGTTTCATCCAGGGCGAGCTTTCCGGGTCTCAAAAAAGGCACTTCCAGGCCGGCTTTTTCAGCGATAGTTATAATTTTAGGATCATCGGAGCTCAGGATCACCTTTGACAGCAGCTTCGAATTCTTTGCTGACTCAAAAGTATATTGTAGCAATGGTTTGCCGCCGAGATTTTTAATATTCTTACCGGGAATTCCTTTACTGCCCCCACGGGCGGGGATGAGTCCGAGGATTTTCATAATTCGAGTATCGGTTATTCGTAATATGTTTGGCTAATGTACCAAAAATGTAGTTTTGAACCGTCATTGTGTGGCAGAACCGAAGCAATCTGTTTAAAGGCTAGTCACGATCGGGTTAAGAATAATCGACGGCAGATTGTCACGCCGGCTTTGGCCGTCTCGTAATGACGGCTCGCAATAAATGGTTTCCCAGTTCATTCTTTTCATTAATAAGAAATCGTCTTCGAATACGTCAACTCCACCGTCGCAAGGATCTCTGCTATTTTTTTTCCTGCGCTTCCGTTGCCGTAAAGATCTGAAGAAGGATAATGTTCTTTTGTTATAGCATCTTCCGTTGCTTTTAGGATAATTTCACGGTTGTACTCCACATCAATAACGTTTTGTGCACGACTCCTCCTGTGCTGGCGGTTACCTATGTTTACAACCGGTATTCCTAAATAGGCGCATTCGCGTAGTCCCGTACTGGAATTTCCAATTAAGGCTTTGGCATTCTTCAAAAGTTTAAGAAAGTCCGTAGGACTCATATTCTTGAAAAAATGTATATTCTGTGGCTTTTCCAGCTCGCGAAAGGAGCGAATACCGTTTGATGTACCGTCAGATCCTGCATCTACATTTGGCCAGAACCAGAAGGTAGGATAATCAAGTTCTTTAATAGCATAAAGGGTCTCCAGAACATGTTTTTTTGATTCCTTGTATTCGGTGGTTACAGGGTGCTGCATTACAACAATATACCCCTCCTGCCAATTCAGTTCCACACCCACTCCGCCGTATTTTTTTATTGGATCGAAATTCAAAATTGGGTTCTGCTGAATGTCTTTGGCCAAATCAATTGAGGGACAACCCGTATTAATCACTTTATGAGAATCTTCTCCCATTTTAATCACTCTTTCTCTTGCATCTGCGGTGCAAACCAGGTGAAGATCGGCCAGTTTGGTATTAGCATGCCTTACTTTCTCATCAATACTGCCGGTTATTTCTCCTCCCTGAATGTGAACCAGTGGGATGTTTTGATAGGAAGCGGCAATAGAAGTGGCTATGGTTTCGAAACGATCTGCAATAGTGATCACTGCATCGGGTTGTAAATTATAGAACACGTTTGTAAGCTCCATTACTCCGAGACCGGTAGTCTTTGCCATGGTTGTAGGATTTTCGCCCTCCAGCACCATAAAAACTTTTGCAGCGATAGGGAAACCGTCTTTTTCAATGAAATCCACAGCATTTCCATAGCGATCAAGCAAAGCCGAACCCGCGATGACGAGTTGCAATTCCAGATCGGGATGATTTTTAATAGCGGTTAGTGCTGTTTTTATTCTGCTATAGGAGGGGCGTGCGGTGACTACGACGCAGATCTTTCGTTTATTCATGACAGCTAAAATATGAAAAAGTTGTCGAGTTACGTCATGGCGAGCGCAGCGAAGCAATCCGTGTTTCATTCATAACGTCATTGCGAGCACAGCGAAGCAATCTGTCCGTCAGTTAGTCACGATCATGATGGGAAGAAGCCTCAACAGATTGCTAAGCTCGCCCTGCGGACTCCCTCGCAATGACAGTACGCGTTGGGATGCCATGCTCGTCCTGCGACTCCCTCTAAATGACGGTTCGCGTTATGAAACGTCATTGCGACTGAGGAGGACGTGGCAATCTGCCGCTTTTTTCCTAACTTACACCATGAGAACATCTCATGTCTATATCCTCACAGATAAAAATCATACAGTTCTGTATGTGGGGGTTACTTCGAACCTGGTTAAACGAATTGAACAGCATAAGACCAAATTCTATAAAGGTTTTACATCCCGCTATAGCTGTGACCACCTGGTCTACTATCAACCCTTTAATGACATTCGCGATGCTATTACTTATGAAAAGAAGCTCAAGGCCGGAAACAGGGCAAACAAGGAAAAGCTTATTAACGGGATGAATCCGGAATGGAGGGATCTCTTTGATGGCTTATTATGAAAACGTCGTTGTGAGGGAACTCGTGGGAGAAACGTCATTGCGAGGGAGCTGAATAGCGACCGAAGCAATTTGCACGTCAATTAGTCACGATCATGATGGGAAGAAGCCTCAACAGATTGCCATGCGCGTCCTGCGGACTCTCTCGCAATGATGGTTCGCGTTGGAATGCCACGCTCGTCCTGCGGTTTCCCTCGCAATGACGGTACGCGTTGATGATACGTCATTGCGATTCCGACTGATGAGGACGTGGCAATCTGCCTCTTGTATGGAAAACAATTTAACTTAGATCCTCCTCCCTCAAAAACTCCCACTGCCCCAAATTTCTGCTCAACTTTCTCCCAATTACCTCCTTAAAATTTGAAGCGTCGAGCCCATAGCCTTTTGGCTTTTTAGACTCCAGGTCTTCAAAAGTGAGGATATGGCCTTTTGGAAGATCTTTATTCACAGCGAGTGATTTTTCGAAAATATTTTTAAGATCCCTGAACTGTGAATTGTCTTCTTTGTTTACAGGGTGCTGTTGTGCCAGAGAAATATTTTTAACTGCTGAAACTAACTGCACAATTTCTTCAATCTCCAAAGAAGAAGCTGCATCGGGGCCAAACATTTGCCGGTTTAAAACAGCGTGAAACTCCAGGATCTCAGCTCCCAGCGCAGTAGCGGCAATGCAGGTTTCTATTTTAGCCGAATGATCTGAATATCCTACCGTGACTCCGTAGCGCTCCTTTAACTGCTGAATCACATTAAGTCCGTAATTTTCGGGACGGGTAGGGTAGGAGGTGGTACACTGGAGAATGGAAAAATTCACATTCAGGTCGCGAAGGAAAGCCACTGTCTTATCCAACTCTTCAAAAGAACTCATTCCCGAAGAAAGAATTATTGGCTTTTTAGTAGCAGCGATTTTTTGTAACAGTAGAAAATTATTGACCTCGCCCGAACCTATCTTGTATCTTTTTACATCAAGCTCCTCCAGCAGGTCTACCGCCGCATTGCTGAATGGTGAAGCCATGAATTCTACCCCCACCTCGTCACAATGAGCTTTGAGTTCCTGCCATTGATCTAGGGAAAATTCCATGCGCTTCCAGTAGTCAAATCTGGTTTTATCCTGAGTGGAGAATTTTACCCTAAAAGGTTCATGAATACTACTCTCAGCTTCGGCAATATGTACCTGAAACTTCACAGCGTCGACACCTGTTTTGGCCAGGGTATCGATATAGGAATGGGCAATCCCGAGGCTGCCCTCGTGGGCCTGGGCGATTTCTGCTATTGTGAACATGTTTTTTTTCAGTTGTCGGTTTCTCGGTTGCCAGTTGCCAGTTGCCGAATTGTTTAAAGGCTAAAGTAGTAAAAATGTTGTTGGTCCCCGTCATTGCGAGCGCAGCGAAGCAATCCGTGTTTCATTCATAACGTCATTGCGAGCGCAGCAAAGCAATCTGCCCGTCAGTTAGTCACGATCATGATTGGAAGAAGCCTCAACAGATTGCCACGCTCGTCCTCCGGACTTGTTCGCATTGACGGTTCGCAGTGAGGTTCCCCGGCCTCGCCTGACGGCATCGCATTGGTCCCCGTCATTGCGAGCGCAGCGAAGCAATCCGTCGTAGGTTACCACAACACTCATTAGAACCCCTTCACCACCGCCTCATAAAATTTTAAATTCTGCTCTACCACCACTTCAGTAGAAAACATCTCTAAAATCTTTTTTCTGGCAGCTTTACCCATATTGTGTGTCAGGGAAGGATCATTTAAAAGTTCTAAAATTTTTTCAGCATATAACGCCTGGTTTTTAGGATCAACAGTATAACCCGTTTCTCCATCGATCATCACCTCCTTTGCCCATCCAATGTTTGATGTCACTAAAGCCTTTTCCATAGCCATGGCTTCGATCCAGGTCATGGGCAGGGCTTCGGCGAAGGAGGGAACAACCACCACCTGTGCTTTGGCAATCTCTTCAAGAACAGCTTCATACGGCAGATTTCCCAGCCATTCCACATTTACGGTAGTAGCGGGAATAAATTGCTCTTTCATCAAATTTTTGGTAGATTTTCCCGTGTGAACATCACGCACATCCTTCCCCGCAAGTATAAATCGTGCAGTGGGTACTTTTTCTACGATCCTGTTAAAGATCCCCGGAAGTTCCAGGACTCCTTTTTTTCTAATGATACTTCCGAAGTAAAGCACACGCCCTCTTTGTACTTTTTCCTGTTGCGGAAGAAAACGCTGTACATCTACGGAATTGGGAATCACCTCAATATTTTTTTTCAGCTTAAAAATTTTTTGGGTTTCTTCGGAAGTAAAGCGGCTTACGGAAATCAAGTAATCTGCACCTTCTAAAGCCACTTTTTCAAACCATAAGTTTTTCTTTTTCTGTGGTCTATTCTCCAGTTTACAGAAGTAGGCATCGCTGCCATTCATTCTTATCACCAGGGGGCAGCGTAATTTCATAAAAGCTGTGATCCCGGTCCAGTCCTGTGCTTCTACTGCATGTATGTGATCTATAGTAATGTATTTGTTGAGGTAATTCTGCAGGAATTTACGGTGCAGGTACCAGCCAAACATTTTGAAGTTCCTGTGCCTTATTAAATGAAATTTTAAGCCATTCTCAATGAAAATATCATCCTCCTGTTGATCATAAATAAATAGGGAAACCTTTATTCCTTTTGCTTCAAGGGCAGTCACCATGTTCTTGATACTGGTGCCAAGTCCCGCTGCAGGGCCGGTGCGGGAGTGGGGGTATTCGGGGGTTAAAAATCCTATGTGCATAAATCGGTTATGAGTTGTCAATTGTCGTTTGTCATTGCGAGTCTGGCGCAGACGGACGTGGCAATCCGTCAGTCGTGTCCACCATTCCCGCCGTCATTTGCGAGTGCAGCGAAGCAATCCCCTCCCAAATCCTCTGCGAAGCCTCCTCGGGCAGATGCTTATTAATCTTTTGAAACCATTGCTTCGTTTCCTCAAGATCTTCCGGTGTCGCCGAAAGTGCAAGTTCCAATTTCTCAGCAATTTCTTCTTTGGAATTCAACCAGAAAACGGCCTTTTTGGAAGGCATAGATCTAAAATGAACAAAATTGTAAACCTTCTGCGGAGTCCAGGATATATCTGTTTTATTTTCAACATTATAATTCAGGTACAGGCAGGGTTTCTCAAAAATCACATAATCAAAAACCATGGAAGAAGCAAGGTTAATTACAGCTTCGGTATGAAATATTGTATTGATTTGTAGTGCCAGGTCTTCTTTTGTTGGTAAGATCGTATTCCAGTTGGCTCCTGCTTTTTTCCATAGTGGCGCAATGGGAACAATTAAATCTTTGTGCTTTTCTAACACTGCATCATAGCGATTTGAAACATCTACCGGGCATCTTCTAAAAATTATTCCAATATTTGAACCTCGGGCATTTAATTGCTCAACTGCATGAGCAATATCGTCCAGGTATTGGGGATCATCGGGGCAGGTGGTTTTGTCATCCCCGCTGAAACAGATGTATTTTTTGGAAAGATCGAGACCATGCTCTACAAAAAAATCCTGCCGGTTTTTTCTTAAGCTCAAGTCAAAATGAGGTTCAAATTGAGGACTTCCCGTTACAAGAACCTGTTCCGGGTTGATATGCTGATAATATTTTTGAAGCTCTGCCTTCATATATTTGCTCCAAACAAAATAATGATCTGTTTCCACCACCATGGTCGCTTTGGGCAGATTATCCCAGGAGAAAATAAATGTAGCAGTAGGAATTCCCAGATCTTGTGCCGCCGTTAAAGGTGCAATTGCATTTACGGGACGTTGATTCGTACAAAAAACCAGATTGGGTCTTTCCTTTTCCAGAATTGCTTTGCAATGCTTATAAAAACTTGTATTTCTCTCTGAAGTTTTTAATTTTTTCCGAAGCCGCTGCAAACCTTTTTCTCCCTTGTAATTGTTGACCAGCGAACTTACAATTTTGTTTTTGATTCGGATTTTTAATCCTTTTTGTGAAGCCCGAAACTTATAAGTTTGGTAAACCCCATCCTTAAATTTGCGGGTAAAATGATCCAGTTCAGCTTCTATTTTTGCTCTTTTAAGCAGGTCGGTTTTTGCCTTTGCTCTTCCTTCCAGTTTAATTTCTTTTAAACCAATTTTGGAAAGCTCAAAAGGAGTATGATTCCAGAAAATAACTTCCCAGCCCATCTTTTCTCCAGTTTCTACAAAAGAGGTAAAGGCAAAATTCCGTAAACCAACGCCGTCTGGGAGTAGAATGAGGATCTTTTTTTGCTTCAAATCTTGTGGTTTGGATTCAAAGATAGGTTTTTTGGGAATGGACCCCTGAAGAAGCATTTAGGAAAGTTGCGGCAGATTGCCACGTCCTCCTGCGTCGGACTCGCAATGACGTGTCATTGCGAGCGCAGCGAAGCAATCCGCCGCTGGTTAACCGGATGCCTCCCCGTCATTGCGAGCGTAGCGAAGCAATCGGCTTACGCTCATCCCGCTTTTCTTTATCTGCTAAGTACTCCTCAATCAGCCCCTCCTCAAAATTTTTATAAATTTCTCTTAGCGCCACCGGATTAAGGTCTTTATTCCTGCAAATCCTTCCGGAGCCGTTTTGCTTTTTTGGGATAATATTTCCGGCGTCATATTTTTTTAAAACTTCAGGTAAGATTTTTCCGCCTTTCAGGATTGTTTTGTTGCCTATATCGTGGAGGTTGTCATTCCGCTTAACTTCAGGTCTAAACTGATGCAGGATTTCCCCTTTATCCACTTCCGCAGTAGCCAGGTGGATAGTGCCGCCAACACATTCGGGTTCGCCATAAAAATAGGGGAAAAGATTGGTGGCAGAACCGCGATAATAAGGAGAAAGGCCAAGGTGCAGATTGATAATGCGCGCGGGGTATTTTTCCAGGAGCTGTTCGTCTATAATAGAGGTGCCAAAAAGGGCAATATATTGAGGTTTTATCTTTGCTATAGCTTTGGCTACCGCTGTGCTATTGATCTCGCCGTGAGCGACCTGCAACAATTCAGGTTTTGGAGGGAACTTCTCATAAGCTCCAAAATACTTTTCTTCTGAAGTTTCCCTGTCCATAAAATGCTGCTGTACAAATTGAGCATCTTCCTCATTGTAAGCTTCGGTTTTAGTAATGCGCGGGGATTTCTTTTCAGTAACAATAAGAGCAAGGTCCAGGTGCGCGGCCAGGCAATGGGCTATATATTTATGCCTTAAACTATCACTTGTAAGCAAAATCGTCCTCATAAATGCCATCGTCTAAAAGTTGTTTTATCAAAGGGGTTTTTATTCCCAAAGAGGTCATTTTTTCCGCCGGGGAGATCATTGCAATCGTATCTCGCCAAAAGAAGGCTGCCTTTCGCCAAAGATGCATTTGCAGCCCGCTCCATCGTAAAAGCCAGTTTAAATCCTGCCTCCCGCACAATTTCCTGAATGCCTTCACAGGAGTCCCGAGACCCGTAAGGATAGCTTAGGGAGGATGCTTTTTCTCCAAAACGTTCTAAAAAGAATGCTTGTGTGTCCTGCATCTCTTTTTTTGCTTCGGAAGGCTGTAGCCGTCCCAAAGGTAAATGCCGGTGCGAATGTGATCCTAAAACGCCTTTTTCATGTAGTTCCTGAAGCATTTCTTCTGAAAAATAGAGATCTTTCACAACCCGGGCTTCATCAAAAACCTGTTCAAATAAAGGATCGATAAAATCCTTTTGTTGCTCAAGGCTGAGTTTGAAATTGATGAGATATTTTAGGAGTGCATTGTCTTTACTGTCGTAGTTGTAATGTGCCAGGGCAGCCTTTTCTTCTTTTTCTGAAAGGATTTTAAAATCCAGTTCTTGCAACAAGGTTTTGGGAGCTATTTGCGAACGCAGCAGGTGGATTTTGTGCACCAAAGAAACTTTTTGTTCGCTGAAATTGGTGGTGTTGATGAAAAAAACATAAGGAATCCCTATTTCTTCTAAAATCGGCTTTGCCAGCTCATATTGCTCTTTTAGACCATCATCGAAAGTGATAAGAAAATAATCTTTCTCAAATGCCTTTTTTGGATGCTCAAGTAAATCTTTCTGAGAAATAAAGCCTCCAAATTGGGAAAGCCGCTCCAGTTGCACCCTGAACTGATTGGGAGTGAGACCAAAAATACTGGGATGCGGTGCCGAGAAATCTTCTCTTATATAATGGTAATTTGAGGCTATGAGCATTTTTCGGTTTTCAGTTTGTCGATTTGCTAATTTAGGGAAAAACGTCATTGCGAGCACAGCGAAGCCATCCGCCCGTCATTGCGAGGAAGCGGTAGCGAACGAAGCAATCTGCCGTCGTTAGTCACGTTCATGATTCGAACACGCCCACAACGGATTGCCGCGCCGGACTGCGTCCGCCTCGCAATGACGTGCCGCATGGGTGACACGTCATTGCGAGCGTAGCGAAGCCATCCGCCCGTCATTGCGAGGGAGCGGTAGCGAACGAAGCAATCTGCCGCTCTTTAAACCCATGCTTATAACAAATCCTGCACCCCAACCCCGAAACAACAAACAAAAACCCTATTTTTGAAATGAACAAAAAACTAAAAAAGCATTATAGTGCTTAACAACCCCAAACCCCGAACCTCAAACAACAAACCCATCCCTCTTTTCTTCTGGAGCGAGCGAAAATTCATCTTTAAAGACAACGAAAACTACGGAGACCTGCTCTCCAAATACCTGGTGGAGAAAATAGCGGGCAGGCCGGTTAAGTTTGTACATCCTAAAAAGCAGCCCTGGTATAAACTGAATAAAAAAAATTATCTTGCCGTTGGAAGTATTCTTCATCATGCCACTAAAGAAAGTATCGTGTGGGGCAGTGGGATTATTGACAGGAAACAAAAAGTTGCACAAGCCGACTTTCGTGCAGTGCGAGGCCCGCGAACCAGGGAATATCTTTTAGATCTTGGTTACCAATGCCCGGCAGTTTATGGAGATCCGGCTTTGGTATTGCCCCGCTATTTTAACCCACAGGTTGAGAAGAAATATGAATTGGGAATTATCCCACACTACCATGATTACAAAGAAGTTTCAGAAACTTATAAAAATGAAGCTGAAATTTTGGTGATTGATTTAATGACGCTGGACGTGGAAGCAGTGACCCGGAAAATTCTTGAATGTAAGAAAACAGTTTCTTCTTCTTTACATGGGCTCATTGTTTCACATGCGTATGGGATACCTTCAGTTTGGGTTGAATTTTCGAAAAAGCTTTTTGGGGACGGGGTTAAGTTCAATGACTATTTGGAATCTGTAAAATTAGATGTTTACGAACCGCAATTTTTAAATGAAAAAAAGACTGTAGAAGAACTGGAAAATCTCACAGAAAGATTTGTACCTCTGCCCGATTTGAAAATTTTAGAGCACTTGCAGCAAAATTTATTAAAATCCTCTCCCTTTCATGAATTATAAGAAATTATATTTTTATGGTTTTACTGCCCGCTCATGCAGTGGGACTGGTTATGGCGAAGCCGTACCTTTTTTCAATAAAACAACAAACCACAAATAACAAACAACAAACAACAAATCCCAACCCATAAACCACAACCGACCACAAACAACTAACAACCAGCAGCTTTTAAAAGATGAAGGACAATCAGGAGAAAAATAAAGAACATTATGAAAAGTTGTATTCCAACTACAACATTCAAAACATTCTTTCCTGGATTAACAATCTAGATGCTTTTCTTGCTTCGGCCACGACTACAGATACCAGCTGGTTTGCCCTGTACCAAAGAGATTTTCGAAACAGAATAAGAGGGAAAAAAGTGCTTGAAATGGGCTGTGGGGATTGTGTGAATGCCGCAATAATGGCCGCTTTGGGTGCAGAAGTTTTTGCAAATGACATTGCTGCGGCCAGTGGTGAGATCGTCAAAAAATTAAATGCCAGCTATAAGTTTGAATATCCCATAGTATTCGTGGAGGGGGATTTTCTAAACAATGATTTAACCTCCAGTTCCTTTGATTTTGTGGTAGGTAAGGCATTTTTGCATCACCTCACCCTTCCCGTAGAGAAAGAATTTCTAAAAGAAACTGCCCGACTTTTAAAACCTGGTGGGGAAGCAAGGTTTTTTGAACCGGCTGTGAATTCCCCGCTATTGGATTCAATTCGATGGCACATCCCGGTAAAAGGCAGGCCTTCGAAATTTCAAAAATCTGCTTTCAAGGAATGGAAAGATAATGACCCGCACCCCGATAGAAGTTTTAGCTCAAAACATTTTGAAACTACAGGAAAAGAATTCTTTGATGAGGTAGAGACCATTCCTGTGGGAACCCTGGAACGATTTAGCAGATTGATGCCCACGGGGGAAAGACGGAATGAGTTTAGACGTTGGGCTCTCAAAGCAGAAGAAAAGTTGCCCCTGGTTGTAAACAGGAGCCTTACACGTAGCCAGTTAATTGTGTATAGCGAGCCAAGAATTTTAACTCAAACGTAAAAGTTCTTATAGTCTGGAACATTATTTACCCTCAACTTAAATTGTTATTTTCGGAACATTAAAAAGGGCCGCGATTTTCAAAGAATCCAAGAGTGCGTTGCCCCGAATAATTAGAATTGATTTGAAAAAAAATACCGAAGAAAATTGGCTTTACGAAATAACCCCAAAGCGAAAGCTGATTCATTTTAATTTTAAGGAGATCTGGCAATACAGAGATTTGCTTATTTTATTTGTGAAACGGGATATAACAACTGTTTATAAACAAACCATTCTGGGCCCGCTTTGGTTTTTTATTCAGCCGCTTTTTACCGCGGTGATTTTTACACTTGTTTTTAATAATATTGCAGATATCCCTACTGGTAATGTTCCTTCTTTTTTATTCAATCTTACGGGAATAACGGCCTGGAATTATTTTAATCAAAGCCTTACGCAAACATCAAATACCTTTACGGCCAATGCGGGAATTTTTGGGAAGGTGTATTTTCCCCGGGTAATAATGCCTTTAAAAACGGTAATATCAGGCCTTTTTAAGTTTGGAATTCAATTAATGATATTATTGGTTTTTTACTTTTATTTCTTGTTTAAAGGTTTTGAGTTAAGTCCTAACATTAATCTTCTGTTATTTCCTGTTTACGTGCTAATGATGGCTTTATTAGGCCTTGGTGCTGGCATGATAATTTCTGCTCTCACCACCAAATATCGTGATCTTACTGTAATGGTGGGTTTTGCAACCTCTCTTTTAATGTATATTTCGGCAGTGCCTTATCCTTTAAGTGAAGTTTCTGAGAAAATCCCATCCCTGGCGTGGTTGGTGAAATATAACCCTTTGGCGCAGATAATCGAAGGTTTCCGCTATATGATCCTGGATACTGGGATTTTTACCTGGAGTGGTTTTTTCTATACCCTGGCAATTTCCGTTATGCTCTTTTTATTTGGACTTATCGTCTTTAACCGAACTGAGAAGAATTTTATAGACACAGTTTAGGTTAGTCGGTAGTCAATAGTTGATAGGCGGTAGATGTTTTTAGGCCTTGGGCCGGAATGGCTAAACGTAAAATTGTTAATACGGAAGGAATAATAGCCAGGAATTTAAAATAATAGAGGTCAGTAGTTATTTGCATATAATTTGACTTTGATATACTTTATCTTTTTTGACCATTTTGGTTAAGTACACGACAAAAATTGAATTAGGTTAAGGTCATATTTATTAGTTCCTGATAATAAGCATTTTGAGATATAGTCCAATCCATATCTAAAGACTGAGATAGCTCTTCTTCCATGTTTTT
>Ga0098069_100450_pt1 | contig 18134 bp, 13 predicted proteins | sample 27_taG_FD_92584 | JGI IMG/M metagenome (GOLD analysis project Ga0098069, IMG submission 92584) | Marine viral communities from Cariaco Basin, Caribbean Sea - 27_WHOI_OMZ | ecosystem: Environmental > Aquatic > Marine > Oceanic | place: Caribbean Sea: Cariaco Basin | collected 2014-11-09 | reverse complement strand
CTTTGATATTTGAAAGTTTTACTATTAATTTGCAGGCTAAAAATTTATTTATGAGGCACTTACTTTCTCAAATAAAAATTGAGGTCAATGATAAGCTTTATCTTAAAGACCCCGAATCTACAGACCTGGGCAGGAGAATTATTCAACAGAGTATCCTGCTTATTGATCGCATGGGCTTTGAACAATTCACTTTTAAAAAGTTAGGAAAAGAAATAAATTCTAACGAAAGTTCTGTTTACAGGTATTTTGAAAATAAACATAAACTTCTCTTGTACCTTACTTCCTGGTATTGGGCATGGAAAGAATATCAACTGGTCTTTTCTACCGCCAATATTGCCGATGCCTCTGCAAAGCTTCAAAAGGCCGTGCAGGTGCTCACCCGGCAGGTAGAAAAAGATGCTGTGATCTCTCATATAGATGAGGTTGTGCTTAGCAGGGTAGTGGTGAACGAATTTTCAAAATCCTATCTTACCAAAGAGGTAGACAGGGAGAATAAAGAAGGCTTTTTTGCAGTTCACCATCGGCTTGTGTTAAGGCTTAGGGAGATGATCCTGGAGGTGAGAAGCGATTACCCTTATCCTTCATCTCTTGCAAGTACAATTCTCGAGGGTTCTCTTCATCAGTTTTTTCTAAAAGAACACTTTCCTTCATTGACAGAGTGTAGTGAAACTATTCTGCCTTCAGACTATTTTACTCACATGGTTCTAAATGTTTTAAACCTGAAAAATAATGGCTAAAGAATCAGCCTCCCCTTTAAAGCGCCTGCAGGGATTACTCAAACTTGACAGAAGGGATATTTTACAAACCTTCTATTATGCTATTTTTGCCGGACTTCTCAACCTCTCAGTTCCCCTGGGAATCCAGGCTATAGTTAATTTTATTCAGGGCGGAAGAATTAGTACTTCCTGGATAATTCTCGTGGTGCTCGTAACTGTCGCAGTGGGTTTTGTAGGGGTCCTTGAACTCATGCAGCTCCGGATTGTGGAGAACATTCAGCAAAAGATATTTACCCGTGGCTCTTTTGAGTTTGCCTACAGGTTTCCGAAGATAAAAATGAACGAGTTTAAGAATTCGTATCCGCCAGAGCAGGCCAATCGCTTTTTCGATATTCTTTCAGTTCAAAAGGGAATTTCGAAGTTATTACTCGATTTTCCTGCGGCCCTGGTTCAAATTGTTTTCGGGCTTATTTTGCTGTCGCTGTACCATCCTCTTTTTATCATTTTTGGACTTCTGCTGGTAAGTCTTATTTACCTTGTGTTTAGGTTTACGGCTCGCCGCGGCATGGAGACCAGTCTTGAGGAATCAAAGAGCAAGTATAAGGTGGCGCACTGGCTTCAGGAAATCGCGCGTTCTCTGCTCAGCTTTAAACTATCGGGGAATACCAGTCTTTCACTTGTCAAAAATGACAAATATACCATGAAATATTTGGCAGCCCGCGAAGGTCATTTTGGGGTGCTGCGCATTCAGTATATTAAAATGATCGTATTTAAAGTGCTGGTAACCGGTGGCCTTCTTGCAGTGGGAGGGCTCCTGGTACTTAATCAGGAAATGAATATTGGGCAGTTTGTGGCAGCCGAGATCATCATTCTTTTGATAATGAGCTCTGTTGAAAAACTTACCCGCGGACTCGAATCTATTTACGACGTGCTCACTTCTCTGGAAAAACTTGGAGGGGTGCTGGATATGAAAATTGAGAAACAAACGGCAGAGAATAAGCTTTCTCTGGATGAACCGCTTTGCATTGAACTTTCTAATGTTGATTATCGAGCTGAAGATTCAGACCTGGTGATTCTGAAGGATATCAACCTCAAGATACTTCCGGGGGAAAAACTTATTGTGTCTGGTAGTAACGGAAGTGGAAAAACCAGTCTTTTAAAGCTGGTTTCGGGTGTTACCGAAGCCTCTTCAGGCCATGTTTATGTTAATGACCTTTCAATAAAAAGCCTTCATATCAATGGCTTTAGAAGCAGGGTGGGGGTTTACTTTCCCGAAGAAGTACCTTTTGAGGGAAGCCTGCTTGAAAACCTCAGTTTTGGCAATCCCGGTGTAAGTGAAAAGGAAGTGATGGAGGTGATAAAGGTGGTGGGGCTTTCTCAATTTTTAAAGCTGCAGTCAAATGGCCTTAACAGCGTGATCTATCCTGAAGGAAAATTTATGTCAAACCTGGAGCGAAAAAAGATCATCCTGGCGCGGGCTATTCTTAAAAAACCTGAACTCCTTATTCTCAAAGAACCTCTTGAGCTTTTCAATAAAGAAGAGGCTGTAAGGCTTATTGGGTTTTTAGCCGATAAAAAACACAGCTGGTCTATAGTAGTGGCCAGCAGAAATGAACTTTGGGAAAATGTATGTAGTAGAAAGATCATTCTGGAAAACGGAAAGATCAAAGAAACAATAGAGTTAGAACATGCTTAATATATCAAAATATCCTGTAGGCAATGAGGTAGACCTTGAGAAGTTTGAAGCAGGAAAAAGGGCGCTTCACAAAAGGCACTATAAATACTTCAATAGGTTTTTGTTAGCCGCTTTTATAGCCTTGTTGATCATCCTCTTTCTGCCCTGGACGCAAAATGTAAGTGGCAAAGGCTATGTCACCACTCTTATGCCCGAACATCGGCCCCAAACCATTCAATCCCCAATTCCGGGGAAGATTGAAAAATGGTATGTGCAGGAGGGGGAGTTCGTGCAAAAAGGAGATACAATTCTTCATATTTCCGAAGTAAAAGGGGAATATTTTGACCCTTTACTGGTAGAAAGAACCGCCGAGCAGTTATCTGCAAAATCGGGTTCCGTGGAGTCCTATGCCGAAAAAATTAAGGCACTTTCCTCTCAAATTAATGCACTGGGAAATGAAAGGGAGTTAAAAAGGCAGCAGGCTTTGAACAAACTGCGGCAGGCCCGGCTAAAGCTGGAAAGTGACAGCATAGATCTTGAAGCTGTAAAGGCTAACCTGGATATTGCACAGGCTCAGTTTGAGCGAACACAACAGCTGCAGCAGGAAGGGCTAAAAGCACTGCCCGATGTTGAGGAAAAAAGGCAAAAGCTGCAGGATTCCAGGGCCAAACTAATTTCTCAGGAAAATAAATTGCTGGCGAGCCGGAATGAGGTTATCAATGCCGAGCTTGAAATTAACAGGATAGCCGCCGAATACAGCGATAAGGTTTCCAAGGCGCAAAGCGATTTGCATACGGCGCGTTCCAGCCAGTATGATGCTGCGGCCCAGGTGAGCAAGCTGCAAAACGACTATAGCAACTACGCTATTCGCAACCAGATGTACTATGTGCTGGCCCCTCAAAAAGGTAATATTAATAAGGTCTTAAAGGCAGGTTTGGGTGAAACTTTCAAGGAAGGGGAGAGGCTGGTGGAGATTATGCCGGCCGATTTTGATTTGGCGGTAGAGACTTACGTGAGACCGCTTGATGTGCCTCTAATGCACGAGGGCGAGAAGGTTAGGGTGCAATTTGAAGGCTGGCCTTCCATAGTGTTTAGCGGTTGGGAAAACCTTTCCTACGGAACTTATGCTGCAAAGATTGTTGCCGTAGATAATTTTATAAGTCAGAATGGAAAATACCGTGTTCTGTTGGCACCAGATCCCGAAGATGAGCCCTGGCCCCGAGGGCTCAGAATTGGTTCGGGGGCTACAACTCTGGCCCTGCTCGATGAGGTGCCTATCTGGTATGAAATATGGAGAAACCTTAACGGCTTTCCACCAGATTATTACCAGCCTGAAGTAGTTGTTGAAAACCAGAAAAAGCAGAAGTGATGAGACTTATTTTGGCCGGTGTATTATTCCTGCAGGTTTTGATTTTAAACGCACAGGAAACCCAAACCCAGGTTTTGAGCTATCCGGAATTTTTAGCCTACGTGAAGCAGTATCATCCTATGGTGAGACAGGCAAACCTTCAGCTTGAAATGGGCGAAGCCGAACTTTTAAAAGCAAGAGGGGCTTTTGATCCCAAGCTGGAAGTAGACTACAGCCGCAAGGAGTTTAAAGGCACCGAATATTATGATGTCTTAAATTCCACTTTTAAAATTCCCACCTGGTATGGTGTGGAATTAAAGGCCGGCTTTGAGCAGAATAAAGGTGCATACCTGAATCCTCAACGCAAAGTTCCTCCCGAAGGCCTGTTTGCTGCCGGAGTATCATTATCTATCGCCCAGGGCTTGATTATGGACAAAAGACGGGCGGCACTTCGTTCAGCCAGGGCCTTAAAGGAGCAAACTGAAGCAGAAAAAAACCTTATGATAGCCGAAGTGCTCTTTGAAGCTTCCCTGGCATATCTCAACTGGGCAAGGCTTCAAAAAGAACTTGAAGTGTACCAGGAATTCGTGGCCAACGCCCGGCAAAGATCAGATGGGATTGGGAGGAGCGCTGCCTTTGGGGAGATCGCAGCTATAGATACTGTTGAAGCAGGTATTGCGCTTCAGGAACGCCTGCTTCAGTTAGAGCAGACAAAGGTTAAACTGCTAAAACAAAAGCTTGAAGTTTCCACCTTTCTTTGGCTCGACAATAATGTGCCGGTAGAATTACAGCCTGGAACTGTGCCTGAAGTTGATTTCTTGCAGGACGAAGTTCTTGAGGTGCAAACAGAAAAGGGTGTGAAAAATGCCATTTTTGAAGGGCATCCTAAATTAAGGGCCCTGGAGGCAAAACTGAAAGCACTAAGAGTGGAGCGGCGTTTGAAGGTTAATAAGCTTTTGCCAAAAATAGATTTGGAATATAACTTCATTACTCCGGAACCTGAACTCATTGATTATTTTGATACTTCAAACTATAAAGCCGGTCTAAATGTAAGTTTTCCACTTTTTCTTCGGAAGGAGCGTGGTGAGCTGAAGTTGGCCGAATACAAAATTGAAGATGCTTCTCTTGAACTGGAATTGAACCGCCGGCAAATAGAAAATAAAGTCGACGGATTAATGCAGGAACTGGATTCTTATGTAGAGCAAATAAGGTTAACTTCAGAAATGGTAGAAAACTACGAGCGACTGTTAAATGCCGAAGAGCGAAAATTCAGTTTTGGAGAAAGTTCCCTTTTTCTGATCAATTCAAGGGAGACAAAGCTAATACAAGCCCGGTTAAAACAAACCGAGCTTTTTACAAAATTTCTAACCACCAGGGCTCAACTATATCGCAGCCTAGGGGTAATACCGGATGTCGAAGCAGAAATTCAGCAATAACAAAAAACGGAATCGGGAAAATCATCACAGTGACTTTCCCGATTCCGTTTTAATATTTCAAGGGGCAGGTGCAATGCCCTGAATACAATCAATATTATTGTGCCCCTGAACCTTAAAATTTATCCCACTCGTACCTTAATCCTAAACTGAACCAACGTGTAGGCATGGGCACAGCGCCTGCTTCGGTATATTCAGCATCAAAAATGTTGGTTACCTCTGTGAACACAAGAAAGTTTTGCCAGTTGTAATTCACCTGTAAATCGGTAATATTATAGGCATCGGCGAGTTCCCGCTGTAGCCATCGGTTTTCTACCTGAAGCGACAGCTTGTCAATTTGGTAGGAAATTCCTGCAATAAATTGATGTTTTAGGGACTCCAGTACATATTTGGATTGGATCACATCAGAACTTTTGATGGTGGGGTCTAAATGGTTATAACTAAGGCGGTACCCCAGAGACTGGTTGTTTTTCAAGTAAACATTCTGCTGAATCCTGGCGTATATGCCCTGGGTGGTGTTATCGCCAAAGTTAATTGGGGAATAAGGCTCTGACGCATTTTCTCTTACCCAGTCTATGAAATCGGTTATTTCGCGGTAAAAATATCCCACTTGCAGGTTGAGCGCATTCTTCTGGTAAGAGATGTTCCCTTCGTAGTTCCAGGCATCTTCGGGCTGCAGCAATTCATTTCCAATATTTCCCGGACGTTGATCGAGGTATAGATCTGTGAAGGAAGGGATTCTTTGACCAGACCCTATGCTGGTAGAGAGCGTCCAACGACCATTGATTTCATAAGCGAGGTCTATTCCGGGGTATACCTGCCAGCCAAAAACCGTATTGTAGTTGACGTAAACTCCAGCCGATCCGGTTAATTTTTCGCCCAGCTGGCTCCTTAATTCGGTATAAAAGCCGTGGTTATCGCGTTCATGTTCCCCGATATTTGAACTATTAATGGTTTCCAGGCGCGATTCCCAGCCAAAACCCAAAGTTCCTATGTTGGTTTGGAGGCTGCTGTTAAGTTCAAGCATGAGGGCATTGGTGTAATGTATGGAGCGGCCTCTGTTCAAATCATCTTTAAAATAGCGGTAGTCGTCTTCACCGTAGCGGTTGCTTATTCGGGGTGAGATCATAAGGTCGCCCCACTGGTGCCTTGATGAAAGGCTGAAAATAGAAGATGTAACAAGCTCTTCCGAATTTCGGTCGCCGGGTGCGGCGTAAAAGCCATTGGCGCCAAAACGGCTGTTTGCATATCCTGCCATAGCCTGCAGTTTGTTGTTGGCATCAAGGTCTATTTCTCCATTGTAGAAAATCCGGGTGTTTTTCGAGGCCGAATTGTAACGCTGCCCGTTGTAGTTGGTCTGGGCCAGGGATAAAAGGTGGCTTTGATTTTTATTTCCGAAGTTAGCGGTAACTTCTGCCCGCCCCCCAGCGTAAATACCCGATCCGTCGCCCTCTTCTTTTTGTTTAAAAGAGCTTCCTGCCTGCGCAATGGCTGTAATAGAGGAATGGCGTTCTTTTTTGGTGACAATATTAATGGCTCCCGTAAGGGCGTTAATCCCGAAAACCCTTGCTGCCGCACCTCTAAGCACCTCAATGTGATCTATTGCACTTAGCGGAATGGGGATATTCATCATGTTGTGGGCAGTTTGCGCATCAATCATTTTTACGCCATTAATAAGCACAATGGTTTGTTCGGAAGTGCCGCCGTCAATAGAAATATCGGTCTGAGTGCCGAAAGGTCCCCGCTGCCTTACGTCAACTCCGCTTATGTAAGACAAAACTTCATTGATAGATTTAGCTGGGAGCATTTTAATTTGTTCCTGGGTGACCACCTGTATATCCCGTGCCGCCTGGCTGAAAGGAATCCTGATCCTGTTCCCGTGAATCACTACTTCCTTTAGCTCATTTTGTGGGTTTCCGTCATTGTCGTGTTCAGGAGATGTCTCCTGTTGTTGTGCAAATAAGGGGAGGCTGCATAAGAGACCCACTGTAAAAATTATATTTTTCATTTGATAATATTCAATTGGGGTACAAAGATTGAGGTTTAAGGGGTAACTTTGCTAGTCCGATTTAAAAATAATGAGTAGTCCGGTTAACATTGCTTTTCATTCATTTATCAAAATAGATCGCAGTAAGAAAGATCCGGTCTATTTGCAAATAGTGTATCAGTTTATTAATGCGGTTAAAACAAACCTTCTGGAAGATGGCGATCAACTCCCCGGAAGCAGGAAAATCGCAGAAGACCTGCAAGTTCACAGAAAAACAATTATGGCTTCCCTGGTGGAGCTGCAAGAGCAGGGATGGATAAATAGCATTCCCAACATAGGTACTTTTGTAAAAAATCCGGAGCTGTCTTCGGTAGCGGCCACCGGCTCCGGAGCTTTTAAGTCACCCCCCGAAAAGGCTGCCTTTACTTTCAGGAAAGAATTAATTCTGGATATTCCCTTCTTGGAGCATAGTGAAGATCTTTATTTCACGGATGGAACACCCGATTATGGGATCATCAAAGGGCAAGAATTGGCTCGTTTTTTCGCCTCGGTCCTTAAAAGGGCCAATTGGTTCAATGAATTGCAGCAGGCAACCGATGGAAATCTGTTTTTTAGAGACCAGCTCAGTTATTACCTGAATATCACCAGGGGATTTCATCTTTCCAGAAAATTTTTGTTGCCCATCTCGGGAAGGGAGCAGGTTTTTTCCATCTTATCGCAGTTACTTATAAAAACCGGGGATATTGTTTTGGTGGAGAACCTGAGTTATTTTCTGCCAAATATGATTTTTGGTCAGGCAGGTGCACAGCTAAGGACGATTCCTGTGGATGAGGACGGGATGAGGGTTGATTTTATCAGGGAACACTTTAAAGCCGGTGAGATTAGGGCCGTTTACCTCAACCCTCGTTGCCAGTACCCCACTACAGTTCCTCTTTCTGAAGAGCGAAAGGCAGCTTTGCTCCAATTAGCGGAACAATACAACTTTATTGTGATTGAAGATGATGACGATTTTGAATTTTCCCTCCCAAAAGATAGGTCGGCATCACTCTATAGAAAGGACGGCGGAAATCGGGTTATCTATATCGGAGCATTTGGAAGGTTCCTCACCCCCGGGTTTCAAATGCACTTTTTAATCGCCCCAAAAGACTTTTTGGAAGAAGGAAAAAAGTACATTAATATTTTTGGCAGGCCCAATTTCTTGATGGAAAAGACACTGGGAGATATTATTCATCAGGGGGACGTGCATCGGTATCAAAGGAAATTTCACAATGTAATTAGTGAAAGAAAAAAAATCTTTGCCCAATTACTCCATACTCACTTTAAAAGTGAAATTACATTTAGTGTACCTTTATCAGGCCTGGCTTTCTGGATTCAGTTTAATCAATCATTTTCATTGAATCATCTTCAAAAAAGAGCAAGAAAAAAGGGGCTCCTTGTTCCGGGTATATGTCTTTATCAAAATCAAAATCTTATTGCTTTAAGATTGGGATTTGCCCATCTCAGCAAAAAGGAAATGGGAGAAGCTGTAAGATTACTTGCTGAAGTATATGGAGAATTGGTTTCTGAGGATTCGCTGCAAGAATAAAGGAATAATTAGAAGTTTAAATGTGCCTGCGCCTTCCCTCAATGAATCCAGTCCTGCAAATGCAGCTAACTATACTGTGCCGATGGGACAAACGTCTTTAAACGAAAAAACCTGCTCAAGCTAAAAAGCCTGGCAGGTTTTTTCCGTTTTAATTGGCAGCTTAGCTGCGCTTGATTGTGGAGTCGGAGGCTATCGAACTAGTTTGATCTTAATTTTATTCAACCCTTATATTTGCTGTGTGAAACCCTGATATTGTTGATAACCTTAATCTTATTATCATTTGAATTTATAGTAAGTTTATGTAATATTGTCACCGATCCTGTCACCTAATATTGTCACCTGATCTATAAAACATAATCAAATGACCAGCACATTTTATCTTAAAGAACCTAATTCAAAAAAGGAATCATTAATATACTTCTCCTGCTATTTTAAGGAGGAGGGTAAAAAGTTTGTGTATTCCACAGGTGAAAGAATATTACCTGCTCATTGGGATCAGGAAGGGCGTATTCCGACTACAAAAGGAAAAAGTAAGGCAGCTAATCGGGGAGTGATAAAAGGGCAGTTAGATCGCTATTCAGCCGTCTTTAATGAAATCCGAAACCGCTGCCTCTCCATGCAGGTTGATTTCACCTCCAGACTTCTGAAAAAAGAATTTGATGAAAAGTTCAAAAAAGCACCAGGAGGGAAGAACATATTTTTTGATGCCTATGATGAATTTACAGACCAAAAGGTTAAGAATCAGGAGTGGAAGCCTTCTACGGAGAAGCGTTATAAGAACATTAGGAACATCCTCAAGGAGTTCGAGAAGGATCGGAAATATAAGCTGACCTTCAATGCTATTACGAGTAAATTTCACGCTGAGTTTACGGACTATTGTATGGGTGAAAAGAAGCATGTAAATAATACCTACTCCCGAAACTTTGGACTTTTCAAGTCATTCATGTTATGGGCTCTCAAAAATGGCTATACATACAATGAGGAATTTAAGGAAATGCAAAAGGTTCCGAAGGTGATCATTCCCCAGGTCGCATTACAAAAATCTGATCTGGAAAAGCTGATGCAACATGACTTCAAAAATGAGCGGCTTGAGAGAGTTAGAGATGTATTTGTTTTCGCATGTGTGACCGGATTAAGGTTTGGTGAATTAAGATTAGTTTCCAAAACCAATGTTTCAGGTGATACACTGCATTTGAAAGAGGAGAAAGGAGCGGAGAAAGAGGTTAGGACTATACCTCTTAATGATCTGGCTCTTTACCTGCTCAAAAAATATAAATACAAATTACCTCTAATCGCTAACCAGAAGCAGAATGAGTACATCAAAGAGGTTTTTGAAAAAGCAGGGTATGATCATGAAATAGAAAGAGTGGTTATCCGGGGGAAACAGGTGCAAAGGATCCCGGTTTTATTTAAAGATAGGGTAAGCACTCATACCGCCAGACGAACCTTTATAACTATGCTTAAAAGGGATGGAAAGAGTGATAAGCTTATTTCAAAAATCACCGGGCACAGAGATTTAAAGACATTAAATCAATATTACCAGGTCGATGACGATGCGAAAAAAGAAGCCGTTGCAGAGACCTTCAAGATTAATTTTCAAACTGTAAAGAAAGCTGAGTAGATGGGTCAGGAAACATTTTTTACTCTGTCTGAGTATAAGGAGAATTATGAGCGGCTCAAAGGCGTATTTATTGAGGCTTATGTGGATAATGATGAGGAAGAGTTCATTTCCTTGCAAATTGAATGGTATCAAAGATGCTTAGACAATACGAAACTTAAACATGGCTTTGCTGGTGATACCATTGGGTGGTTTCCTAAAAGCCTATTGGATGGTAATGGCGTCATATGGGAGATTAATGAGAAAATTAGAAATGAAGACGGAGGAATAGACCAAATAGCTGCACAAAATCTTAGTGTAAGTTTTAAAAAAATCCTCACCTTTTTACAACTTCTCCAAGAGAAAACAATATCAGCAAAGGATCCAGGTAAGCCGTCTGCTGCACAATGGGCACTGTATCACTATTATCTGCAAAAGAATAATATACTGCCTCCTTTCCATGAAAAATTAAAAGAAATAAAAGCTTTGTCAAAGGAATATGGAATAGGGTGGAAAAATTTTGAAATGAAGTACAATGTAATCAATAACAGTCAGGGCTTAGAAGGATATTCTGAGGGGGATGTAAAAAGAGTCCTACTGCTATTAAATGACAATTTCCCTTCTCTTATTCCTGAATTTGAAAAATTAACTCTCCACGTTTCTTAAGTAGGTATATACCCTATACATAGTGTATATGTCCCCTTTTCGTCTGCTGTTATTCGGAATTTTGTCTCATCAAATTTTAAATAACAGCAGATGAAATTAGTATTCGACGTTGAACCACTTCAACAAATTTACACCCAGCTCGAACGGCTGGAACAGAAATTAGATCGTTTAGAAAACCAGAACCAGAAGGTAAAGAAACGATCAATTAAAGAGTTAGCAGATCATTGCGGAGTAGCAGAGCTTACTGTGCGCAATTGGATTACTGATGGCAAAGTTAAGGCCCAGCGCCTGGGTCGCAGAATCTTCATAGAAGAGGCGGAATTTCAGAAAGCTCTTTCTGAAGTTAAATCAATCAAGTATAAAAGAAATTAAAAACCTGTGCATTCGCTGTGGGTTTGTACTGGTGATTATTAATCAAATCCGGTCACACCTGTTTAGCGTTAGCCTAACGTAAAATTTACGCTAAATATGGAAAATCATGAATATAGCTGCCATTATTGTGGGAAATATTATGTCCCCAGAAGAAGGTTTGTACAAAAATACTGTTGTACGAGCTGTCGGGTTAATGCCTTTAAGCGGCGAATTAAACCTTCTTCAATAGAAGCTTCTAAAGGGCTTTCAATACCTCAAAAGAAAGCGGTGAAGAATGAACCGAAAATCAATATGGCCGGAATTGGCAATGCAGCAATAGCAAATGTCGTTACCGATTTTGCTAAAAGCGCCCTGACCCGAGAAGAAAACAAACCTGTAACCAAGGGTGATTTTTGGGCCATATTTTCCCACAAAAGATATTTGCCTGTTTCTAATGTTCCTCAAAGAAAGGATGGAGCCTAACCTTTTTACGACTGTATAACCAAAACATTGATCTATAGGCACAATTTCCCCCTTTTAAAACCCCTAAAACCTAAAAATGAAGCCTTCTAATTATGTGCAAATCCAAAGCTGGATGATTTCTGACCTGAAACTTAAAGGGAACCACCTTTTTGCGTATGCCTTGATTTATGGTTTTAGCCAAGACGGGCAATCGAAATTTACCGGAAGTATAAATTACGTGTGCAAATGGCTAAACTGTTCTCGGAATACAGCAATAAGGGTCCTGAAGGATCTTACCAGCAAAAACCTTCTGAAAAAAGAGCAGGAAACGATAAATAACGTCATCTATAATAAATACTCAATAAAAGTGCCTAATACGAGTAGTGCAGGAATTGAACCACCAGTTCAAAAAAAGGTTCAGGGTAGTGCGGAAATTGATAATCGGGGTAGTTCAGAAACTGCACCCAATAATACTATTATAAATAATACTAACTATAAAAGCTCTTCGGAGAAGGAATTTTTAGAAGACTGGAATAAATATAGGAAGGAGCATCTGAAAAAACCATCCTACCTAAATAGACTTACTCGGGATGAAAAAGAATACTTAAATGATCTTCTTACGGATTATTCAAGAGAGGATATTAAGCTTGGTCTTATCGGCCTTTTTAAACAGAAAAAGATGCCAAATGGAAATACAACCATGCAGAGTAGTCCAAGACACTTCTTAAGTCATTTCAATTCGTACTTCACAGCTTATCATGATAAAAATAGCAGCCTTTATGGCCAAGATAAACCAGAAATACTTTAATACATGAGTTTAATACCCCAGATAAATTTGAGCCATACCTCTTTTTCTGAACCAACAGATTACAAGGAAATCTTCAACAGATGCATTGTTAACTTAGATGAGGAACTTTTACTACCTCCCACAGCTTTAGGAATAGGATATCACGATTATAAAGGTCAGCAATATCTTAACAATACCTTTTCATACGGTGAATTCAGTGCCATTGTTGCGGCCAGTAAAACAAAAAAGACATTTTTTAAATCTGCACTTGTAGCTGCTTACATTGGAGGAAGAACGTCAGATTATTTTCCGGAATTTGTAAGTCGTCGAGAAGGAGAGCCGTTCATAATAGATATAGACACGGAGCAAGGCGCCTATTATGCGCAAAGAGCCTTTAGACGTGTAGCTGAGATGGTGGGAGAGTCCTATTCAAATTATCTGCCTTTTGGAGTAGAAGAGTTAAATGATGTTGAAATAATTGAATTTATAGAAGGGCTGCTTCAGGATCCAAAGTACAAGGGGAAAATAAAATGGATGAGTATTGACGGGGTTGCAGATCTGATCGATAACACCAATGACATTGAAAAATCGGTCAAGGTGGCTCAAAAGTTAAAAAAGTGGCGGAGGGAAAACAATATGCATATCAACACTGTTATTCATCGTAACAGCACCACTGATAAAGCTACCGGACATCTTGGTAGTTTTATCCAGAAGAAAGCAGAAACCGTTATCCTCCTTAAAGATACAGATGAGGATCCGCGGAAAAAGAATACCCCGATTGAGGTGATTCAAACTTATTCCAGGGGAGCAGCATTTGATCCTTTCCATTTTGCGCTTAACGAAGAGACTCTTCCCTATACAGTTAAAGACATAGATGCATGGAAATAAATAAAGCAGTACAAAGACTTGGTTGGAGATTCCAACAAGCATCGAAAAGAACAGATTTAAATTTTGTTATCAATCGGAATGATATAGAGGCTCTGCAGATTATAGATTCCTATGTTGTTAAGAAGCAGAAGGAGCAATACCGGAACCACGAACTTTTTGCGAAGCTTTATATCAACTATTTAACCGAATTGACAGGACATTATGGTACATCTTTAACTGACCCTATACTTCGTAGAAGAATCCATGGAATTCTTCAGCAGCCAATTCAGCAATTAATTAGAAAATTAGTAGATAGTTTGAATGACAGTGAAAAATATACCTTATTTGAGCAGTTGGAGGTAGATTTAAAGCATCCTTTGATACAATCAGAACAGGAGGCAGCGAGTAACTTAAGCAAGTTAAAGGAGGCTCTTATGGTCCCAGAAAAAAGAAAACTATTACTGGGAGAGTATTGGCTGTTTGAGACTGTTGCAGACTGTCTGGAGAAGGAAATTAATAAGGCTATTGGGTTATACACGTAAGAATTGCACAAAAGGAGGTTACGGCACAAGGTTTCATAGAAGTTTAAGACTCGTTTTATTAATTATACAGCATTAAATCAGCAAGTCCAAAAGGGATATCTAAAAAACTTTCTTAGTTTTTCACCAAATGTTGTCGTTGCTGATACCAGGTTGTGTATTGTTTAATTTTTATTATGTAAATCTAAAAATCAAAAGAAGATTATTAAATTCCAGTAACAAAAAATCTCCTTGTGGAAATTTGCTACCTTTCAATTTTAATAAAAAAAAAGGTAACAGGATTCGAAATTGTGGCCGGTTATTTGTGGGGTTCTCTGTTGATCATCCCATTACTTACCCTGTGTTTAGCGGGTAAAATATAACACTTAAAATGGCATCTGTTTAAAGTAAATCCATGGACATTTTGGAAGAACTTAAGAAGATGCAGAAGTACATTCATTTTTATGAAATCAATAATGAAATATGCAAGATTTATTTTCATCCTCCTTTTAGTTCTATTTTCTTCCTGTGGCACAGATGAAGACCCTGAAGGCTACTTAATAGGTTTTTCCCAAGCAATGACAACAGATAACTGGCGGAAAGAGATGAATCGATCTATGAGGATTGAAGCTTCTTTGCATCCTGAACTTGGTCTTGAAATTCTGGACGCAGCTGGAAATATCGAAAAACAGATAAAGGACATAAATTTTTTAATTGATCAAAAGGTTGATGTACTGATAGTATCTCCGATTCAATCTGCACCTATTACTCCAGTAATAGAAAAGGCCATGAGTGCAGGAATACCGACTATTGTGATAGACCGGAAAATAAAAGGGAATAACTACACAGCATATGTAGGGGCAAACAACGTGGAGGTAGGAGGGAATGCTGCAAAGTACATATTGTCCCATGCCAGCCATAAGAAGGGGAATATAATTGAAATTAAAGGTTTAGCTGGATCTTCTCCGGCATACGAACGCTCACTGGGATTCAGAGATATAATTAATAGGCAAACTAACTTAAAGGTCATAGGTACGGTCCAGGGCGACTGGGAAAAACCTTCAGTTGAAGAAGGACTTAAGAAAATTCTGGATTCCACCTCTAATGTAGATTATATTTTTGCTCACAATGATAGAATGGCTCAGGGAGCTATTGAAGTAGCCAGGGAAAGAGGTCTTGATGATAACATTATTTTTGTGGGAGTGGACGGACTATATGGTCCAAGCGGTGGAATCCAACTGGTCAAGGATGGAATCCTTTCAGCTACCATACTTTATCCAACAGGAGGAAGTGAAGCAATAAGGCTTTCTAAGAATCTCCTTCAAAATGAAGTAGTAGACAAAAACAATATCCTTAAAACAGTAGTCATAGATTCTGTTAATGTGGATATTATGCAGAATCAGTTCAATAAATTGAATCAGCAGCAGACAGATATTGAAGAACAGCAAGCGATCATTCGGGAGCAAATCACATCCTACAATACTCAGAACAGTCTGATTCAACTTATGGCTTTTTTGTTATTCCTCCTTTTGATTCTTGCCCTATATAGTATATATCTTTTAATTAGAGTCAAACGGGGAAAAAGAAGTCTCGAAATCATTAATAGAAAAATTGTGGTTCAAAGGAATCAGATTGAAAACTTCGCTAAACAGTTGAAGAAAACTAACGAGACAAAAATTAATTTTTTCACTGCATTGTCTCATGAATTTAAAACTCCTCTTACACTTATTACGAGCTCGGTAGAGTCTTTGACGAAAGCAAAAGATCGAAGCCTTGATAACTATAAATATGAGACAAGGCTAATAATGAACAATTCAAAAAGGTTATTGCGCCTTATTAATGAATTATTGGATTTCCGAAAACTGGAGACTGGATCTTTTGTGATAAAACCAAGTCGAACCAATATATATGAATTTTTAAACTCCATTTTTCATGATTTTAAAACTGAAGCTGCTATAAATTCCATTGAGATGGAGTTAAAGTGCACAAATAGGGAATTTGAACTTTATATTGATAGAAATATGATGGACAAAGTCTTTTTCAATTTGCTTTCAAACGCTTTGAAATTCACCCCAAAAAATGGAAAAATTTCTGTCCGTATTGAAGAAAGTTCCGATCCTCAAAAAATTAATATTTACGTGAAGGACTCGGGTATAGGAATTCCTTCAGGAGAACAAGAACGAATTTTTGATCCCTATTTTCAAGCCACCAACAATCTTAAACCGGGTTCTGGAATGGGATTATATCTAACCAGAGAATTTGTGAAACTTCATGGAGGCACAGTTTCCTTAAGATCAAAAAAAGGAGCTGAGTTTTGCGTATCTCTGGTTAAAGGGACAGAACATCTAAAGGATTATAGAATTTCTCAAGATGAACCTATAAAGTTTGAAAAATTAGAGAATCATATAGACCCATTGCACCCACATCCAGTGATAGAAGATCTTCCTGATCTTTTGGACAATGAACTGAATATACTTTTAATTGAAGATAATCTTGATTTGGCAAATTTAATTCAGAGAAATTTTCATAAAGAATACAACCTACATCATTCCGAGGGGACCGATGCCATAGAGAAAGCTCTTGATATTATACCAGACGCAATAATTTGTGACTTGAACCTACCGGACAAAAGCGGATTTGAGATATGTAAAGAATTAAAGAATGACCTTCGAACCTCTCATATTCCTGTAATTATTCTAACCGCGCTTAACGATGAGGAATCGAGGATAAAGGCTTTGCGTAGTGGTGCGGACTTTTATATTACCAAACCTTTTAATTTTGAAGTCCTTAAGCAATCTGTGGTTTCTGTCTTGTTCAACCGAGAAAAATTGAGGTACTATTATACCAATAGGATTAATGAAATTGAAGATAATAAGCTCAATACCTCTGAACAGGAATTTCTGAATCAGCTAAATGAGGTTATAGATAAAAATTTACAGGATCAAAACTTTTCTGTAGAGGAACTCTCAAGCATGTTCAATATCTCAAGAGTACATTTGTATAGAAAAGTTAAAGCTATGTTAGGTTTAACTGTCAATGAATATATTAATTCCCAACGACTGGCAAAAGGAAAATTTTTATTAGAGGACACCAGTTTAAATGTTTCTGAGATTGCTTACAGTGTTGGGTATTCTTCTCCAGGTTATTTTTCCACATCCTTTAAAAATAAGTATGGTCTAACTCCTAAAAAATTTAGAAACTCCAAAGAATCTTTAAAAGACCCTGTTTAGAATCTTCTTGATGTTACATTATTAAACTTGAGGTATCATTTTTAATACTATAACGTTATAGTAGAAATTTATCAATACGTGTAAACAGCTGTAAAACAGAGCGAAATCCACTTTTATGATTCGGGCTTAACAAAATTATAACGATTTAGATAATTCTTAAATTTCTTCAGGTTCATTTGCATTTATCTTAGTTCCCGATTCAAAAATGTCGAAATGAACAAAATTTTAGCGTGGTCAATAACTGCTGCATTGGCAGGATTTTTATTCGGATTTGATACAGTTGTTATTTCAGGGGCGGACAAATCTCTTCAGGCTGCCTGGGGGACATCTGATGCCTTCCATGGTTCAGTCGTGATGGCAATGGCCTTGTGGGGAACAGTCATAGGAGCCATTTTTGGTGGCGTTCCAACAAATAAGTTTGGCAGAAAAAATACTTTATTATTTATAGGATTATTATACATAATCTCTGCTCTTGGTTCGGCATTTGCCAATGATCCCGTTTCTTTTGCCTTTTTCAGATTTATTGGAGGTCTTGGGGTAGGAGCTTCTACTATTGCAGCGCCTACTTATGTGTCAGAGATCGCTCCACAAAAATATCGTGGGCGTCTTGTGTCTCTTTATCAATTCAATATCGTGCTGGGTATTCTGGTCGCTTTTTTATCTAATTACTTGTTAAGAAATACGGGAGAAGAACCCTGGAGGTGGATGATGGGCGTGGAGGCCATACCTGCATTTATTTATACTGCATTTGTATTCTTTATCCCCAGGAGTCCGAGATGGCTCATATCCAAGGCAAGAGAAGGAGAGGCCCGTAAAATATTAAGTTGGATACAGCCAGATGGGGATGTAGAAAAAAAGATGATTGAAATAAAGAAACAGTCAGAGTCAAATTTAACGGGAGAACATATTTTT
>Ga0098069_100448_pt1 | contig 18159 bp, 22 predicted proteins | sample 27_taG_FD_92584 | JGI IMG/M metagenome (GOLD analysis project Ga0098069, IMG submission 92584) | Marine viral communities from Cariaco Basin, Caribbean Sea - 27_WHOI_OMZ | ecosystem: Environmental > Aquatic > Marine > Oceanic | place: Caribbean Sea: Cariaco Basin | collected 2014-11-09 | reverse complement strand
CCAATCACGTTGGCGGTGGTGGTTTCGTCGTCTATGCCTTCTTCTACCCGCACCACCACGATGATGGGCTTGGCCTGCTGGCCAATCGCGGTGAGGGTGTCTTTCAGCGTGCCCTGGGTACCGGCTTTGCCGATGGCGGTGTCTACATTGGTGACCAGCGCGGGCTGGTTGAGGGGGAAGGTGGTGGCGTCCGCATCTGGCGCGGTACACACCACGCCAATGACGGCGGTGGAGACGGTGCGGATAGTGCGGGTGCCGTCGTTGACTTCGGCCACGCGCACGCCGTGGTGGTATTGATCGAGTGCCATGGTGGCTCCTGCGCAGGTTCACTGTTCGAGTAACGAAAAGGGTGAATTCACGCAGGTATCGTGCGGGGGCTGGGGGGAGGGTGGTAGCGGTGGTGGGTGTAAGTGGGGTGGTTTACATGGTGGGACGGGAGCAGGCATAAAAAAGCCCGCCGAGGCGGGCTTGTGGTGTTACCAAGGGATTGGTACGTAAGGCCAAACGGTCTGATAGATGTCGATCAAATTGGCCAATATATCAGTCAAGTTGAGAAGTATTTCAGCAACGAACACCAGCAATTCGATACGCATCATAAGCGCACCTCACTAGCTGATGAGTGACAGTCGAGTAAAATTATTTTACACAGATTGTGTAAAATGACCTTGAGCTTGCCACTATTTGTGTTAGCTTTATCCACAGGTTCTGTACCTTTTAGCTGAAGGCGCGCCAACGCCTGATGCATTCGAAAGCCCTGATCTGCCCAGATCGGGGCTTTCTTCGTTTTAACTATCTGCTTTCTGCCCAGATGGTCTACCTCGCTTAGTTAGTGATTCCATATCCTACAGTGCATTACTGGGAATTATAGCCATGTCTTTTTGCTATATGGGCAGCTTTTTTGATCCGTATAAACCCTATATAGAAAAATCAATGGCTTACTGTTTTGCTTGTTCCCATTTGCTACTAGCTTGATGAGGAAGGCGCATGTCATCCTCCGATCTCGCTTGTAATCTGCAACACTATATATAGACCACGATAAAATCAATTCAAGCATATATGGTATTTTTTCATCCACAGGTTATGGACAGCCATTGCCCAGCGCTTTACCCAGACACAAAAAAAACGCCCCCTGTTTAATGAGCGGTTTTAGGTGACGTAAAGGGCTTATACCGCGCTCACGAAGCGTGAGATTTAGGCGATAGAGGCTTGGTAGCGACGCCCGACTTTTTCCCAGTTCACAACGTTGAAGAGCGAATTGACGCAGTTGGGACGCTTGTTCTGGAGCTTCAGGTAGTAGTGTGCTCCCAAACGTCTAAATCAAGCACCGGCGTTTTACCATGCATCAAAGGACTGTCTTGTTGGGGGTATTTTCAATGACCGCCTTTTTCTCCGGTACCAGGGCAGCGATGTGTCGACTCTACTCTTTATGGCTTCAATGAAGGCCTCCATTTATTCCAGCTTGGCTTACGTGTTGATTTAAGGGGCTAACAAGCTTTGTTAGGAGATCATTGTGTAGAGCATGATGTGGTTAGCGTGGCCGCCAACGTTATTGATACCGCCTTTGCGCTCTGCGTCGGTAGGTGATATGGATGATCAGTTTGCGTCTGTGGTATCACTCCACCCTTTTCAACCACCGCCACGGCAATTTTGTAGTTCTGAGACCGCGCATAATGTGTTGGAAATATAGACTGAAGCCGCCTATCGGCGGGCTTTCACCATTAGATCTTCTAAATACTTGCCAACGCTTCCTCAAATGCTCTCGCAATATCTATCCCATACAACGCCTCAGCACTCTCCGCCGCCGCGATCTGCTCACTGACCTGCCGCTCGGCTTTAAAGCACCACTGCACATGCTGCGCCACTGCCTGGGCGATGGGTCGCAGCTCGGCTTCGGTGACGGTGACCCAGCCTTCGGCGGCTTTCCAATCAATCGAGTCGACAAACGGCATGCTGAGCGATTGGTAGGCGCTGGTGAGCTGCGCTTGGCTTTCGCGATCCGTAAGGATGCGGGAGCCGTCGGGTAGCGTGACGCCACCGGTTTCGATTCGCCAGCGGTGGTCGGCTAGATCATCCAGCACTAGGCTCCGGAGGTAGTCCATCGCGTAAGGATTGATCGGCCGGCTTTCCTCGACCGCCTGGCCATCTGCGGCCACGGTCAGCACTGGCTGGCCGATATGGTAGAACCGTGCCGGTTCTGGATAGTCCGTCACGTCCACCACCGGCAGCAGGTCCACCACGCCAGTGACCATCGGGGCCGGATCTTCCGGGGCGGCTTTTGCAACCCCGTGCCGGTTAAGGATCGCGTTAGCTTCATCCTGAGAGTATTCAAAGGTGCCCAGGATCGCCTGGGCCTTAACTGCTGCGTATTTCATTGCGTTCCCCCGTTAAATAATCGGCTTGCGAATGGCCATGTAGATGAAAGTAGTCCCAGAATCATTCCAACCCCCACCCCCATCGGCGTAAAAACCTGTTGATGTGGGAATAACATCGGGGGTGTCGTCAGGGGATTCTGCGGCGCTGTCGTTAGGATAAATTCGCGGCAAATTACTGCTTGACCATCCCCGAGGACTATCCACCAGCAACCAATTGTTATTGACGCCATCAACATTTTTTACCAACAACCACTGGGGCTCCCACCCCAAGTCGATGGTCGGGCCTGAGGTGCTTCCATTGCCCGTATAAGTCCCGCATTGAACAATGCCGTCCGCTGCGGCGTCGTGGGCGAAGAGGTAGGCGATGTATGTAGCGCCCGATGCGTTTACGTCAGTCTGTGCGGAAACTGTAAACACGCTATCGTCTGGCGGGATATGGGTCGAAACACCGTCCCCCCAAAAGCCACCATTATCCGATTGCCCTGAATTTACTGAGTTGAGCGTGTACCACTTGTTAGCTACGCCTCTGTGATAAACGGGCCAATGCCCAGAAGTGCTCCTCTTCTTAACAATGATCATTCCCGGTGAAACGCCGAGATCATGCGGTATCTGACGACCCGCTACGCCATCGCCAGTGTAAGCAACGATGTCGAAAAAGCGCGGAGCGCGGCGGAAGGTCCAGGAGGCGTAGCTATCTCCCGATCTATTAAAATAATAAGCGTTGGGCGAATTAGGACCTACGGTAAAACCATCAGAACGGTAAGCTGAAAGCCAATCCGTTGTTCCGGCCTCACCCCCGTCAGTATCAGTTCTTAGGTATCCAAGACCACGCACGGTATCAAAAAGCAAGTTAAAGCTATTACTGGCAGTCCGGTTTTTAATCCAAACAAGCCCCCCTTCTCCTGCTAGATCAATACCGTTTTTGATCGCCTGAGTTCCGCCGTCGCCGCTGTAAAGCGTTGTGCTAAAAGCCTCCTGGGGTGTGACAGAAGACCGAGTAACAAACGAACTAACTGGCGACCATTCAGAATCACCCAGGTTGGTGCCGATATGCCGCGCGCGGACGTAGTAAGTAGCTTCCAGCGCAAGCATTCCGCTAGGGACGCTGATGCTTTCGAGGTTGGCCGTGTCCGCCAGGGACTGCCAGACGATATTAGAAAAGTCTGACAGGTCACTGATCTGCCAGTCCGTACTGGCGTGAGTATCCGTGCCCATGACCGTAAACGCGCTGGTAGTGATGTTCGGGTCCGTCGCCACGCCCACGGTGCCATCTGTAGGGGCGGTAATGATCGGCTGATCGACGTATTCAGCAGAGGTGGTGATGGCCACCGTACTGGACCATGCAGACGCACCGATGCTGCTGCCGTTGTAGCGCACGCGAATGTAATAGGTGGTCAGTGGATCCAGCGTCCCGCTGGGTAGCTGGATGCTCTCAAGGTTGGCGGTGTCCGCCAGGGACTGCCAGGCAATCGTGGAAAAGGCGCTGTCCGTGGCGATCTGCCAGTCCGTGCTTGTATGCGTGTCGGCGCCACTTGGGTAGACCACGAACGCGGATGCCGTCAGCAGCGGATCAAACACCACGTCCGTGGCGCCGTCTGCAGGCTGCTGCAGTTCGGGCTGGGCCACCGTCTGCTCATTGACTGCGACCTGGAAGGTGCTGGTTCCCCCGTTGCGGGTCACGGATAGGTTTGCGGCGCTGGCTGTTGCTCCCATTGGGATTGTCAGCGTGATGGTATCGCCGGAAACGCTTGCGGTGCCCACGTCCGTGCTGACGCCGTAGGTCGAAAAGACATCATGATCGGTGATGGTGTAAGTGTTCGTGGAATCCTCAAACACCAGCGTGGGGCCGGTCAGGGAAACGCGCGCCAATTCGTCCAGGCCGGTTTCCTCATTGTTGACGAACTGCACCACGTCACCTGCCTCCAGCGCGGTGCCCAGCTCCACCTGGGTCTGGTTTAGCTTGGTGTACTGGTCCGGGTCCAGGCGCAGGCCGTTGACATAGACCGCCAAGCCATCGGTGCGGGTTTCCCGCAGGTTGAACACCGTCTGCTCGGCCACCGCCATCCGGCGCTCAGTGATACTGTGCACGCGGACATTCATCCCCTCATCAGGGTCGAACCACTCGGTGTCGCCCTCAGCATTGGATGCCTTACGTGGCATCTGCCCTGTTAAGCCACCAGTGGGCAGAATGTAGGGCCGGATGACGTCGATGTCCTGCTTTGTGGCGATCGTGATGTAGTCGTTGATCTTGGCGGTGACGTTTTGCGCGTTGCCGACCACGGTGTAGAGGTCAAAGACGTTTTCAACCAGGGTTGCGCCGCCACCGGCGGGTAGAAAGTCGGGCTGGTCTCCAGCGTTGGAGTAGCTGTAGAGCTGCTCTTCGCCAGTGTCCGGGTCTTCGGCAAATACGCCTAGCTCGCGCACAAAAAAGCCGTTATCCAATGACTCATTGGTCATGATGACGCGCATGCGTGAGGTGCCGTCGCCGATCACTTCAAAATCTTGGATGCTGAGCGAGAGCTGCTCATTATCTAGCGCTGCCATCGCATCCGGTGCTGCGCTGATCCCGTCGCCGAGGGCGACGCGGGAAAACGTTAAAGGCGCGCCGATCTGGGCTTTGGCTTGTAGGTTGCGGCCTGCCTGGGTGAGCACTAAGCCGGGAAAGTTGGCCATCGTTTTAACCTCTTACGGTGATATGACGGTGTTCGTGATAGGCGGTTGAGTGGGCGGTAGCGGCTTCGCCCATCACCAGGCGTAACTGCCACGGTGAAATGCGAACGCGTGACGCGGAGTGCTGCACAGAGCTGGTGTTGAACTCACTCGGGGTGATTCGTGGTGTGGCCGGGCGTGGCCCCATGCGGGTATGCACCCCTTGAACGGTGGCGGTGGCCAGGGTGATTTCCTGCGTGATACGGCTGCGAATGACGATGGCTTCCAGCCAGCTGCGGGCGTTCTTGGCGGATTCGATCAGGCGAATCAGACGCTGGTAGTCGCGCTCGCTGGTAAACGCACCTTCACTCACCACGCGAAAATGAAAGGGCTGGCCACCGTAGTGAAACCACTCTTGCACCTCTGCATCGTCAAAGATGAGATCTACGGCGCGCTGCACTGCGGCCGGGGTGCCTTTGTGCCGGTGCAGGTATACCGAGGCATCAATCGCATTGCGCTTTTGTGCCTCGCTCCACTGTTCATCCCATTCATCCACCGATAGCGCCCAGGCCAGCCAGGGCAGCAGGCGTGCGGGGCATTCTTGTGGCCGCCATAGTTCGCGGATGGGTACGCTAATGGCGTCGGTTCTGCTTAGAGTTTCGCTGACGGCGCGCTCTTGTGCGGTCGCGTTAGGTGGCAGCAGGTGGTTATCCATTGACCACCTCACTTTCCAGTTCGATGGCTTCGCAATAGGGCGCTTGCTTGCGGGTGGTGGTGAGGGTGGCCGTGGGGCTGAGCAGTTCTACCCGCTGCACACCGGGCTGGTGGAGCGCGGCGTACACGCCGGAGAGCGTGACTTGCGCGCCGATGCGGTGCTGTTCCTGGGTGTAGGCTTCCGCTGCCGCCAGGGCGTTTTCACGTACCACGGTGGCTTCTGGCCCCGGCAAAATGTGCAGAATCGCGCGGATAGCGTAGCCGATAATCTCTGCGCTGACGGCGGTGGGGTGGTCGGTGAGTGGTCGGGTGTCTGCAGCGTTGACGGCAGCGCTGACGGTACTGAGTAGCTCGGCCGGTGCTTCGCCGTTATCCACTTGCGACAGCACCACCACGGTGACTTCGCCGGGGGCTTCGCTGAAGGCATCGGCGTCTTTGACATCGCCGCTGGCACTCAGCGCGTGATACACGTAGGCGCGCTCTGGCCCGGCGGTGCTGAGGCCATCGAGCGATAGCAGCACGCGGCGGCGCAGGGCGTCGTTTTTTTCAAACGTAGGGGCTACCGGCGGGGTGGCGTCTGGGTCGCCGGGGTCTATTTCCAGCCGTTCGACATCAAACAGCGCTGCCAGGTGTTCGAGGTCTTCGTCTTGGGCGTAGGCGAGCATCACTGCCTTAGCGGCTTCGTTGATGCGTTGGCGTAGCAGCAGCTCACGGTAGGCGGCCACCTCTAATAGCTTGGTGAGCGGCTCGCTTTCCAGGGCGAGGGTGTCGGCTAAGTCAGGGTCGCGACTGATCAGATCGTCGGTTAGCTCTGCGAGAATGGTTTCAAAATCGAGCGGCTCAATGACCGCCGGAGCGGGTAGGCGCGAAAGATCGATAGGGCTATTCACAGGTTCCCCCTTAGCGGCACGGCCAAGCTGACGCTTTCCCCGTTATCCACCCGGCGGGCGGTGATGATCAGATCGAACCGGCCTGGGCGTTGGGTGGAGACTTGCCGGGTGACTTGCTGCACGCGAATGCGCGGTTCCCACTTCATCAAGGCCACCATCGTGGCGGCGTAGGCGCGCAGGGCGGTGGGGCCGTTTAATGGCTGGTCGATCAGTTCCGGCAGCAGCGAGCCGTACTCTCGGCGCATCACGCGGGAGCCGATGGGCGTGGTGAGAATGTCCGCCACCGATTGCTGGATGTGAGCGAGTGGCTCCATGGTGCGGCCGTTGTTTGCGTTCATGCCTGGCATCTCATTGCACCTTGTATTGGCCAGCGCTGGAGCCGCCGGTAACGGGCACTTGGGCATTGGCCTGTACTTCATCTACCACCGCATTGGCGATCGCTTCGGCCATACGCGTTACCCAGCTGTGTTCACCCGTGGCGGTGGCCCCTTGGCTCTGCATCTCGCTGATGATTCGGTTTTTAAGCTGGGCTTTGCTAAGGGCCATTACTTGCCTGCCTTAACGGTGCTGCTACCGTCGCCATGAGGGTTACCGGTGAAGTGGCAGATGTGTTGCTGAGTCACCACGCCGGTGCCCTGGTTGTGTTTGATCAGGGGGGCATCCACGGTCACGGTGCCTTTGGCCTTGACTTCGATGGGGCCTACGCAGTCGATGAAGAGCCGGTTTTTGCTGTGGTCGTACTCAATGCGCGTGCCATCGGGTAGCCAGCGGCCAATCACGTTGGGATTGCTGGAAGGGGCTGGGCGGGCATCGCTGAAAATGCCGGTGAGCACCACTCCGGCGGCGGGGTCGCCGCCGGGTGAAAACAGGATGACTTGCTCGCCTTTCGTGGGCGGGTCCCAATCCCGCGTGGTGCCTGCGCGGCCTTCGATCCATGGCAGCCAATCGGTTAATAGCTCGCCGGTTTTGACGCGAACGCGGGCAGCGCGGTGGTCCACCTCGGCGATGGTGCCGAGGCGGATCAGGTTATGCAGCAGGCGGAGGAGTTCGGGAATATTCATAGCCGCTATCCTGCGGCGGCGTTTGGCGAAGGCGAAGCGGCGGCGGGTGTGAATGGGGCGGTTTACACCGAGCCGCTTAGCCGGGGCTAAGGTGCTTTAACACGGAATCCATGATGTGCTCTTGATCCAGCGCGGTGAAACCGAGCAGCTCCCGCTGGGCGTACTCCACGCGGGGGCCGTCGCGGGTGACGCGATCTTTCAGGCCGCGCTGGTGGGTGGCGGCGATGCGGGCGACGCTGCCGAAGAAGCCCACCACGGCGGTGTCGCCTTGAGCGGTGGCCTTGAGCCATTTGGCGGTGGAGAGTTTGCTGAACATGGCGCGGCGTTTGATGCTGCCTTGCTGGGTGCGCAGCCGCTGTTCTTTGCGCGGGGCGTAGGGCGTGCCATCCGGGTTGGTTTGGGCGCGGATGCGTTCGCGCTGGCGGCGGCGAAGATCCCGCGCCACGTTGCGGGCCAGTGCGCGGCGCTGTTTGATGTCCAGTTGGGCGAGCAGCGGGCCGACCCACTCTTCGAGTGCTTCCAGGTTATCCGCCATTCGGGCCGTCCCATTCGGCTACCAGGGTGTACTCCTCCTGGGCTTCGCTGTCGCGGATCAGTAGCTGCCAACGGGTATCCGGGCAGCCGGTGGATTCAAACCGGGGCAGGGCGCGGTCGACCTTAATGTGCCCGGTCGCGCATTCCACCTTGGCGAGTACCCGTTCGCTGAGCGTTACCCGCAGGGCGACATCCACCGATTGGTGGCTGAGGATCTCGGCTTCGAAGCGGATGGCATCAGCGGGGTCGGCATCGGGCTGGTACTCGGCCAGCCACTGCAGCAGCGGCACGATGATGGTATCCAGGTTCGCGCTGAAGTCGGTGAGCACGAGCTGGGCGGTGAACTGGTATTCGTGGGTGAGGTTGGGGCCACGGCGAAAGGCGATGCTGCCTTCTTCCACGAAGGTGAGCAGCCGTTCGGGGTCTTTCGCCAGGGTGGGTACCGCGTTAATCAGGTGTGCGCGTAGCCGGTGGAGCTTCTGCATGGTGGGCCTCTTGGCAGGCGATGATGGCATCGACCTCGGCGGCGCACTGTGCCCAGGCGGCTTCGGTGCGTTCTAGCTGCAGGTCGAGTTCGCCGTTGGTTTCGGGGTTACTCGCGGGGAGCGTGCAGGGGCTGGGGGTCGCGCACTGATTGATGATAAGCGTCGGCACCGGTGACGGCGGGGCGGCGGCGCATCCGGATAACAGCATCAGGCAGGCGAGAGCCAGCCCAAGCGCGAAGTTGTGCATTTTCACGGTGTAGCTCCTCAATGGTGGCTAGGCGGTTGGCCGCTGTGCGGGTGAGTGTGGCCTGCTGCTGAGCAAGGGCGCGGCGCTGGCTCTCTAGGCGCATGGCGTTTTCCCACAGCGCATTGATGACCACTTTGCTTTCTGCTTCCCGCTGCTGTGCTTGGGCGAGCTGCTGTTCGGCCAGTTCGGCGCGGGCTTCGGCGGCGTGGGTGCGCTGCCACAGCGCCCAGGTGACCAGCAGCACAAGCACCAGGATGGCGAGGGCGGCGAGCAGGCGGGTCATGGGGTGGTCTCCTGTGCTAAGCCTGCCAAGCACAGTTCCCGCTCGGTAGCGCGACGGCTGACCAGACCGTTCAACTTGCGGCCACCGGCGTAGACCCAGCGGCTGAGCTCGTGGCAGGCACCGCGTAGATCGCCTTGGTTGAGCTTGCGCAGCAGGGTGGAGCGGGCGAAGTTGCCTTCCCCCACGTTGTAAACGAACGAGGCCAGCGCGGCGCGGGTGGGTTCCGGTAGCTCGACCTGGGCGCGGCGATCCACCACCGCGAAGGCATCGCGGAGATCCTGCTGCAGCAGGGCGGTGCATTCTTCCTGGCTGAGCGTTTGCCCCATGCGCACCGTGGCGGTGTGGCCATAGCAGATGGTCGGGATACCCACGGGGTCGCGGTAGGCGGTGGGTTCGTACCCTTCATAAAACGACACCACGACGGTGGCGATGCTGATGGCCCCGGCAGCCAGGCTGACGCCGAGCTTGGTTTTAAGACCCACGGCGGTTCTCCCAATAGTCACGTAAGCGAGTGAGATAGCGGGGAATCAGCAGCCCGATTTGTAGCGCGAGATAGAGCAGCGTTAGCACCGTGACCCAGTCGGCAGGCGTCATACCGCCGACGTGCAGCAGCGAGACGATGGCCGGGGGCGCGGCTTTGGCGCTTTCGGTGGTGATTTCAAAGTGGTGGCTCATTCGGGCCTCGGCGGTTTAGAAAGTTAATCCCACAGGTTTACCGTGGGGGCGCGTTGGGTGGCCTGGGGAATGGCAGGCAGCGTGACGGGCGTGCCGTGGGGCAGTAGCGGCCCCAGGTCAGCCAGGCCTGGATTGGCTGCCAGCACCTGTTCGGTGACGCCTTGGGTGGTGCCATAAGCGCGGTAGCAGATGGCATCCAGGGTGTCGTGCTGTTGGGCGTGTACAGTCGTCGCGCTCATATCAGTTCAACTGTGCTGTGTGGTCGGCCTTCGATCTCGCTGATCGCCCAGGCGGCGTCGCGGCGGTAGCCATCGGCGGGGGCTTGGAGCTGTTCGCCGCGTTCCCGGGCGCTGTTGGTGGCGTCATAATCGGCGTAGTGCTCCAGCAGGCTGGCGTGAGCGGTGGAGTACACGGCGCGCAGATAGAGCACGTTGAACACTTCCGGCGATTGCCATACGGGAATGGGCAGCGAGGCCATGGTGGGGTAACCCGCTTCGACCTTGGCCTGCTGCCAGTGGCGCAGCACGCGGTTGACCGTGATCATGGCGGCCTTCAGGGCGCTTTCGATGCGCGGCTGAGTGATGGTGCTGTCTAGCCGGTGCGTGGCGCGAAAGTCGCTGGGCTGGATGTCCGGCCAGAAGCCGTTGTTTTCGAGCGGGCCGTCGAGCGGCTGCTCGGTGGTGTCGCTTTTGGGTGTGCCTGCCGAGATAAAGCTGCTCATCGGTTCCCTCACTTGAATAAGAAGGGGGTGGGCGGCGTTCGAGCGTGGGCGTTAAAACGCCTGGCTCTTACGTCGCGCCCCCTGACGTCGGCGGTCGACTCGGTTGGCCGCTAGCCCGTGGGCGCAGCGGCAGCGTTCTGTTTGCGTTCTCGTTCCAGGCGTTCGAGGTCTTTCTTCACGCCAATGCGGTCGTTGAGCGCGAGGGCGCGTTCCAGGTGGTGCTGGGCGTCGTCTAGCTGGCCGGTGGCCCGGCAGGCGTAACCCAGCGCTTTGTGCAGCTTGGCGCGGATCTGGTCGTGCATATCCGCATCCCGGGTGAGCGCTTCCACATCCACCAGATGCACAAGCAGGGCGGTGGTGTCTGCGCCTTCTTCATCCAGCTGCTTCAGTGCCTGATCGGCCACTTCCTCGGCGATGATGGCGGCGGTGCCGCGCTCGAATTGGTCCGGCGGGGTAAGGCCGTGCTTGGTGGCGTACTTGGCGATGGCAATGGCCCCGGCGAGGTCACCGGCATCAATGCGCCAGAGCATCACGCGCATCAGCACGTCGTCTTGCGCGCCTTGGCCCGCTTCCAGCACGCCGGTGATGTACTCGGCGTACTTGGGCAGGATCTCGCGCTTGATCTCGGCCTTGCGCTCCATGGACTGGGTGGATTTGAGCAGGCGGTAGTCTTCAAACAGCGCGGCTTGCATCAGCTCATACGCTTCGCCTTGCATGGGGGCTTCTCCCGCGTCAGCGGCGGCGAGGGCCGCGCTGACGCGTTCAAAGTGGCGGCGGGCTGGGCTGGTCATCGTGTCTCCTTAACCGTTCAGCGCTGCTGGGGACAGCTCGATGTTTTCCACCAGGCAGCCCGCGCCGAAGTCTTCCACCACGTAGGCGTCGTTGGAGGATTCGTAGTTTTCGATGCGGTTGCGTTTGGGGTTCTCGGTGACGAAGCGGCGACGGGCGCCGTTCTGCCAGTAGACCGAGAGGTTATCCAGGGTGGTGACCATCAGCGCGTTATCGGGGAAGAAGGGCACATCCATGCCTTGCAGGCCACCGATGCGCTTCTGACTGATGACCAGATCGGCGGCGAGCTGCTCGCTGGGCGGTAGCTGGTTGAGCAGCGGGAAGTACTTATCCGACATCAGGTTGCGGCCAAGGATGACCACCAGCCCCGGCAGGCGGCGGAACCAGGGGTCAATCAGGCTGTTCACCACGTCGTAGACCAGAGCATCGAGCGTGGCGTAGTCGCCTACGATACCGGGTTCGTTGGCGTTAGCCGTGGGGTCGATCAGCACTTTGCCGTTGGTTTTGCCGTCTTTCATCACGCGCTGGGGAGACTGGGTGCGGTAGTGCTGCAGCCAGCCGATGTTGACGTCTTGGAGGTAGGGGTTGGCCACCGGATCGGTGTGCGCGGCGGCGGAGGTGCCGTTGAAGCCGATCATCATGCGGTCCAGCGCCTGCTGGCGAACGATGACATCGCGCACCATGGCCTGGAAGTTGGGGAACTTGGCCCAGGCATCCAGCTTGGCGTACCCCAGGTGGGTGTCGAATTCGGTCATTCGGCACTCGTAGCCCTGGGCGTCCAGTGTGGTGAGGTCGCGGGTTTGGCGGTCCTGGTTGGCGACGTTGGTGCGGGCGGCGATGGGGCCGGTCACGCCGAGGGCGAGTTTTTCGCCTTTCAGCTCATCGACGCCGACCATGTTGATGCGCGAAAGGAAGTCGCTGGATTCCTGGATGCGCTTCTCCAGCCGCTGCTGGATGCTGGGATCGACGGCGAATTTTTGGGTGGCGTCGGGGACGCCGTTGAGCTTCGCTACCTGGGCGGCGAAGTTGTTGAAGTGCTTGCGGGTATCGTTGCGCATGGGCGTCTCTTAGCAGTCGGTTTCGAGGTCGGTGTCGCCGCCGGTGGCAGGCGTGCGGGCCGGGCGGTTGGGGGTGCTGTCGAGCTGGGAGTAGAGCGCGTCGAACTCTTTTTTCAGGGTCTCGTGGGCGCTTTTGAGCTCGTTGAAGGCGGCTTGGGTGGGGCGCTTTTTCAGGGCGTCGCTGAGTGCCTGGTGTTTTTCCACGAACAGGCCAAGGGTCTCTTCCAGCTCGCTGCGGAAGGCCTCGAAACCGGCGGCGCTTTTGGCGTCCTGCTTTTTGAACAGCGCTTTGACGCGCTCGGCCAGCGAAGGGCCTTGCGGTTCATCGCTAAAGGAGAGGTCGGTTTCCAGTGCTTCGGAGAAGAGGTTCTCTGGGCGCTGTTTGCGGGCGGCCAGCGGTGAGTTTTCGCCCTCGGAGGCGCTGAACTTGAGCATCGAGGTGCCCAGCGAGGCGGGGGAATCGGTGACCGCCAGCCCGACCAGATAGGCTTCGCCGGTACCGGCAAAGTCGAGGTCGATCTCCATGGAGGTGTAGACCTTCTGGCGTTTTTCGACCATGGCCTTGAGTTCGTCGGTGGGGTCGATCTCGGCATAAAGGCCGAGCTTGCCGTCGTCGTCTGCCTCGGTTTTAAGCGCGGTCACGTCGCCGTAGGCTTTGAAGGGGCCATCCGGCAGCAGGCCTTTGATGTGTTCCATATTGACCCGGCAGCCGTACTTGGCGGGGTCGAAGTTGGCGGCCATTTGGGTGAGCCATTCGGCGCTGATGGTGCGGCCATCGGTGGTTGCGCCTTCTTTTGCGATACGGTGCCAGGGCATGGGCGAGCCTCGGTGAGTGGGTGGGCGTTTGGCTGCGGTCAGGTTCCCCGCAGTGGGGCCGTGGCTCAATGAGGGCTGGGTGTAAGTGGCGTGACTTACATCGGGCAGGGCAATCGTGGCCGTGCCTGCGCGGGTACGCTGGCGGCATGACAGCCCAAGCCCCGATTGACGACGACCAGCACCGCCTTTCTGCCCGCCATCTCTATTGGATGGGGTGGCGGATTGCGCGCATTGCTGAATTTCTGGACCTGCCCAGGGCCACCGTGGATTCGTGGAAGAAGCGCGATGCCTGGGACGAGGCGACGCCTACCCAGCGGGTAGAGGGGGCGCTGGAAGCGCGCCTGGTGCAGCTGATTTGGAAGGAGCAGAAAGAGGGCAAGGACTTTAAGGAGATCGACCTGCTGGGCCGCCAGATTGAGCGGCTGGCTCGGGTGCATAAGTACCAGGGCAGCGGGAAGGAAGCCGACCTGAACCCCAACATCGAGCGCCGCAACGAGGGGCCGAAGAAGAAGCCTGCCCGTAACGATGTGGGCGATGAGGGGGTGATTCAGATTGTCGAGGCGTTCGAGGCGTCGCTGTTCGATTACCAGCGGGGCTGGTACCGGGCGGGGCAGCATGAGCGCATTCGTAACCTGCTTAAAAGCCGCCAGATCGGGGCGACGTGGTACTTCGCCCGGGAGGCGATTGCCGATGCCATGGAGACCGGCAAGAACAAGATCTTCATGAGCGCGAGCAAGGCCCAGGCGCATATCTTCCGCCACTACATCGTGAAGTTCGTGAAGGAAGTGACCGGGGTGGAGCTCAAGGGCGACCCGATTATTCTCGCCAACGGTGCGGAGCTGCACTTTCTGGGCACCAACGCCAAAACGGCGCAGGGCTACCACGGCGATACCTACCTGGACGAATACTTCTGGATTCATGGCTTCGAGACGTTCCGCAAGGTGACGTCGGGCATGGCCATGCACAAGAAGTGGAAGCAGACCTATTTCAGCACGCCTTCTTCGGTGGCCCATGAGGCGTACCCGTTCTGGACCGGTGACCGGTTCAACAAACGCAAGAAGAAAGCCGACCGGGTGAAGATCGATGTCAGCCACGCGGCGCTGAAAAACGGGGCGCGGGGGCCGGACGGCCAGTGGCGGCAGATCGTGACCATCGAGGATGCGATTGCCGGGGGCTGCGACCTGTTCGATATCGACCAGCTGCGCCTGGAGTACAGCGACGATGAGTTTGCGAACCTGCTGATGTGCGAGTTCGTGGACGATACGCAGAGCGCCTTCCCGCTGGCGATGATGCATCGCTGCATGGTGGATAGCTGGGATGCTTGGCGGGATTTGAAGCCCTTCGCACCTCGGCCCTATGGCGAGCATCCGGTGTGGATTGGCTACGACCCGGCGGGGGATGGTGAGGAGGGCGATGGGGCAGGGTTGGTGGTGGTCGCGCCGCCGAAAACCGCTGACAGCAAGCACCGCATTCTGGAACGCCACCGCCTCAAAGGGCGCGACTATGAAGCCCAGGCGGAGTTTATCCGCAGCGTGACCCGCCGTTATAACGTGACCTTTATCGGCATTGATACCTCGGGCCTGGGGGAGGCCGTGGCCCAGCTGGTGGCGAAGTTCTTCCCCACCGTGACCCGGTACCGCTATACCCCGGAAATGAAGTCGCGCCTGGTGATGCAGGCGCAGCAGATCATCAATAAGGGGCGGCTTGAATTCGATGCTGGCTGGGTGGATCTCGCCCAGTCGTTCATGGCGATCCGCCGGGAGCTGACCGCCTCCGGCCGCCAAATGACCTACACCGCTGGTCGCAATAACCAGACCGGCCACGCTGACTTGGCGTGGGCGACCATGCACGCCTTACACAATGAGCCTCTTGATGGCCCCACCGACCATGGCACGGGCCGTTCCCTAATGGAGATGTACGGATGAGCGACGCGGCAGCAAAGCCACGGGTGCGCGTGCCCGCTTACGTGACAGACACCGACGATACCACCGCCGCGCCTGCCAAAGCGGAGGCGTTCAGCTTCGGTGAGCCGACGCCGGTGATTGATGGGTACGATTTTTTCTATACCGGCTGCTGGATGCTGGGCAACGAGTGGTACGAGCCGCCGGTGGATTTTCCCGCCCTGGCCCAGACCTATCGCGCCACGGCGCACCACGGCTCGGCGATTCAGGTCAAGCGCAATATTCTGGTGCGTTCGTTCATTCCCCACCCGCTGTTAAGCCGCCAGGCGTTTAGCGCGTTGGCCACCGACTACCTGGTGTTTGGCAACTGCTACCTGGAGCGAATCTTCGGCCGTTTGGGCAGGCTGCTGGCATTGAAGCCTGCGCGGGCGAAGTACGTTCGCCGTGGGGCGGATCTGAAGCGTTATTTCTGGGTGCCCAACTGGTCGGAGCGCAGCGAGTTCGATGAGGGCAGCATCATCCATCTGCTGGAGCCGGATATTAACCAGGAGGTGTATGGCGTGCCGGATTACCTGGGGGCGCTGCAGTCGATCTTCCTGAACGAGAACGCCACGCTGTTTCGGCGCAAGTACTACCTGAACGGCTCCCACGCGGGGTTCGTGATGTACGTTTCCGACGCCGCCCACAACCAGGAGGACATCGACGCCATGCGCACCGCGCTGAAGGAGTCGAAGGGCGTGGGCAACTTCCGCAACCTGTTCCTGTACAGCCCCAACGGCAAAAAGGATGGCATCCAGATCATCCCGATCTCTGAGGTGGCCGCCAAGGACGACTTCGCCGCGATCAAGAACATCACCCGCGACGACCAGCTCGCCGGCCACCGCATCCCCCCGCAGCTGATGGGCATCATCCCCAACAACACTGGCGGCTTTGGCGACGTGGAGAAAGCCGCCAAGGTGTTCGTCACCAACGAACTGGAACCGGTGCAGGCGGTGTTCAGTGAGATTAACGATGTGCTGGGGGAGGAGGTGATTCGGTTTCGGGAGTATTCGCTAGACCCCCAATAAAAAAGCGCCTGGCATGACCAGGCACATATCGCTCGTTTCATCCCTGAAAGCAGTGGAGGCGTCCCGGCCCCGCAAGCGATACCCACTACTGTATATCAATGCTGTATATTTGAACAGGTATCATGGATGATGAATCGACCGATTTTGCCCTGGATGGGCGGCAAGCGCCGCTTGGCTAAACAGATCCTACCGCTCTTCAAACCGCACACTGCCTACGTGGAACCATTCTGCGGCGGTGCTGCGCTCTTCTTTATGAAAGCGCCCAGTAAGGTGGAAGTTATCAACGACGCGCATGGGGAGTTGGTAAACCTCTATCGCGTGGTGAAGCACCACCCTGATGAGCTGGTGAAGCAGTTTCGCTGGGGACTGATCAGCCGGGAAGAGTACCTCACTCAACGAGAGATCGACCCACGCCACCTGACGGATATTCAGCGGGCGGCGCGGTTCTTCTACCTGCAGAAGCTGGCGTTTGGCGGCAAAGTCAGCGGCCAGACGTTTGGCACCTCTGCCGTTTCACCACCACGAATGAACCTGCTGCGCATAGAAGAAGATCTCAGCGCCGCGCACCTGCGCCTGGCTCGTACAGTGGTTGAGCACCTCGACTGGGCGGAATGCATCAAACGCTACGATCGGGAAGGCACGCTGTTCTACCTCGACCCACCGTACTGGGGCACTGCTGGGTACGGCTGCGACTTTCCGCTTGAGGAATACTACCGAATGGGCGAACTGGCCCGAGAAGGGCAGGGGCAGTTCGTGATCAGCGTCAACGACACGCCAGAGATGCGCGATGCTTTCAAAGGGCTAACCATCCAGACAACTGAGATTCGATACACTGTAGGGCAGAAGGCGACGGAGCCGCGGGGGGAGCTGATCATCAGTAACCGCTAGGCCAGTATGGCTCCAAAGCAAAGCCGCCCGATGTGGGCGGCTTCTGTATTAACCCTTGGTACGGCGGGGATCGGAGCTACGAGGGTAGGTCCTCTCCTCCTGGTAAGTCCCATCTTGCTTTCTGATTTTGACTGAGCCTTCCTTGTCCTTCATGTAGTCACGCATTTTGTCCGTGACTGCTTCTTTCGTATCCGCCCGCCTAAGCGCTCGGTCGCTGCCTTCCTTGCCAAATTTCCAGCCCTTGTCATCCTTTGAGATATCGTATTTATCCATTTGGAAAACCCACAGGTTATGGCTTCACTAAACCACCTTAGACTATAAAATCCAGCCTTGCCCACCCCCTGGCGCGCCGTCGACTCCCCGCCCCGCCTGCGCGCTAAACCTGTGTGTTTTTATGCATCCATGCACATGCCGCTAAACCGCGCCGTTACTGGGGCCTGCGGCCATATTCTGTACACCCATTTTCATGCGGAATCATGCGAATTTCTTCACATAGCAGGTGGAGTGACACAGCCATGAGGTGGAGTTCTAAGAAGCATGGGGGGTGTCGGGAAAAGGTAATCTAGGTGATCAGGCTCTTTTTTGATCCTAACTAACTGATTTTAAATGACTTATAGATTACCTCTAAAAGGTAATAAAAGGTGATGCAAAAGGTAATCTTTGTTTAAGTTATTGATATTAATAGTTTTTATAAAGTGCTCAATTCACCTTTTTAAAAGGTAATGTGGTTACCTATTGATCACCTTTTTATTACCTTTTGAACGCCTGTTTTAATTTAATTATTTTCAATGGCTTAGGTCATATTTCTGAGATTGGTTACCTTTATTACCTTTTTCCGAGCCCCCCAAACATTCTGGTGTAGCCTTCACGCATGATGCGCACGCACACGCGTCACACGCATATCTGTAAGCAATAGGCGAATAGAGCAAAAGCGCTATTTTGTTGGCACAAATTTGGTACTTGTTCTGAATGAGAGGCTTAACGGCGGGGTTTCGGTCTAATCCATCAT
>Ga0098069_100447_pt1 | contig 18191 bp, 13 predicted proteins | sample 27_taG_FD_92584 | JGI IMG/M metagenome (GOLD analysis project Ga0098069, IMG submission 92584) | Marine viral communities from Cariaco Basin, Caribbean Sea - 27_WHOI_OMZ | ecosystem: Environmental > Aquatic > Marine > Oceanic | place: Caribbean Sea: Cariaco Basin | collected 2014-11-09 | reverse complement strand
TCGCGCTCGATCTCGACCTCGATTTCGACGCCAAGCGTGTCGGCGGGACGGCGGAACTGAGCGTGCTGGCCGCGCCGGGGGCCGAGGAAATCGTGCTCGACACCAACGGGCTCGAGATCGCGCAGGTCACCGACGGGCAGGGCCGCGCGCTGTCCCATACGGTGGGCGAGCCGGTGGCCGAAGGCGGCAAGGGCGCGCCGCTGACGATCCGCCTCGACGGCGCGGAGACGCTACGCATCGCCTATCGCGCGCCCGCCGATGCCAGTGCGCTGCAATGGCTCAGCCCCAAACAGACCAAGGGCGGGGTGCATCCCTTCCTCTTCAGCCAGGGACAGGCGATCCTCAATCGCAGCTGGATCCCGACGCAGGACAGCCCCGGCATCCGGCAGACATGGGAAGCGCGCATCACCGCACCCGCGCCGCTCGACGTGGTGATGAGCGGCGTGCGCCAGGGTGAGCCCGAGGATCTCGGCAACGGCCGCCGTGCCTTCACCTTCGTGATGGACAAGCCGGTGCCGCCCTATCTCATCGCGATCGCGGCGGGCGATATCGATTTCCGCGCGATCGGCCCGCGCACCGGCGTCTGGGCCGAACCCGCCACGCTCGACCGGGCCTGGCGCGAAGTGAACGACACCGAGGAGATGGTCGTCGCGGCGGAGGAGCTCTACGGCGAATACCGCTGGGGCCGCTACGACATGATCGTGCTGCCGCCCGCCTTCCCCTATGGCGGGATGGAAAACCCGGTGATGACCTTCCTCACCCCGACCTTCATCGCGGGCGACCGGTCGAACAACGGCCTCGTGGCGCATGAACTGGCGCACAGCTGGTCGGGCAATCTCGTCACCAATGCGGTGTGGGGCGACAGCTGGCTCAACGAGGGCGTCACCACCTATTTCGAGAACCGCATCGTCGAGGCGGTCTATGGTAAGCAGCGCGCCGAGCAGGAAGCCGCGCTGATGTTCGCCAATATCCAGGAAACGCTGGCCGAGGTTGGCGAGGATGCCCCGGGCACCGCGCTGAGCACCGATGGTGGCTACCAGCTCGGCAGCGCGATTGCCTATGACAAGGGCGCGTTCTTCCTGCGCACGGTCGAAAGCGTGGTCGGCCGCGAGCGTTTCGACGCATGGCTGCGCCAGTGGTTCGACAACCATGCCTTCCAGCCCGCCACCAGCGAGTTGTTCCTTGCGGACATGATGGAAAACCTGGTGCAGGGCGAGGCCGAGGCCGAGGCCGATGCGCTGATGCTGCGCGAATGGATCTTCGAGCCGGGCCTGCCCGCGAATGTGGCCAAGCCCGACCCGGCAGCATTCGCCGCGGTCGATGCCGCGGTGTCGGCCTATGGCGCCGAGGGCACGATCCCGGCGGGCTATGCGCAGTGGAGCAGCGCCGAGCGCCAGCGCTTTCTCGACAATATCCCAAAGCAGCGCACTGCCCAGCAACTCGCCGCGCTGAACGAGGCGCTGGGCCTGTCGGGCACGGGCAATAACGAGGAGCTGTTCCTGTGGCTCGAAATGGCGCTCGCCAATCGCTACGAACCCGCGGTGCCGCAAGCGGAGGAATTCCTCGCCGAGGTCGGGCGCGCGAAATTCGTGCGCCCGCTGTTCCAGGTGCTGTGGGACCAGGACGAATGGGGCCGGCCGATCGCGCAGCGCATCTATGCCGAGACCCGCGGCAGCTACCACGCGGTAACGCGCGGCGGGGTCGACCGCATTCTCGGGACCGAGGGCTAGGTCACACCATATCGGCGGGGCGGACGAGGCGGTCGAAGGTCGGCTCGTCCACCAGCCCCAGCTCGAGGCCCGCCTGCTTGAGCGTCTGGCCGGTCTGGTGTGCATGCTTGGCAATCTTGGCGGCATTGTCGTAGCCGATCTCGGGCGCCAATGCCGTCACCAGCATCAAGGACCGTTCGACCAGCGCGGCGATCTGTTCAGTGTTCGCCTCGATCCCCTCGACGCAGCGGGTGGCAAAACCTTCCATCCCAATTGCGAGCAATTCGACCGAGCGGAGCACGTTCGACCCGATCAGCGGCATGAACACGTTGAGCTCGAAATGGCCCTGCATTCCGCCCACCGTCACTGCCTGGTGATTGCCGATCACCTGGCCCGCGACCATCGTCAGCATCTCGCACTGGGTCGGGTTGACCTTGCCCGGCATGATCGAACTGCCCGGTTCGTTCGCGGGTAGCGACAGTTCGCCAAGGCCCGAGCGCGGACCCGATGCGAGGAAGCGGATATCGTTGGCGATCTTGTTGAGCGCCACTGCAAGCGTGTTGAGCGCGCCCGAGAAGGACACCAGCCCGTCCTTCGCAGCGAGCTGTTCGAAGGTGTTGGGCGCAGGCTCGAAAGCAAAGTCGGTGATATCGCTGATCGCGCGGGCCATATCCGCGGCCCAGCCATCGGGCGCATTGAGCCCGGTGCCGACCGCGGTGCCGCCGATCGCGAGCTTGCGGATGTCGTTCTCCAATGCGCTTTCGATCCGCGCCCGGCAGCTCTTCAACTGCGAGACATAGCCGGAAAATTCCTGGCCCAGCGTCAGCGGGGTGGCGTCCTGCGTATGCGTGCGGCCGATCTTGACGATATCGGCAAAGGCCCGCGCCTTCGCGTCAAGCGCTGCCACCAGCCGGTCGAGTGCGGGCAGCAGCGCATCGCGCGACACCAGCGCGGCGGCGACATGCAGCGCGGTGGGGAAGCTGTCGTTCGAGCTTTGCGAGCGGTTTACATGGTCGTTGGGATGGACCGGCTCCTTGCCGCCGCGCGTGCCCGCCAGCGCTTCATTGGCGATTCCGGCGATCACTTCGTTGACGTTCATATTGGTCTGCGTGCCGCTGCCCGTCTGGAAGATGGTCAGCGGGAACTGGTCGTCATATTCGCCAGCCCGGATCGCGGTGGCTGCGCTCTCGATTGCCTCGGCGAGCGGTGCCTCCAGTCCGTGCTGGCGGTTGATCCGCGCCGCCGCCTGCTTGACCGCCGCCTGCGCGTGGACGATCTGGATCGGCATGCGCTGGTGCGCGGGGAAGGGGAAATTGGTCAGGCTGCGCTGCGTCTGCGCGCCCCAATAGGCGTCGGCAGGGACTTCGATGGGGCCGATGGAATCGGTTTCGGTGCGCGTCTGGGTCATGGCCTGTCTCTCTCCGGATGATGTGATGCCACAGGTAGGATCGCTGCACGGCGCATGCCACCCGAAGCCGCCCTGCGTGAAGATTCCATCTGTTCAGGCGGGTGAAGCCCACCTATCTCGAACACATGCTGCGCCAGTACGAACTCGTTGAACGGGTCAAGGAATACGATCCCGACGCTGACGAGGCGATGCTCAACCGCGCCTATGTCTATACCGTGCAGAAGCACGGCACGCAGACCCGCGCGAGTGGCGATCCCTATTTCAGCCACCCGGTCGAAGTCGCCGGCCTGATGACCGATCTCAAGCTCGACCAGGAAACCATCGCCACCGCGCTGCTGCACGACACGGTCGAAGACACGCTGGCGACGATCGACGATATCGAGCAGCATTTCGGCAAGGATGTCGCGCGGCTGGTCGACGGGGTGACCAAGCTTTCGAAGATCGAGCAGATGCCCGAGAACGAGCGCGCGGCGGAAAACCTGCGCAAGTTCTTGCTGGCGATGAGCGAGGATATCCGCGTGCTGCTGGTCAAGCTGGGCGACCGCCTGCACAACATGCGGACGCTGCATTTCATCAAGAAGCCCGAGAAGCGCCAGCGGATCGCGCGCGAGACGATGGATATCTACGCCCCGCTGGCCGAGCGCATCGGGCTGTATGAATATATGCGCGAGATGCAGATGCTCGCCTTCGAGCAGATCGAACCCGAAGCCTTCGCAACCATCACCCAGCGGCTCGACCAGATCCGCAGCGAGGATGGCGGGCAGGTCGATGCGATCGCGCTCGACATGAAACACGCCTTGCTCGAAGCCGGTATAACCACCGAGGTTTCGGGCCGTGAAAAGCACCCCTATTCGATCTGGCGCAAGATGGCCGAACGCCATGTCTCGTTCGAACAGGTCACCGACATCATGGCCTTTCGCATCATCTGCGAGGACGTGGCCGACTGCTACCGCGCGCTGGGGGTGCTGCACACGACGTGGCAGTTTCTCCCGGGCAAGTTCAAGGATTACATCTCCACTCCGAAGAACAACGGTTACCGCTCGCTCCACACTTCGCTGATCTACGGCAAGTCTATGCGCGTCGAAGTGCAGATCCGCACGCGCGAGATGCACCGGGTGAACGAATTCGGCTTCGCCGCGCACTGGGCCTACAAGCAGGACGGCCGGCCCGACGGGCAGGTCGGCTGGCTGCGCGACCTGATCGAGATCGTCGATGCCAGCCACGATCCCGAAGAGCTGCTCGAACATACGCGGATGGCGATCTACCAGGATCGCATCTTTGCCTTCACTCCCAAGGGGGCGCTGTTCCAGCTGCCCAAGGGGGCGACCCCGGTCGATTTCGCCTTTGCCGTGCACACCGATCTGGGGGCGCAGACGGTGGGGGCGAAGATCAACGGGCGGCACATGCCGCTGCGCACGCAGCTCAACAATGGCGACGTGGTCGAGATCATCAAAAGCGACAATGCCGATCCGCAGCTGTCGTGGCTGGGCTTTGTCGTGACCGGCAAGGCGCGTGCCTCGATCCGCCGCGCGGTGCGGCTCAAGGAACGCGCCGAAGTGGCGGAAATCGGGCAGAAGCTGTTCGACGAGATTGCGCTGCGCGTGCCTGCGAAGATCGGCAAGAAGGCGCTGCGCGAAGCGATCAAGCGGCTCGAGATGGAGGACGAGGAAGACCTCTATTACGCAATCGGATCGGCCAAGATCGAGGATCGCGCGGTGATGGAGGCGCTGGTCCCCGGCTGCACCGCGGAGCTCGAGAACGAGCCCGACTGGGCCAAGAGCGGCAAGGCGCTGTCGATCCGCGGCCTGACGCCCGGCATGGGCTTTCAGCTGGCCCATTGCTGCCACCCGGTTCCGGGCGACCGGATCGTCGGCGTGCGGCGGCCCAACGAAGGGGTCGAAGTGCACACGATCGACTGCGCACACCTTGCCAACGGGATCGACAGCGACTGGCTGGATCTGTCCTGGGGCAAGCGTTCGCGCGGGGCAGTCGGCCGCATGCGCGTCACGCTCTACGACCGGCCCGGGACGCTCGCGGAAATGGCAGGCATCTTCGCGCAGAACCACGTGAATGTGACGAGCCTCGACCAGACCCAGCTCGATCACCCGTTCACCACTTACGAGATCGACCTGGAAGTGCAGGACGTGCCCCATCTGTCGCGCATCCTCAGCGCCCTGCGGGCCAGCGATTCGATCGCCCAGGCCGAACGGGTGTGAGCGCGCCGCTGGGCATCGACCATGTCCAGCTGGCGATGCCGGAGGGCGGCGAAGACCGGGCCCGTGCCTTCTACACCGATCTGCTCGGCATGCGTGAAGTGGCCAAGCCGTCCAACCTTTCCACGGCCGGGTGCTGGTTCGAATGCGGCGCGCTGCAGCTGCACCTGGGGGTCGACCCCGATTTCCGCCCAGCGCGCAAGGCGCATCCGGCGTTGCTGGTCGCCGATCTGGCAGAGTCTCGCGCTAGGCTTGCGCAAGCGGGAGCAATCGTCAGGGAAAACAAGCCGATCGCGGGGTATCACCGCTGCTTCACCGAAGACCCTTTCGGCAACCGTATCGAGTTGATGCAGAAGCTCTAGACGGGTCGCAGCGTGACCGCGACCGGGTCGCCCTCGGCGAGTTTCTCGGTCTTGCGCACCGGTGCCTTGACCGGCAACATCCAGCCGCCCTCGTCGCGGGGAAAGCAGGATGTCTGCCAGACGGTTTCACCGATGCATGCCTCGACCTTGAGCGAGCGGAACCCGCGTTTGCCGCCTAGTTCGAGCCGCCACATCGCTTCGGTTGCCGACAGGCTCTCGCCCGCTTCGCCCTGGATTGTCACGAAGAACCAGCTGACGCCGTTCTTCGCGGTCCAGCGCCAGAGCGGCGCGGTGACGGATACGCTCTCGCTCAATCGGCCATCCGGCGCACGGGCACCGGGATGTTGCAGATATCCGCGCCGCCTGCGGGATGGATGAAGAACGGGTCGCGGCGGTTCGCGCGCGCTTCGGCATAGCGCGTGAAGGTTTCGCCTTCGGTGGACAGGTATTCGAAAGCGGGCCTCTCGGCCTCGGGCAGATCGCTGGCCAAGCGCACCGAAAGGATCGGTGTGCGCTTGGCCGATTCCTCGGTGGTGTAGAAGCCCAGCGCGCCCGAGCCACGTGGGAGCGAGGATAAGTGCTCCATCCCTTCCACCACGCGCCCGACCAGCGCGATGTTGCGGTCGAGGTGGCGCGGTGCATGGCCGATAACGGTATAAAGCTCTGCGCCGCTGCCCGTATCGGGCGAATAGCCACGTCCGACGCCGACCATGCCATAGCAATGGACCGGCCAGGCGACCGGTTCGTCATCCGTCATCGCGATCGGCCAGCCGTCGAAAAGGGCATGTGCCCTCGCATAGGGATCGGCCCGGTAGAGGGTGTCGGGGTCGCTGGGTGCCACGCGGGAAGCAGCGGTTTCGAAATAGGCGCGGATCTTAGCGATCGCGGGTTCGTCCAACCTCGCCGAATACTCGTTTTCGGGTACGGCGGCGAGGTTGGCCGGCAAAGCTTTCGCCTCGCCCCCGGCCTCGGGATTGTCGTAGTTCGGATCGCCCCACTGGACGACATAATTGTCCTGCACGCGGTTGACCGCTGTGCCGTCGTACCATTCGGTGCGGGCGAGCGTGCGGATGTTCCCGACCCAGCCTTGGCTGAAAGGCGCGGGCATAAGCTGGATCACCACCTCGCGCGCGGTGCCATCTGGCGCGGAGGCCAGCGTCATTACCAGCAAGTCTTGCGGGGCAATGGTGGTCCATTCCGCCCCAGGTGCCTGCGCGACGATTTCGCCCGGCGAAGGCGGCGCGGCCTCGTCCTGCGCCTGCGCGGGAGCAGCAAGCGCGAGCAGCGCGGCGAACGGAAAAAGCGATTTGGTCATCTGCGGGGGAGTGCCACCTGCTCCGGCAAAACGAAAGCCCCCTCTCGCGCATTGTACGGACGGGAGGGGGCCTCGTGGCGGTGTTCGCAGGGGATGCCTGATCCGCGCAGCACCGTCGCGCATATGGATCATAGCACGAAATCGGGCCTTGGCGCCATACTGCCCGCGCATTGGCTTGCGATTCGCATCGGGCGCCGCTAGACGCGCGGCTCTTTTGCGGCGCTACCGCGCTGTGCGCTTGAGCGCTGATCGGGTTTTGCCCATCGCCCTCAAGCAGCGAAGCGGTAGGGTAGCCAAGGAGAATGCGGAGCAGTGGCCGAGTGGTCGAAGGCGCACGCCTGGAAAGTGTGTATACGGTAACCCCGTATCGAGGGTTCGAATCCCTCCTGTTCCGCCATTCGCCTTTTCAGGTTTGTCCGGCCATCTCGAAAATCGCGCAGAAAGCTTTACAATTCTGCGATTTGCGGCTCCTGTGCTGTCCGAAGCTACCCGACCCTAGCCGATTGCAAATGGGGGTAAGCTGGGGGTAACGGGCGGATCTCATTGGGGGTATCGAATGCTGACGGACAAAGCAGTGCGCGCGGCAACCACAAGGGACAAGGCTTACAAGCTTGCCGACAGCCGTGGCCTGCACCTGCACATATCGGCAAGTGGGCATAAAAGCTGGCGCTACAAATACCGTTTCGAAAGGAAGGAACGGCTGCTGACCTTGGGGACATACCCAGAGGTTTCTCTGGCCGATGCGCGCGAAAAGCGAGACGAGGCAAAGAAGATCCTGCGTGAGGGTCGTGATCCCCGCCACGCTGCAAAGCGTGGAAGGCTGGTTGGCGCAGATGATTCGGGAAAATCATTCGAGAAGGTGGCGCGCGAGTGGCACGCGCTTCAAATCGAGCGCTGGAAGCCAGTCCATGCGGCCGATGTCATTACCAGCCTCGAACGCGATATCTTCCCCTATCTCGGATCGATGCCGCTGGCCGAAATCGACAAGCCCTTGCTGCTCTCGATTCTACGCAAGATCGAGAGCCGCGGTGCGATAGAGACCGCACGCCGGATCAAGCAGCGCGTGGCTGCGATCTATCGGTATGCCAATGCTGAAGGCGCAAAGCTTGAAAACCCAGCATCGGATATCAACGATGCACTCAAGCCACTGCCGCCACCGAAACGTTATCCTGCTCTGCTCGATGTGGGATCCATCCGTACCATGATCGGCGACGTCGATCGAGCAGGTGCTTCCCCGGTCAATCGTCTCGCTGCCCGTCTGCTGGCCCTGACTGCGCAAAGGCCCGGCATGGTACGTTTCATGGAGTGGGACGATATCACCGGCATCGACTGGGCAAATCCCAATGCAGACAGCAGCGATGCGCTCTGGAAAGTGCCAGCGGACAAAATCAAGCAGGAACTCCACCTTCGCGGCGATGAAGCATTCGATCATCCCGTCCCCCTCTCATCCCAAGCGGTGGAAGCGCTACGCGCTGTACGCTGGATGACAGGGCGCTCGCCATTCGTTTTTCCAGGCGCGCGTTCAGGCCTGAAACCGATCAGCGAGAATGCGATCGGCTATCTGTACAATCGCGAAGGATATAAGGGGCGTCACGTACCGCATGGCTGGCGTTCCAGCTTTTCGACCATCATGAACGAGCAGGCCGAGCGCGAACTAGGGAGCGATGTGCGTCTTCTGGCAGATCGCATGATTATTGATCTGATGCTCGCCCATACCCCCAAAGGAATGAGTGCCAGCGAGCTTCGATACAACCGCGCGGCATATATGCCGCGGCGCCGAGAACTCGCACAACGTTGGGCGGATATGATTATGGAAGGCGCGATCCCTGTGGGGGAAATCATCGATAGCCCGCGCCGCCGGCGTCGTTAGCTACCACCCCGTTTTGCGGCCTGTTCCGCAATATAGGCAAGAACTTCGCTTTTGAGCCATCTGCTACTCGAGCCAAGCTTGATGGGTTCGGGGAAAATGCCCTTTTCCATATCGGTGTAAATCGTGGAGGAACTCCTCCGGGTCAGATCGCAGACTTCATCAAGCGTCATGAGAACAGGTCCCACGCCCGGCGGATCGGGGGACAGCTGGCTTTGAGCTTTGTCGAATGACGCTTGACTGGATACCTTGACGGTAGCGTCACTAGCCACCGCTCGGACCGCTCGCTTTTGCGGATCGAGGATCGCCTCCATTTGGCGATTGGTCAGGGGGCCAAGCGGCTGTAGCGATGCGAGCCAACGATCAAACTGCTTCGTATCCACAAAGATACGGTGAGTTAGTTCTGCCGACGCTTCCCACCAGCGCTTGAGATTGAATGCACCGGTCGCAAAGCGTGGTAGCGGATCGTCAAGCTCCCAGTGTGCCATTGGAATCGTAACAACTTCGCCACCACCCAGCGGCCGCCCGAAGGTGTCTAACTTTCCGATCGCGAACACGCTAGCCATATGCTCGGCGTCCAATTGTACAAGATCGCGTGCCGCGTCGTTTTCGCCATTATCCTTTGGCGCTGCGAAAATCTCCGGCAGCTCCGCGGGAGGGAAGCCGGCCCGGCAACTCACAACGTCACCGAATGCCGAAACTAGCGTCTTGCGACCGCTAGAGACTAAGTTGGCTCGACCCTCGTAGGGTGACCATGGGGGGATAGCATCGCTCACACCGAGGCATTACCACATGATTGGTTTTCAGCAATGAATTGACCGCTCTGCGCCCCAATCAAAGACATAGCGATCCGAGAATTCAGCTCCTGAGAGCGGACATTTTCTTAGACCGTCCCGGCCAGGGAGAATGAGATTGACTTCATCAAACTGTGACCGGCTGCTCGGAACCGGCTGCGTTGGACCTTCCGGGCAAGATAGGTTCTAGGCGGCCGCTGAATCAAAAGCTGATTTGGGCAATCCCGTTGTTGCTCGATTGACAGTAGCGCTTGCGAGAACGGGCTCTCTTTGATCTGGGCATCGACAGCACGCTGAGAGGCTTCGATCTCGATGCGCTGAAAATGGGTGACCTGATTTCCAGCTGCGAGATTCCTGGCAGAGCCAGCTTCATTCATCGGAAAATCGTTGACCCGAGCCAACTCGAGATAGCGAGCGACGCGCGCGGCAGAATTTGGCTCTAGCTGCGAGGTTCGTTGGTCGATAACTACGTGTCAGCATCACTCGGCAAGCTTAGGCAGTTTGCTTTGACAAAGCTTGCTTGAGCGTTACCAATAAGCTCAAAAGATTGCTGATTTCGGTGAAAAAGGTGCTCGGAGGGGCAACACTTGGCAGGAGTTCGAGGTAAAAACTTGTCTGCAAGGGCGGACGGTGTTGATGGGGACGGGCCGACACTTCCCGCTAAGCTTGCTCCGGATGGCCTGCTCATCGGCTATTCGCTGGAGGAAGAAGCCCACAGGCCAGTAATGGGCTTCCGCTTTGGTGAGGCGGTGGAGGACGAAAACGCCGACGAGGACATGCTCGAACCGATCCTGCATACTGGAGACGGGCATCTCATCACGCTTGCTCGGACAGGAGCGGGGAAAGGTGTGGGCTGCATCATTCCTGCTCTCCTAAGGTATCGAGGGCCGATCATCGTCATCGACCCCAAAGGCGAAAACTATCAGGTCACCGCACGCCGTCGTCGCGAGCTGGGTCAAGAGGTGCAGTTGCTCGATCCCTTCGGTGTCACCGGTGAGGAGACAGGGGCGCTCAACCCGCTCGACCTGATCGATCCGCGATCTCCAGAGGCAATCGACAGCGCAGCGCAACTCGCCGAGCTGATAGTGACGAAGCAGCACACGCAGGACCCGTTCTGGGACAGCCGTGCGTATTCGCTCATTACGACCATGCTACTCTTTGTTGCCTCCGGGAGGCCTCCCGTTCTGCGCAACCTGCAGGAGATGCACTACCTGCTCAATCAGACTGCCGAAGATATGGATTTCACCTTCAAGGAAATCGTCAAGAGCTCGCTTCCCCCTGTCCGGCAGGGCGGCTCAATCAAGTCGACCGCCGAGGGGAAGGTCTGGGCTTCGATACTGTCGACCGCGCAATCGCACACGGATTTCCTCCGCAGCGCCGGGGCGCAGGCCACGCTTGGCCGCTCGACAATCGATCTCAAGGCGATAACTCGGGGCGATCCGATTTCGATCTATATCGTGGTCCCACCTGAAAAACTCGAAAGCCACGGCAAGTTGCTGCGCCTGTGGATCGGGGTGTTGATGGCGGCCATCACCCAGCGCTCGCGGCGTCCGGAATTGCCGACCCTGTTCATTCTCGATGAAGCAGCGCAACTCGGACCGCTTAAACAACTTCGCCAGGCGATCACGCTGCTGCGTGGATACGGATTGAGGACGTGGAGCTTTTGGCAGGATCTCAGTCAGCTGCAGATGTTGTACCCCAACGACTGGAAAACCATGATCAACAACTGCGAGGTGTTGCAGGCCTTCGGTTTCTCGAATGCGCGGGTCGCCCGCGATGGAGGGGAACTGACAGGGTTCGATGAATGGCGCGTCCTGCAAGACCTGGAGTTTACCGAAATGGTCCTGGCGATAGCGGGGGACAGGCCGGTGATCGCACGCAAGCCCAACTATCTTGAGGACCCCGCCTTTGCTGGTCAGTTCGACGAGAACGGGTTCTATGGCGACGCCCCGCAGCGGCGCCGGGAGATCAAGCCCCCGCAGAAGCCTTCAAGGCGCGGCAGCCTGGCAGAACTGAAACGGATACGCGCGCGGGAGAGAGCCGAGGCCGCGCAGGGACGCCCTCCTACGGCAAGCGAGGTGCTGGACGGTAAGTTTGATTTGTCCGGACCTGAATTCTCGCCTCCCGAGAACATCCCGGACCCTTTTCTCACGCCTGACGATGACGAAACTGGCAATCGCGTCGACAAGGATAAAACCAGAAAGCCAAGCACCCCGAACGCCGATCCAGGCGACGGCGAGACACCGTGAAAGATGCAGTGGACCAGCCGACCGCGGTGGGTTTTATCGACGGGCAGAATCTCTTCATGCAGGCCAAGCGTCTGCTTGGTCATCGTATCCCCAATTTCGATCCTGTCGCGCTGCATCGGGAGATGTGCGAGGTCGCGGGCTTCCGGCCGGGAGCGGTGCGGTTCTACACCGGCATGCCCTCGGCGCGCCGCCAACCGCGCTGGCACGCCTTTTGGTGCAACAAGACACAGGCGATGGAGCGCGACGGCGTAGAAGTGACGACCCGCCCCCTCCGCTATCGCAAACGGCGCATCTTCGACGAGGAAGGCGACGTCGAAATGATCATGCAAGCGGAGGAAAAGGGCATCGACATCCGAATTGCCCTCGATCTGGTGCGTCTAGCCCGTCGCGAAGAGCTCGATGCAGCCATCATCTACTCGCAGGACCAGGACTTGAATGAAGTCGTCAGCGAAGTCGAAGCAATCGGGAAGATCAGAAGCACTCAGATCAAGCTCGCAAGCGCCTTTGTTACTGGCCCGGATGCGGACTTCGACCGCGGGATCAGGGGGACGCAATGGCTCCGCTTTGACAAGTGCATATACGATCGCTGCATCGATGGACGAAACTATTTTCCCAAGGAGAGCTGAATGCGTGCAGTTGGCGGGCAGTCACGGCAAATCACGGCGGGACACAAAAGCCGCATCTACGTCGGGCGCCCGGATGACGAGAGATTCCTGACCGCACTGACCGGGAAGAGCGAGTTAAAGCCGGACGAGGCAAAGCTGATCGAAGACAACATCCTGCTTATCAGCGGCAGTGGCTTGGCGGGCAAATCCGAACTGCTCATGTGGTCATTCGATGCGTTTAACGCAAAGCAGAACGAGGACATTATTGCCGCCCACGGCGCGCTCGAAATGGCTGGCGAGCTGGCTAGCGAAACACAGCATATCGATGCGTGGGCAAAGACGCTTCACAGCATGCGCGAAAATTTGGAGCAGCAGGCGCGTGAAAAAGGTTTGCGAGCCCCGCGCTTTCGCCTGTTCGACGCTTTTTACAAACGGTGCGTGACACCGGGCAGCGATGCCGACGTGCCTTTTCACATCGGTCTGAAGGTTCTCAGCGGGCTGGCAGCCGCGCTCATCCTTGCAAGCGATATCCTGTCGCAGTTTTCACTGCAGGCATGGGCCGACGCATTGGCGGAATGGATCAGGCCCGTGATTCCTGGGGCCGAACTGGCGATTGCCATTCTCATGTACGGGGCGCTGATCGCGGCGCTGGTCTATAATGTCATTGAACGCTTCGTCCCCAAGTTGATCGTCCGGTTTCGCGATCGTGTCCTGCGCGCATATACGTATACACGCTTTGGCGAAAACCCGCTTTCGCATCCAGAGCGGTTGGCCAAGGACGATGCCGAAACCAGGCCGAATGCATGGCCCCAGGATTTCAATGAAAAGCTGCTGATCAAGGCCTTTAATGCCGATGTTGAGCAGTGGCTCCAGAAACTGCCAGATAATAACCGCGTGCTGCTGGCGCTCGACTTGCAGGAATTGCCACCTGCAAGCCTGCCCGAAGCGCGTGGCAGGGTAAGGGCTGCGGTAGACACGCTGCTGGGTCGGGCAACGCGGTCAAACGATGATGCGGCCAGTCCCCTGCTACAATCCCGCGCGCCGATCGCCGTAAGCTCCAAGTTCGTGATGTTCGGCTATCCGCCGAAAGCGACCTCGCCGCTGCTCTCGGCTCTGGCGCGGCCTCAGGAGGTGACATTTCTCAGTCGCGATGCCGCCTGGGACCTGGTGGGCAAGCGGATCGAGAGCTGGCTGGATGACGAAGAGATCGGGAATGATGCGCTGTGGCAGGCGATGCTCGCCGTGCGCGACCTACCGCGCCCCTCTAAGGCCGAGGAATGGAGTCTCAAGCGCGGCCGGAATTCTACGGAAGCGGCAGAACGGACGGGCCGGGAATTCGTCAATCTCACCTTCGCTCCAGGCAAGACCTCGGATTATCACCTGCTGTTGATCCAGACCGCGTTGGCTTTTGGCGTGTTGACTGCGTCTTATGCCCTTTCGGGATCGGGTATTCTGCAAAACGAGGATTTCGATCAGCGCCTGGCCGGCTCCATCGACCTGCGCCTGCGCCACTTTTTGCAAGTGTCCGGCGGCATCCTCGATGAGGATTTTGCCGATCCCGGCGCGTTCAGAAGCCGACTGATCGAGCTCACAACCGCCCCCAAAGGCACGGGTGAGACCTCGTCGGAAATTCCCTCGAATGCAATGGAGGAACTCAAGCGGGCGCTCGGATACGGCCCGCAAGGCTTCGAGCAAGGCGCGACCTTGCTCGCTCCTTTCCGGTTCGGATTGACCGAAGACGATCTCGCGCGGACCGGGCTGGACATTCGGGTCGGCGATCTGAAGCAGTCACCCAATATCCAGTTCGACAGCGAGGATACGGGCGGGCCAGTCCGGGTGATCCTCAAGGAAGAAAGCCGCCGGGTCATCCTTCATGCAAAGGGCCATGAGGATGAAAATCTCTCGCGGGCCTACAGCAGGCTGCGGGACGCGATCGAGGACAATGTTACCGACTTTCGTCGAGACACGAAGGACGTTGCGCATCACGCGCTGTCGTGGACTGCGCTCGCCTGTCTGACCAGAACGGATGACCTTGAAAGCCTGGCAGCCATAATGGAAGACATTGCCGATCGCGCGCTGACGCTTGGCGGATATTCTGATCTCACCGAGCCACAGAACATCGAGCTGCAACATCGGCTGGGCGAGGCAGCGATGCGCATACTGGTCGACGCCAAATTTCTTCAGCGCGGCAACGCCAAGCGGTGGAACTATGACAAGAACCGTCCGGAGGATATCGGTCGGCTGGAGGCAACGGTACAGCGTTACATGCGGCGCTTCGGATACGGCCAGATGGACACTCCCGCGCGCAATACTTTCGTTACGATGCTGCGCAAACAGGGATCTTATTCTCCCGTGGTGCGCGACCTCGCACGGTTTCTTGCCGAACACGGCGGAACGGCGGCCAAGGGTGACTGGCTCGACAAGATCGGGCTCCTGCATAAGGAGAATTGCCGCGAGGAAGCACTTATCCGGCTCACCGCGATCAAACCTGAGCCACTCGCGCCGGAGAACAGGCTAGCTTACCTGCGATCGCTACGCAGGACGGCGGATTCGCTTGCCGGACGCTGCCTGCCGCATGCGCAATCCGATCCCGATTTCGAAAGGCTGCAAAGCTGTGTCGAGAGAGCGGAACGCCAGTTTCTCCACCCGCTTTTCAACGCAATGCAATCGGGAATGGCCGATGTCCCTGACCATGCAGGCGAGATTGCTTTCATGGCGCTGCGCACCTCTGTCTTCTGGCAGCAAAAGCTTGCCAGATTTCCTGTCGCACAAGCGGTCGATCAGGACGGGCGCTCGCAATTCGAAGCATTGGCCGCAGCATCGCGCGCGAGGCAGGCTTCCATTCTCGACTTCCTGTCCGAGAACCAGTGCGATTTCACCCCAACGAGGGTAAATGATTTTATAGATGTTGCGAACCTTCTGGGGATGGATGATCGGCTGAAGGGCGAGCGGCACACGGAATTGAACAGCTGGCTGAAACGGGCGCGTAAGGCGTTCTTCACATCGGCCTCACGCATCCTGGAGAGCGATACAGCCGCCAATCGGATCGACGCCGATCGCTTCGCCCAGGCCGCGCAAGCCCTTGCCGTCGCACTGAGCGCCAACTGGCGTGCCAAGGGCGTCTTCCTGTCCGATGATCGCGAGGTGCTTTGGCTTTCGATGGTCGCGCTGCGCGCCGCCTATTGCGATTTCGCCGCCCGGCGGTTCGCAGCACGCAACGGGTTCGATGGTTTTCGGCTCGAAGACCCTGACTACCTCAGGGCGCGCGATCGCTTCGTGCAGACCGCATATTTCGAGGAGTATGGCCCCCGCGAGGCGCGAGAGAATATGGCAGCAAGGCTGCTCGAAGCAGTCGCCCATGCCACGCCTGACGACTTGCCTGACGAACCGCGCCTCATGCTCGTCACCAATCGTTTCGGCGCTGCGACTGGCGCAGCTCTGGGGCTAGATGACAACCGGCCGTTCCTCGTATGCAGCAGCCTGGTGAAACCCTTCGCCGGCGTTATCCAATCCGGCCTTGCGCCTGCGCGACGCTGGACCAAGGAGTTCAAGATGCTTCCCTTGGCAGAGCGGCTATCGGCAATGGAACAGGTCGACGGGCTGCCAATGCTGGTCAACCTGCTCGGCTCTAGCGGTACCATGGCTCACGGCCTGCGGCGCGCGAGTGGCAAGGGACAGGAATTTGTCGAGAGTGTTATCGAAACCTTCCTGCCGCTTGCCCCATCGGGACGGGACCGCACCGTCAAGCTGGGAGGATCGGGGTCCACTGCGGTGCTAGGACTGACGCGCGATCAGCTCGATTGCTTCGATGCTGCCGGCAATGTGCTGGCGCAGTTGTTTACGCAGCTCGCCTCGTTGAAGCGGGTGATACTTTACGAACAGGAAGACCGAATCCCGAGCCAGGACCCTGCTAAAAACCATGCTGAGCTCGAACGTGACATGGCGCGGTTCCTGGGCCGTGCGATGATGATGACGTGGTTCATCGAAGGCGACCGTCCGTCCTATGGCAAGGAGGATGACGGAGACCCCGGTCTGGCGTCACAGCAGACCATCAGGAAGGGTGAGAGCTTGCCGGCCTTCCTAGCGCGTTTCAGCGAGGAAAGCGGAACGGTGAACTTGTTGAGCCTGCATCCCAATCCGGCGCGCCCATCGCACGATGCCCCCACTCTGCGGACAGTTCATTCGCTGTTCCCCAAAGTATTTCCGGGAATACACCCGGAGTACGAATTCGATCAGGTTCAGGCGATGCTCTGGCCGATTAAATCCACCGATCTGGAAGCCTAGGTCCGGCCAAACATGGACTTCAAGTTCTCGACCTTGGCCGTGGATGTGGAGATCTGCGTTGCGGCGTGCCTGCCGCCAGCACGAGACGGTCATAGGGCAAACTCGTATTGGAACCGTCCTGCGAGATGATGTCGACCTCACGCTGATCGGGGCGTATCTTTTCGACCGCCCCCTGAACGAAACGAACGCCGACCGCATCGAAAATGTCCATCAGCGGTGCGCGCATGAGATCAGCATTGGCCTCGTAAAGTCGTGGGCGATGTGCATTTCCGGTTGCGGCGCAACCAGCGCCACTTCGACATTATCGGTCTCGCCACGCTGGTCGAGCAGACGCACCGCACTCAGGGCGCTCCAGAAGCCTGAGAAGCCGGCCCCGACAATCCAGATACGCTGCATGAAAACTGTCTCCTAAATAAGAAATCGGGCGGGATTGCGCCCGCTATTCCTTGCTAGAGCGCGAGGCGACGCGAGAACGCATGCCAGACAGGCGCGCATCTTCGCGGGCGGATTGCCGCTCAGCGAACTAGTCGCTCACTTGTTCGGGGTAAACGTCGTGCGGGATCTTTTTGTCGAGCCCCTCGATCAGGCTCGCGAGGCTGGTTTTTGCCAGTTTGCCGCGCAGGGCGTTTTCTGCGCGGATCATCACTGCGTGGATGCCGCAGACGCCGCGCGTCGACCATTCGGGAGGATTGCCATCAAATAGCGCACACCGGGCCCTGATTTCCTGGCAATCAAACATCGGTTTGGAGCCGTCCACTGCATCCCCGACGTAGAGCACGCTGATTTGCTCCGCAGGCCGGGCCATCTGATAACCACCCCGGATGCCGCCAGTGGTCTCCACGATCCCAGCCTTTTCCAGCTTTGGGAAAATCTTTTTCGTGAAGGATGGCAAGACACCTTGCATCTCGGCAAGGTCACGGCTGCTTGAGCGGGCCAGCGATCCAGATGAGACAGTGCAAGGCGTATTCCACGCCGGTTCCGAAGTAGGCCATAACAGTAACCGCATCGGTCACCGTCATGACTCGCAAGCGCCTTCGGTTGTCCGCGATAGTTTCTGGGCAGGGGGTGGTAGCAAATTGATGAGGTTGGCGCGGTAGAAACTGCTCCGATTTTCGCGCTACCACCAACTTCCTGGATCCATTCGTGACCGACGGGCGGTTTGCGATTGGGTAGTTACCTGAAAGGCGGCTTTCCGCGGAACGATACCCATAAGCGGACTGACGGCTTACGGCCCATACTCTGCCGGTCTGCAATGCGCCCTCAATTCGGTCATTTTACGGGCAGAATGCTGATCCCGGAAGCGGGCATTCCGGGAAGACATCTTCACACGATGAACGAGAGCGAATTGCCGAAATTGTGAAGCAGAACCGGCAGGAGCAGGCTTC
>Ga0098069_100446_pt1 | contig 18338 bp, 13 predicted proteins | sample 27_taG_FD_92584 | JGI IMG/M metagenome (GOLD analysis project Ga0098069, IMG submission 92584) | Marine viral communities from Cariaco Basin, Caribbean Sea - 27_WHOI_OMZ | ecosystem: Environmental > Aquatic > Marine > Oceanic | place: Caribbean Sea: Cariaco Basin | collected 2014-11-09 | reverse complement strand
CCGATGAAGATTATAAAAATGCTGAAATTTCTAAATATGAAGAGATTCCCAATAACGACAGGAAGCTATTTGATTTAAAACTTACCGGGCTTACTTATGAATTATTAGGAGAAGACTATATTTTAGATTTAGGGATTAACCAATACGAAGTTCAGGATGAAGACCTGGATTATTTTTATAATTCCAGTATTTCAGATCAGGGAGATCTTTCTACCTATTTCGGATACGAAGAATTTGACGCTTCTGGTTATAAATTTGTACAGGGAAAAATTTACCCGGAAATCTTTGATAATTTGGAGGAATTTCAACAAGTGAATATTTCAGAAATACTTAAAGAGGGTTATTCTTATGTCGTTTTAAAGGAGTTGCCGAAAGATGATTTCACCAAATTACCTATAAACCTGGTAACCGAAGATTTCGAAATTCCGGATAATTTGCAGCCTAATTTCTTTCTAAAAAAAGATAGAAACTTAGAGTATGCTGTAATTAATGGATTTTTCATAGATCTTTCAAAAGAGAACTTTGATGTAGGAAATGCCCTTATTTTAGATTAGAGAGAGGAATTTGGCCTGAAGCACAGGATAAAAAAAGAGATTCCGTATCTTTGCCGGCTATGATTACAGAAGAAACTAAGGCATTGGTAGATGATGGGATAATGCTTCCTTTAATGGAGGAGTTTTATACCATACAGGGAGAGGGATTTCATAAAGGAACCGCCGCTTATTTTATAAGAATTGGAGGCTGCGATGTAGGATGCCATTGGTGTGATGTTAAAGAAAGCTGGGACCCATCTATTCATCCGCCAACACATATTGGTGAAATTGTAGAAAAAGCGGTAGCAAGCAGTAAAACTATTGTGATTACCGGTGGGGAACCGCTTACCTGGGATATGACGAGGCTTACAGGAGCATTAAAAGCAAAAGGTTGTGATATTCATATTGAAACCTCGGGAGCTTATAAATTAACCGGACAGTGGGATTGGATTTGTTTATCCCCAAAGAAAATAAAATTACCTACTGAAGAGATTTATCCATTAGCGCACGAGCTTAAAGTGATTATTTTTAATAAGCACGATTTTAAATTTGCTGAAGAGCAGGCTGAAAAAGTTAGCGAGAATTGCATTCTTTATTTGCAACCGGAGTGGAGTAATAGAGATAAAATGATGCCTTTGATAGTTGATTTTGTAATGAAAAATCCAAAATGGAAGGTTTCGCTTCAAACACATAAATATCTCAATATTCCATAAAAATAAATTGACTTAAAAGTGGAGGCCGTCAAGCTGAATTAATTTCAGACTTTATCCCGAATGAACTTCGGGATTCTAAGTTGTTACTGATACATCTTATTAGATCCTAAAATAAATTCAGAATGACGATTTAATATATCGCTAAAATATTCCATAAAAAAACGGCTGCTTCTTTTTGAAACAGCCGTTTTAGTTTTAGTTCAATTTTTTTATTGTCCCGCAGGAGAGAAGGGTACTTTTACATACTTATCTGCCCAACCCATCAATAGGTTAGCGCCTTCTTCATTTTCTTTCTGCTCTATAGTCATAGAGAAATTCTCAATATTATGACTCGCGTTTCTAACTGGAACTTTAATTCTTACATAATCCCTTTCATCGGTATATTCGTAAGCGCCCCAGGTGTGAACTGATTTATTTAGGATTACGGTCCAATGCTTTTCATCTGGAATAGTGTAAAGCGTATAGGTGCCGGCTTTTACAGTTTCGCCACCAACGGTCATATCATTATAAAAAGTGATTTCTGTAGCTTCGTTAGCTCCGGTTCTCCAAACTTCTCCATAAGGTACCAGTTTTCCGAAAATTTCACGATCCCGCATTTGAGGACGGCTGTATATTACTCTCATGATCACCTCGTCTTTTTGATTTCGGTGTATAATCATATCAAGAGGGCTGGTATCTAATTTCGGAAAATTAGGATCACTGCTTTGCTCTGTTTCCTGTGCCAGTACGTCCTGGAATCCAAGAAATCCTATTAAACATACTGCTGTTAAAAGTATTTTTTTCATTGTGTTTGATTTTGAACCTAAAGATAGTTTACTCCTATTTCTTAAGGTGTTAAAGATTTATTTAGTTGCTGTTAAAATATTGAATATTTAATGTGCTCGAAAATGTTAGCCTTTCGAGAGTTTTTACTCTTAAAACTTTAGAAAAGATTTTGCGAAAGTGTTATCTAGAGAGAAACTATTATTGTTAAGACTATGGCAAAAATTGTTGGCGGTGAAAAGCGGTAAAAGCAGTAATTCTATGGCTTTCCAAATTTTAGTCAGTTTATGCTAAAAAGTCCTTCGTAAGTGCTGCTCTACGTGTGTAAAATCCAGGAAAGCAAACTGTAATAATTAGAAGAGATTTAGGTTTGTAGTCGTGTGATTTGTTATGCAGGCAGGCAGTATTAATTTTGCTTTATTTTAGGCTTTTTTTTGCACAAATTGTTAATAACTTAAAGCCTTGTAAGAGCTTGTAGGGTCATTAAAAATATGCGTTTTGTTATATTTGTTCGTTATTCAAAATAGACGAATTTAATTAGCAAAATATATGAGCGAAGAAGCCAAAAAACACAATTACTCGGCCGATAGTATCCAGGCGTTAGAAGGAATGGAGCATGTGCGCTTACGGCCTTCTATGTATATTGGAGATACCGGCGTAAGAGGTTTGCATCATTTGGTGTATGAGGTGGTAGATAACTCTATAGATGAGGCTATGGCCGGCCATTGTGATACCATTAAAGTTACCATAAATGAAGATGGCTCGGTAACTACCGAGGATAACGGAAGGGGAATCCCGATAGACCTTCATAAAAAAGAAGGTGTTTCTGCGTTGCAGGTGGTAATGACCAAGATTGGTGCCGGTGGTAAATTCGATAAAGATTCTTATAAGGTTTCCGGTGGTTTGCACGGGGTTGGGGTAAGTTGTGTTAACGCGCTTTCTACCGCTCTTAAAGCTACGGTTTACAGAGATGGTCAAATTTGGGAGCAGGAATATGAAATAGGAAAACCGCTTTATCCGGTTAAACCTGTGGGTGAAACCGACCTTAATGGAACGGTGATCACCTTTAAGCCAGATCCAAGTATTTTTCAGCAAAGTGTAGATTATAGCTACGAAACTTTGTCTAGCAGAATGCGTGAGTTGGCATATTTGAACAAAGGAATTCAAATTACACTTACCGATAAGCGTGAGGTTAATAAAGAAGGTGAATATCTTTCTGAAAGATTTTATTCTGAAGATGGTTTAAAAGAATTTATAAAATTCCTTGATGGAAACCGTGAGCCTATTATCGCAGATGTGATCTCGATGGAAGGGGAGAAGAACGATATTCCTGTTGAGGTAGCGATGGTTTATAATACCTCTTTTAACGAAAACCTGCATTCTTACGTTAATAATATTAATACCCACGAAGGTGGAACACACTTATCTGGTTTTAGACGTGGTTTAACTACCACGCTTAAAAAATACGCCGATGCTTCGGGTATGCTGGATAAGCTGAAGTTTGAGATCGTTGGAGATGATTTCCGTGAGGGATTAACCGCGATTATTTCAGTAAAAGTAGCAGAGCCTCAGTTTGAAGGGCAAACAAAAACAAAACTTGGGAACAGGGAAGTGACTTCGGCTGTTTCACAGGCGGTTTCAGAAATGCTTGAAAATTACCTGGAAGAAAACCCGAATGATGCGAAAACCATTATTCAAAAGGTGATTCTTGCAGCGCAGGCCAGGAATGCGGCGAAGAAAGCCCGTGATATGGTTCAGCGTAAAACCGCGATGAGTATTGGCGGCTTGCCCGGGAAATTATCTGACTGTTCTGAACAGGATCCTACACAGAGTGAAGTTTTTCTTGTTGAGGGTGACTCGGCGGGTGGTACGGCCAAGCAGGGTCGTGACCGTAAATTCCAGGCCATCCTTCCGTTAAGAGGTAAGATTCTGAATGTGGAAAAAGCGATGACACATCGTGTTTTCGATAATGAAGAAATAAAGAATATTTACACTGCTCTTGGAGTTACTATTGGTACTGAGGAGGATAGTAAAGCCTTAAATACTGATAAATTAAGATATCATAAAGTGGTGATAATGTGTGATGCCGATGTAGATGGTAGTCACATTGAAACGCTTATCTTAACTTTCTTCTATAGATATATGAAAGAATTGATAGAAGGAGGGCATATCTATATTGCAACCCCACCTTTATATTTGGTAAAAAAAGGAAGCAAGAAACGTTATGCCTGGAGTGAGGAAGAACGTGATGAGATTGCTGAAAGTTATAGCGGTGGAGTTCAAATTCAGCGTTATAAGGGTCTTGGGGAGATGAATGCCGAACAACTTTGGGATACTACTATGGATCCTGAAAGAAGAAAACTAAGACAGGTAAGTATAGACAATAGTGGTGAAGCTGATAGAATCTTCTCTATGCTTATGGGAGATGAGGTACCGCCAAGACGTGAATTTATCGAGAAAAACGCTAAGTACGCGAATATTGATGCCTAGTGCTTAACTAGTATTAATATAACCCGCAAGTGTTCTTGCGGGTTTTTTTATGCTCTTGTTTAATGTTGCTTTTAGAAAACTTTTTTTGTTATTTTTACCGCCTAACTTAACACCTACTTATTTTGAAATTTCAAGCTAAATACCTCATTCTATTTATTTTATTTTCAGTTAATTCCTACGCTCAGGAAGATGATCTTACAAAATTTGCAAATGAGATGCTGTATATCGCAGATGAATTTGCAGGGCCAGCAGCCGAAGGGGCCGCCTATCAGGCAGGAGCCGGTTGGTTTACTTCAGCAACTGCTTTAAAACCCTGGAAAGTAGAGATCTCCTTTCAGGGAAATGCTTTAATTGTTCCTTCTAACCGTCAAAGTTTTACTATTTCAAATAACGATCTTGCCGGTGTTCACGAAAATGGCGGGGCAATTCTAAGTATTGAAGGTGAAGGCAGTAATGCGGTGGTGCCAACTGCTTTTGGTGGAGAAACTGATACTTATTTTGTTGGAGATATTGATTACGCAGGTAATACTGTACCCATCAGATTTCAGGCTATAGAAGGAATTAATAAAAGTGTACTTGCCTATCCTTTTGTGCAAGCTACTGTTGGCTTGCCATATGAGACAGAATTTTCAGCAAGAATCCTTCCGCAGCTAACTGTAGACGGCGTGGCATTTACTACTTACGGTGCAGCGCTAAAACATAATTTTACACAGTATTTTAAATTTAATAATGAAGATGATTTTCAGGCTTCAGCAATAGTTGCATTTAGCCAGTTTGATGTTGAATATGAATTTATTGATCCGGTAGACCTATCTTCTGACGGCAGTTCTTTCGGAAACTTAACACTAGTAAATGTGAATTCCAATCTTTGGATGGCATCGGTATTAGGTTCTAAAAAGTATGGCGATGATTTTGAAGTATTTGGAGCTTTAGGAGCAACGAATTCTAATTTTAGCTATGCTATGGGAGGATCTGGTATAGCATTAAGTCCTATTAATAATGCGCTTAGAGGTTTAGACCAAAGCCAGGCGCAATTTAAAGCCGATCTTGGGTTTAATATTTATTTCAATAGATTCAAAATTAGTACCATGGCGACTGCCGGTAAATTTTTCCACATTAACGCCGGGCTGCATTTTAGAATATAATATACGCCAGTTTTAACCATATCTTATAGTAATACTATAGCAATATTTGTATTTTTGGAATCAAATATTAACCGATTTAAATAAAATATAAGATGAAAGTTACTATAGTAGGAGCAGGTGTCGTTGGTGCCAGCTGTGCAGAATATGTTGCCATTAAAAATTTTGCTTCAGAAGTGGTTTTACTCGATATTAAAGATGGAGTAGCTGAAGGGAAAGCAATGGATTTAATGCAAACTGCAACCCTAAACAGTTTTGATACTAAAATTACCGGAACAACCAATGATTATTCTAAAATTGCAGGTAGTGATATTGCTGTGATTACAAGTGGTATTCCGCGTAAACCAGGAATGACTCGCGAGGAATTGATTGGAATAAACGCTGGGATCGTAAAAGAAGTTTCATCAAACCTTATAAAGCATTCTCCGAATGTAACACTGATCGTGGTAAGTAATCCTATGGATACTATGACTTACCTTGTGCATAAAACTACCGGTCTTCCAAAGAATAAAATTATTGGAATGGGCGGAGCTTTAGATAGCGCACGTTTTAAATTTAGATTGAGTGAAGCTTTAGAATGTCCGCCATCAGATGTTGATGGGATGGTAATTGGAGGTCATAGCGATACCGGAATGGTGCCGCTAACAAGATTAGCTACCAGAAATTCTGTACCTGTATCTGCATTTTTATCTGAAGATCGTTTAAACCAGGTTTCAGAAGATACTAAAGTAGGTGGCGCAACCCTTACTAAATTATTAGGAACCAGTGCATGGTATGCACCTGGTGCGGCAGTTTCAGCTTTGGTTCAGGCAATTGCTTGCGACCAAAAGAAGATGTTTCCTTGCTCTGCAATGTTAGAAGGTGAATACGGATTAAATGATATTTGCATTGGAGTGCCTGCAATTTTAGGTAAAGACGGACTTGAGAAAATCGTTGAGATAGAGCTTGATGATGCCGAGTCTAATAAGATTAAAGAAAGTGCAGAGGGTGTGAATAAAACCAATGCCCTATTAGAACTATAAGTAGTTTTAAGCTTGAATATATGTTAAAAAAGGCCGCAAAACTTGCGGTCTTTTTTATGTTTAAAAGTTAAATTATTCAAAAAAAAATTGTTGGCATTTCATTTTTGAAACCCTATATTTGTCCGTTTTTAAAATCGACCTAATTAATTATAACTTAAGGAATAATGCAGAACAAAGGACTGATTAAGGTTTTTGCAATTTTATTTGGACTGGTATGTATATATCAGTTGTCTTTTACTTTTATTACCAATAATGTAGAAAGTGAAGCTGAAGATTTTGCCAGGCAAAAAATTAGCGAAAATGTAGAAAATTATTCAGCATTGAGAGATGTTGAACAGCAAAACTATCTCGATTCGGTTGCGAACAACGAGATTGTTGCAGGTATTACTTACAGTGACGCCAAAGACAAAGAGCTTAACAAAGGGCTTGACCTTAAAGGAGGAATTAACGTAATTCTTCAAATTTCGGTTAAAGATATTCTTGCCGGCTTAGCAAATAATACCGACGATCCTGCCTTTAACCAGGCGATAGCAGAAGCTGATGAAGCTTCTACAGATAGCCAGGACGATTATGTAGACCTTTTCTTTGAGGCTTTTAATAATATTCCTGATGCTAAGCTTGCATCTCCAGATGTGTTTGCTAACAAAACATTAAGCGATGAGATTAACTTCGAAATGTCTAACGGCGAAGTTGAAACAGTAATTAGAAGGAAGGTTGATGAGTCTATTACTTCTGCTTTTGAAGTATTAAGAAAACGTATCGATAAATTCGGGGTAACCCAACCAAATATTCAGCGTTTAGGGAATTCAGGAAGAATTCTTGTTGAATTACCTGGTGCAAAAGATATTAACCGTGTACAGGGATTGTTGCAGAGTACTGCGCAATTAGAGTTTTGGCACGTTTATAAAAATAATGAGTTAGGTAACTTCCTGGCTCAGGCTAATAATGTGCTTAAGGATGTAGTTGGCGAAGAAACAGAAGTTCAAGCTGATACTACTGCTGCTGAAAGCGATAGCGACATAGATGAATTACTTGCCGAAAGTGAAGAATCTACTGATGAAGTAAGCACAGGAAATAATCCTTTATTCGAACTTGTAGAAGGTCCTGGATTCCAGGGAGGTCCTGTTTTGGCATATTTCTCTGTTCAGGATACTGCTAAAGTGAACAAATATCTAAGTATGCCGCAGGTAAGATCTTTACTTCCTGCAGAGCAACGTTACGCTAAATTCGCCTGGGGAATTCCAGAAGAAGAAGGTGTTGTTGGTCTTTATGCTTTAAAAGGTAACCGTAATATGGAGCCACCACTTAGTGGTGATGTGATTACAGATGCACAGCAAACTTATGACCAAATGGGTCGGGTTGCTGTTTCTATGCAAATGGATGGAAGAGGAGCTAAGCTATGGGAAGAAATGACCGGTCTGGCTTCAACACAACAGAGCAATATTGCAATTGTTTTAGATAATACAGTTTATTCTGCTCCGGGAGTTTCTACCGGACCTATTTCAGGTGGAAGAAGCGAAATTAGTGGAGATTTTACTATTACCGAAGGTCAGGATTTAGCCAATGTTCTTAGAGCTGGTAAACTTCCTGCTTCCGCAGATATTATTCAGAGCGAAATTGTAGGACCAAGTTTAGGTCAGGAAGCTATAGACAGCGGAATTTGGTCATTTGCCATCGCCCTTGTTTTTGTATTGCTATGGATGATTTTCTACTATGGTAAAGCCGGTCTTTTTGCTGATGTTGCCCTTGCAGTGAACATTCTTTTCATCTTCGGAATCCTTGCAGGTCTTGGAGCTGTGTTAACGTTACCTGGTATTGCCGGTATTGTATTAACTATTGGTATATCGGTAGATGCTAACGTACTTATCTTTGAGAGAATTCGTGAAGAACTTGCTAAAGGAAAAGTACAAAAAGATGCCATTAAAGACGGATTTAATAACGCACTGTCTTCAATTTTAGATGCGAATATTACTACCGGTTTAACTGGTTTCATTCTATTGATTTTAGGTACAGGGCCAATTAAAGGTTTTGCCACTACTTTATTAATAGGTATCGCAACTTCTTTATTTACGGCAATTTTCATCACTAGATTATTTATTGATGGTTATGGTAAAAACGGAAAGTCACTTGATTTTGCTACGGGCGCAACCAAAAACCTTTTCAGAAATGTAAAAATAGATTGGCTTGGAAAGCGTAAAATGGCTTACATAATCTCTGGAATTTTAATCATAATAAGTATTGGTTCTATAATAGTACAGGGATTAAACCCGGGAGTTGATTTTGTAGGGGGTAGAACTTATACCGTGCGTTTTGATCAGGATGTGAATCCAACTGATGTAGAACAAGATCTGATCGCTGAATTTGGAAGTGCCGAAGCAAAAACTTTCGGGCCAAACAACCAGTTAAAAATTACTACAAAATATAAAGTAGATGAAGAGAGTACTGAAGTAGATAACGAGATCCAACAATCTATGTTTAATGCTTTACAATCTTACCTTCCGCAAGATCTTACTTTCGATGAATTTACTACAGGTGGAGCCGAAAGAGAAATTGGGATTATGCAGTCTATGAAAGTAGGTCCAACTATTGCCGATGATATTAAGAACGACTCTTTCTGGGCTATCTTAGGATCGTTAGTAGTAATTTTCTTATATATCTTATTGCGATTTAGAAAATGGCAGTTTAGTATTGGTGCTGTTGCTGCAGTAGCACACGATGTTATTATTGTATTGGGTGTCTTCTCTTTATTATACAAAGTGATGCCATTTAGTATGGAAATTAACCAGGCATTTATTGCGGCAATCCTTACGGTAATTGGTTATTCATTAAACGATACCGTGGTTGTATTTGATAGAATTAGAGAATTTGTAAACGAGCATACCAGCTGGCCTTTAGGTAAAACAGTAAATGTGGCTTTAGATAGTACTATTAGCCGTACATTGAATACCTCGCTTACTACTTTAATCGTTTTACTTGCTATCTTTATCTTTGGTGGAGAAAGCATTAGAGGCTTTATGTTTGCCTTGATCATTGGTGTGATTGTAGGTACTTATTCCTCTTTATTTATCGCAACTCCTGTTATGTTTGACAGTGTGACCGATAAATCTAAGATCGAAAAGAAGAAGAAAATTGAAGAAGACTCTGAAGCAACTACTGCTTAAGATTTCTTCGGAAATAGATAAAGTAAAAAGCGCTCCAAAAGGGGCGCTTTTTTTATGGCTTGGTTTTGTTGTAGTAGGGTTTTATAACTCTTTATGCTCAATTCAGAGAAAATCAGCTCAGACTGCTTGATTTTAGGCTAAACCTGTATATTTGATATACCTTGGCACTCTTTTCAAATAAAGCTCGATATGCAAAAAGTTATTACTCTTTTAGTTATTTTTATTAGCATAAATTGTTATTCACAAGAGATTTATAAGCTAAAAATAGAATCAAGTGGAACCTTTCCTGCCTTCGAACACATTTTTGATGTTCGCCACTATAATGAGGAGGATATCAAAGTTTATTTTTCAGAGTATACTGGAGAAGATGATTTAAGTGAAACCGATAGTCTTAGATATAGACAATTGCGATATAAAAAAAATCGTACCGCAGAGGATAATCGAGAGATGATGAATATTATAGATGCAAGTAAAATTTTTACAAAAAAATGCATGGTTTTTTCACACGAAGATAGACTTATTCAACTAGCTGATTCTATAATAAATGCGAAAGAGGAAATTTTATTCGAAATTAAAAATAATAAGAACCGAGTTATTATAGATGGGATTCAAGTGAGTGTAACGGTAACCAATAAAAGTGGAATAGGATATTTTTATCCTATTCACAATCCAGATAAAAAGAATTACATATTGTTTAGCGAATTTTTAGATGAAGCTTATAAGTTTTTTCCTAAACCTTAATTATAGAGTAGCGCATAGGTATTAGTGGGAAATAAAAGTACTATTATGAATACGAGGATGAAGCTTGTATCAAATCCACGCGGAAGTATCTTCCCTGCTCAGCTCAGGAAATAGGATCAATTTCATTTAATGGGTATGGTAAAAGCGGAAAGTAAGCCGCCCTACTCAATGATAAACTTTATATAAATAGTAAGGAATAAAACCTGTAGTTCTAAACCTAATCTACCCTTTCGAAATCTATCTTGTCGCCAACTTCAATATTCCAGTCGTCTGCAAGTCCCGCGTTTAATTCAAGGACGAACTGGGCCGGTTCTCCAGATGGTAACGAAGTTTCATCCTGCGGTTGCGCGTTCTTCTGGAAACTCACTGCGGTGCTGTCTGAAGCAAAATAAATAATATCTAGAGGGATATAAGTGTTTTTCATATAAAAGGCTCTTGGAGCTTCGTTATCATAAATAAAGAGCATTCCCTGGTCGTCTTCCATACTTTCGCGATACATTAAACCTGTTTGGCGTTCATAAGAATTATCGGCAATTTCAATATCGATTTGCTGAATAGTATCTCCGTTAGGTTTCAGCAAAGTAGCTTCACCTTCTTTGGTGAAAGTGATCTCTTCGGTTTCTATGGGTGCTTCAGTCTCATCATCCTTACAGGAAGAAAGGAGGGAAGCGGTTAAAATAGCCGATAAAAATATGCATTTACGTATCATACGGTTCTTGGTTTGGTAGGACGATACATAAAGTACAATCCAGCAATTATAAACGGAATACTAAGCCATTGCCCGGTATTTAACAACCAGGTGGTTCGTTCTTCTACCTGCGCTTCTTTTATAAATTCGATAAAGAATCTCACCGTCCAAAGTAAAACCAGGAATAGGCCAAAAAGATAACCTATTTTATGGCGCTTTTCGGTTTTCCAGTATAAGAACCATAGCAATATAAAGATAAGTAAATAGCAAAAAGATTCATATAACTGGGCTGGGTGGCGCGGAAAAGTCTCTCCTAAATTTGCGAAAATCACCCCGTAATCGGAATTGGTGGGTTTCCCTATAATTTCAGAATTCATAAAATTTCCTATTCTTACAAAAATAGCTCCACTGGCTACCGGAAGTACAATTCGGTCTAAAATCCAAAGCACTGGTTTGTCTAATACGCGTTTTCGGTAGAGGTACATTGAGATGATAATCCCAATTGCTGCACCATGACTGGCCAAACCTCTAAAACCGGTAAATTCAAATTCAGGTTCAAATCTAACCGGTAAGAATATTTCTAATAAATGATTTTGAAAGTAATCCCAATCATAAAAAATTACGTGTCCCAGTCTGGCGCCTATTAGCGTTGCCAGAACCGTATAAATAAAAAGCGAATCCAGTTTTTCTATAGATACTTTTTCCCTTACATAAATGCTTTTCATGATATACCAGCCTAGTCCAAAGGCTATCAAAAACATTAAACTGTAATAGTGAAGGGTGAAAAAACCTAAGTCTAAACCTTCTGAAGGGCTCCAGGTGATCGCGTTAAAAAGCATAAATTAAAATTGATTAGTAGGGTAAAGATACATATTTGGAAGTAGTTGCCCTATATTTTGGTTTTTGTTTTTTCGGGAACGGGATCGTAGCCTTTTCCGCCCCAGGGGTTACAGCTAAAAATGCGTTTTAAGCTAAGCCAGCCACCTTTGAAAACGCCAAAACGCTGTAAAGCCGTTAGGCTGTACTGGGAGCAGGTTGGTGTATAACGACAGGTTGCCGGGGTAAGTGGCGAAATGAAATTCTGGTAAAATCTCACTAACAGGATAAACGGATATGCTAACCATTTTTTAAGCATCGTTTTTCCTGTTTTTAGAGGTTTGTAATTTCGATAGGAACCCTGGAATTCAGCATAGAACTTTAATTATTACTCTAATTTTTGCCGCTATTGTGCCCAGCATCATGCTGGTTTGATAGTAAAAGTAGTGCCCTCTTTTCCGTCTTTAAGCTGAATACCCATTTCCTGTAATTGATCTCTTATTTGGTCACTTAAAGCAAAATCTTTGTTGTTTCTTGCTTCAGCTCGCAGTTTTATGAGCAATTCTACGGTTGAAGAAAGCTTATCTGAAGTATCATTATTTTCAGAAACCTTGTCTAAAAGACCAAGCACATCGAACATAAAAGCCGACATTGTTTTTTGCAATTCGTCTTTATCTTCAGAAGTGATTGTAGCGGCTTCTTCCTTGATGTTATTAATCATCTTAACCGCATCAAAAAGCTTAGCGATTAAAATTGGGCTGTTAAAATCATCGTTCATCGCATCGTAGCAAGACTGTTTCCAGCTCTTAATATCTACGCTCGATTTATCTGAAACCGGAAGCTCATCTATGGCGTGGTAAGCATCCATTAATCGGTTAAAACCTTTTTCGCTTGCTTTTAATGCTTCATCTGAAAAATCCAGGATACTACGGTAATTGGCCTGAAGCATAAAGAATCGGGTCACATTCGGTGAAAATGGTTTGTCTAGAACATCGTTATTTCCGGAAAAAATTTCTTCAGGAAGAATATTATTGCCTGTACTTTTGGCCATTTTCTTACCGTTTAAAGTAAGCATATTGGCGTGTAACCAGTAATGAACGGGGTTTTTGCCGGTAGCGGCTTCTCCCTGGGCAATTTCACATTCGTGATGGGGAAATTTTAGATCCATTCCGCCGCCGTGAATATCAAATTCTTCACCCAGATACTTTGTACTCATCACGGTGCACTCTAAATGCCAACCCGGGAAACCATCGCTCCATGGCGAAGGCCAGCGCATAATATGCTGTGGTTCGGCTTTTTTCCAAAGCGCAAAATCCTGCGGATTTTTCTTATCGCTTTGTGCAGCAAGTTCGCGTGTATTGGCGATCATGTTATCAATATCCCTTCCGCTTAGCTTCCCATAATGGTTGGTTTCGTTGAACTTCTTTACATCAAAATAAACCGATCCGTTTACCTCGTAGGCAAATCCTTTTTCGATAATGGTTTTAATGATCTCAATTTGCTCAACAATATGGCCGGTAGCCGTAGGCTCTATGCTTGGCGGCAGGTTGTTGAATTTCTGCAGGATATTATGAAAATCTATGGTGTAGCGTTGTACCACTTCCATAGGTTCTATTTGTTCTAAACGTGCTTTTTTGGCAATTCTATCTTCCCCGCTATCGGCATCATTTTCAAGGTGACCGGCATCGGTAATATTTCTAACGTATCTTACTTTATATCCCAAATGCTTCAGGTATCGAAAAACAAGATCAAAGGAGATAAAAGTTCGGCAATTACCTAAATGAACATTACTGTAAACAGTAGGGCCGCAAACATACATTCCAACGGTTCCTTCGTTTATGGGTTTAAAGACTTCTTTTTCCCCCGTCATAGAATTGTACATTTTCAAGCTTTGTTCCTGGTATAGCGCCATAGATAGTTAGTTGTTGATTATTAAGAAATAGAATTTTTTAAAAAGTAGTGTCTAATTTTATATAGTCAAGGAATTCTCTTTTTACAGATTGTTCTTTGAAAGCTCCGCCAAATTCACTGGTCACGGTGCTACTATCTATATCTCTAATTCCGCGGCTGTTCACACAAAGATGCTTGGCATCAACTACACAAGCAACATCTGGTGTACCCAAAGCTTTTTGTAGTTCCTGAACAATTTGCATCGTCATTCGCTCCTGTACCTGTGGTCTTTTCGCGAAATAATCTACAATTCGGTTCATTTTTGAAAGCCCGATAACACGGCCTTTAGAAATATAGGCCACGTGAGCTTTTCCAACTATAGGAAGTAAATGGTGCTCGCAGGTAGAATACACGGTGATATTCTTTTCTACCAACATTTCACCATATTTATATTTGTTTTCAAAAGTTGATGCAATGGGTTTTCTTTCCGGATTTAAACCTGCAAAAATCTCATTTACAAACATTTTTGCCACCCTTTGTGGAGTTCCCTTCAGGCTGTCGTCTGTAAGATCAAGGCCTAAAGTTTCCATAATATGTTTTACATCTTTATTGATGAGCGCTACTTTTTCAATATCACTCAGTTCAAAAGCATCTTCACGAATAGGGGTTTCTGCACTGCTTCCTATATGTGCATCTCCCTGCTCATCAATTTCATTCAAAATTTTGTCTATTTTCATACCGTTTTTACAATAATAGTCGTAAACCGATTGTTTGGCTTGCAAAGATACATATTTAATAGGTTTTTATGTAATCATAAAAGACTGGGATTAAATAGATATTTGTTATTTTGTAAGTTCTTAAACCTATTATGAAACAAGGATCCCTACTTCTCTTTTGTATTTTTCTTCTTTACGGAAGTATGCAGGTAGTTTTTGGCCAGGGAAGTTCTTGTGAAAGTTTAGATCCTTTTTGTGCCGGTAATGAAGAGCTGGTATTTCCTAATTCTAACATAAATAATAGTAATCAGGCTAACGGGCAACCCGGCCCAGATTATGGATGTTTACTTTCTCAGCCATATCCTGCCTGGTTTTATCTGCAGGTTGAACAAACGGGAGACCTAAGATTTAATATTTCACAGTTTCAAAATGAAGATGGGAGCGGTTCGCAATATGATGTAGATTATATTGTTTGGGGACCATTTGAGCGAACAGATAATTATTGTGAAGATGAATCTCTAAGCGCACAAAAGATTGTGGATTGTAGCTATGAGCCCGATACGGTAGAACAAATGAATATACTCAATGCCGAAGCCGGAGAAGTTTACGTGGTGCTAATTACTAATTATGAAGAGCTTCCCGGGTTTATAAGTTTACGGCAAACCAATGCAAATCAGCCTAATTCCGGCTCTACAGACTGTGGAATTTTAGACGAGGTGCTGGGACCTAATAAATTCCTTTGTGGTGAATCCGAAACAACTTTAGATGCCACTACAGAAGGTGTAGCGTTTTATGAATGGTATCGATTTGATGAAAATATGAACGATTTTCAATTGATAGCAGGGGAGGAAGAATCAACATTAACGATAGATGATTCCGGCCGCTATAAAGTGATCGTTTATGAAAATCAAACTTTACGTCCCGACGAAGATGAGATTGAAGTTAGCTTTTATAGTGAGCCAATAGCAAATGCTCCTGAAGATCTCTATATATGCGACCCAAATCAAACGGGTATAGACCTCACTTTAACTTCAGCAGAAATTTTAGCCGGAAATACTTCTGAAGAAAATTATGGAGTGAATTTTTATGAATCTTTACAGGAGCTGGAAGACGAAAATCCTATTGAAAATCCGTCTAGCTTTCCAATTGTAGAAACTATTGAAATTTTTGCCCAGGTAGAAGGAGTGGAAAGTGGTTGCCTTTCTCAGGAAATTTCATTTAATGTAGAAGTAGAACTTCTTCCTGAAAATTATCTTCCCACCGAAAGCATAATTTGTGTCGATCTTAATGGAGATATCACTCAACAAATTGAGATAGGCGAGGATCTCGGGAATAATTATACTTACGAGTGGCTGGCTAATGGAACGGTGATTAGTACCAATGCTTTATTAGATTTTACCGAAATTCCAGAGACTGAAATCATAGAACTTATTGTCACCAATTCCCAGTCTGGATGCAGCGTAAGCTTTCAAACAGATCTTGCTGTTTATTCCAGGCCCGAAAGTGTTGTAGTTGAAATTGAAGGGAGTGATTTTACGGGAGGCTACGTGATTACTGCAGAAGCCATACCTGGTCTTGGAGATGGTACTACTTACGAGTATCGCTTAGATGAAGGAGTTTGGCAGGAAAATCCGGTTTTTAGAAACTTAAATCCCGGTTATCATACTATTAGCGCCCGCGAAATAAATGGCTGCGGAATTACTACTTCGGAAGAATTTTATTTAGTTGGTTATCCGCGTTTTTTCACTCCAAATGACGATGGATATAATGATACCTGGAATATTGACAATACCGCTGAAATTGAAATCTTAGAACTTTATATTTTTGATCGCTACGGAAAACTATTAAAGGAATTGTCGCCGGGTGGCCAGGGCTGGGATGGCACTTATAATGGCCGTTCTTTACCCGCAGATGATTATTGGTTTAAAGTAGAGTTTGAAATGTTGAATGGCACTCGTGATCATTTTGGAGCTAATTTCACCCTAAAAAGATAAAAGCGTCCGAAATCCGGACGCTTCTAAACAACAATTTATTTAAAAAATTAAATTAAGCAGCGGGAAGGTCGCCTTCTCCTTTTCTTGGCAACATAGATTTTCCCATTAAGTATTTGTCTACGTGATAAGCAGCTTCACGGCCTTCAGAAATTGCCCACACAATTAAGGATTGCCCGCGGCGCATATCTCCGGCAGTAAAGATATTTGGTATGTTGGTTTGGTAACCATCATCTCCTTTAATATTGGTTCTGCTATCCAGCTCAAGGCCTAATTGCTCGCTTAATGTTTTTTCTGGTCCGGTAAAACCTAAAGCTAAAAGTACCAGCTCACAAGGCCACTCTTTTTCTGAGCCTTCAACTTCTTTAAGTTGTGGTCTTCCATTTTTACCTTTTACCCATTCTATATTTACGGTTTTTAGAGCTTTTAAATTGCCCTCTTTGTCCCGAATAAACTCTTTTGTGTTAATACTCCAGTTACGCTCTACACCTTCTTCGTGAGAAGAAGTTGTTTTTAAGGTAAACGGCCAGTAAGGCCATGGATTTTCTTTGTCTCTATGTTCTCCCGGAACCGGCATGATCTCGAAATTGGTTACCGATTTTGCTCCATGTCGATTAGAAGTTCCAACACAGTCAGAACCTGTGTCACCACCACCAATTACAATCACATTTTTGCTTTTAGCCGAATATTCTTGGGTTTGCTCTTTTAAACCGTCTACAACCTCATTGTTGTTTTTTAGAAAATCCATCGCCTGCATAACACCACCGCCTTCGGCACCTTCAATTGGTAAATGACGACGTTTGGTAGCGCCACCGCAAAGTACTACAGCATCAAATTCTTTCAGTTTTTCGGCTTCATAATTTTTACCTACGTGTACTCCGGTTTTAAATGTAATTCCTTCTTCCTTCATGACATCAACCCTGCGGTCAATTACATGTTTTTCCATTTTAAAATCGGGAATTCCGTATCGTAGTAATCCACCAACTTTATTGTCGCGTTCAAATACGGTAACCTCGTGACCGGCACGGTTAAGCTGTTGTGCCGCTGCAAGGCCGGCTGGGCCAGAACCTACTACAGCTGCGGTTTTTCCGGTTCTGGATTTTGGAGGTTGTGGAGTGATCCATCCTTCTTTAAATCCGCGTTCTACAATGTATTTTTCAATAAGTTCAATCGCTACCGGTGGATCTGTAATACCCAATACACAAGCAGATTCGCAAGGTGCCGGGCACAATCTTCCGGTAAATTCAGGGAAGTTATTTGTTCCGTGTAGAATTTTAAGCGCTTTCTTCCAGTCGTTTTTATAAACCGCGTGGTTAAAATCCGGAATTAAATTTCCAACCGGGCAACCGCTATGGCAAAACGGAATTCCGCAATCCATACATCTTGCTCCCTGAACGCCAAGTTCTTCGGGAGACATTTCTTTCGTGAATTCTTTGTAATCTTTAACTCGTTTCTCTACAGCTACTGTCTCTTCAACCTTACGGTCGTATTCCATAAAACCTCTTATCTTACCCATAATTATGCTGTTTTGAGTTCTTTTTGTTCTTGTTCCATTTTCTCTTCTTCCATTTTTTGTAAGGCCTTTTTAAATTCTGTAGGCATTACTTTTATGAATTTGCCAGAACTCTCTTTCCAATTTTCAAGAATTTCTCTTGCCACATCGCTCTCGGTGT
>Ga0098069_100445_pt1 | contig 18345 bp, 15 predicted proteins | sample 27_taG_FD_92584 | JGI IMG/M metagenome (GOLD analysis project Ga0098069, IMG submission 92584) | Marine viral communities from Cariaco Basin, Caribbean Sea - 27_WHOI_OMZ | ecosystem: Environmental > Aquatic > Marine > Oceanic | place: Caribbean Sea: Cariaco Basin | collected 2014-11-09 | reverse complement strand
TGTCGCCTAAAAAGCGCAGCTCGAATAGGGCGTCGCGGCGGCCTTCGACCACGGCGTGGATGTCGCCTTCGAAAATCAGCTCAGTGCCCGGCTTGGGCGACTTGCTTGAGCGGATATGCGCCAGCCCCCGGTGGCTATCCAGCGGGCGCTCCAGCAGCATTTCTACCTTGCCGCCGCTGGCCTTATGGCCATGCAGGCGGGCGGGAATCACGCGGGTATCGTTAAACACCAGCAGGTCGCCCGGTTCCAAAAGCTCGAGCAAATCAGGGAAGCGGCGATGTTCCAACGCACCGCTCTGGCCATCCACGCACAGCAAACGGCAGTCGCTACGCTGCTCAGAAGGGTAACGAGCAATTAACTCGTCGGGTAGTTCGTAATGAAAATCGGAGCGTTGCATGGAGAAGGAGACATTTCGCTAGGAGAGTGAAGAGAGCCGAGCATTATACCCGGAAAAAAAGTCCATACAGGATACTCGACTACTTGTTTGAAGTCAGGCGTATCACTCATAGGTTTATATTGAGGTGGTGGAAAAGGGGTAAATCCGACAGATTTCTTTGATTAATCGAGAGGCTGCGAGCGATAGGGGGCGATGCTGACGCACGATGAGGTGTGATTCGGCCTCGATAAACACCTGATGGGCGATAGGTAGCGCTACAAGCTGGCTCCGTGCAAGTTCATGTTTGAGTGCCACCGCCGGCATAAAAGTTACTGCGTGCCCAGCGCTTACGTACTGTTTGAGGGTTGCTAGCGAGTTGCTGACTAGGCTTGGTGTGAAGTGGCGTTTATCGATTATTTCCACGGTGTCGACTAATTGACGCAGACCGTATCCCTTGGATATTAACCCCAGTGGATATTGGAGAATATCGTCCAGTGAGAGGGGGGAGGGCAGCTGATTCAGGGGGTGGTCAGGGTGCATTACTGCGCATACCGGTTGGCGAGCCGAGGCTATTGATTGAACACCCGGTAAAAGGCGTGGAGAGTAGGCCAGCCCTATATGCGCATCACCTTCCATAACCCGCGTGACGACCTGGTTTACGCTCGCGTGGGTCACTTCAAAGTGCAGTTTTGGGTGTTGCTGGGAAAAATGATTGACCACTTCGCTCATAAGCGTGGCGCTGTAGCCCTCGCTAATTGCTAATCGAAGCGATCCTCGGCTGAGGTTGTCGAGCTCGGAAAAATCACTGAGCAGTGCAGATTCAGCGGCTTGGCGCTCTCGATGAAAATCAAGCAGTAACTCCCCCGCTTCTGTAGCGCGTACACCTCGCCCATGTCGTTCCAACAGCCTTACCCCCAGCTCCGCTTCCAGGCGTGCGATTTGACGGCTGATAACGGAGGCTTCGATATCCAGTTTGTCCGCCGCGCGACGAATAGAACCCTGCGTCATCGCCTCAAAGGCGTAGCGCATTCGACGCGAATTAAACCCTTCATTATTCAACGGTGCGTGAGATGACATGCCAAATACCGGTGGTTGGGAAGCAGTGTTGCTCAAAGGGCAACAGTTTCATAATGCATCGGTCATTGCTTGTCTGTCTATGCCACGCCTAGAGTGAAAAATATGTGACTGCTGCACTGCGTCATATACTTAAGTCTAGGAGAAGGGATGAAAATTCTGATCGCGGGTTTTCAGCATGAAACCAATACTTTCGCGCCTACCAAAGCTGTCTACGAGAGTTTTGTTCAAGGGGGAGGTTTTCCCGCGCTATGTCGGGATGAAGCTTTACTTGAGCTCGAAAAGGTAAATATACCGATTGGTGGATTTATCACGGCAGCCATAGCCGAGGGGCATCAATTGTTACCCGTGATATGGGCCGCAGCAAGCCCTTCGGCGCATGTCACTAAAGATGCTTTTGAGCGTATTGCCGGTGAAATAACCCTCGCTGCTTCGTCTGATACTTTTGATGCTATTTATCTCGACCTACACGGCGCAATGGTTTGCGAACATCTCGCTGATGGCGAGGGTGAACTGTTGGCTAGACTGCATGAGATCGTGGGCAGTGAACTACCGATAGTGGCTAGTCTTGACCTGCACGCCAATGTTACCCAGCGCATGCTTGAAGCGGCATCTGGCTTAGTGGCCTTCCGCACTTATCCACATGTGGATATGGCTGAAACGGGCGCCCGCACCATGGCGCTGCTCAAACGCATCTTCGATGGCGAGACGTTACATCTCTCGTCGCGGCGCATTCCTTTCCTTATTCCTATTTCCGCTGGCAGTACCTTTCTTGAACCAGCTCAGAGTGTCTATCACGGGCTTAGCGAACATGACCAGCGCAGTAACGGCGTGTGTTCATTCGCTGCTGGCTTTCCCGCAGCGGACTTTGCTGAATGCGGCCCAGTCGTTTGGGGGTATGGGGCCGACCGTGAGCGGCTAGAGGCTGACGTAGCGCGGCTTGCTGACGAGATCGTCACTCTTGAAGCGCGCTGGCAAGTCCCTTTCCTGACGCCTAAAGAGGCCGTTGCTGAAGCAATGCGGCTTGCTAATGGTGAAAACCGACCAGTGGTTATTGCTGATACCCAGGACAACCCGGGTGCCGGGGGCGATGCAACCACCACCGGTATGTTGCGTGCGCTGGTGGAAGCGGATGCCCAAGACGCCGCCTTAGGGTTGATTTGTGACCCGGCGGCGGCTGCAAAAGCACATGCCGTGGGTGAGGGGGCACGGATTTTGCTTGCGTTGGGTGGAGAACCAAGTGTTGGCGATGCACCACTGGAAGCCGAGTTCGAGGTGGTGCGCCTGAGCGATGGCCGCTGTCGTTTCGACGGCCCAATGATGCACGGCAATCAGGTCGATCTTGGGCCCAGTGCCCAGTTGAGAGTAGGCGGCGTGGCGATCTTAGTGACCAGTCGTAAGAGCCAACTACTAGATCGCAACCTGCTGCGCATGGTGGGTATTGAGCCTGAGGTAAAGAAGATTTTAGTGCTCAAAAGCTCGGTACATTTTCGTGCCGATTTTCAGCCGATCGCCGCGGCTATTTTGATCGCCAAATCGCCTGGCCCAATGGCGGCTGACCCCGGCGAGCTGCCTTGGCGGTACCTGGCGCCGGGTATCCGAACTCGTCCCATGGGAGAGCCTTTTGTTCCTCCTGATGAGGCTTCGCAATCTAATTTGGTTGGCCACTCAGAGTAGTTCTATCACCAAGAAAAAAGAGGTATCACGATGCAATCTACAGTAGTGATTAAATCGTCTCCTGGCATGGTTCGGAGCCTGCTTAGTGCGACGCTGCTCAGTTTTGGTGCAATGTCATTTGTTGCCGAGACTCAGGCGCAAACCGTCAACGCAGTTATGCATTCAGGGGTGCGGATCATTGATCCAATCCTAACCACGGCGCATATCACCCGTAATCACGGTTATATGGTGTTCGATACCCTGCTCGGCATGAATGAAGAGTTCCAGCCACAGCCTCAGATGGCTGATTGGGAAATCTCTGATGACGGCTTGGTATATACCTTCACGCTGCGCGACGGACTTACCTGGCACGATGGCGAGGCGGTCACCGCTGCCGACTGTGTTGCCTCTCTTGAGCGCTGGGCAAAACGCGACTCCGGTGGTTTGATGTTGATGAACCATGTCGAATCGCTTGAAGCCAGCGACGAACGCACCATCACCCTGACCTTATCTTCGCCGTTTAGCTATGTACTCGAGCTGCTTGCCAAACCTTCCTCTGTTCCCGCATTCATGATGCCCGAGCGTCTGGCGAGCACAAGTCCTGAAGAGGCAATTCCTGAGCAGATCGGTTCTGGCCCTTTCCGTTTTATGGCTGACGAGTTCCAACCCGGTAATCGGGTTGTATATACCAAGTTCGAGGAGTACGTGCCCCGTGATGAGCCGCCAAGTTGGACGGCGGGCGGCAAGGTGGTCAATGTTGACCGCGTCGAGTGGATCACCATGCCCGACCAACAAACGGCTATTAACGCCTTGGGCAGTGGAGATATCGACTTCATCGAACAGGTGCCGCTTGATCTGGCGCCGCTGCTTGAAACCAATGACGACCTAATCCTTGAGACACTCAGCGAGATGGGCAGCCAGACCATGGGGCGGATGAACTTCCTCTACCCACCCTTTGATGATGTGCGTATTCGTCAGGCGGCGATGCTGGCGATGAATCAAGAGGATGTGCTTGCGGCCTTGGTTGGCAATGCTGATTACTACGAAGCATGTGGCTCTTTCTTTGGTTGCACGACGCCGTTAGGCAGTGATGCTGGCACCGATACCTGGATGGCCACTGGCGATCTTGATCGGGCTCGCGAGCTACTGGAAGAGGCGGGTTATGACGGCACCCCGGTAGTCATGCTACAGCCTACTGATGTGGCAACGGTCTCTCCCCAGCCGGTGGTGGCTGCTCAAGCACTGCGTCAGGCCGGTTTTAATGTCGAAATGCAGCCGATGGACTGGCAGACGCTGGTGACGCGACGTGCCAGCCAGAATGATCCAGCGGATGGAGGTTGGAACATGTTCTTCACCAACTGGATTATCCCGGAAGTGTGGAATCCTATCGTCAACCCGATGCTCAACGCCCAAGGGCGAGAGGGTAGTTTCTTCGGCTGGCCCAAGGATGAAGAGCTGGAAGCCATGCGCCTGGATTTCGCCATGGCTGAGAGTGACGAAGAGCGAGAGCGTATTGCAGAGGCGATACAAGTCCATGCGCTTGAACAGGTTATCTATGTGCCTCTAGGCGATTATCGCTCGGTCTCCTCCTGGTCCAACCAGCTCGACGGTGTGCTCAAAGGGCCTGTGCCCGTGTTCTGGAATCTGACTAAGAGCGAATAAGGTTTTGCCAGTGCGCGAGGGACATTACGTTCGCTAGTGAACCTGCGCACTGGCCTTGTTATTCGACCATGCCTATCCACAACCTATAGCAGGCACCGCATGTTCGCTTACTTCATTCGCCGTATTTTAGCCTCGATCCCCGTTATGTTGGTGGTAGCGCTGTTTGTCTTCCTACTGCTGCGTCTCTCGCCAGGAGATCCGGCAGCCATTATTGCTGGGGATATGGCAAGCCCCGCTCAACTCGCCAATATTCGGGCGGCATTAGGGCTTGATCAGCCGCTGCATATCCAGTTCTTTGTTTGGCTTGGAGAGTTGGTACGCGGCAATTTCGGGACATCGCTGATTTCCCAGACACCAGTATTAACAATGATCGGGCAGCGCCTAGAGCCAACCGTCAGTTTGGCGGTGGTAGCGATACTGTTTACCGTGGTTATCTCTGTTCCGCTAGGGGTCATTGCCGCTTGGCGCCATGGGCGCTTTCTCGACAACCTGGTGATGTCGGCCTCGGTGGTGGGGTTTTCGGTGCCGGTATTCGTGATTGGCTATTTATTGATTCAGCTGTTTGCCCTTGAGCTGGGCTGGCTGCCGGTGCAGGGCTTTCGAAGTCTTAGCGAGGGAATTGCCCCTTTTGCCAGTCGCATCGTGCTGCCAGCGCTAACGCTCTCTTCGATCTATATCGCGCTTATCACGCGTATGACCCGCGCCAGTATGCTTGAAGTTCTTGACGAGGATTATATCCGTACCGCCCGCGCCAAAGGGCTTGCCGAGCGTGCGGTGCTCTTTCGCCATGCCTTGCGTAATGCGGCGGTACCGATTCTAACCGTGATTGGTACCGGCTTTGCCCTGATGATTTCTGGGGTCGTGGTCACCGAGAGTGTGTTCAATATTCCTGGCCTAGGGCGGCTGATAGTGGACGCTGTACTGGCCCGCGACTACCCGGTGATCCAGGCGTTGATTCTGCTCACTGCCGGGCTCTACGTGATTATCAATCTACTGATCGATCTCTCCTACGCGATCACCGACCCGAGGATTCGCTACTGATGCATGCCTCGCACTCCCACTTTACCGTCGCCCCCGAAGGGCGCGGCGTTAGCCGCCTACTGTCGCGGCTAAGCCAGACTCGCCCGCAGGGAGTTACCCTGGCCGCTGGCCTTGTGCTGATCTTGATCGTAGCTGTCGCCCTGTTTGCACCTTGGCTAGCGAATCATGACCCGCTGGCGCTATCGCCCGCTAACCGCCTGAAGCCCATGGGGAGTGAGTTTTGGCTCGGCACCGACCCTTATGGACGCGATCTCTACTCACGGATTGTCTATGGCGCCCGCGTGTCGCTAACTGTCGGGCTAGGAGTGGCCGTGACAAGTGTGGCTATAGGCTTACCGCTAGGCTTGTTGGCGGGTTACTTCCGTACCCTTGACGCGATATTGATGCGCATCATGGATGGATTGATGGCAATCCCCGGCATCCTGCTGGCGATTGCCATTGTCTCGCTCACCAGCGCCTCCCTATGGACAGTGATGATCGCGATTATGGTTCCCGAGATCCCCCAAGTGGTGCGTCTGGTCCGCTCGAGGGTACTGGCAACTCGCGAAGAGGCATTTGTGGAGGCTGCGATATTGATGGGCACCTCCACGCCGAAGCTGCTGTGGCGTCACTTGATGCCGAGTACCCTGGCCCCGCTGATCGTGCAGGGCACCTATATCTGTGCTTCTGCCATTCTTACCGAAGCTATTCTCTCCTTTCTTGGCGCGGGGATCGGCACTGAAACACCTTCATGGGGCAATATCATGTCCGAAGGGCGGGTTTACTTTCAGCTTAAGCCTTCGCTGATCTTCTGGGCCGGGCTGCTGCTATCGGCCTGCATTCTATCGATTAATCTGCTCGGCGATAGTGCACGCGATGCACTCGATCCGAAGATGAAACGGAGGATGTCATGATGGCGGACACCCCGATACTTGAGGTTGAAAACCTGGTTGTCGAAACCACTGGGCATAAGCCTACGCGTATTCTGGACGCTATCTCATTCGCCATTAGCGCTGGCGAGACGCTGTGCCTGGTGGGGGAGAGCGGTTCGGGTAAATCGGTCACCTCGCTTGCCACAATGGGACTGCTGCCCCCCGGAGCGCTGGTCGCGCGCAGTGGGCAGATTCGGCTTGCCGGGGAGAATGTGCTCGCCGCCACGCCGGCCCAGTTACTAGCCCTGCGCGGGCGGCATATGGCGATGATCTTTCAGGAGCCGATGACCGCACTTAACCCGGTGTTAAGCGTAGGCCGCCAGCTGGACGAAGTGCTGTGCCAGCACACCTCACAAACAGCCCCGCAGCGCCGAGCCCGAGTGCTTGAGGTGTTTGAACAAGTCCACCTTCCCGACGTTGAACGTATCTATACAAGCTACCCTCATCAGCTCTCGGGCGGCCAGCGCCAGCGCATCATGATTGCCATGGCGTTGCTACTTAAGCCTCAATTGCTGATTGCTGACGAACCTACCACCGCCTTAGATGTGACAACTCAGCATCAGATTTTGGCGCTGATTAAACAGCTCCAGCGCGAGCATGGCACCGCGGTGCTATTTATCACTCACGATATGGGCGTGGTGGTGGATATCGCTGACCGGGTATGCGTCATGCATCATGGCCAGCTGGTGGAAAGTGGCCCTGTTGACCAGGTGCTGGGTAACCCTCAAGAGGCTTACACCCAACGCCTGCTTGCCGCAGTGCCTAGTCTGCTACCACGCCCGCCGCGGGAGGCCACCAGCAATAAAACGGTGCTGGAAGTGCAGTCGCTTGAGAAAGTGTTCAACGCTAACCAGGGTCTGATGCGTTGGTTGCGTAAGCCCGTCGCGCCGACCCGCGCCGTGGATGATGTCAGCTTTGTGCTCAAACGTGGGCGAACGTTAGGTATCGTCGGGGAATCGGGGTCTGGAAAGTCGACGCTGGCGCGCTGTGTGATGCGACTTATTACCCCAACAGGCGGCAATATCAGGGTCAGCGGTAAGCAGATTACTGAGCTGCCTAAATCGATGCTCAAGCCGCACCGCAAGCGCATTCAGATGATCTTCCAGGATCCCAATCGTTCGCTTAACCCGCGTATGACGGTGGGGCAGAGCCTGATCGAAGGGCCGACCAACTACGGTACACCACGCCGAGAGGCGCTGGCTCGCGGGCGTGAACTGCTCGAACTGGTAGGCCTACCGGTTGATGCCATTGACCGCTACCCTCACCAGTTTTCGGGTGGCCAGCGCCAGCGTATCGCTATCGCCCGGGCATTGGCCATGGAGCCCGAGGTAATCGTCGCCGATGAGGCAGTCTCCGCGCTGGATGTTTCGGTGCAAGCCCAGGTACTCAAGCTGCTCAATGAGATCCAACTTCGGCTGGGGATTGCCGTGCTGTTTATTACCCACGATCTGCGCGTGGCCGCGCAAATTTGCGACGACGTGCTGGTGATGCAGCGTGGCCGACTAATCGAATATGGTCCAGCGGCCCAGGTGCTTGCCCAGCCCAAGGCTGAATACACACGGCAACTAATGGAAGCCGCACCGGGACGTAGCTGGGATTTTGCCGCCGGTGCACCGCTCAAACCATTGCTCAGCCCAGTTGAGACACCCTAAGAATGATGATTTGTCATCCCCAACGGAGAACAAGATGACTACGATTGCTCGCATAGAAGAGTACGGCGATGAGCTACGCGCTATCCGCCATGATCTACACGCCCACCCCGAAATTGGCTTTGAAGAGCAGCGAACCTCTTCCATCGTCGCGGGCCTGCTGAAAGAGTACGGCGTCGATGAAATTCACACCGGGATCGCCACCACCGGGGTGGTTGGCTTGATCCACGGTCGCCTTGGCCAGGGTAAGCGCATCGGGCTACGCGCCGATATGGATGCACTGCCCATGGAGGAAGAGAGTGGTCTCTCGTTTAGCTCACAAACACCTGGACGCTTCCACGGATGTGGCCATGACGGGCATACCACCATGCTGCTGGGTACCGCCCGCTATCTTGCCGAAACCCGTAACTTCGCTGGCACTGTCGTGCTAATTTTTCAGCCAGCGGAAGAGGGGTTGGGGGGCGCTCGACGCATGATTGCAGAAGGGCTTTTTGAGCGCTTCCCCTGCGATGAAATCTATGGGCTTCACAACTCACCTTTGCATGGCCCAGGCGAAGTCGCGCTGTGCCCTGGCCCCGCCATGGCAGGTGCCGATTTCTTTGATATCACCGTAACTGGGCGCGGCAGCCACGGGGCGATGCCACACTACTCCCGCGACCCTGTGATAGTCAGTGGCGCTTTGATTCAGGCGCTGCAAAGCATCGTCAGCCGTAATATCAACCCCCACGACCCCGTAGTGCTCTCGATCACTCAGGTGCACTCTGGGTCGGCCTATAATGTTATTCCTCAGACGGCCACCCTTGCCGGCACCGTAAGAACCTTTTCCGACAGCGTGCGCGAGCAAACCCGTGAGCGTATGCGCACGCTGGTCGCTGGCATGGCGGCAAGCTATGAAGTTGATATCAATATAGAGATTCGCGATGTGTTCAGCGTGTTGAATAACGCCCCCATGCAGACGGAGCTGCTCGCCGACGCCGCCCGGGAAATCGTCGGCGAGGCTAATGTAAGCACTGATAACAAGCCATTGATGGGTAGTGAGGATTTCGCGGATATGCTCAAGGTAGTACCTGGAGCATACTGCTGGGTGGGTCACAGCGGCAATATGCCGGTGCATAACCCAGCCTTCGTACTCGGCGACGATATTCTGCCGATTGGGGCCAGCCTATTTTCAAGGCTGATTGAAAAACGGCTGTCGCCCGGTGCATGAATTTTTACGGATCTAGCTGATAACCACATGCTTTTATTGACGCGAGGAATAGTGTCTGTATAATTCGCCTCCATTGCCGGTATGGCGGAATTGGTAGACGCAGCGGATTCAAAATCCGCCGCCTTTACGGGTGTGCCAGTTCGAGTCTGGCTACCGGCACCATATTTAAAATCAGGCACTTAGGTGCCTTTTTTTGTGTCTGAAATTTGAGTTTTTTCCTTCCTAAATGCCTGCATGTGTCCACGCAAATTTTAACGCTTACTTTCTCGCATTAACCAAACGCTCTACCGCAAGTTTCTGATAAAGACTTATAAGCTCGGCGCTTTTGGCATCCTCGTGCCAGCTAGCGGCGTAGGCCTGGCCGCGCGCGGCGAGCTGTTGGCGCAGGGTGTTATCGCTTAGCAGGCGATTGACCTTGGCGGCGAAGTCGTCATGGTTATCTTCGGCGATTAGGCAGCCTTCGCCCTCTTTTAACACATCAAGTGTGCCCATCGCGGCGGTGGAAACCACCGGCGTGCCGAGTGCCATTGCCTCCAGCAGAACCAGCCCTTGGGTTTCCGTGCGTGATGCAAATACAAAAACGTCGGCGGCGCGATAGGCCGCCTGCAGTGGGCCGTTGCGGTCGAGATAGCCGAGGAACAGCACCGATTCTGCCACGCCAATTTCTTGGGCACGTCGAACAAGCGAGTCATGGGCCGGGCCTTCGCCGGTAATAATCAGCCGGGTGGTGGGGTGTTCGGCTAATACCTTGGGCAGCATATCGATCAGAAAGTCGATGTTCTTCTCAAAGGCGGCGCGACCTACATAGAGCAGCAGTCGCGCTTCTTGAGGCAGGTCGTAGTGGGATCGAAAGTCGCTATCATCCTGGGCTCCTTGAGGGTGGCAGAACGACTCCAGCGACAAACCGGTGGGAATGACCGTGGAGGGCGTGGTCACGCCGTAGCGGATAAGTGCTTTCTGCATTGCTTGAGAGGGTGCCACCAAGGCGTCGAGCTGCTGGCACTGGTGCACTGAAAGTCTGCGCGCGGCAAGTTGCAGCCAGCGTCGTGGAAGCCAGCGGATATAGTGATGAACATACTCCTCAAACAGGGTGTGATAGGTGGCCACCACTGGCAGTCCGAGCCGACGTCCCAGCGCCACGCCGGCATAGTGGGCGGTAAACGGCGTATGGACATGAATGAGATCGAAGTCCTGGTCGGCAAGCTGTGGTGCCAGGGCGATCAAGTCCCGGTAGCGCATCATGCGATCCTCCGGGTCGCCGGGTACCTGGCGCGAGTGGATGCGAAGCACGCCCGGCTCATCCACTTGGCCGACTGGATAGTCGGGGCAGATCAGCGTAACCGAGTGGCCCAAACGCTCAAGGGCCCCTCGAAAACTACCGATAGAGGTAGAAACGCCATTGACGCGGGGGAAGTAGACATCCGAAATCATCAGTATCTTCAAACCGCTCAACTGCGTCTCGGTCGTTGACGCTGCTGGGTGAAACAGCGTCAAAGCTGACGCCATCCGCGCATTACGGTCAGCTTCACGTTGCTGGTGCAGGGCATTGCCGTTGGCTAATTGGGTTAGGGCCTCGACTTCCGGGTCACTGAGAGGAGAGCGGAGAGAGGGGAGTCGGCGCTGTGGCATGTTGTTTGGACTCTTTTGGCAGCTTATTGCCACGCTAACCCGAGTCTATGACTGGCGGATGACAGTCGGCGCGCTTAGTCAATGCCCGTACACCTACCCGCCAGAGCGTTAGCTCACGGTTGGCCGCTCCCTCGCTTTTTATTGCCTAGCCGTTTTATAGTGCTGAAATAGCATTCGACGAAAGACGGTAACCTTCCATGGCCCTTTTTGAGCTGCATAGCCGCAACTTAGCCCAAGAACAGGTGGCCCATACCCACGACTTCCATCAGCTTATACTGGCTACCTGTGGTGTTACGGAGCTTTCGATGGAAGGCCAGGGGGAAAGGGTGACCGCCCGCCGTGGCTGTCTGATTCCTTCCTCGCGCCATCACGAATACCAGGGCGATGGCAACAACCGTACCCTAGTGTTGGATATTCCCGTTGCCCAGTTGGCGTCGCTTGAGAAAGGCAGCGAGATTGAGCGCCTGTTCGATAAGCCGCGCTTTTTCAGCGTGCCTCCCGCGTTAAACCAGCTTACCCACGCCCTGGCCAATCAGCTTGAACAGTGCCCTGGGCTGCAGAATGAAATCGCGATTCTGCTGCTGCGCGCGCTGACCATGTATCTGCATGACGCCACTCCCGCAGCGGTTGGGCAGTTGGGCCAACACTGTATTAGCGAACGCCTCGACCTTGCCCGTTTGGATGCCTGGCTGGACCAGCATCTGGCCGATGAGATCCGCGTTGAACAGTTAGCCTCCCTATGTGCTTTGAGCCCAGGACACTTCCACAGCTGCTTTCGTGAGCTGACTGGCGTAACGCCGTTGGCCTATGTCCAGCGCAGGCGTTTAGAGCACGCCCGCACGCTGGTTCGCCATAGCACGCTCAGTCTGGGGCATATCGCTATGCTGGTCGGCTTTCGCGATCAGGGCAGTTTTTCCCGCGCCTATCGGCGTTATTTTGAGCTTTCCCCTTCTTCAGATCGCTAGACCCTCATCTGACCGCTAGTGATAAGATTTTCTTGCCTGCATGACTTGCGGGCAAATCTACCGCAGTGTCGGGCAAGTAATTTGTCTGCGAGCGCACTAATCTCTGATGATCCCTTTTAAATCAACACAACCTCTTTCAAGGAAAAACACCATGGGCGTTACCTATCAAGACAGCAATGCACGTATGAGCCAAGTGGCGATTCACAACGGCACCGTTTATCTGGCTGGCCAGGTTCCCCCTGATGCCACGGCGGATATGCGTGGCCAAACTGAGCAGGTGCTGGCGCGTATCGATCAACTGCTAGCTCAAGCGGGCACCTCGAAAGAACATCTGATTTCTGCGCAAATTTGGGTCACTAGCATGGCGGAGTTCGATCAAATGAACGCTGCTTGGGATGCCTGGGTCGTGCCCGGTCGCCCGCCCGTGCGTGCCGCGCTGGAAGCCCAGCTCGCCAAGCCCGAGTGGAAAGTTGAGATTATGGTGGTAGCCGCGCTGCCGGAGGCCTGATATGCGGGTTGTTTCTGCCGAAGAGGTTTCTCGCCACCTGACGTGGGGTGGCTTGATCAAGCGGCTACACGCAACGTTCGTGAACGGCGTGGAGTCGCCTCCCCGCCATCACCATGCGATGCACCGGCCAGATGGCGAAGCCACGATGCTACTAATGCCCGCCTGGGAAGCGGCGGGCTATATCGGCGTCAAAATGGTCAATGTATTTCCGCAAAACGCCGACCACGGTATCCCGGCAATCTCTGGGCTTTACTTGCTCAGCGAGGGTAAGCACGGCCAGCCGCTGGCGTGTATCGATGGCAGTGAGCTGACCCGGCGTCGCACCGCGGCGGCTTCTTCGCTGGCCGCCCAAGCCTTGGCCAATGAAAACGCAGAAACGCTGCTGGTGGTGGGTACAGGCAAGTTGGCGCCCATGGTGATCGAAGCCCACGCCAGCGTGCGTCCCATCAAGCGGGTGCTGATCTGGGGCCGTAATTCCAGTAAGGCGGCGGCGATTGCCGACGAGTACGCCGAGCGTTTTGAAACCCACGTGGTGGACGAGCTGGCGGATGCCGTGGCTGAAGCGGACATCATTAGCTGCGTAACGCTCTCCAACCAACCGCTGATCAAAGGCGAGTGGATGACGCCCGGCACTCACCTGGATCTGATCGGCGCGTTTCGACCGCAAATGCGCGAAACCGATGCGCTGTGTCTGCGCCGCTCTGAGGTATTTGTGGACACCTACGCCGGTGCCAAAGGCGAAGCGGGCGACATTCTGCAAGCCATTGAAGAGGGCGAGTTCCAGTTCGACCAGATTCAAGCGGAGCTTGCTGAAGTGTTAGCAGGGACTAAGTCGGGGCGCTCTGCACCGGAGGCCATCACGCTCTTCAAATCGGTAGGCGCTTCGCTGGAAGATTTAGCCGCTGCGATAGAAGTATGGGAGTCGCTACCCGAATAGCCATGATTTTTAAATAACAATCGTATTAACAACATCGCTACCCGATGGGTAGCAACGCCACTCATAACGAAGACCGACCAATAACCAAAACGAGGCATGTTATGAAAGCTAATCAATCCTTGCTTATCGCCGCTCTGGCGGCGCTCCCGCTGGCTATCGCCAGCGCCAATGCCCAGGCGCAATCCTATGAAATGGTGATCGCTACGCAGTTGCCTGAGGATATGAGCAATAACGAAATCTATCCGGCGCTGGTGCACTTTAAGAACCTGGTGGAAGCGCGAACCGACGGGGACCTTGAGGTCACGATCTTCGGCGGCGGCCAGCTAGGCTCTGAGGTAGAAAACGGCTCTGAAGTGCAGGGCGGGCGCACGCTGCAATCAACGATTATGTCAGCCGGGGCGATGTCCTCCTTCTACGAAGACTATCAGGTAGTCACGGCGCCGTTCCTGTTTACCAACTGGCGTCAGGCGTGGAGTTTCTTTGATAGTGAATGGTTCGCCGACTTTATGTCCGGCACCGTCGAAGCTGCTGATATGCGTTATTTGGGCACCTTCGACGATGGCGGTGGCTTCGTCGCCTTCACTAACAACGTGCGCTTAATCGAGACCGTCGAGGATTTAGAAGGCCTCAATATCCGTACCGAAGAGAACCCCGCCCACGTGGCAATCATGCGCTCGCTAGGCGCTTCCGCCACGCCGTTACCTTGGGGCGAGCTAATCACCGCATTGGAAACCGGCCTTGCCGATGGGCAGTTCAATGCGCCGGTGCTCAACACCACCTTCAACTTCGATGCAGTCACCGACTACACCACGCTCACCGGGCATGTGTATAACAGCGCCCCTTGGGTGGTGAGCGAGTCCTGGTACCAATCGCTGCCGGAAACCCATCAGCAGGCGGTGATTAGCTCGGCGCGTGAGGCCATTCAGCTCAGCCATGGCATGTCGGGCGCGTTAGCCACCGCAAGCTGGGTCGAATCCTGCGAACGCTTTGAAGCCTGCTACCTGATGCCCGATGCCGAACGTGAGCGCATGGCCGAAGTGGCCCGCCCCGCTTGGCAGGCGTGGATCGTGAATGACTTCGGGATGGACGAGGCGCGGGTGCAGGGCCTGTTGGATGAAGTGGAGCGCGTGGGCCAGCAGCTAGCGGAAGATGACCTGCGGATTTACGGACAATAACGGTAAGCGATTGATCAACGCTGGGGTCATGCGCCCCAGCGTGAGGAAAAAGCCATGGGCGTTTTAACTCCTTTGCGCCGCTTAAGCGACCTGGTGAATCAGGCCGCTATCGTGGTGTGTGTGGGCTGTATTTTGGCGATGCTAGGCATCTCTTTTACCGCATTTTTATACAAACTGATCACGGGCAGCACGCTGAGCTGGACCTACTCGCTGGCGCGGCTGTTTTTGCCCTGGATTGGTTTTCTTTCCATGACGATTTCACTGCGCTACGGCGAACACGTCGCCATGACGCTGCTGGTGCGCAGCCTGCCTAAAGTGATGGTACAGGTGGCCGCCGGGCTGAGTTTGGGCGTTATTGGCCTATTTGCGCTCATACTCACCTGGTACGGCTGGGACTACTTTACCAGCGCCACCCAGGTGTACATGGTGTCCGACCAAATCCGCATTCCCAGCAAGGTCACCGCCATTGTGGTGCCAATAAGCGGTGTGATAATGCTGCTGCACTTGGTACATGGGTTTGCACTGCTGGAACATTTTATTGATGAGCAGGACGTGATTGGCGAGCTTATCGACACCGCTGATGGGGAGTACCGCTCATGACGCCTGCGATTATTGCGTTTGTTGTACTGCTGTTTATTGGCGCGCCGGTGGCGGTTGTGATGGCGATGTCTGGGTTGGCGGGCGGGTTTGCGATTGGCGGTGAACGGATGCTCGGCATCATCGCCGACCGCATGTTCTCCGGCGTCTCCGGCTTTCTGCTGATTGCCGTGCCCTACTTTATTTTCACCGCAGAGCTAATGAATCAGGGTGGGCTGACCCACAAACTGATCGCCTTCAACAATGCGCTGTTTGGCCGGGTACGGGGCTCGCTCTCCCATGTGAATATCTCGGTGTCGGTGTTTTTTGCGGGCCTAACGGGGGCAGCGGTGACCGATACGGTGGCCATCGGCAAAATCATGATCCCCGAGATGAAAAAGCAGGGCTACGATGCGGAGTATGCCGCAGCGGTGACCGCGTGCTCTTCGATCATTGGGCCGATTATTCCCCCCAGCGTGGTGATGGTGGTTTACGCCACGCTGTTGCGGGATATTTCGGTCATCGACCTGTTTGCCGGTGGCATTATTCCTGGCTTGCTGATGGCCGCAGCATTGTTGGGTGTCAGCTTCTTTTTAGCCTGGAAGCGCAACTACCCAAAACAAGCACCCACGCCGTTTAAGATGGCGATCATGTCGTTTGTGCTGGCGCTGCCCGCGCTGGTGGTGCCGATGATTATTCTAGGCGGCATTCTCTCAGGCCTAACCACCATCACCGAAGCGTCGGGGTTTGCGGCGGTGTACGCCATCGTGATCGGCGTGGTGTTCTACCGGAACCTGACCTGGCGAAAAATATGGGATGCGCTCGTCACGACGGTGCGCTTTTCCGGGGTGGTGTTTTTCCTACTGGCCACCTCGGCGGTGCTAGGCTGGTTTGTGACCCGTTCAGGCATCGCTCGGGATGCAGCCAGCATCATCACCACCTTTAGCGACGCGGCCTTTGTGCAGCTAATGCTGGTCTGCCTGCTGCTGCTAGTGGTGGGAACGGTGATGGACGTACTGCCCGCGCTGGTTGTTATCGCGCCGGTGCTGGTGCCCGCGATGATTCAGCTTGGCTTTGATCCGCTTCACTTCGCTATTCTGATGATTGTGGTGCTCAATATCTCTAACGTCACACCGCCGGTGGGGATGACGCTAATGACCGCCGCGCGAATAGCCGAGGTGCCCTATGAACGGGCCATCGTGGCGTCGCTGCCGTTTTACGTCTCGTTCTTGGTGGTGATTGTGCTGCTGGCGGCCTTCCCGGCGTTCTCTACCTGGATACCGTCACTGCTGTGACCAGCTAAGGACTGCGACTCATGAAGTGTTTTTACCACTCAGACCAAGCGTTGCATGCGCCCCCCACGTTTCTGCTACGCGGCCAGCCCGCCGCCTCGCCAGAAGGCCCGGTGCGCGCTGAGCTGCTAACGCAGGGATTAGCAAAGGCGGGCTTAGTGCTCACTGCCCCGGAGGAAGTGGACTCTCCCAGGCTGCGTAAGCGCCTGGAGCAGATTCACACGCCGCGCTATTTAACATTTCTAGAGACCATCTATACCCGCTGGCAGGCGCTTCCCAATGCTGCAGAGTTCGTGGCGCCCAACATTCACCCCTGCGGCGGCGGCCACCACTACCCCCGCCACCCGATTGGGCAAGCGGGCTGGCACCTGCACGATATGGCCTGCCCGCTCAGTGCGACCAGTTTTCAAGGCGCGCTGGCCTCGGCCGCCACCGCCGAGGCGGCAGCAGACGCCGTGCTGGGAGGGGAGGAAGTTACCTACGCGCTGTGCCGCCCGCCGGGCCATCACGCCGGGCCAGAGCGTGCCGGCGGCTTTTGCCTGCTGAACAACTCCGCACTGGCCTCCACCGTGCTGCGCGAACGTTTTGCCAAGGTGGCGATCATCGATGTGGACCTGCACCACGGTAACGGCACCCAGGATATTTTCTACGCCAGGGGCGACGTATGGACAGGCTCGCTGCACGCTGACCCGAGTGATTTTTATCCCTTTTTCTGGGGCGGCGCGGACGAAGAGGGCAGCGATGAAGGTGTAGGGGCCAACGTCAATCTCCCTCTGCCGGTGGGCAGCGATGGCGAGGTCTATTTGGATGCCCTGGCGATCCTGATCGACCACCTGCAGCGCTTTGAACCGGATGCCGTCGTGGTGGCACTCGGACTCGATGCCCATAAAGAGGACCCGCTCGCGGGCCTCAACGTGGAAACCGAGGCGTTCATCGAGGTGGGAAAACGCCTGCGAGCGCTCGCGCTACCCATGGTCATCGTGCAGGAGGGTGGCTACCCCACCGAGCATTTAAGCGCCAACCTGGCGGCCTTTATGCAGGGGTTTAACGTATGAGCAGCACCGGTTTCTATTGGCACGAGCGCTGCTTTTGGCACGATCAGGGTGCCATCGGCGTATTCTCTGCGCCGGGCGAATTTCTGCAGCCCCAAGCCGCCTCGGAAAGCCCCGAGAGTAAACGGCGGTTGAAAAATATCCTGGAAGTCAGCGGGCTGATCGACGAGCTGCACGTGGTCAAGCCCCCCGCTGCCACGCTGGCCGACCTTAAGCGTTTTCATACCCCGCGCTACCTGGATGAACTGCAGGCAGGGGACAAAGCGCAGGGCGGCAACGGCGGCGACTGCGCGCCTTACATGCCGGGCAGCTGGGCGGCCGCCACTCAGTCCGCAGGGTTAGCCATTGCCGCTGTGGAGGCCGTGGCGCTGGGCGAGGTGGCTAACGCCTATGCGCTATGTCGCCCGCCAGGCCACCACGCCGAAGCCGACCAGGGTCGAGGGTTCTGCCTGTTGGGCAATATTCCCGTGGCGGTGATGCGTGCCCGCGCCCTAGGTCAAGCTAACCGGGTCGCGATACTCGATTGGGACGTTCACCACGGCAACGGCCAGCAGGCGGCGTTTTATCACGACCCCGATGTCTTCACCGTTTCCATGCACCAAGCGGCCAACTACCCGCTGGAAACCGGTGGTTTT
>Ga0098069_100443_pt1 | contig 18460 bp, 19 predicted proteins | sample 27_taG_FD_92584 | JGI IMG/M metagenome (GOLD analysis project Ga0098069, IMG submission 92584) | Marine viral communities from Cariaco Basin, Caribbean Sea - 27_WHOI_OMZ | ecosystem: Environmental > Aquatic > Marine > Oceanic | place: Caribbean Sea: Cariaco Basin | collected 2014-11-09 | reverse complement strand
TCGGCGGTCGCTTTGGACTTTGAGGATTTGGGTCTCATCTTCGTTCCTTCGTCACTACGACGAGACCCAAATCCTCCTTAAATCACAACCTCAAATCTGTGCCATTGGTGCTGACGGCGAACAAATGTGCCAATCGCGCAAAGTTTTGTGCAAATAAATGCGCCAAAATCGAGGAGATGTTCAGGCGTGATTACGATTGCCGAGTTGCTCAGGCGTTCGGATGACGCTCTCGCTGGCTTGGCGCAGCGCCATGCCGACCTCTCGCGCTATGCCTATACGGTCGAACAGCTTCATCGGACAAATGTCGAAGAGGACCTCGCCTACCAGCGAACTTTCAACGGCCTCTATGGGGTCCGCAGAAACGCCGACTGGCGAGGCCGTTTCTACCGGATTTTTGAGCAGCAGAAGTCCAACTCGGACATCGAGTTTGGGGAGATTGTTCGGTCAATATTCGAGAGCACCGGTAGGGTTGAAGCGTCATTTGCCTCGAAGCTGATAGCAACCGTGGATCCGACCAGAGCGGTCTATGATTCGATCGTGCGGAGCAATTTGGGACTGCGGACCCGCACTGGCTCGGGGCTCGAAAGGATTGCCGACGCGGTTGATGATTACCAAGCCATCCAGGCTCATCTCGATGCCCTGATACGTGCCGATCGCTTTCCGCTCTTGCGCCAGCGCTTCGACCGGGAATTTCCCCAATTCAAGAAATTCACAGATCTTAAGGTGCTCGATCTTTTGATTTGGCAGATCCGCTAATGTCTCGAAATCGCGACATTAACGGCAAAAAGGGGCATAAGGTCTCAATTGTGCGACATTATGGGGCAGGCTTACCGAGGAATTCACAATGACGAAGCAAAGGCCTGATCAGGACGAGCACCAATGGGAGGGCTTCAAGGAGGTCGACCGTGCCATCACCGAAAGTCGCCTCACGTCATACTCATGGAAGAAGGCCTGGGCCGACCCCTGGGGACGGGCGAAGATCATCACGGTGCTCACGCTGCTCGTAGCATTCGTGATCTTCGTTATCGTCTACGACCTGGTCCTCTGAACCTTACCACTCCTTCACATCATCTGCCGCTTCCTCGCTTGCGCCCGTGGCGCCCTGCGTCTGGCGGTCCAGGTAACCTCGAACGGTACCAATCCTTCCACGACCCTGCTGGCGAACCCGCTCGACCTCATCCGTAATGTCAGACCGATCAGGAGCATCGGGCATTGAGCGACCACCCGCAGAGCCGACGGCTCCTCTTGCGCGCACCTGTCCAGCACTTCCGATCTCGGGGCGGCTGATAGGAGCGAAGTCCGGCAGCGAAAGGTCGGCTTCGATGTCGTCTTGCAGACGGTCAGCATAGCTTTCGACAAACCGCGATTGCAGTTGTTGGCCGCGCGCACTCATCTGGAACTCGATGTCGTCGAAGCGAACCGGCCCGTAATAGTCGCGATTGGCTTCGATCTCGGCCATGCCCCATTCGCGATAAGCCTGACTCAGGTTCAGCGTGCCTGCGGCGCTGCTGGCCTCGTACCAGCTGGCCTGGTTCTCGAGGCGGCTGGCCACCTCTTCGGCCCGACGCGCCTCTCGCGTGTAGCTTTCGGCTTCGGTCAGCGATCGGCTGAGACCCGACGAGCTGGTCGACACCTGCGATACCGAACTCGAGCTCGTCTCGCGCAGGAAGCCTTCACGCGTGTTCGACCAGTTGCGACTGTCGGAAAGCTGACGCAGCGTTCCCATGATCCTGCCACGGTCTTCCGAGGCGATTCCGATATCGCTGTCCGTCCACGATTGATTGCGGCCGCCAGTCGCCTTGGCTCCAAGAGTTGCTGGCCCCAAATTGCCTCCTACGCCTGCGGAAGCTTCTCCATTTAGGAACCAGGATACAGTAATGTCGTCGGACGCGCGCCGCGACAGGCCAAACTGCTGCTGGAGCGTCCTTGAGGCATTGTCGACTTCGCTGAATGCCGTGCCGATGCTGTCGTTCGTGCCGACGCCGCTGACCGTGTCGGAGCTCTGACCCTGGCTGTAGGCGTTGCGGATCTCGCTGAACCGGGTGAGCGCAGAGCTTGTCGATTGCTGGGCGAGATTAGCATAGGTCTCGCTATGCGTCCGGCTCTGGCTTGCCATCGTTCCGAGGCGTCCGGTGAAGTCCTGCCCGAGCGTCGGTGTGAACGGATAGCTTGAGTTCGGGACAGCAGCGAACTCGCCATCGGGGAAGCTGGTCGTCTGCGTGCCGCTCTCGCTGAAACCACGCGTCTGTGCCGCGCCATAGGCAATGTTGGGGGCAAGATTGCCCTGCGCAAACTGGCGGGAAAACACCGTCGAATTGTCGATGTTCGAATTGCCAAGCGAAACATTGCCGGTGCTCGCTTCGCGCGAGGCTTCCTCGGCCGCGTTCTGGCTCGGGTTGAGATAGCTCGTTGCCTGGCCCGAGATCGCCAGTGCACCGCGCGCCACCCCGCCGGCAAGGAACGGGATCGAGGCGACAAGATAGCCCGCCAAAATGCCGATATCGCCGTTGACGTCGCTCATGCCGGCAAAGGTCGCGAGGCTGAGGCCCGTGCTGCCGCCAGCGGCGGCGACATCGCCTGCACCTTTAAACATCAGGATCATGTGCAGGATGACGAAGAGCGGTCCCCACGCCGCAAGGTAGAAGAAGCCGGTGACGTAACCTCTCAATGCAATGGGTCCGGTCCGCGGCATCAGGAACAGCGGAAACAGGACAGGGAACAGCGCGTAGAACACCACCGTCAGCACGACATTGAGGATCGGGACCCATTTCATCGCGTTGTGCGCGATCGAGGAATAGGTCCGTTCGGTCTGAATATCGGCCCGGGTCTGCGCAAAGACATCGATGCTGCCGGTGCCGCTCGCCCCGGCAAAGCCGTGCATGGCCTGGTTCATGGCATTGATCGTCAGCACCTGGCGGAAAATGTCGCTCGCGCTGCGCGAGATGCCGGTGAGATACTGATAGGCAATCGGGAGGTCGGCCATGAGCTTGGCCTTGGCGAGCGCTTCGGTCTGGCGCGGATAGAGCTGACGCCCCGCGACAAGCGTCATCTCGTCAATGAGGCTCGCCCACTGACCCGACAGCGCGGTGTAGGCTTCACGGCAGGTGATGATCGAGGCCGTCACGCTGTCGTCGGCCTGCCGGGTCAGGAATTTTTGCGCGCGCGCCGCGCTGCCCGGTGCGATCGTCGCCCAGATATCGTCGCTTTCGGACAGCTCCTTCATCGAGTAGCGGCCGAGAAGCAGATCGTAGAACACGCATTGCCGGACATGCTCATCGAAGTTCGCAGCAAACTCCGGATCGGAAATGCGCAAGCTGCGCGTCGATTCAAGCAGCCGCGCGCCATAGATCATGCCGTTCTTCGAGTAGTTGAGGTCGTCCGGCAGGCCGAATACGAGTTCGGCAGAGCGGGTCAGATAGTCTCCCGCCTGGCTGGTGAAGCTTGCCATCAGGGCGAGCCCGAGCGGGACATTAGCCACCGTTGCCGGTGCAAGGCTGGGATTGACCCGATCGGTAACATGGACGTCCATGCGCGGCACCATCAGGCACATGTAAATGAGCGTCGCACCGAGGAACCAGTTGAGCCATGCGCGCCAGTCCTGGTTGAACGCGACCACTATGACCGCGAGCACCATGCCCATCACCAGCGCGACCTGGATCAGGCTCTTGTAGCCGCCCGCACCGGTCCAGGCGGCAACGGCGTTGAGGACATTGACGATGTACTCGCCGCCGCCGACCGTGAAAATCTCGACCATGCTGCCTGACCCTTATGGAACGATGGAGCGGGACTGCATCCCGCGCGACCAGTCGAGCGCGGCGGCCATCGACGGCGACATCGAGGCAGCGAGCATGTTCTCGATCATCGCCGTTTTCTCGATGATCTGCATGATCGCCGAGACCCGCACCTGTCCGGTCGCTTGTCGCTGGGCGAGGCTAGACCGGACCTCGGCGACCTGAGCGCGCCAGATCGCGAGCTTGGCTTCGTCGGCCGCGATGAAACTCGCCATCGAGCGTCCAGCCTCTGCGGTGATGCGTTCGAGAATGGCATAGAGGAGATCGATGCTGGCGATCTCGGCCAGCGTGTCGCGGTCGTCGGTGGCCATCCCGCGTCCATAGGCCGCCTGCACGGTGAGGATCTTGTAGAGCGGTACCGATGCCACCTGGAGTAATTCCTTTTCCTCGTTGCCGATCGCTGTGTCGCTGCGGATGGCCTCGACCATGCTGCCGATGAGCCGGGCAACGCGCGGCCGGATGGCCTTTGCACTCGTGAGGCTCATCTGCTGGAAAGTGGGGTTGAGGCACTGGTCGGGCTCGTCGCACCGAAACACCCGCACCGACTGGCCCTGTGTCCCGTCGAGCAGCGCGGTCACCAGCGTAGAAGAGGCATCGCCCGCGAAAGGCACGAACTTGCCCGGTTCGTCGTCGCGGGGCGGCACGTAGATCACCGTGCCGATGAGCGTCATCGCATACTCGGCAAGATCGCGGTCGAAAGTGCCACCGGGGTTGAAGAAGGCGCTCTGCTTGAGGACATGCCAGGTGTAATTGCGCGGCACACCGGGATTGACGTCGGCATAGTCGGCGCCGGCGCCCTCGTTGGTCGAGGCGCGCTGGCCCCTGGTGCCGCAACCATGCTTGGCCGCGGCATAGTCGGTGAAGATGCCTTCGGAATTGCCGATCGCTTCGCAGATCGCCTTGTCGGCGAGATCGCCCTTGGGCCAGACGCCGCCGACCAGCCCCTGCGCCATCTCGCAGGAATTGATCGAGAGGTTGTTCATGAGCTGCGCCTTCTGGCTGAACTCCTGCATGATCTTGTTGCACTCGGGGCAGACGGTATCGATCGCCAGACTAAAGGCGAACCCCACCGCATTGTTCGCGACGGCCTTCAAGAGCGCGACCATCTCGCTCGCGTTGATGAAGGAGAAGGACCCGGCGAAGATATCGATACCGCCGCAACCAGCGCGGGCACGCGGCAGCTGGAGATTGGCGATGTTGGCCGTCTTTTGCGGGAAGCGCGTCCAGACATTGCCGAGGCTGTAATAGCCCGCCGACTGTCCTTCGAATGCGCTCGGCCCGGTGACATTGGCCGCCGCGCCCATGTCGTCCATGAAGCGGTCCATGCTGTCGCCGACGTTTGCGCCGACGGGGGACGCGACCATGCTGGCGGCAGCTATGGTGAGCGCCGCATTGCGGATGCTAGTAATCATGTCCGGTTTCTTTCGAGGTGAGGAGGTAAATGCGGTCCTGCAGCTCGTCGGCCGAGAGCACGCCGTATCCGATCGGGATCGGGCGCCTGGCCACGCTGTCCCACAGCACGAGCGCCGGGGTGATGCCGGGTTCGAGCCCCATGCGCGGCCGCTGACCGCTTTCGACCTTGTAGTCGGGGAAGTGCCGGGACGGTCCACCATCGGTCGAGATCGCCCGGACAGTGATATGCCAGCGGTCCGCTACCGAGCGCACGATCGGACTCATCACTTCGCAGGCGCCGCAGGTCTGGGCGAAGAAGTAGAACAGGCCGTAGCGCTCGGAGAGCCTGGCCATCACCGCATCGCGGTCGGCAGCGCGCGCGTCCTGCCATTGCTTCTTGGCGAGGGCGCCGACCGGTCGTTCGAGCGTGTAGTCGAGCTCGGGATCCTGCCAGATCGCGCGCTGCCAGACATCGGAGAACAGCGACGCCCGGTCGAGCTGGGCACGCTGGAAGCGGATATAGGCGGTGACGTTTTCCGGCGTCGGATAGAGGATCGCGCGCGCCTTGAGTTCGCGCAGTTCCCCCGTGACCGCGTCGAGCTCCTGCGTGGCGGTTACTTGGGCCGGTGGCTGCGCCATCTGCGGCTCGGCTTTCGGCTCCGGCCTGACGCAATAGAACCAGTAGCCGAGCCTGCGCTGCTCGCAGTAGAGGCTCTCTGCTGAGGAGGCTGGCTCTGCCTGGCGCGCTTCCTGGGCAACTGCCCGAACGGGAAGCAGTGCAGCGAGACACATAGCCAATACTGGGAGGGCCAGCATCGGCAGTGATTGGCGGCGCGTCATTGGCCACTCCTTGCGTAATAGTCTTCGATTTTCTGTTGGATGAGGATGCTGGTCTCGAGCTCGTCGGGGAGCCGTGCAGCCTCGGTGAACTCGGCATAGACTTCGCTGAAATCCATCTGGCTGAGGTCGAGCCGGGCGAATTCGTCGAGCGTGAAACCCTCGCACTGCTCTTCCTTGGGCTTGTCCCACGGCTTGGGCAGCTGGAGGCGGCCCTGTTCCTGCAGGACCCGCGAGAGCTTGCTCTCGAAGCAGCAGTAGACCTTCTTCTTGGTCAGGCAGACGCCGAGGAACTTGTCCGAACAATAGGTCCCTACATAAGCGCACAGTCCCTGCGCATCGCGTTCGTGGAGCAGCACTTCCTCGCGGTTGCAGCCGAGCGCGACGAGCAGGCTGATTCCGGGGATGAGCGGGAAGCCCTTGCCCTTGCAGCAGTTGAGCACGCCGAAGACCTTGGAGGAGCAGGTGTTGCGGGTGCCGCGGAACAGCGTCAGCGTCTCGGGATCGAACTGGCCGCGGGCCTCGTCCATCGCATGGAGCGCGGTGACGGCATCCTTGAACTCATCGTTAGCTGTGCGCTCGATCGTCTCGCAGCTGCCGTCGATGCAATAGACATCACCGTCGCAGACATACTGGGTTGAGCTATCGTTTCCGGGAAGCGGGCACTCGTAGATGCGCTCCCAGGTCTGGCAAGGGTCTTCGTCAGTGAGGCATTCCTCGCGGACAAAGCGGCAGGTGCCCTGGCTTTCGATGTCGGAGCAGTCGGTCGCCGCTTCGCGCGCAATGCAGGTGTAGCTGCGTTGCCATTCCCAGCAGGGCCTGGTGACAGAGACGCCGTCGATCACGCGCGTCTGCGGATCGCTATCGGTGCAGATTTCGGCGTCCAGCGTGCAATCGCTATTTTCCGCAAGACCTGTGCACTGGCTTTCGTCAGGGGTCGTTGTTACGGTGGTCGCCGTGGCGATGCGGTAGGGCGTCTGCCCCGCGACCTGTTCGTTGCACGTCAGCTCGGTAAGCGGATCGCCCGGCTCGGTGCACCACTTGCGACCGCCGGACCAACCCCACTGCAGGCACGGACCGTCCCGGTGTCCGGTCACCCGGCAAAGAGCGCCCGAGAATTCTTCGCAATCCGGCTCAGCTGACAGGTTGAAGCTACCCAATGGGCTGCAAAGATAATGATACTGCGGTCGCTGGCTGACCGCGGCGACGAGCGGCACCGTGCATTGGCCCACCGACTGATCGATCCGTGTGCCCGTATTGCAGGTTGCGGTATATGTGCCTGCCGACCCCGAACCGGCCGGCAGCGGAACGCACGATCCCTGGCTGCCCGAAATTGCCATGCCGCTCGTGTAGTCCAGCGGCGTCTCATTGATCCTGAGGCTGCGGGCGATCACATCCTCGATCTCGTTCGGCTCGAACCTTGCGCGATTGGCCACGCTGTCGCGGATGGTGCGCATCGGCGTGCTGGTCGTGGCGGCGCTGCGGGCGCGGGCCTTGATCTGGTCGGGATCGCGCGTAAGATCCTGCAGGTCGCGCGTCGCCTGCGGATCGAAATTGGGAACGCGCGCAGCGTCGGGATTGGTCGTTGCGGCATCGCGCGCCTCGCCCAGCAACTCGGTGGCAAAGTCCTTGCCGTCGGCCCTTGCTGCATCGCGGGTCTGAGCGTGCGTGGAAGCCGCGCCTGTGAGGGCGACGAGTGCGGCAAGAAGATTGGCGAGGGTTCTGGCGCTCATGGCCGTTCCTCCATGTAGAGCTGGCGCAGATGGAGGCGTGCAAGCTCGGCGCCCGGACCCTTGCCCGAGGCGAAGGTCTCGAGGACTTCGCCCACGCTGATGTTGCCGGCGATACGGTCGTGTGGCGGCACTTCGCTGGTGCAATCGAACCCGTCGCAGGGACTGAACTCGGTGCTCAGCATGACAAAGCTCGGTGCGGCTTCGATGTTGAAGGCGCGGAACAGCCTTGGATCAATGCCGAGCGAACCGGCCGCGTCGCGGCTGCTCCAGATGGCGGCCAGGCGTTTCTTGAACGCCTCGCTGTTTCCTTGCGGGAAACCGCGCAGCACGGTGACGCCGCCGGCCTTAGTCATGTCGTGGACCAGTGCCTTCAGCGTCTCGGGCGGCATCGACAGGCTGGCAAAGGCAATGAAGCGCGGGGCTGTCCCAAGCGATGCCTTCTCGGCGGCGGCTTGCCCCGCGATCATCGCGTCGAAGTCGAGTACGGCGTCGGTCTCGATTGCCTTGATGCTGTCCGCATAGGCCGCGCGATTGGCCTGCGCTTGCGCCTGGATAGCCTGTGCATCCTCGGTCAGCGCCTCGGCGCGCTGGCGGACATTGGTGCTGAGCGCCTGCGCATCGTCGGCGTGTTCGGCCGCACGCTCGCGGATCGCTTCGAGGTCGATGCCTTCGGGCGCACTCTGGGCAAGAGCGAGGCCGCCGAGAGTGACGGCAAGGCCGACGGGCAAAAGGAGGAGGTGCTTGTTCATAGCGCGCAGCAGTTCCGCTTGCGCCAGACGAGGTATCCCATGTCTTCGCCGATGGCGGGGATGACCTGTCCTGCGACTTGAAAGGTGGTGGAGGCGCCGATGGGCGGGCAGGCGTAACGGCCCGAGGTCGCCGGGTTGGGATTGGTGGCCTGGAAGCGGTATTGCTGCTTGCGCATCACCGGCATCAGATATTTGCCGCACAGGCCCTTGGACCCCATCGTCCCCCACGAGACGAGTTCACGGTGGAGCTTGTAGGCAAAGCGCGAAAGTACGAGCCGCGAGGCCTGGACGTGGCCTATGCTGGCCGAGACATTGCCGTTCATCGGGTACATCGAGCCCTGGCAACCCGCGCACCAGAACATCTCATCGATCGGCAGCTTCGCGGTCGAGGCGACGCAGTCGGCCGCACAGGCGGCGAGCGCCAGCGGGTTGGCGAAGAGTACGGCTTCGGGGTTGATGATCGCGGTAAGCTCGGAATCCTGCCACAGCGGATCGATCTCGGAGATGTAGAGGATGTCGATCGAGCCCGATTCCAGGCACAGGAAATCGGCGACGATCTCCATCCAGTAGATCAGCGGATAGGCATACCAGTGGACGTGCCAGCTCGAATAATACTGGCTCGCGCCGCCCACCGCCGACGGACCCGAGATCGAGCGAAAACCGATATCGAAACCCGGATCGAGTTTCATGCCGCCGAGGTTCACGAAGCACCACGGCTTCATGCTGACATCGGCAAGCCGCACTGGCTCCCAGAAGCCCATCGCTATTCCGGGCCTCAGACCGCACAGGCACACCGGCAGGTCGGGGTTGTCGGGATCGGGCCGGCTCGACGGCCAGATGTCCAGCCCGCCGATCGAGATCGGGAACAGGCACGACCAGCATATGTCGGTGATCGGGTTGACGAAGCTGCCGGTGCAGCGTCCCGGACCGGCATCGGCCATGGCGGGCGTTGCGGTCGCTAGACCAAGAATGGCGGCCAGCATGAGCGCCAGCTTTCTTAAGTGCGTCATTGGGCTGTCCTCCTTTTCGGTGGCAGCGCGATTTCGCTGACCTCGAGCACGCGGCCCTGCTGGCGGACGCGTGCAGGCACCGACCTGATCCCGAACCTTTCCGTGAGCTTGCCGCCCTGGTCGAAATAGAAGCGGCGCTGGCGGGCCTTCATCAGCTCGAGCGGAGCGCCCTTCACCAGGATCAGCTTGGCATTGGCGTCCTGCTTGAGCGCCCAGGCGAGCTGGTCGGGATCGTCGCCGTCGAGGAACAGGAGATCGGCGCGAAGGCCGACGCTGTCGAGCGGATTGACCCTCGTGCCGGCGGCATGGATCAGCTCGCCTTTTGCCCCGCGGATATCGGCAGCGAGCGTGATCGTCGGATCGAATTGCCGGCGCCGGGCTTCGCTGGCCCGGACGATCCCGGCGACAGGATCGGGCCGGTTCACCCGCGCGATCGTGCGGCGCTTCAGGTCTTCATTGAGCCGCGCGGTCTCGCCCGAACGTTCCATCTGCGTCAGCCGCGAATGGATTTGCTCGAGAAGGTCGCGCTCGATCACGGGAAACACCGTGCCGCGTTGGCCATAGTCGCGCGCCAGCACCTCGGCAGGGCAGAGCAGCACTGCAAGCATGGCTGCGGGGAGGATGAGTTTGCTCACAGGATCGCCCTCCCGCTGCCGAGGATCTGGCCGCGGCAGACGAAACCGATCTCGGCGTAGCGGCTGTCGAGGCCGCGGGGATGGCTGGTCCCGGTGTAGAAGCAGCCGTCGGGGATCGGGCCTTCGGGGCCTTTGTGTAGCGCAATGCCGAGACGGGTCTCATCGAGCCGCGCGGCGATCTTGCGGCCATTGATGAAGACCTCGTGGCCACGGTGGCTCACGACATCGCCTGGCACGCCCAGCACCCGTTTGCCGAAGAGCTGCGCGCCTTTTCCGAAATGCACTTCGACGAGCCTGCCTGCCGGCGGCTCGAAGAAGATCAGGCTGCCGCGCTCGATCCGCGCATGCTTGTCGAGCCAGAAGGCCCAGTTGGGCAGGCTCGGGCTAGCGTTGATGAGGAAGGCATGGTCTTTTGCGAAGGCGTCAACCGCGCCCCATCCGAGCGGCAGCAGCACCAGCGCGGTCAGGACAAGCGGCCGTTTGATCGTGCGGACAAGACGAGAGGCAAAGTGCGTCACTGACCGCCTCCCTGCTGAAGCTGGCGGGCGATCCGTGCGCGCAGTTCGTCGGTGGCATCGGGGGCATCGCCCGCGAGCACCGCTTCGCCGACCAGCACCACGCGGCCATCGGTTCCCATTTCTGCAACGGCACGCTCGGAGGCCTGGAGGAAGGCGAGCACGCGCGCCTGACTGGCTTCGGGATCCTGTGCCCCGCGCGCTTCGGCATCGACGAATGCGGCGATGGTCTCGGCAAGCCGGACGGTGACGATCTGCTGGCGCGGCTCGGAAAGCTCGCGGCTGACCCAGGTTACCCAGAGCAGTGCGGCGACGAGCGCGAGCACGCCAAGAATTCTCAGCAAGAGCGGGCGATTGAAGGATGGTAGTCTGCGCGTGTCAGTCACGGTTTGCCTCCCGGGCCGGATGGTTGTCGAGATCGGCCGCGAGCCGCTTGAGGAAGCGCGGCATGCGAAACAGCGTCACCGCGCCAGCGAGGACAAGGAAGCAGCCCTTGAGGTCCTGGCTGAACAGGCTGCGGCGGAGGCCGTCGGCTTCGAGATATCGGTCCGACAGATTGGCGAGCTGGGTGAAGAGGCCGCCAAGGTCCCAGCCCGCAACGAACAGGAACAGCGCGAGCGGCAATCCCAGCACGATCAGCAGCGAGGTCGCGGCAAAGCGCGCGGTCTCAATGAGGATGAAGCAGCTCCCTTGCAGGAACGGCAGCAGGCTGCGGATGTTGGCAGGAGGGGTCCGGTCGGCGAGATGCGAGACCATCATTGTCCGCCTCCCGCCACGATGCGGATGGCATCGGCGAGGCTGTGTCCGCGCCGCTCGCAGTCCTGGATCGCTGCATAGGTGTCGGGATCGGAGGAGTAGATCGTCGCCGAGAAGGGATCGAGCACGAGCCGGCCGACCGCCTCGGTCTCGGGACCCTTGATGAAGACCTCGCTGTACTCGGTCCCCGAACGCTTGAGGCTGCGGATCAGCGTCTCGGTGCGGTCGTCCATGTCGAGCCGCGCGTTCGCCCTGAAATCGGCGATCGTCTCGGCCTTCTGCTGAAGCACCAGCATCCAGTCGCTGTTTTCCAGGGCAGCGCGCGCGCCATCGGACTTGTAATAGTCATTGAGGGACTGGGTCGCGGTGGCGAGCGCGCCGCCATATTTGCGCGCAGTGCGGGCATAGGTCTCGACGAACTCGCCCATCGACCCGCCCTTGAGCATGGCCCAGGCCTCGTCGATCAGCAGCAGCTTCTTGGTCGCTCGCGAAGAGCGCGTCATCGCCTGGCTGGTCATGAACATGATCGCCGAAAGGACGACGCTGCGTAGTTCCTCGCGGGACGCGAGATCGCTCATCTCGAAGACGGTGAAATCATCGTCGAGCGCGAAGCTCGCCTTGCCTGCAAAGAACCCGCCGTAGCTGCCGCCGCGGCAGAAGGGCGCGATTGCGGTGGCAAGATCGCGGCCCGCCTCGCTTTCCGAACCGTGGAGAGCGTGCGCGACATCATCGACCGATGCGCCGCTTCCCAGTGCCTCCCAGGTCGCGGTTACGGCCCGGTCGATGAGCCCACGCTCGGTGTCGCTCGGCGCGGTTCCGGGGCGCGCCATCTGGCCAATGATCGCCTTGATCATGGCGAAGCAGTCGAGGCGGTAATCCTCATCTTCGTGCGCACGGGCATCGTCGACCATCGAGAAGGGGTTCAGCGAAAAGCCCGAGGCGAGCGTGAACTCGACGAAGCGTCCACCCTGCAGTTTGACCGAATGCTCGAAGCTGCGCCCGTCGTCGATCACCACAACCTTCGCACCTGCGCCGCGCAAGGCGGCGCAGAGTTCCTGCAGCAGCACCGACTTGCCCGAGCCCGACTTGCCGCAGATCGCGATATTGTGGTTGCCGGCAGTGTTTTCGAACGGCGACCACCAGAAGGGCTGGCCGCGGCGGCCAACCAGCAGAAGGTGCGGGATCACGCCGCCGAGATATTCGCCCTGCATCGGCGCGATATGTGCCGCTGTCGTCGAGAGCATGGTCTTGAGACGCTTCAGCCGCGCCATGTCGTCGGCGAGGCCATCGGCAAGGCTCAGGGGAAAGGCAGCGACGAGGCCCTGCAGCTGGAGGAAGCGCTCGTCTGCCAAATCCCAGCCCGCTGCCTTGTAGATCGCCTTGATGATGCGTTCGTGCGCGTCGCCCTGGCCGAGCGGCGAGATGCTGGTGAGCCCGTAGAACAGCTTCACGAGCTTCTTGCCAGCCTGGAGTTCTGCCTGAACGTGGCGCCATTCGGCCGACTGTTCGGCGAGTTTGGGGAGAAAGCGCGCGCTCTTGGTCTGGCTGAGGCTGGTCGTGCGCATGAACTTGAAGCCCGCGCGCGCCGATGCGGCTTCCTGGTCGGGGTAGACGAGGCACAGCATGGTTGCCGTCGGACAGGGGAAGCGCAGCTTGTCGGTGAACATGTCGCCGATGAGCCGCGCGCATTCCCAGGGCGCCCAGCGCTCAGGGGTAGAGCGCACGGCATAATGCCGCACGTCGAAATGGTCGGGATAGCATTCGCCGACTTCGGGATTGCCCTCCTCGTCGCGGCCGGTCTCGCGGAAGCGCTCGGTCCTGAGGATCAGGCGATCGTCGCCGACCTCGAGCTCGATGTCGCGGCGGATGGCCTGGACATCGAGCGTATCGTGCGGGTTCCACGCATGGATGTCGGTCTCGTGCGCGGTGGTCGGCGAGGTAAGTTCGTCGATCAGCGCCAGCAATCCGCCCGGACGCAGCTCTTGCGCGTGCAGTCCGAGCGAATGGAGCATGCCCATCAGCCCTTCGCGGCATTCGGAGAGTTCGGCATCGGTCACGCTGCCGGGCACCGGCACGCCAAGCGAGACGATCAGCCGGACGTTGCGCGCGTGGAAGGGCGCATGCGCTGAGCCCGAATTCCAGACGAGATCGTAAAGGCGCCTGGTGCGCGCCCTGGCGATCGCCTCGTAGATACCGCCCTGCTCGTAGCGCGGAGCGAACCAGGGGCCGACCACGCTGCCGATCCGCGGCGATGCGAAGTTCAGGACCTGGAGGCAGGCGCCCTGCGGCAGGCCTTCGGAGAAGAACTGACCAAGGATCTCGCCGGTCCGTTCGTCGGCCCCGATCAGCGGGGTGACTTCGAGCACGAAGCCCTTCGAGCGGGCATTGCGGTAGAGCTTCGCCCCCTCGTCATAAACCCGGTAGGGCAGCCAGTCCGAGAGCATGTCGAGCCCGAAATGTGCTTGCGGATTTTCAGGCCGAGCCGTGTCGGCAAACAGGCCCCGCGAGAGTGCGTCGCGCGCGGCAGCAAGGGATAGCGTCACTGGCTCTCTCCTTCGGTCATGTCAGGGTGGGGGACCGGCTCGCGGGGAGGGGAAAACGAGCCAGGTCCCCCGGGTTCCGGCGCGTCAGCGCCGGGCATCGCCGGAACGGGCTGCGAGGGGATGAACAGCTGTTCCGGCAATGTGTCTGTGGGTTGGATATCGGGTGCGGGGTTGCCTTCGCGGGTCGCGGCAATGGTCGATGCCAGCGAGCGCAGGACTTCGCGGCGGCCCTGCGGCGCGCGCCAGCCTGTCCCTGCCTGTTCGGGCAGCGTCAGGTGAACGACGCGCGCCTCATGGTCGCGGCCCGCCGCGTCACGGTAGGGCGTCAGCACGACCTGCAGGCGGCGAACCGCTTCGCCGGTCGGGGTCACCGTCCTATGCGCGTCAGTCGTGTCGGCCTTCTCGATGCCGGTCGCCCCGGCATCGATCGCGGAGGTGGGCGCGCAGGTCCCTTCGGGAGCGCGGCAGGCGAAACTGCCTTTGACGTTTCCGCCGAGGCTGGCGCAGCCACTGGCCAGGACGAGCGGCGCAGCGAGCACCAGGGCGCGAAGGATCGGGAGCCGGCTCATTGCGCCTCTCCCTTGCCCTCGGCGACGAAGCGGCGAATCGCTGCGGCATCGCGGTAACCATGTAGCACCGCCCCATCGCGGGCGCGCACGATGACCGGAGTTCCGGCAAACCCGTTGGCCTTCGCGAAGGCTTCGTTGGCATCGAGTGCCTTGGCGTCCTTGCAGGTCTTGGCACTCGCCGGCGCCTGGCCGGCGTAGGCCGCATGCAGCGCCATTGCCGGATCCTTCGCGCACAGCACCGCCTCGGAAATCTTGCGGCTTGCCGCGCCGAAGATCGAGATCGGTCGCTCTTCGATCATAACCTTGGCCTTGGCGAGTTCAGCGGTCAGGCGTTGGCAGTAGCCGCACTGGAAATCCGAGAAGACGACCAGGCGTTCGCCCTTGGGGTTGCCCCAGTGGATCGCGCCGGCAAACGGAAGCGACGAGAGGTCGACATGGCTGGCGGCCGCCTGCACAGGCGCTTCGTCGCGTCCCGCCGGCGCATCGCTGGCTACGCGTGCCGCACCGGCCGCAAGCAGGTCGGGATTGAGCTCGAGCAGGCGGGCGGCGGTCACGTCGCGCCGTTCTTCCATGTCGTAGAGGCGGCCCACGAACAGGTAGCGGGCGGTCTCGTCGATGTAGAACAGCGTGTCGCCCGAGACGACTTCGCACCAGGGGCCAAGCGTGTCGCAGCTGATCGCATCGATCGGGGTCTTGGGCAGCCGCAGCTTCAGCGCCTGCGCGACATCGCTGGCCATGCCGGCAGCGCTCGCGGGCATCGCGGTAACGGCAGAGACCCCGAGCGTCAGCACGGCGGCGGCGCTCGAAAGGGCAAGGGCAAGGTGGGCGGCGCGGGCCTTCAGGCCCGGCGGCGAGTCATTGTAGTTCATTTGGAGGGGCTCCTGACGTGGACGCCGTCGAGAAAGACGATCTCGACCTCGATGCCGGTCGGCATCTCGACGACGGGTTGGTATTGTTCGGCGCGTTCGATGAGATATCGGCTGACGGTGTCGGCGGCTTCGCCGGCACCCTGGCCAAAGCCACCGGCAAGGATGTCGGTCGGCGACAGCGCTTCGCGCTGACCGTTGGCGCCGACAGGCTGCGTGAAGATGCCGTTGGCGTTGGCGGAAAATCCGCGGCCGAAGCCGCCGACGATCCCGGCCAGCAGCGCCTGGCTGACAAGGCTGCCTTCGCGGCTGACCACGCGGCCGCGCACGCCCGACTTTCCGGCGAAGGAGATGAACCCCTTGACCTCGCTCACCGCGAAGCGCCCACCGGGCTGCGCGCAGGTCATGCGCACCAGCTTGACGTAGACCTTCTCGGCCGAGAGATCGCCGCGCGCCGCGCCATTGACGAGGCAGCCGGTAATGTCGGTGGTCAGCATCTTGTTGCCGCGCATGACCGAGCGGGCCGGTCCGGTGATCCGGAGCACCACGGGAAGCGGATCGCTCTGGCTGGCAACGCCGGTCGAGGCGTCGACACCCACGATAACCGTTGCCGGTGCGTAGCTGTTCGGCGGCAGGTAATCGCGGCTCGCTTCGAGCAGCAGTGCGGGCGCAGTCTCTGCCGCGCGCGGCTTGCCGTCCTTGCCCGGCTCAGCGCTGAAACTCATCAGGCTGAGCTGTCCGCCCTGCGCTTCCGGCGCTCCTTGCGGTGGCTGGACAGCCCCACCCGTTCCCACGCCGGGACCATAAGCCGGTGGTGGTGGCAGCGGCGGCGCGGTTGCAGGCGCCTTCGCGGCTTCGCTGAGCTGTGAACGCAGATTGGCGTTCTCGGCTGAGATCGCGTCGATCGCCGCCTGGCCGTCGGAGCGCATCTGCGCGTTCTCGCTGCGCAGGGCTTCGAGCTCTTGCTCGATCTCGGGTCGCGGTAGCTGCGATTGCTGCAGATCCTTGATCGCGCGGCCCTGTGCATCGAGCCGGTTGCCGTAGCTCGCGACGAACTCGCGCTGCGAGAGGTTGCGATTGACGAGGCCGCCGGTGTCGATCGTCGCCGCACCATTGGCATCACTGCCGCCCTCGTCGCCATCGCCGCCGAAGATGAACATCCCGCCGCCGATGAGCGCGATGGCCCCGATCCCGGCGAGCAGCATCTTCTGGCGCTGCGCGATTTGCGAGTTGAGGTTGCGCCGCCCGCTTTCACGCGCTTCCGGCGAGCCCGGCAGAGGCCTCTTTTCGACGTCCTTCTGTGTTGCCTCGGCCATCAGTCGAGCCCTCCCTTGGCAAAGACAAGGAAGGCACTGGTTGCTTCACCGGGAGCGAGTGCATCGCGGCCATAGGCGAAGGCGAGCGCGCCTGCGGGACCTTCGCGCTCGGAGCCAAGGGCAAGGCTCTCCTGGCCGAGGTTGCGTACGAGGAAGCGCTGTCCGGTGAGTTCATCGCCCTGGTATTCGGCGACCAGCTGGACCTCGATCCCGCCGGTGCGGCGCGGAGCCGAAAGTTCGGCGCGGGCAGTGAACCCGGGCAGGACGGCATCGCTCGCCATCGCCTCGATCAGGCGGATCGCGGCGTCCTCTGGCCCGGTCTCGGTCTCCCATTCCGCGGCCTCGCTTTTGGCGAGCGCGGGATTGGTGATGAAGAGCTGGGTCGCTTCCTCGCCGCCGAGACGGCAGGCGAACTTATAGACGTAGCCCGCCTTGCTGGTTGCAAAGAAGCTGACCCGGGCAGCGGCAAATTGCGGGGGCACGGAGATATAGATGTCTCCGCGCACCGGCTCATGCGTCACCTGGAAGTCGTTGTAGGGAAAGCCGCTCGCGATCTTCGAGACATTGGCAAAGCCGTCATCGATGAGCGCGATCCGGGTGAGTTCGCCGCGGGCGAGTTCGCAGTCGATGGTCGCATTGTCGGCCGCTTCGACGAACTGGTCGGCATGTGCCGGGACCGGCGCGAGCGCGAAGGCAAGCGCGGCCAGGCCGGTCAGCTTGAGTCCGGAATCGGGGCGCCGTGTCGCGCCGATCGCGAAACAGGCAAGGCCGGTTCCGGCAAGCGCAGCAGCGAGGGGAGATGGGAGAAGGCTCATTGGCCGGGTTCCTCCTTGTCGGTGGGAAGTTGTTCGAAGCCGGCGAGCGCGAGGCTGAGGCCACGCTTCGACCAGCGGAAACGGAAGGAGCGGCGCTGGCTCGCGATCACCTGCGCGCCGACAAAGGTCTTGAGCGTGCCGGTGACGGTCGAGGTCAGGGCCTTGGGATCGACATGCATTTCCGCGATCACGAAGGCCTGGCTGATGTCCGAGCCGCGTTGTTCCTCGACGATCTGGACGAGCTCGGCCTTGAGACGGCCGTGCGCGGCGGGATCGGCGAGCTTCAGGATGTTCGCCATCCAGTAATCGAGGCTTTCGGGGGCCCGGTTGAGGAGCATCAGCGCCGTGTCGCGGGTGACGAGCTCGAGATAGGGCGCGTCGATCCCGCCGCTCGAGACGGTGATCCGCTCGGCGGTGATCGGGACCAGCACCACCTGCTCGTCGCGGGTGACCGCCGCGCCAAGGCTGACCAGCGTGGTGAGGCCAAGGACACCTGCCAGCACGGCAAAGCGGTTGCGTTGCCGCAGGTAAGTCTGCGCCTGTTCGTGCGCGAATTCTGCTCGCATGGGTCGCCTCCCTCAGCCCGCCAACAGGCGGCAGTGGGAGGGCGGCGTGGCCTTCAACCCGAGAAAGCTCCCGGGCAGGTACCAGTACGCAGCATGCACCAGTGCCGAACCGGCACCGCGTGCCTTCGCCTTCCGCAAGGCAAGCCAGGCCCCGGCGGCCAGGCCGATACCGATGAAGATATGCTGCGAGAGAATGCCCCAGGCGAAGGGAATAAGAATCCCTGCAAACTCGTCGATGGTCCAGAAGCCGATGAGCTCCGGGTCGTCGAGCCGCCGTGGAACGAGGTACCTGTCGGCCATGCCGCCCTCCTGTCGTGACCGGATCCGCTGATCAGATGACCGCGGTCACGACCGAGGTGACGATCGG
>Ga0098069_100442_pt1 | contig 18499 bp, 10 predicted proteins | sample 27_taG_FD_92584 | JGI IMG/M metagenome (GOLD analysis project Ga0098069, IMG submission 92584) | Marine viral communities from Cariaco Basin, Caribbean Sea - 27_WHOI_OMZ | ecosystem: Environmental > Aquatic > Marine > Oceanic | place: Caribbean Sea: Cariaco Basin | collected 2014-11-09 | reverse complement strand
GTGAAATGCCTTTACCGGGAGCCGAAGTAAAGGTAACTGACAAAGAAATTTATGATGTAACCGACTTTGACGGGAATTTTACTCTTGAAAATGTTGAAGAGGGTGACGTGGTAAGAGTAACCTTTCTCGGTTTTCTTCCGCAGGAATTTACCGTAAGTCAGAATAACAATTATACTATTACTTTAAAGGAAGATGCAGATCAACTGGAGGAAGTAGTGGTAATTGGTTATGGTACTCAGGAAAAAAGGGACTTAACAGGTTCTATTGCTAGTTTAGATGCTGAAGAGATTGAAAAAACTCCTACCGCTAACGTAATGCAATCTTTACAAGGTAAGGTTTCCGGGGTGCAGATTGTGAACTCTGGTGCTCCTGGGGATTCTCCAACAGTAAGGATTAGAGGTCTTGGAACCTTTGGGGAAGCTACGAATGTGTTATACGTGGTAGATGGTACTTTATATGATAATATTGATTTCCTTAATACTAAGGATATTAAATCTGTAAACGTACTAAAGGATGCTTCATCTTCCGCTATTTATGGGGTTAGAGCTGCCAATGGTGTTGTAATTATTGAAACAAAATCTGGTAGAAAAAATCAAAAGCCTCAATTTGAATATGATGGTTATACTGGTTTTCAACGCGCTCAAAATGTGGTGAAGCTGGCAAATACCGAACAATTTGCCACTATGGCAAGAGAATCAGGTTCAGCTCCCGAAGCTCAATTTATTGAAAATGCGATACAGCGATATGGGCGTAGTCGAATTAATCCCAATGTACCCGCAGTGAATACCGATTGGTATAAAGAGATACTTAGACAGGGCTTGATTCAAAACCATAGTATTTCTGCATCTGGAGGTGGTGAAAGCATTGTTTATGCGGTTGGAGCCAATTATACAGGACAGGAAGGAATCCTGGATATGAAAAATAATTACGAACGTTTTAATATTCGATCTAAAGTAGAGATAGACCTAACCGATCGTTTAAAAATGGGAGTGAATTCTATTTTTAGTAATGCTACCAAGTATGCTCCAGAGAATGGCGCGTGGTTTAGAGCTTATTTCGCGGTACCAACAATGCCGGTTATTGATGAAATGAATACTGAAGCCGGACCCATACGTTATTCTAATGCTCAACTATTAGGATATAGAGGTACGCAAAACCCTTTTCAGGACCTTACCTATAATGAGAATAGGCAAAAAATTAGAAAGCAGTTAACCTCTGCATTCTTACAATATGAATTAATCGAGGATAAATTAGATATCAAGACTACATATAGTCACGATTATTCTAGTTTAGAACTACGTGAAGTAAATTTCCCATACACACTTGGTAATAATTTTGAAAGACGATCTAGTATTAAAAGGGAAAATAATAACTTTTCCAATCAATACTGGGATAATGTACTTACCTATGATGATACATTTGGAGACCACGATCTTACAGTGATGGCTGGTGCCTCTTTTAGGGATGAAGCTAGTAACCGATTTGAAGCTACAGGTTTCGATATTACGGGAATTGGTCTTGAAACCAGCTGGTATCTTGATTTTGCCGATCCTGATTCATTTGCTAACAATGTAGAAGAGATTGGTAGAAGGTTTTATGGGTTATCTTATTTTGGAAGGGTTTCTTATAGCTTTAAAGACAAGTATTTATTATATGGTACTTTTAGAGCCGATGGTTCTTCAAAATTCACCTTAGATCCCTGGGGATACTTCCCATCTGTTGGTTTAGGTTGGGTAGTCTCTGAAGAAGAATTTCTTGCAGAGAATGATGTGTTAGATTTCTTTAAACTTAGAGCCAGTTGGGGTAAATTAGGTAACGATAATGTTGCGCCAAGTGCCGGTTCTAATACTATTGAAGTTGTTACGGCTCCAATTGGAGATCAACCTCGTACCGGTACTACTTCAACTAGTGTGTTTTCAAATAATACCTGGGAAGTTATTGAGGAGTATAACTTTGGTCTAAATCTTGAGGCATTTAAGAGAAGACTATCTATTGATGCCGACTACTATATAAGAGATACGAAAGACGCAATTCTTCCGGTATATATCCCGATTGTAAATAGAAGTGTAGATAGGAATTCTGGGATTATTAGAAACGAAGGTTTAGAACTTGTTGCTAATTGGAACCAGCAGGTTACTGAAGATTTTAGCTTTAGAATAGGAGCAAACTTTACTACACTTAAAAATGAAGCTCTTGAAATTGAAGATGACAGGGGTTATATAGATTCCGGTTCAGCTGAATTTAGACAACGTACTATTGAAGGCGGACCGTTATTAGGTTTCTATGGCTATGAAAGAATAGGAGTTTATCAAAATGAACAAGAAATTGCAGCAGATCCTGTTGCGGTTGAAAATAACCTTGTACCGGGAGATTTAATTTATCGTGATCAAAATGGCGATGGAGTAATAGATGATTCCGACAGGGTGACTCTTGGATCATTCCTTCCAAAATACACTTTTGGAGGTAATATAGGAGTTACTTATAAAGCCTTCGATTTCTCTGTAGACTTTTACGGGCAAACCGGTAATAAGATCTTAAATAGAAAAAGAGGTGAAATTATCTTTACTCAAGATACTAATATGGATGCCGATCTTGCAATTAACAGATGGCACGGGGAAGGAACCAGTAATACTTATCCTTCTTCTGCAGGTTTACGTAAAGCCTGGAACCAGAGATTAAGTGATTTCTGGGTAGAGGATGGAGATTTCTTCCGAATCCAAAACATTCGATTGGCTTATAATATTGTAGCAGATGGACTTCCGGAAACTAGAATCTACTTTACTGCAGAGAAGCCGTTTTCCTTTTTTAGCTACAATGGTTTCAACCCTGAAGTATCAAATGGTGTAGACAGGCAAACATATCCTGTTCCTGCAATTTACACTGTAGGTGTTAACTTAAAATTCTAAAAATATTATTATGAAAAAGTATAGTTTAATTAAAATTTTACTGCTGTGCCTTGGCTTTGGCGTAGGAGCGAGTTCGTGCAGTGAGAAGCTTGATGTACGGGAAGGTCAGTTAAATACCGGAGATCTTGATTATACCGATGCCAGTAATATGGAGCAGCCACTAATTGGTGCTTATTACGAATTTGCAACAAGAGGATGGGAAGAACCACTTCTACTTGGGGTAAGAGGTGATGATGTAAATGCCGGTGGATTGGGAGATCAACAGCCTTTTGCCGATACAGATATGTTCACTTATAATAAGGATTATTGGATGTACAATTCTCTTTGGAATGTGCATTATAATGATATTATTAATATGAATACAGCAATTCTTCAGCTGGAGAATTTTAAAGAATTCGCTGATGCCGAAGATGTAGCAAGAGCCGATCAATATATCGCTGAAATTAAAGTGCTAAGAGCCTATCTTCATTTTAACCTGGCAAGGGTGTGGGAAGATGTATTTATCATTACTTCCAACCAGCCTGAAGCAGAATTGGAGCAGGGTGTTTCCTCTAAAGCAGATGTAATGCAGTTTATTTCAGACGAGATGGATTCAGCTATCGAGAACCTACCAGATGCACGTCCAAACGAACGTACAGATATCCAGGGAGGAGTTACACAATATACCGCTTACGCTATTAAAGCACTCGCTCACCAGGAGTTAGAAAACTACCAGGAGGTAGCCGATGCTGCCGGGGCAATTATAAGCTCAGGTAAATTTTCTCTTTACCCAGATTTTTACCAATTATTTAAAAAACCTGGAGAATTGAGTAACGAAAGTTTACTTGAAATCCAATACTCAGATTATGGGACAGAAGCCGGTGGTGAATTGTATCATTTGTATGCACCGTTTGGTCCGCAAAACTGGACCCCTGAACGTGAAAATGCACAGAGTGGTTGGGGCTTTTATGAGCCTAGCAACAAATGGATAGAGTTTATGATTAATCGTAATGAGGAAACCAGGTTGGAAACAAGTGTGCTTTTTACCGATAGAGGGATTGCAGGTCTTGAAGCCAATGGAGTTGAAGTACCGGAATTTATTTCTAATACAACTCCTTCTGGAGATATTATTAATGACTACGCACGAGCAAAATTTGCCAGTGGTAAACATTACCTGCCTTCCATTCAACTTACAGATGGTAGAAATAATTACAGTGCCGGGAAGAATATGATCATAATTCGTTATGCTGAAGTTCTTTTAATGTATGCTGAAGCGATAACACTTGGCGCCAACGGTTCAGCTATATCAGCAGATGAAGCGGTAAATATAGTTAGAGCCCGTGCCGGGATGCCAGCCTTAAGTGGTGTAACCCACCAGCAAGTTTTAGACGAAAAATTTGCGGAATTAGCTATGGAATGGGGCATTAGATATTATGACATGATTCGTCACGATAAATATGGTGAATTAAGTTATGATGGAAGAAACTTTTCAGCCGATAATGAATATTTGCCTTATCCGCAGGCACAGTTAGATGCACTACCTATCGAAGCAACTGCAGTAGATAGAGATACACCGATGAACGAAATTTTGTTACAATTAAATTAATAAGACAATGAAAAAAATCAATAAGTATTTTCTGGGTCTATTTTCATTAGTGCTACTACTTGCTTCTTGTGATTATGACAATATAGATCCGCTTACGCAGGTAGACCCGGGAGCCGATGCCGGTAGTCCCGAAGTGAATATTAACTATCCCAACGAGGGAACTACTATTCAGGTGCCCGAGGCCGTAGCTTCAATAAATATTAGGTTTGAAGTAATTGACGATATAGAAGTTGATATGATTGAAGTGATGGTAAACGGAAATCAGGTTGCCACATTCGATGAATTTCTTGATTATCGAATAGTAAATAAGCAGGTGAGCTTTGATAATGTAACCAATGGAGAACATACTTTAACTATTAATGCTACAGATATTGCCGGAAACACCACCAGTAAAACTGTAAACTTTAGTAAAGAACCTCCTTACACGCCTAAATACGCCGGAGAGTTTTTCTATATGCCTTTTGATGGAGATTTTACCGAATTGGTAAATATTTATATGGCTGATGAAACCGGGAGCCCGGCTGTTTCAAGTGAAGCTTATTTAGGCACAGGAACCTATGAAGGAACCTCAGAATCTTATATTGACGTACCGCTTAATCAGGAAGATCTTGGAAGCGAATTTAGTGGAGCCTTCTGGTATAAAGTTAATACAGATGAAGCGAATCGTGCAGGAATTCTTGTAGCCGGAGCAGAAGGATCTGGAGAGGCTCAAAGTCGTCAGCAAGGTTTCCGTTTATTCAGAGAAGGTTCAGCAGAAGAGCAGCGAATCAAATTAAATGTGGGAACCGGAACCGGAGAAAGCTGGAATGATGGTGGAATAATTGATGTTGCCAATAACGAATGGGTTCATATTGCATTTAGCATAACTCCTACAGAAACTGTACTTTACATCAATGGTATGCCGGTAAATACCGGAGCTCCCACGGCTGCTATTGATTGGACCGGGGTAGAACAACTTACTGTTGGTGCAGGTGGAGAAACCTTTAGCTATTGGGATCATAAATCTGATATTGGTAGTAATATAGATGAACTTAGATTGTTTAATACTGCATTAGCCCAGGAAGATATTCAGCAGCTAATCAATGCTTCTTCCATTACTTTAGACATGCCTTTTAATGGAGATTATAGAGATATGGTTTCCAACCGCGAAGTAATAGAAGTTGGTTCTCCCGGATTTGCAGGAGAAAGTGTAGAAGGGAATAATGCTTACGCTGGTGCTGAAGGATCTTACCTGCAATTGCCTTCAGAAGGTCTTTTAAGTGAAGAATTTAGTGCCACTTTCTGGTATAAAGTTAATGCCGATCCAAACCGTGCAGGAATTATTGTTGTAGGCCCTGAGGATGAAGATAATCCGGATGCTCAAAACAATAGAACAAGTGGTTTCCGTCTCTTTAGAGAAGGAGGAGCTGATTCTCAAACTATAAAACTAAATGTAGGAAACGGCACTTCTGATAGTTGGAACGATGGTGGAGCTATAGACGCAACACTTGGAGAGTGGGTTCACGTAGCTTTTACAATCTCAAACTCTGAAACCGTAATCTATTTTGATGGAGAACCTGTAAATACAGGAACTGTTTCCGGTGGAATAGACTGGACAGGAACCGATATTGTTTCTATAATGTCTGGTGCTCCAAGATTTACAGAATGGGGTCACCTTGCCGATCAAAGTTATATGGACAATCTACGTTTCTATAACAAAGCTTTAACTGAAGATGAGATTGAAGCTATAATAATAGCAGAATAGTTTTTTGAAACAAATTCCGGCCCTTTCCTGGGTCGGAATTTTTTAAAAATTGTCATTCTGAATTTATTTCAGAACCTAAGAAACATATTAGAAGCTGAAACATCCCGAAGCTTAGGGACGGCTTGACGAAAATAGGCCTTTTGCGTCAGTTTTATTTTTTAGACTTGCTAATATTATTTTAGTGAGAGAGGTTCTATATTCTTAAAATAATTAGAGAATCATTACTTAATTCTTTCATAATCAAAACTTCATGCTGTATAGATGCTTATATTTTATAGGATTACTGTTTGTTTTTTCTTCCTGTTCTTCTGATGATGGACCTGGTTACCAGGAACCTTATCAACCTGGACAGGAGTCCGAAGGAGAGGAGAAAATTTTAAGTGATTCAGAGTTGTTGGAAAAAGTTCAACAACAAACCTTTAAATATTTCTGGGATTTTGCCGGGAAAAATTCGGGCTTAGCGCGTGAACGCTCGCAGGATGATGCTTATGGAGGTGAAGGAAGAAATATTGTTACCATTGGTGGCTCCGGTTTTGGCCTCGCAGCTTTTCCGGTAGCTGTAGAGCGTGGTTGGATAAGCAGAGCGCAAGCAACTGAAAGACTGGAAAAAATTCTTGACTTTTTGGAAGAAATTCCTACCTATCACGGCGCTTTTTCCCATTGGTATTTAGACGATGTAGCCCAAACACGTCCCTTTGGAGATATGGACGATGGTGGCGATCTTGTAGAAACTGCTTTCCTTATGCAGGGTTTGCTTATAAACCGACAGTATTTTTCCGAAGAAACAAGTATTTCAGAACGAATTACTGAATTGTGGGAAGCTGTAGAATGGGATTGGTACACCCAGGGAGAAAATGTGCTTTACTGGCACTGGTCCCCAACTTATAATTTTCAGAAAGATTTAAAAATTCAGGGGTGGAACGAATCTCTAATGGTATATGTACTTGCTGCATCATCACCCACTCATTCTATTGAACCTGAAGTCTATCACCAGGGTTGGGCATCAAATGGCGCTATGGTAAATAATCGTCAACATTACGGACTTGAATTACCACTTGGGCCATCTTACGGCGGTCCCTTATTCTTTGCCCATTATTCTTTTATAGGCCTTGATCCTCGAAACCTGAGCGATCAATACGCAAATTACTGGGATCAAAATACCGCACATAGTCTTATTCACTATAATTACGCAATAGATAATCCGCGGAATTATGAAGGTTATGGAGAAAACAGTTGGGGTCTTACCGCCAGCGATAATTATGAAGGTTATTCAGCGCACAGTCCGGCAAACGATTTGGGAGTGATCACACCTACTGCTGCGTTATCCTCTTTTCCATATACTCCGGAAGAATCTATGAAGGCCCTACGCTATTTTTATGAAGAAATGGGAAATAAATTGTGGGGACCTTATGGTTTTTACGATGCATTTTCTGAAGAAGAAAATTGGGTTGCCGATGGTTATTTAGCAATAGACCAGGGTCCAATAATTACTATGATAGAAAACTACCGAACAGGTTTACTTTGGGATCTTTTTATGCAAGATGAAGAAATACAAGCCGGTTTAGACAAACTGGAGTTTAATTATTAATTCCGAAAATTAAAAATTATACATAATGACCAACTATAAATCAATTCTAAGTTTTCTTCTTATTGGTTTCGTACTTTTTAGCTGTAAAAACGAATCAAATAAAGAAGAGCAGGAATTAGAAAAAACTGATACCTCGTCTCTTTCCAGGGAAGTATTATTAGATACGGTTCAAAAGCAAACCCTAAAATATTTCTGGGATTACGCCGAACCAAATTCGGGAATGGCACGAGAACGCTATCATCCAGATGGCGAATACCCAAAAAACGATTCTCATGTGGTAACCACAGGAGGCTCCGGATTCGGACTTATGGCGATAGTTTCCGGAACGGAACGGAAATGGATTGAGCGTGATTCGGCTGTTGCCCGCCTTGATAAAATTGCTGATTTTCTGGCTAATGCTCCAAGATTTCACGGGGTGTGGCCACATTGGCTAAATGGAGAAACCGGCGAAGTTCAGGCTTTCAGCGATAAAGATAATGGAGGGGATCTTGTGGAAACTTCATTTTTAGCGCAGGGATTTATTGTAGTTCGTGAATATCTGAAAAACGGCAATGAACAGGAAAAAGCGGTTGCTGCAAAATATGATAAGCTTTGGAAAGGCATTGAATGGGAATGGTACACCAATAATAAAAACGGACTTTACTGGCACTGGTCACCGGATTATCAGTGGGAAATGGACTTTATGATAGAAGGCTATAACGAGTGTTTGATCACTTATGTCATGGCTGCTTCTTCTCCAGATCACGCGATTGATGCTAAAGCTTATCACGATGGTTGGGCTCGTAGCGGCGATATTGTAAGCGATAAAGAAGCATACGGAATTCCTTTAATTCTAAAACATAACACCCGTGGTGATAAAGCCGGGCCGCTTTTTTGGGCACATTATTCTTATTTAGGATTGAATCCGAAGGGACTTGAAGATAAGTATGCGAATTACTGGGATTTGAATGTAAATCATACCCGAATTAACTATGAGTATACCCAGGAAAATCCGAAGAATTTCGAAACCTATACCGAAAATTCATGGGGATTAACAGCCAGTTATACCCGAAATGAAAACGATGGTATTGGCTACACGGCTCATTCTCCAGATACCGATCGCGGAGTGGTTTCGCCAACTGCGGCGATTAGTTCGATCCCTTATACGCCAGAGCTTTCTATGAAGGCGATGAGGTATTTCTTTGAAGATCAAAATGAATTGCTTTGGGGCCCGGCTGGTTTCTATGATGCTTTTAGCCTGGACGGTGAAGATTGGGCAGCACAAAGATATTTAGCGATAGACCAGGGACCAATGGTGGTAATGATAGAAAATTATCGCTCTGGATTAATTTGGGATCTATTTATGGGAGCTCCGGAAGTTCAAGATGGTTTGAACAATCTTGGTTTTTCTTATTAATAACAAACCTGGGAGGTTTTAAAAAACAAAAAATGAAAAAGAGATTTTTATACATAGTAACGGTTTTTATTTTAAGCCTGCTGTTAATTCCGTTTACGCTAAGTGCACAGGAGCAGGAAGCTTTTAAAAAAGAACACTTTATTAAAGATTCTGATACTTTACATTACCGAATTCTTTTCCCGAAAGATTTTTCTGAAGAAAAAGAATATCCGGTGGTATTGTTTTTACACGGGGCGGGAGAAAGAGGTAGCAATAACCAGTCACAATTAACCCACGGTAGTGAATTGTTTTTGAAAAATCAGGAAGAATTTCCAGCCATAGTTATTTTTCCGCAGGCACCAAAAGAGGACTATTGGGCAAAGGTGGAGGTAAAGCGGGATACGATTCCTTTTCAATTCGATTTTATGAATGAAAAACCTGCTACCAAATCACTACAATTAGTCATGGATCTTATAGATGAAATGACTTCAAAGAGCTACGTTAATAAAGATCGAATTTATGTGGGCGGACTTTCCATGGGAGGAATGGGAACTTTCGAGATAATCTATAAAAAGCCTGAAATGTTTGCAGCAGCCTTCGCTATTTGCGGCGGTGCAAACCCTGAAATAGCTAAAGAATATCCTGAAGGTTTCAATATTTGGCTTTTCCACGGAAAAAAGGATGATGTGGTACTTCCAAAATATTCTGAAGCAATGGCCCGGTCTATTAATCACTACGGTGGGAATGCCAAGCTTTCTTTATATCCGGACGACAATCATAATAGTTGGGATTCAGCCTTTGCAGAACCTAATTTATTGCCCTGGTTATTCTCGCATAGCCTGGAAAATGAAAATGGAAAATAATTAGTAGATGAAAAATTTCAAATACATACTTATAGGTACGGCCTTGCTTATTAGTCCTTTTATAAGTGCACAGGAGGTAGTGCCGGAAACCTATATCAATCCGTTGGATATTGATTATACCTATATGGTATATAATTCCAGTAATAATATTTCCTATCGTTCAGGTGCCGATCCTGCCGTAATTGAATTTCAGGGCGAATATTATATGTTCGTTACCCGTTCTTTTGGGTATTGGCATTCTAAAGATTTGATCAATTGGGAATTTATAAAACCAGAGCAATGGTATTTTGAAGGTTCCAACGCGCCAACCGCTTTTAATTATAAAGACTCCTTAGTCTATTTTGCGGGAGATCCCGCAGGTTACGGAAGTATTCTTTACACCGATGACCCTAAGAGTGGTAAGTGGACACCAACGGCTTCAATTTCTAATAATATTCAGGATTCCGAATTATTCATTGATGATGATGGGAAAACCTATTTGTATTGGGGTTCCTCCAATGTGCACCCACTTAAGGTTAAAATGTTAGACAAAGACGATCGTTTTCTTGAAACCGGGGTGGAAAAGGAACTTATTAACCTGGTAGAAGAAGAACACGGCTGGGAACGCTTTGGGGAGAATAATTACCATCCAACTTTAAAGGAAGGATACATGGAAGGGGCTTCTATGACAAAGCATGACGGAAAATACTATTTACAGTATGCGGCTCCCGGGACACAATTTAATGTTTATGCCGATGCCGCTTACATAGGCGAAACGCCACTTGGTCCTTTTAAATACATGAAAAACAACCCCATGAGTTTCAAGCCGGGCGGGTTTACCAATGGTGCCGGCCACGGGATTACCATGCAACAAACCAACGGACAATTCTGGCATTTTGCTACCATGGCTCTGGCTTCCAATTCTCATTGGGAACGCAGGCTGGCTATGTTTCCAACCTATTTTGATGACGAAGGTTTAATGTACACCATTACAAGCTACGGCGATTATCCTTTGTACGGACCCGATCATCCTACAAAAGCAGGGCTGCACAATGGCTGGATGTTGCTTTCCTATAAAGGAAAAACAACAGTATCCTCTTCTCAAATGCAGATTAGAAAAAGCACCGCCACAGATGGTGATTTTGATATTACCGAAATGCCATTGGAAAAGAACAGCGAAGGTGGAATTATTTCGAAGTTGTTAACCGATGAAAGCCCGAAATCTTTTTGGGTTGCTCAAGCCAACGATGATAAACAGTGGGTTGAAATCGAAATGCTTTCTCCAGGAAAGATTTATGCTTTTCAACTGAATTTTCACGATCAGGAATCTGGTATTTATACCCGTACCGAAGGTTTACGACACCGGTATACATTAGAGGTCTCAGAAGATGGTGAAAACTGGAAAACTGTTGTAGATAGAAGGAAGAGCTTTGAAGATACGCCGAATGCCTATATCACCCTTAACCAGCCAGTAAAGGCACAATACGTGCGCTATAATAACATTAAAGTTCCGGGGAATAATCTGGCATTATCTGAAATCAGGGTGTTTGGAAAAGGTTTTGGCAAGAAACCTGCAAGGGTAAAAAGCTTCGAGGTTTCTCGCGAGGAAGACCGAAGAGATGCATCTTTCAGCTGGAAAGCAGTAAAGGGAGCCCAGGGCTATAATATTCGTTGGGGTATTGCTCCTGATAAATTATACCACGCCTGGTTAATTTATGATAGCAATGAACATTTTATGCGCAACCTGGATCGGGATACCGAATATTATTTTCAGATTGAAGCATTTAATGAAAATGGAATTTCAGAGCGATCTGAAGTTATTTATGTAGAATAAAAAAATTGTGAATTAATTAAACCAATAGATATGAGAAAGATTTATATGTCAATTAGCTTGTTACTCCTCGCTGGAAGTTTTGCGCTCCAGGCACAAACCAGAATCCCTGAGGTTGAGGAATTGCTAGAGAAAATGACGTTGGAGGAGAAAATCGGCCAGCTTAACTTATTAACTCCCGGTGGCGGCGTTGCTACAGGATCTGTAGTAAGTGAAGGTGTAGAAACCAAAATTAAAGAAGGTAATGTTGGTGGCGTTTTTGGTGTTTCCAGTCCCGAAAAAGTAAGACAGGCGCAAAAATTAGCCGTAGAGAATTCCCGACTTGGAATTCCGTTGCTAATTGGCTCTGATGTTATTCACGGATATAAAACCACTTTTCCTATTCCCCTGGGACTTTCTTCCAGCTGGGATATGGATTTGATAAAAGAAACCGCTCAAATTGCGGCAAAAGAAGCCACGGCCGATGGGATTAACTGGAATTTTTCGCCAATGGTAGACATAGCTCGCGATCCGCGTTGGGGTCGTATTGCTGAAGGTGCCGGGGAAGATCCTTACCTGGGTTCCCAGGTTGCTAAAGCAATGGTAGAAGGTTACCAGGGAGATGATTTTACTGCGCCAAATACAATGATCGCTACCGTAAAGCATTTGGCGCTTTATGGCGCTTCCGAGGCCGGTCGGGATTACAATTCGGTTGATATGAGTAAATTGAAAATGTTCAATGAATATTTACCACCATATAAAGCGGCAGTAGATGCAGGTGTAGCCAGTGCAATGACTTCTTTTAACGATATTCATGGTGTTCCTGCTTCAGGTAATAAATGGTTAATTACCGATTTACTTCGCGAGCGTTGGGGATTTGAAGGTTTTGTTGTTTCAGATTATACTTCGGTAAATGAAATGATTGCCCACGGAATGGGAGACCTGCAGGATGTTTCTGCTTTAGCCATAAACGCGGGGCTTGATATGGATATGGTTGGAGAAGGATTTTTAACCACCCTGAAGAAATCTGTAGAAGAAGGCAAAGTTTCCGAAGAACAAATCACTAAAGCTGCTCGTAGAATTCTGGAAGCAAAACATAAATTGGGGCTTTTAGACGATCCATATTTATATTCAGATGAAAGCAGGCCAGAAAAAGATATTCTTTCCGAAGAAAATAGGGCAGTAGCCAGGAAAGCAGCAAAACGTTCTTTTGTGCTTTTGAAAAAGCATGAAAACACACTTCCATTGGCCAAAGATGCAAAAATCGCATTGGTTGGGCCTTTGGCAAATAATAAGAATAATATGCTTGGCACCTGGGCACCAACCGGGGATCCTCAGCTTTCAGTTCCAGTGATGGAAGGAATAAAAAATGTAGCTCCAGATGCTGAAATTTCTTACGCGAAGGGAGCCAATATTAGTAACGATACTACGTTCGCTAAAAATGTAAATGTTTTTGGTCCGCGTATTGAGATTTCTGAAGAAACTCCTGAAGCAATGATAGAAGAAGCTTTACAGGTTTCTGCAGATGCAGATGTAATTGTGGCTGTGGTTGGAGAAGCTACCGAAATGAGCGGGGAAGCTGCAAGCCGTACCAATTTAAATATTCCTGAGAGTCAGAAAAAATTGATCAGGGAACTAGTGAAAACCGGGAAGCCCGTAGTTTTGGTATTGATGAGTGGCCGTCCATTAGTGATTTCAGAAGAAATGGAAATGCCAGTGAGCATCTTGCAGGTTTGGCATTCGGGTGTAGAAGCCGGAAATGCCATAGCCGATGTGCTTTTTGGAGATTATAATCCTTCAGGAAAGTTAACCGCTACCTGGCCAAGAAATGTTGGGCAAATTCCAATTTATTACCGAATGAAAACCACCGGTAGACCAGCGGCATCACCATCTGAATTCCAGAAATTCAAGTCGAATTATTTAGATGTGGAAAACACCCCGCAGTTGCCATTTGGATACGGACTTTCGTACACCGATTTTGAATACGGGGAGACAAAAGCAAGTAGTGATAAATTAAGCAAAAATGGCAGTATTACTATTACCACTACGGTTACCAATACTGGTGATTTTGATGGGGAAGAAGTAGTGCAGTTGTATATTCACGATAAGGTGAGAAGTATTACGCCGCCAATGAAGGAGTTGAAGGCGTTTAAAAAGATAAGTTTAAAGAAAGGTGAAACCAAAGAAGTGAGTTTTGAGCTTACCGCTGAAGACCTGAAATTTTATAATGCAGATCTGGAATTTGTAGTAGAACCCGGCGAATTCGAGTTTTTTGTAGCCGGAAGTTCAGACCACGAATTTACCAATGAATTTACGGTAGAGGAGTAGTTTTTTTATTGATGCAAAGCCCTGGGACACCCTACTGTCCTGGGGCTTACCAATCCCGCTTCGGCGGGATTTTTTATTTCTAAGCGCTTTAAAAAGACTTATTACAATTTCTCTAATTTAATTCCCGATAACAATGCTTTTCCCCAATTCTCGTCGAATTCAATCTCAATCCCGGCATCGGTTTTTATTTCATAAGAAATTTCAACAGCCTGAAGCCTGCCATAATCCCGGGCCAGGTTGAGGTCTCTGGAAAGTGTTTTTCCATTTATTTTTACATTAAAACTTCTTAAATCTGTTAAATTCTTTTTCTCAACTTCACTCAGATTATAAATATTTTCTTCGGAAGCATTGTATTCAGGTTCGGTAAAAAGAAGGGTGACGCGGTATTTCCCTTTTTCTACATCGAATTTATAAGCCTCAATGCCTTCACGCATGGTTTGAAAAAGCGGATCATTTTCGGTACCCTGGATATTTGAAGCAGTTCCCTGGAATTTACTGCTGTTTTTATGGTAAACACTACCGCCAACATAGCCGAAACTTCCTTCTTTATATTCCTGATCGCTAATCCAGGTTTCGCCGGTGGTTTCATCGGTAAAATTAACGTGAGTGCCCACATTTACCTGTATCCCATGTTGATCAATTTCCGCAACAAGATTTTTTCTGAATGCTACTTCAATTTCCCGGGAATGTGAAACTGTACCATCTGTCGCAATTAACTGATGTTTTCCTTCCGGAAGGGATAGTTCAAAAAGGGCAATGCCATCTTTAACTTCTGAAGTGTATTCAGCATTATCTACCTTCAGTTTCACTTCTTCGGCATTGGAAAATACGGTGATTTCGATAACATCACTTTTATCTTGTGGGTATCGTTTTTGGTAATTTTTTCCGGCGATATAAATAAAAGGCTCTTCCAAAAGTCTGGCCTGGTAATAATGATAGATGTCCTTTTTGCTTCGGTCTATATTTACCAAACCTTTCTGGTTGATATAAGGCCGGGAATCCTGCCGGAAAGACGAACCGAAATCGGCGAAATTCCAGGCACTCATTCCAAATACGTAATCGCGTTCCTGCACCTGGTTTATATAACTGCGGTGCAATTTTAGCTGGTAAGCTTCAGAATAATCCCAGGGTTTTGGATCATTGGTCTGAATCCTGGAATCGGCACCGGGACCGTATTCAGAGATAAATAAGGGTCGGTTTGGGTAGCGTTTATGCTGTTCATCTAAAAATTCTCCAAAACTTTCCAGGCCGGGAGAATACCAGCCAAAATAAAGATTCCAGCCGATTACGTCGGGAATATCGGCAATGCCAGATTCGTTGTATAATTCGTTTTCGTGCAAAGCCATTACGCTTAAACGATCGGGGTCAAGACGTTTGGTTTCTTTCTCGAGTTTTTCAGCCAGGTCTACCGTAGTTCTTATTTTGGCTTTCTTTTCTTCTTCGGTCATCTGGTTATTAAAAACCAGCCTGATAAAGATCTCATTCATAAGTCCCCACATTACTATGGAAGGATGATTATAGAATTGAAGGATCTGCTCGCGCTGCATTTTAAGCGAAACATCGTGGTAAGCATCGGTATCGGTGACATCGTTGATAACAGGAACTTCTGTCCACACCAATAATCCAAGTTTGTCACAAATTTTATAAACCTCAGGATCTTGCGGATAATGAGCGGTTCGAATCACATTTGCGCCCATTTCTTTTATGGTTTTATAATCTGATCTATGGATAGAGTTGGGCAAAGCATTTCCTAAACCCTTAAAATCCTGGTGGCGGTTGGCTCCAATCAGTTTTATAGGTTTTCCGTTTAAAACGAAACCTTTTTCGGCACTTACCTCAAACCATCGTAGTCCGAATTTGGAATCTATTTCATCTAAAATTTCTTCGGAATTCTCTTCGGAAACCTTTGCTACCGCTTTATAAAGTTTTGGAGAATCTGGCGACCATAAGTCAGGATCAGTAATTTCTTTGCTGAAATTAACCGATTTAGTTTCAGCCGGGGGGAGTTGAACTTTTTTAGATAAAGTTTCGATTTTTCGTTTTTTAGGATTAAAAATATCTACACTAACCTGGAGGTCTTTAGAAACTTTTGAATGATTTACGATTTTGGTTTCAAAAATTACCCGGGCTTTTTCCGCAGAAACTTCAGGAGTTTTAATTAGCATATTCCCGGTGGCTTCATTTTCGAGTTCAAAGTGGATCTGGTTAGTGAGAATAAGTTGTAGATCGCGATAAATTCCGCCGTAGAAGTTGAAATCGGCATCCAGTGGGGGAATATCTGTATTGTGAGCATTATTCACTACAATTCTTAGCTGGTTTGCTTCTCCATAATTTAGCGCTTCAGAAATATCGAAAACAAAACCTGTGTAGCCGCCGCGATGTTCGCCTACTTTTTCCTCATTAACATACACAGTAGTGATTTGATTGCTGCCTTCAAATTTTAAAAAAGCTCGTTTTTGTTGCCATTCCTGCGGAACAAAAAGCGATTTTTTATAAGTTCCTTTTCCACGGAAATATTCTTTTCCGTCGCGGAAAGCATCTTCGGCATTCCAGGTATGCGGAATATTTACAATTTCGGTTTTTTCATTTTTTTCCAAAGAAAATTCCCAGGCAGAATTTATGCTTTGGATATTTCGTTGCGCAGCAAGGTTAAAGCTCCACAGGAAAATTAGAATGAAAGAATAGTAAGCAGATTTCATAGGAATAATTTTAAACGAAGTTTCTATTTCCAGACTTCCAATTGCCGGTTTTCACCATTTAAAAACACCGAGTTGAAAAACTCAAAAACCTCCGGTAAATAGTTAAAAGGCATCCCTGAATGTTCGTGTTTCCCGCCTTTAAAACTATAGAGCATATAAGCGGTATTCAAATTTGCCAGCTTTTGGGTAATTGTTCTTGACCCGTCTAGCATAATATATCCCGGCTGGCCCGGGTCACACCAGTGATGAGGTGCGGTTGCATAAGGCACTAAATTATCTTCGGTTCCGTGGAAAAATATTCCGGGAACGGCGTTTTCTTCAGTAATATATCGCGCATCTACAATGGCACCGGCAAGAGAGAAAACCCCGGCAAGATCTATGTTTTTGTATTTAGTAGTATCCTGAAACATTAACCTTTGGTTATAGACGGCGTTTAAAACCGCTTCGGCCCCGGCGCTGCTTCCACCAACAATTATTTTGGAAGTATCTATGCCGTATTTGTCCTTATTTTTTACCATAAAACTAACGGCGTCCATAAAGTCTTCGGCAGCCAGTTTAAAGGTTTCCATTTTTCCTGCGGCTTCATAATCGCAACCAAAAGATTGTCCTTTTCGGGTTAAACGGTAAGATATCTGTACGGCTACATAACCTTTCTTGGCCGCTTTTTCTGCAAATTTAACTTCGGCGGGATTGGTTCGTGTACCACCCGCAAATCCGCCACCGTGCATAAATATAATCACAGGCCTTTGTTGCATGGTATCATTTTCAGGTTGATAGATATCCAGCTTTAAAGCTTCGCCATTTTTGGTTGCGTAAGTTTTGGTTTCTGTTTTTTTGAGTTTAAAAGAACCCTCTATAAATCGCTCTTGCGCTGAAATTGAAAAGCTTAGAAAAAGAAGGGTGTAAATAAAAAGGTTTTTCATAATAAAAGCTATGTTTGAAGCCTCAAGATACTTAATTTTGAAGGGAGAATAAGTGGGGAATTTAATTTTAATATTTTATCTTCGCTGCTGAAATTAGATTTCTGCCTGCGCAGAAATGACACTTAAAAGCTATGAGTTTACAGGATAAAGTAATGGCAGAGATGAAGGCTGCTATGAAAGCTAAAGACAGCGAAAAGCTGGAAGCTTTACGATCGGTAAAGGGAGCTATTTTATTGGCGAATACCGAAAGTTCTGCAAAAGATGGTTTAACCGAAGATGAGGAGTTAAAGCTTCTGCAAAAATTGGTAAAGCAGCGTAAAGACAGTGCTGCGATATACCGGGAACAAAACAGACCAGATTTGGCAGAGCCTGAAGAAAAGCAAGCCGCTGTGATCGAGTCTTTTTTACCGGAACAATTAAGCGAAGCTGAGATTGAAGCTAAAGTAGACGAAGTTATCGCTAAAACCGGAGCCAGCGGAATGCAGGATATGGGAAAAGTGATGGGAATGGCAAGTGCTGAGCTAGCCGGTAGAGCCGATGGTAAAACCATTTCTACCATTGTTAAGAAGAAATTGAGTAAGTAATTTTCAAAATAAGTTTGAAAAGAAATATTCTTAGTTTTGCTAACTGCTAACTGCTAACTGCTAACTGCTAACTGCTAACTGCTAACTGCTAACTGCTAACTGCTAACTGCTAACT
>Ga0098069_100441_pt1 | contig 18637 bp, 22 predicted proteins | sample 27_taG_FD_92584 | JGI IMG/M metagenome (GOLD analysis project Ga0098069, IMG submission 92584) | Marine viral communities from Cariaco Basin, Caribbean Sea - 27_WHOI_OMZ | ecosystem: Environmental > Aquatic > Marine > Oceanic | place: Caribbean Sea: Cariaco Basin | collected 2014-11-09 | reverse complement strand
TGGTCTCGATTTAATTGATATTATATGCTATTAAACGATGTGCTTAAAAATGAAAAACCCCGTAAACACTGGGTTTACGGGGTTTTTGTGTTTGGAACTCGTCCAATAAGTGGAGTCGGAGGGAACGACCGTTTTTAAAAGTTTATAGTGTTTATAGGCTTTCACAGAGGTCTAAAAAAATTGGTCACCGGATTGGTCTCGCTTTAACAAATTTTAACGTTTTGCTTTTAAAATAGATTGTTTTTGATGTGGTTTAAGCGTTCAAGTTCGATCATTTTCAACTTTATTCCTGATAGGGCTTTTAGTTCAACTGTTGAAACGTTTATCACTAAAAGAAAATTTTGATTTTTCTATTGATATTTTTAAGGCATATTTATAGAAATCAAAATTATCTTTCATAGTTTATACCGAATTTTAAGAAACTTCATCTCTGTACAACCGACAATTTTTTATGTTGGGAGGTGCCTGTTATATCTATTATCTCAATGAAAAGCCTATAAAAATGTTATAGAACTGGCCATTGAGGAATATTGGATCACAGGTGTTTCCAGTTTTTTTAATGACACCTCCGCTGTTACTTCTATTGAAATGCTAGACTGACTTGTGTCTCGGTCCCAAACCAAAAAACTACTCTGGTTCTTCATGATTAACAATCATATGTAGCAGATGTTCAGGAGTTATCTGCGACTTCTTTAACTCTTTCAGCTGTATCGGCTTTTGTGAGTGTAAGCCGTACAGTACTGTCTTGCTCTGCTCTCAAATCGTGGGGTACATCGCCCTCAAGATAAACAAGATCACCTTTTTTGAGTTCGTAAGATTCTCCTTTTACTCCAAAAGTAATATGTCCTTCGAAGATTTCAACCACGATAGGATATGGTGTTTTGTGCTCCTTCATCACATGCCCTTTCCGCATGGCTATTCTTATTTCTCTGCTGCTGTCCGTATCCAAAAGTACCTTTACAGCAGGCTTATTTTCATTGTATTGTAGATCGTTTACTAAAGAGGCTTTTTTCATGTTATAGTTTTTTTGTTTAGATAATTTAAAAAATTAAATAACCACATGGCTTTAGATGATAAAGACATTTTTTAAAAGCTATCCAATTATTATAATAATCGATAAAGATAAAAATTTATAAAGGATAAAGATGTCCTTTTTAAAAAACATTCTTTACCTTTGAGACTGTAACATAATGATAAAGTAAAAAAATGGTCTCTAAGTCATGTAAATATGCCATACGTGCAGCAGTTTTTATTGCGTCCCGTAGCAACACCAATGAAAAAATTGGCGTGAAGGAAATTGCCGCAGAGATCGAGGCACCGGCCGCATTCACTGCAAAAATTTTACGGACTCTTAATAAGTATAAGATCGTTACATCTCTCAAAGGTCCATATGGGGGATTTTATTGTGAGAAGTATCAGCTTGATCTTGCGGTTGCAGAGATCGTTAATGCGATGGACGGTTTGGCGGTATTTAAAGAATGTGTGATGGGATTGCACCAATGTTCGGATGCGCATCCCTGCCCTATGCACCACAAGTATGCAGCAACGAGAAACGAGTTGATGAAGACTTTCAAGGAAACATCTGTTGGTAGTCTTGCCGCAGAGCTCTCGAAAGGTTTTGTTTTTGTAAAGAATGAAATTTTTGAAAATTAAATGAAGGGGGAATTAATTAAAAACAAAAGCTATGAGTATTTTCAGCAGTATAATCGAATTTCTTAAACAACCCGAAGAAGAAACAAAAGATAAGGCACCTGAAGGTTTGTGCGCAGTTTGCTGGGGATATCAGGAATATGATAAAAAGATCTTAACAATTATTGAAGACAGGCAAATTGATGTGAACAACCATCATTTTAGGTATATGCGCATTCAAAAACTACTGAAAGAGCGAATTGAAGGGATCAGGCTAAAAAAGGGGAAAATTAGCGATTGCCCCACCTGTGGTAGGGAGCAGGATAAAAAATAAATCAGTTTAATAATTCAAACAAATAAAGAAGAGGTAGTAAAACATAAAGGACAAGATGATCCTTTTTAAATTCTAAACATATATGAATTAAAAAACGGATAAAATGGTTACTTTAAAATTTCAAAAAGCAAAATCACCAACCAAAGTAGTGTACTTACTTGCTCTGTTTATGGTGCTATGGATGCTTCCACAAAATGCCTCGGCTCATTGTGATTCTTATGACGGACCCGTAATACAGGATGCTTTAAAGGCGCTGGATCAGAATAACGTCCGACTTGTCTATAAATGGATCAGTGAAGATCAGGAAGAAGAAATTTCTGGTCTCTTTCAAAAGACCTTAGAGTATCAGAAAAAAGATAAGGAAGTATACCGACTCCTGGAGAAACTTTTTCTTGAAACCCTTGTCTGGCTGCATCGTGAAGGAGAAGGTGCTCCTTACACCGGGTTAAAACCTGCAGGAAATACTAAACCTATTATTGGTATGACTGATAAGGCTTTAAAGGACGAAGATCCGGAGACGCTTTTTGGCAGATTGGGGGACCATATTGAAAAAGTGATCCGCAAAAAGTATGACAAAACCCTGGAATTAAGTAAAGTTCAAAATGAATCTGTAGAACAAGGGCGTGCTTACGTAGCGGCTTATGTTAATTACACCCACACAGTGGAAGCATTACATGATGTGATTGAACATGATACCGCAGAGCATAAACACTGAGAAGTCGTTTTTTAATAATAGCTAAAACAAGATTCAATAATGCTATATAAATAAAACTATGGAAGAGAAAACCCAACATTCAAAATTCACATTATGTGCGATCAAGGGAATTCAGGAGCTTGAGAACTGACTGGAGTATTGCTTAATTGAGTAACTCTAATCCTTTCAGAAAAACAACTCTTCTTACTGGAAACCTCTAATATACTAAGCATCAGTATCAAACATTACTAAACTGAGCTATGAATTCTTTAAATATGTAAGAATATAACGCCCGGTTTGATGATCTGGCTCATAATTAATGCATAATTCGCTGAGTAACTTTGCCTCCTTTAATGTATACCCAGTTTAACAAAATGATTTTAACCCGAGTACTAACAAATCTGGAGGATTAATCGCCAAACTAAGCGCATTCCTTTGGAGAACAATTAACAAATTAAAAAGATGAACACACTTGTAACATTTTCAGCAGTTATTATTTTAGCCTTCACCGGAATTACTTCCGAAGAATCCACAGAAAAAATTCCTGCGGAAAGCATTGAAATGAACCAGCCGGTACGAACCATTGTAATTAATTCCAACGACCAAATGAAGTTTGATCTTAATGAGATCAAGGTTAAGGCGGGGGAGAAGATAAAGCTCACCTTAAATCATACAGGGAAATTGCCCAAGAATGCTATGGGTCACAATTTTGTTCTATTGACAAAGGGAACAGATATCGCCAAATTTGCCACTGCAGCCATGAATGAAAAAGGAAATGAGTACGTTCCCTCTAGCGGAGTGATTGCCCATACAAAACTTATAGGCGGGGGAGAATCGACTACTATTGAATTTACTGCACCATCTAAAGGAACATATGACTTTATCTGTAGTTTCCCGGGACATTACGCCATGATGAAAGGAAAATTCATTGTAGAATAAGTCCCATTTAGTGATAAGAAAGGTAGGATTCTGGAATTCTCCTGGATTCTACCTTCTTTTTTCACATTTCAATCTTTCACTTAAAAATAAATTAAAAAACAATTCAAAAAGATTAATTATGATAAAACGCAATGCCAATGCCGTTTGGAACGGTTCAGTGAAAGAAGGAGAAGGGAAAATAACCACCCAGAGCAATGTATTAAACAATTCTAAATACAATTTCAATTCCCGGTTCGGTGAAGCCAAAAACACCAACCCCGATGAATTGTTGGCTGCTTCCCACGCCGGATGTTTTGCTATGGCTTTAAGCTTGATTTTAGGCAAGTCGGGATATACACCTGATTCCTTAGATGTGACCGCTGTAGTAACAATGGATGCAGATAAACTTGAAATTACCGGTTCTCATTTAATTTTAAAAGCGAAAATTCCTAACATAGATAACGATCAATTCGAAGAATGTGCCAATGCAGCCAAAGATAATTGTCCTATTAGTAAGGCATTAAGTATTGATATCACTTTAGATGCCAGACTAGAATAAAAAAACTTAAAGAAAATTAGATGCGTGAGGTGAAGGCTGCCAAAGAACAGCTTACGGATTTGTAAAAAATAGAAAATGGAAAATAAGCCAATAAAACGAGATAAAAATATTCAGCCATTAAGCAGGGACCATCACCACACCCTTCTTTTGTGTTGGAAAATTAGAAAAGGATTTTCTAAAGAAGTAGCTCCCAGCCGGATAAAGGTTTACTCCAACTGGTTTTTCGAAAACCACGTCCTCCCACATTTCAAATTGGAAGAAGAATATTTGTTTCCTGTTTTGGGGCAAGAGCATGAAATGGTAAAAAAAGCCCTTGCAGAGCACCGGCGTCTGGAGCGATTGTTTAAAGATAACAAAGACATCTCCAGATCACTCAGCCTCATTGAAGAAGAACTTGAACTCCATATTCGATATGAGGAAAGGGAACTTTTTAATGAAATTCAAAAGCAGGCTTCTCCTGAACAGCTGAAGATCATTTTGGAAGTGCATAAAGATGAACTATTCCAGGATAACACTGAAGATGAATTCTGGAAATAGTAATTTCACACATAAGCATTAAAAGAGGATGGCCAACAATTGGGACTTTAAATTTTGACAGACAGACAAAACTTCACTATGAAAAATGACAAGAATCTTTTTCCACCTGCAACGCCTCATATGTCTACAAAACGTGCTAATCTGGCTCCCGAAATTACTGAAGCGTTTCGGAATTTCAGTAGAACCGTGTTTAAAGAAGGAGCTTTGGATGAAAAGACAAAACAATTGATTGCAGTAGCGGTGGCACATGTTACGCAATGTCCATATTGCATCAAAGGGCATACTAAAATAGCCCTTAAAAAAGGTGTAACTAACAAAGAATTAATGGAAGCAATCTGGGTGGCTTCAGAAATGCGTGCAGGAGCAGCTTACGCTCATTCTGCGATCGCCATTGATGAAATGGGAATTCTGGACGAAGAATAAAAGACTTTATGAAAGTAAAATCAAAAACAGCTATTGTTACCGGTGCAAGCAGCGGACTGGGAAAAGCCATAAGTATAGCATTAATGGAGAAAGGTTGCACCGTCTATGGAATTGCCCGGAGTAAAAACCATCTGGAAGTCCTAAAGGAGAAATGGTCAGGACTATTCTATCCCATAGTTTTAGATCTAGTACATGAAGAGGAGGTACAAACCTGGATAAAGTCTACTTATACACAAGACAATACACCGGATATTCTTATTAATAATGCCGGTGCCGGATATTTCGCTAGAGTAGATGAACTACTTTCGAAAAAATGGCATCAGATGATCAATATTAATCTCAATGCCGTATTCTATTTAACGAGCCAAATTGTCCCTTTCATGAAAGCCAAAAATACATCCAGTCATATTATTAATATAGGTTCAATTTTAGGAAAGGTGAGTAGTGCGGAAAAATCTGCCTATAGCGCTTCAAAATATGCAATTCAAGGCTTTAGTGAAGCCTTATATAAAGAACTTCGGGCTAATAACATTAAAGTCAGCTGTATCAATCCGGGATCTATAGACACTCATTTTTTCGAAGAATCAGGAATTAAAGCGAATGATAGGATGTTGAAGCCAAAAGATCTTGCAGCGACGATAATACATGTTCTGGAAACACCAGATAATGTTCTTATCGATGAACTTACTGTTCGACCATTAAATCTAAAGTAGATAATATATATTTTTAAAAAATTACTTCAGTATTAATTCTTTTCCTCTTTGCCATGAGCTTATGTAGTATATTGTCTTAAAACAAACAAGCTGTCTTTCTCTTAGAACGGAGTAACCTATGGAAAATATTGTTGAGCACAAAGAGACCATGTTGGCACAAAGGAGTAAATCAGAAGATATTTGTAAAATATATGTGATTAATGAATTAGGAGAAGAACGAAGCCTGACATTTAAAATTTTGGAGTATAATAATTTAATGGAGCTGGTATTAAATGAATTATGGGAAGAATGGGGCGACTGTAGGGGAAGAGCTATGTGTGGAACTTGCCATATAGAAATTTTGAACAATACGTCGAGTAGTAGAATGGATTCTTTTGAGGCGAATACTTTGAATAACTTGCCAAACAAAACATCCCGAAGCCGTCTGGCCTGTCAAATTATTATAGATAAATCTATCCACAACATGAGATTCCGAATCCTGAAGGATTAGATATTCAAAATATTTCAAGATTTTGTTCTTGGATAAAATTGTCCGAAATTAAAAAAGCCTTAATTTTGTATCGGAACAAAATCTTTAGGATGGTATTTTCAAAAGCCTGTGAATATGGAATGAGAGCTACCTTATATGTTGCTCAACAGTCACTAAAGGGGCAAAGAGTAAGTTTAAAGACGATTGCTAAAGAAATAGATGGGCCGGAAGCTTTTACCGCTAAAATTCTACAGCAACTGACAAAAAAAGATCTTTTAACTTCTTCCAAAGGTCCTACAGGAGGTTTTACAATGGAAAATCATAGGATCAAAGAGATAAAACTATTGGAGATTGTGAAAGCGATCGACGGTACTAAAGTTTTCACTCAATGCGGACTCGGTTTAAAACAATGTTCAGAGGCCTTTCCTTGTCCAGTCCACAATAAATTCAAAATAATAAGGGATGATCTGCACAAAATGCTGTCCACAATCAGTGTGTATGAATCTGTAGTAGGACTTGAAGAGAAAGGCCTTTATTTAAAACGATAAAAAATTTAAAACAAAACAGGACTAAAAGGTCTTAAAATCTAATTAATGAAGAAAATTTTATTCATATTGAATTTTTCAATCCTGCTTTTGCCAGATCTATTAGTTGCACAGAATGAGATTGACACTGAAAATTGGTTATCCAGCCCGGGAATTATTGGCACTATTGTTCTTATCGTTATTGTTCTATTCGTCGCTGTATTTATCCTGCTAGTTCGGCTAAATTCTTATGCATCATCATTGAAAAAGAAACAAACAGATAAAGAACGAATTGCTTATAGTGATGAATTAATTGGACTTGACGATAATGAAATTGACCACATCCTGGAAAACAGGAAAAAAGCTTTTCGCTATAAATTAAGGGGAGATGAACTGGGAGGTGAAAATAAAGCTTCAGATGACAAAGGTTTGATCCATAATTTGACAAGGGAACCGAATAACCCACTATTTGATGAAAAGAAAAAATCTAATATCCGTATCGAAACCCCCGAAGGATTAAAGAAAATCGTCATTTACTATTTAGGAGCAGCTGTTTTTTGGCTTGTATTCGGCACGCTGGTAGGGCAATATCTGGGAATGAAATTTATTTGGCCCGAACTTGATCATTTGTCCTGGCTATCTTTCGGACGTTTACGTCCAGTGCACACCAATACTGTTTTCTGGGGATGGTCTTCCCTTGCGATGATTGGGTTAGGATATTTTGTAGTGGCTCGTACTTCCAACACAATCATTGATAGTTACAAAAGGGCCTGGTGGGCGTTCGGACTTATCAATGCCACAGTATTTTTGGGAAATATTGCACTAATGTCTGGAATAAACAATGGGGGTGCAGAATATCGTGAATATATCTGGCCAATTATGGTACTTTTTGTAATTGGACTTACTCTTACGCTCATTAATTTCTATAAAACTGTCGCCAAGCGGAAAATATCTGAAATTTATATCTCTAACTGGTTTATACTCGCTGCACTGCTTTGGACGATAACTCTGGCAGTCATTGGATATTTACCCTTCTACCAGGATGGTCTGGGCGAAACGGTTATTCAGGGATATTATATGCACCAGGGTGTGGGAATGTGGTTTATGACCTTTACACTAGGACTGGTATATTATTACCTCCCCGCATCGCTCAACAAGCCTATCTATTCTTATTCGCTTGGGGTCCTGGCTTTTTGGACGCAAATGCTGTTCTACACGATGATTGGGACTCACCATTTTGTCTTTAGTCCACTGCCATGGTGGTTACAAACAGTAGCAATAGTTTTTAGTATGGGAATGTTCATTCCGGTTATTGCGGGAACAATTAATTTCTTAATGACGATGAAAGGTAGCTGGAGTAATATTTCGAAAAGTTATGTTTTACCCTTCTTTCTGGTAGGAACTATTTTTTATTTCGTCGGATCTTCCCAGGGTAGTTTTCAGGCGTTTCGGTTTACACAGTATGTATGGCATTTTACCGACTTCAATGTGGCCCATTCCCATATGACAATGTATGGAATTATTGCTTTCTTCCTATGGGCAGGAATCTACACTATACTTCCTAAAGTAACTGGAAAAGAACCACCACAAACCCTTGTAGGCGCCCATTTCTGGCTGGCATTTATTGGGCTATTTGCTTATATGATCTCTTTAATGGCCGGTGGGACACTGAGAGGTTTGAGTTGGATTGAAGGAAATGCCTTTATTGAATCTGTAATCCTAATGAAAGAGTATTGGGTATGGCGGGCAATAGGTGGAACCCTGATGTTCTTTTCACATCTTGTTTTTGCATACAACTTCTACTATATGATTAAAACCAGACCAACAAATGATTATCAGAGGATACCGCAAAGTTCCACTTACTCCATTGAAACTGAAACTCAAGTTTAAATCAGACAAGCATGTTCAATTTTCATAAAGATCATAAAATGTTGGTAATCGTTGCACTTGGAGTCTTTGTGGTTCTGAGTGTTTTTATTGCCATTGTCCCAGCCTCCAATCTACAATATGTTGAACCTTTACCCACGTCAAAGCCCTTAAGTGAAATGGAACGAGCTGGTCTAAACGTGTACGTATCAGAAAATTGTATGGCGTGTCATACGCAACAGGTGCGTGGTATCGAAATGGATAACGTATGGGGAGACCGTCCATCTATTCCTTCAGATTATTATTATGACAAACAGCGGCTGGATATTTGGCGGCAATCACCATCCTTATTAGGAAGTGAGCGAACTGGGCCCGATTTGACAAATATTGGGGCAAGGCAGCCGGGACAAAGCTGGCATCTACTACACCTTTACAATCCCAGATCGGTTGTGGGGGAATCCATCATGCCCTCCTATCCCTGGATGTTTGAAGAAAAAGATAGTTCTGCAATTACCGATGAAGATGTGGTAGTTCCGGTACCAGAGGAATTTTTTAATGATACTGGGGAGAAGATCGTTGCTAAACCGGAAGCACTACAACTGGTTGCTTATATTCAAAGTTTGAAGCAGACGCCAATGCCTGGAAATGAAACGATTGAATTTATTCCGGCACGGGAAGAAGCCAACATTGTTGAAGAAGGAAACGAAGGAGCGAGTTCACTTGATGGTGAACAATTATATATGACCAATTGTGCAGCCTGCCATCAGAAAGCGGGACAGGGGCTTAATGGCGCATTCCCACCCTTGGTAGGAAGTTCAATAGTAAATGATCAGGATCCTGAATTAATGATCCAGATTATCCTGCAAGGTTATGATGCCCGCAGTGACTACGGGGTAATGCCTCCATTCAGTCAGTTGACCAACGAGGAAATTGCTGCTATTGCAAATCACGAACGTTCCAGCTGGGGTAATGAAGCCTCAACAATAACGGCAAAAGAAGTACAGGAAGTAAGAGATTACGTGATGGAACTGAATCAATGATCGAATTGATCAGTAGAATTAGTATCAGCTGTCCTGAAGTCGATCTTGATGAAGAACATCTTGAGGAACTTAAGGCGCAAGATTGATTTACAAAATCGAGAAACGGCTGATTCCAAAATTTAAAAATTAAAGTAATGAAAAAGATAGTACTCCTTGTTACAATTTTGCTAATAAGTATCAAAGGTTTTGCATGTGATGTCTGTGAAAATAATCAGCCAGAACCTCTAAAAGGAATCACCCACGGAATAGGGCCTACAGGGCAAATCGATTATATTATTATAACTATTGCTGCTATTATCGTGGCTGTGGCATTATTTTTCAGCATAAAATACCTGGTGAAACCCAAAGAAACGAATAGTGACCATATTAAAAATATTGTTTTAAATGAGAACTGAAGCTCGAGAGGATAATCGGATAGTTAAGGTTTTTTTGGATGAGGAAACAAAGCCTTTCGCGGAGTTTGCACCCCCTGTAAAATTCGTATTGGATTCGACTAAAATTCCCGATGGAAAACATCACCTCAAGATTGTTGCAAAATCATCCAATGGAATAGAAGGGGTGAGAATTGTTCCCTTTGAGGTACGAAATGGTCCTGCGATATCTGTTTTGGGATTGAAGGATAATGAAATTATCGATAGTCAGAATTCGATAACTATTAATGCCTATGGGAGCGAGACCAATGATTCTTTTGTTATAAAAGGTTCAGAAACACCAAAGGCAATTCCCTCATGGGTGTGGGGCCTTGTAATTGCATTCGTCGCTTTCGCGTTCTTCTATCTCATTATGTACTGGACACCCGAATTTTATAAATCGTTCTTCTAGAAGAGGAATTAATTCCATCGTCGGTATTTCCTGGATAAAATTAATAACAGTATATTATGAATGAAAAGATCCTAAATAGTATCCGAAAGAAGTATGAAGAATTAGGAGAAAATCCTGAAACTTACCTCAAAGGATTATATCATGCCAAACCTATTACTTATTGGGATTATATACAGGTAGATACTTTACTTTCCCTTCAAAATCCAAGAACCGGTTATAAGGATGAAAAGGTTTTCATTATGTACCATCAGGTAGTGGAACTCATGTTGAAACTGGTGCTTCACGAACTCGAGCAGATTGTAGATGCAGCAACGGTTTCGGAAACTTTTCTTATGGAGAAAATAGACAGGATCAACCGGTACACTTCTATGCTAATTACCTCTTACGACGTAATGAAGGTAGGAATGAACTATGACGACTACAATAATTTTCGTACAACCTTAGCCCCTGCCAGCGGTTTTCAAAGTGCCCAATTTCGCTTTATTGAAATTTACTGTACCCGGTTAAATAATCTTGTAAATAAAGAAGGTAAAGAACGCCTCCCACAAGATCCTTCTGTAGCTGATTATTTTGAACATGTTTACTGGAGGGATGCAGGTTTGGACAGAAAGACTGGAAAAAAGACTCTCACACTTGAACTTTTTGAAGAAAAGTACCTGGATGACTTTATTGCAGTGGCAAAAAAAGTCCAGGGGAAAACAGTAGAGGAGAAAATTTTACAGATGAAAGATCCATCTGATAAACTACTTAAGAAAATAAAGGAATTTGATAAGATTTATAATATCGAATGGCCGTTAATGCATCTGAAAACAGCTGAATATTATCTGGATAAAAAAGGAGAGCAAAAGGCTGCGACAGGGGGTTCTGACTGGAAAAAATATTTACATCCAAAATATCAACAACGAAAATTCTTCCCAACCTTGTGGACAGAAGAAGAGATAAAGAACTGGGGTAAATAAACCATATTAACAGAGTTTGATATCCAGTATATAATTTCTTTCGGCATAAATTAAGCACTCTCGACTGAGACATTGATTTTACCGTATCAGTTAATTGGTATGTGCGGCCTTTGCGAAGAACTATTAAAAAATTTCAGAAAAGCTTTCGAAACCAGACACGTAATTACAAGATATTTTTCAGGAAACAAACACGTCGATACAGGACCTGATTTTATGATTAGACTAAATTTCTCTTCAGGAATGTTGAGAGTTTTGAAAAATGTACAGCCCTCAATTACCATTTTAATTTGTAAATTGAGTATCCTTTAGAATCAAAATTTCCCACTCAAACTCAACGAAAAAATAAAATTATGGATTATAAAATTGCCTCCCTTAGAAAACTGCAAGATGACGGTATAAATATTAGCAGGTTGCCTTTTTCCATCCGTATTTTACTAGAAAATTCCCTTCGAAACCACGATGGCTTTGCTATCACCGATGAGCATCTGGAAACACTTAAGAATTGGAGTGCATCGGGAACCGACAAAGAAATACCGTTTAAGCCTGCAAGGGTTCTAATGCAAGATTTCACTGGTGTGCCGTCGGTTGTAGACATTGCTTCTTTGCGATCCGAAATGATAAGAAAGGGAGGAGATGGCACCAAAATAAATCCTTTAATTCCTGTTGATCTAGTGATTGACCATTCGGTTCAGGTAGATTACTTCGGAACAAATTATTCAGAAGAGAAAAATGTGCAACGTGAGTACGAACGCAACAGTGAACGCTATAAATTACTTAAGTGGGGGCAAAAAGGGATGGATAATTTTACCGTGGTTCCTCCGGGAATGGGAATTTGCCACCAGGTAAATCTTGAATATCTCGCTCAGGGAGTCATCCAAAGAGATGGATGGGCTTTTCCGGATAGTCTGGTGGGTCTGGATTCTCATACCCCCATGGTTAACGGGATTGGAGTTTTAGGCTGGGGTGTTGGAGGAATTGAAGCTGAAGCGGCTATGCTCGGCCAACCTGTTTATTTTTCCTGCCCTCAAGTGGTAGGATTAAAACTTACGGGAAAAATTCCTGAAGGCTGTACAGCTACAGATATGGTGCTAACTATTACAAGACTTTTACGTGATGTGGGAGTAGTTGGAAAATTCGTGGAAGTATTTGGTGATGGCCTGGATCATCTTACAGTTACAGACAGGGCTACGATTTCCAATATGTCTCCGGAATTTGGTTGTACGGTTACCTATTTCCCAATTGATGAGCAGACCCTGGAATATATGAGGAAAACCAATCGTTCTCCGGAACAGATCGATCTGGTAAAGAAATATTGTGAAGACAACCTTTTGTGGCGAACAGGGAATGAAAATATTGAATATTCGGAAATAGCTGAGCTGGACCTTGGAAGTCTCAGGCCAACCGTATCGGGTCCCAAACGCCCACAGGATAAGATCTTTGTTGAGGATTTGGACATTAAATTCCAGGAATTGCTGAAGGAGGAATTCGAAAGACATTATATACCTCTTGAGGACCGGCAGGAAAATCGGTGGCTCGCTGAAGGTGGTTCCCAAACTCAGTTTACCGACAATGAAGAGCATTCCTCCCCCGATGTAGTTGTTGAAAATAATAAAAAACTCCGGTCTGTTAAAATCAAACATAAAAATGCAGAATACCATTTAAGCGATGGAAATATTGTTATTGCAGCTATTACCAGTTGCACCAACACTTCCAATCCTGCAGTAATGGTAGGTGCAGGTCTTGTGGCCAGAAAGGCATTATCCAGGGGTTTGCGAACTAAATCGTGGGTTAAAACGAGCCTCGCACCGGGATCTAAAGTGGTTACCACATATCTCAACCGTTCAGGTTTATCTGAAGATCTCGATGCCCTTCGCTTCCATACCGTGGGCTACGGTTGTACTTCCTGCATTGGAAACAGCGGTCCGCTACCAAAGCATATTGCAGAAGCGGTAGATGATAGTGACCTGGTAGTTGCTTCCGTACTATCGGGAAACAGGAATTTTGAAGCCAGGGTACATCCGCAGGTGAAAATGAACTTTTTGATGTCGCCTATGCTCGTGGTAGCTTATGCTCTGGTGGGGCGGGTTGATATTGATCTCATCAATGATCCTTTGGGTTATGATCCCAACGGACTGCCGGTTTACCTCAATGATATTTGGCCGACTCAGGAGGAGATCAATCAGACCATTAAAGAAAGCATGAAGGTTGAGGACTTTAAGCAGGTATATGATGTGATCTTTGACGGCGAAGAACAATGGAAAAATCTGTCCACTGCGGAAGGAAATGAATATGTTTGGGAAGATAATTCCACTTATATAAAAGAAGTTCCTTTCTTTAAAGATCTTTCTGAAACTCCGAAAGATCCTGAAGATATTAAAGATGCAAGAGTGCTTCTATTGCTTGGAGATTCTGTGACGACAGATCATATTTCGCCTGCCGGTGCCTTTGGGGAGAATTCCGCAGCAGGTAAATACTTGAAAAGCAATGGTGTCGATTTAAAAGACTTTAATTCCTATGGTTCCCGTCGTGGAAATCACGAGGTTATGATGCGTGGGACTTTTGCCAATGTGAGAATAAAGAATAGGATCACAGATAAAGAAGGTGGCTATTCCACATATTTTCCCACCAATGAGACTATGACTGTTTATGATACCGCAATGAAATATGCTGAAGATAATACGCCGCTCATAGTTATTGCAGGAAAAGAATATGGCAGCGGGTCTTCCCGCGACTGGGCAGCAAAAGGAACGAATCTGCTGGGAATAAAGATAGTGCTTGCTGAAAGTTTTGAGAGGATACATAGGAGTAACTTAATGCAAATGGGAGTAATGCCTCTTGAATTTATGAACGGGGAAACTTCCGAAACTCTTGGAATTAAAGGAGATGAAAAATTCACTTTTACCGGAATTTCCGAAGATCTTCACCCCGGAAAGATCGTCAAAGTTTCAGTAGAAAGAGAAAATGGTAGAAATGTAGAATTTGAGGCGAAATCCCGATTAGATTCAGACATAGAAATTGCTTATTATATTAATGGAGGTATCTTGCAATATATCCTGAGACAATTCTTAAAAGAAGCGAAATGATTTTAAATATTAATCCATTTTTATCTCGGGTAATGCAAGTTTTATCATTTTAAAACGACAGAAGAATTATAAAATAATATTAAATTTTAATTCTAAGATTAAAGATTAATATGGGTAGACCTTCCACAAAACCAAAAGACCTGAGAGACGGTTATTATATTGAAGTCAAAAATAAAAACCAGAAATCTGGTATCAAAATTCGAAGAGATACCAGAAGCCAACTTCTAATGGCCATTGATGAATATAAAAAAAATAAGGAAGTTGTTATTCTTGGCAAACAAGAAAATGGAAAAATGAAGAATATTCCAGGACTTTGAGTCGTTTCACTTTAAAACAAGAAAACCGTAAACCCTAGTTTTACGGGATTTTAATGTCATTTGATAAAAGCCTGGGAAGATTACTTCTCTTTATTTTTTGTCATACTCATTTTACTTGGTTGTCTCACTTATTAGGGGATTCAAGGCCAAAAAGAAAATCATGAATTATACAAGCAACTGAGTAAAGAAACTACATTTCAAAAAAAGATATTACTCTGGAATGAAGAAGTAGAATGCGCCCTATGCTGTTTTTATATTCGCTTAACTTCCCGGACACTATAAAAACAGCATAGGATCCGGCGCAGTTAAATTATGGCGGCTTGAATTATTCTCAAAACGGAATTTCAATAAATTATATTTGCCAAATTTATAAAGAAACGGAAAATGATAAATAGAATATAGTTCTTGCCTATGATCTCACTTATCATTTAAATGACAATAACACTTTTTCGCTAAATCAATCGCGCGCTTTACATTTATTATAAACGCAATAGAATACAATTACAACTTTCTTTGAACCCTCTAGGCAAAGACCGGTCTCCAATATGATTTCCATACCGAGCAGTAATAGCCGATGGATTTTCATTGGTAGTCACAAAAGTTTTTAATTTCCTCCGATGTCGTTCAAAGAATAAATTTCCAATGATCTCTTCCCGTTTATAGGCCTTATCTTCTTTACCCAGGTCATCCAGATAAAATTTTCAATGGTAATAGTTTTCCAGTTTAAAATTGCTGGTTTTATTTCTCTGTGATTCATAATACTCATTAAGGAAATGAACCGTTGAAATGCGTGGGAACCAAAGCTGGGTGCTTCGGGTATACTCCAGAATTATTCTTCCGATGCTATGGATAGCATCAAAAAGTATTGTTTTCCCAACACGATAATTTCCAAACATCATTGGAAGCCAAAATCCATAGATGCTTATTGATGAATACCAAGACCTTGGGAAAGCTTTACATGAAATGGTATTGGAACTTCAAGCTGTCACTTCAATAAAAATTTTTGCAGTTGGAGATATGAATCAATCAATTTATGGGCTCAATGGAGCTTACCAGGACTTTTTGGAGGAATTAGAAAGTATTGATGATTTTGAATCCATTCCTTTAACTTCAAATTATAGAAGTAATCAAGATATAACTGCAAAAATCGGTCATAGTATACCACCCTGGCCTGATTAAAGTGAACCACCTTGGCCGGAGCAAAGTGAACCACTGTAGCCGGATGAAAGTGAGCCACTAAAAAATCGATTCTATTTGTAAGGAACCAAATGAGGCCGTCTAAAAAGTATTTAGATGGCCCTTTTTCTTTATAAATGTTTTGTAAGAGGAAGCGATTCTTCTTTTTGTAAATCTTCTTTCTGATAAAAAAAGGCAAAGCAGCGCCCCCTTGCTATGCGATACTGAATTTTCTTAAGTTGTGCGCCATAGCTATTAATCCTATCTCAGTAGTTACTTTATCCATTCCCCGCAACATAAACCGCTTAAAGCCCATATTTTGCTTGATATTTCCAAAGACGGCTTCAACATCCCAGCATCTTCTTTTGCGATGTGCTATTCCCTCTTCACTTAGCAGTAGGTTCCTGGCCTTTTCCTTGAGGCGAATCAGGTTGTGATTACGTTCGAGAGTCCTGTTCCCTTTGGCTTTATGACAGCTGCCTCGCAAAGGGCATCCCTTGCAGTTGGCGGCCTGATACCGATGGATTTGCTGCTTAAAACCGGTAGTGGTTTCACTCTCATAACTTCTTACCTTCTTCATCGCCTGGCCCATCGGACAATAATACGTATCGGTTTCTTTATTATAAAACAGATTGTCCGGATGAAATGGGTTTTCTCTGTGCTTTTTATCGCGTTGCTCTTTATGGAAGTAATTGTATTTCACATAGGCAGTAATTTCTTTTTCTTCTAAATCGGTATAATTCTCTTCACTGCCATAGCCGGCATCTGCGGTAAGGCTCTCAGGTGTTTGATCGTAGGAATCTATATGATCTTGCAGGTGGTCTTTTAAGGTAGTGGTATCGGCGGTGGTTTGGGCTAAAGTATAATTGGTAATGAATTGGTTGTTGGTGGAAGCCTGAAGGTTATACCCAGGTTTTAACTGCCCGTTCTGCATATAATCATCTTTCATCCGCATAAAAGTGGCATCGGGGTCGGTCTTGCTATAGCTGTTGCGTTTTCCCAGGATAGCTTCCTGCTCCTGGTATTTCTTCAGGTTCCCAGGCCAGTTCTTCTTGGCATAGTTGAGCTTTTGTTTTACTTTTTTATCGACCTCCTTATCTTTTAATGCGTCATTAATGGCATCAATGGTTTTGGCTACTTCATCCGGATCGATAGCCTCAAAATCAGGCTCATTAGGAAGCAATTGTTCCTGGTCATAAACCTTTTCCACATAAGACCATAGTTCCCGAAGCTGTTTCTTAATACGCTCTTTACTGTTCTTGATAGATTTACCCCATACAAAAGTAAAGCGATTGGCATTGGCCTCTATCTTAGTGCCATCCACAAAGAGTTCCTTTAAAGATAATACACCCTGGTCAGCCAGTAAAAGAACCACCTGGTTGAAAATATTTTTAAACTTCCCTTTTAAGCGTTTTCCTCTAAAATCATTGATGGTATTATGATCAGGTTTACTTTGACCACTGAGCCACATAAAATGAATGTTCTCCAGAAGAGCCTGTTCTATCTTACGAGAGGAATACATATTGCGCAGGTACGCATAGATGATCACCTTAAGAAGCATCCGAGGATGGTAACTGGAAGTACCACCTCCTTTGTAACTTCGCTCCAGGTCAGCGATGTCGATTTGATCAATAATCGTATTGACGATTCTAACGGGATGATTTACAGGAACCAAATCATCATAACTGGGAGGTAAAAGACTTAACTGCGACTGGTTATAGGTCTTAAATACAACTTTAGCTTTCATTACATGAAAATAATAAAAACCTCAAAATAATCCAACAAGAAAGGCTGCCTTTTCAGACAGCCTCCATGGCCAACAAACAAATAGATATGCGAAAAGTAAAACAGATTTTTAGGTTGTACAGCCAGGGCGTCAGTAAACGCCAGATAAGTTCAAGGTTGGGGTTGTCACGTAATACCATCACTAAATACATCACCTTTTTTCAACGTCACCAGTTTACAAGCTATGAGGTCTCTGTAATGACTCTTGAGGAGTTAGATACACTCTTTAAGTCAGATCAAAGGCCAAAGAGCGCTCAATTGTTGACCCTGGAGAAATACTTCCCCTATTTTGATAAGGAACTGCGTAAGACAGGTGTAACCAGACAACTGCTTTGGCAGGAGTATTATGCAAAACATCCTGATGGCTATAAGCTATCTCAGTTCAAATACTGGTACCACCAGTGGACTAAGGAAGTGTCACCGGTGATGCACCTTACCCATAAGGCTGGCGATAAACTGTTCATTGATTACACAGGCAAGAAACTTAGCATTGTAGATCGTCACACCGGAGAACTGCAGGACCTAGAAGTTTTTGTGTGCGTTTTGGGCAGTAGCCAATACACTTATGTGGAAGCCTCGCCAAGCCAAAAGAAAGAAGATTTTATACGTAGCGTGGAGAATGCACTTTGGTTTTATGGTGGAGTACCCAGCGCTCTGGTACCTGACAACCTGAAATCCGCGGTAACCAAAGGGAGCCGTTATGAACCTAAGGTCAATGAGACCTTCTCTGATTTTGCGGAATATTATGAAACCGCTGTACTGCCCACAAGAACATATAAACCCAGGGAT